>Ga0206972_1034_pt1 | contig 36728 bp, 33 predicted proteins | sample Alteio_BWOrgHeat_86_FD_152925 | JGI IMG/M metagenome (GOLD analysis project Ga0206972, IMG submission 152925) | Enriched cells from forest soil in Barre Woods Harvard Forest LTER site, Petersham, Massachusetts, United States -... | ecosystem: Environmental > Terrestrial > Soil > Temperate forest >...
TTTTGTGGATGTCGCTGGCGAGCATGAGGCAGTAGCTGACGATTTTCTGCGCGATGAGCTGAACTACATCGTGGTGAAGAACTGGGAGGCTGCTGAAGAAGGTATCCGTCTGCTGCGCTCGGGACTCGATGGTCGGGCGACTTTCCTGGTGCACCCGGAAGAGAACGCGGTGCTTGAGGCTCCTGCGGCCGATGATATTCCGCGGGAGAACCTGGTGGCGCTGCGGCAGACGATTCGTGTGCTGAATGGGTTTGGGCGGTCGCTCGAAGGAATGTTGCCGAAGCTGCGCGATGGGTATCTTGCTCCTGATACAGAGACGGCACGAAGATTGGCGACAAACTATCCGCGAGGGTATTTTCTGGCGCCGACGGGTGAGTGCTTTCACAATGCGACGGTCAGTGGCGGCAAGCCTGCTGCAGAAGGTCCGCTGGCGATGAAGCGGGAGCTGCGCGAAACGCAGCGCAAGCTTGAGACTGTCGAGGTCGAGCTTGGCGGAACAGAGATCAAGGCAGTAGCGACGTCGAAGGCGATTGAAGAGCTGGCTGCGCGGCTTGAGGCGCTGAATGAGCAGCGGCGGCAGGCTGAACGCGATGCGGCCAACCAGGGAGCGGCGCTGAAGCAGATGGAGTCCGAGGTCCAGCGCATCGAGCGGCGTCTGCAGGAGTGGGTGCTGCAGGCCAGCCGCAACAAGGATGCGCGTGAGCAGAAGCAAGGGCTGATTGGGCAGAAGCGCGAAGAGGCACAGCGGTTGGAAGCTGAGCACAAATCGGCGGAAGAGAAGCTGGATGAGATGCAACGCGGACTGGTTGATTTGCGGAATTCGCGTGAACAGCTGCAGCAGGAAGCAGCGCGCGTGACCGCCGAGCTTGCCGGACTCGAAGAGCGACGGCGAGGGGCGGAGGCTGCCTTTCAGCGCATTGACAGGCTGCATGGCGATCTTGAACGGCGCATGCTGCAGATTGAGCAGCAGAGAGTGGCGGCGGAGGCAGAACGCGATCAGCGCACGGGCGAGAACGAGCAGCTGCAGGTGCGGCAGGTTGAGTTGCAGGCGGCGCGCGAACAAGCGCTCACCGAGGCGCAGGCTGCCGCGACGGAGGCGGCTGCGCTGCGCGAGCAGTTTGCCGCGGCTGAGCTGCAGTTGAAAGCCTTACGCAGTGGCACAGATGAGCTGCGCGAGAATCGCAGCAAGCTGGCGAGTCTTGCAGCAAAGCTGGTGAGCGATCTCGAACATCTGGAAGCGAGCTGCCTAAATGAGTTGAACATTGAGGCGAGTGCGCTACGTGCCGAGGAAGGATTGACGCATCTTGAAGGCGATGAACTGACGGCGGCTGAAGAAGAGAGCCGGGCGATGCGGCAGCGGCTTGAGGCGATGGGTCCGGTGAACATGATGGCGCTTGAGGAGTACAAAGAGACGGCGGAGCGGCATACGTTTCTGGAGGCGCAGCGCAAGGACCTGGTTGATTCGATCGAGAATACGCAGAGCACGATCAAGGAGATCGATCAGATTTCGCGGATCAAGTTCGATGAGGCGTTTGCGCGGATCAATGAGAACTTTGCCCATGTGTTCACGAAGCTGTTTCATGGTGGGCAGGCGTTTCTGCGGCTCACGGATGCGGAGAACCAGGCGGAGAGCGGCCTCGAGATTGTGGCTTCGCCACCGGGCAAGAAGCTGCAGAATGTGTTGCTGTTATCGGGTGGTGAGAAGGCGCTGACGGCGCTCAGTCTGCTTGTCGGAATCTTCCAGTATCAGCCTGCGCCCTTCTGCGTGCTGGACGAGGTGGATGCGGCGCTGGATGAGACGAACGTGGGGCGGCTCGCCGATCTGCTGCATGGAATGAGCCAGGATACGCAGTTTCTGCTGGTGACGCACTCGAAGCGGATGATGCAGGCGGCGGATTTGATCTATGGCGTGACGATGCAGGAGCCGGGGGTTTCGAAGATTGTCAGTGTGCATCTGGGGCATCGGGAGCGTGAACGGGCGAGTGCGTAGAATTCCACTTTGGAGATCTACCATGCTACGCCGTCTTCTCTTCGTCGCATTATGCCTTTTCGGCGTACCAACACTTGGCTTCTGCTGTGAGTGTATTAACTTCGAGAGACCTTGTGAACGAATGGGCTCTGAGGCCATTTTTGTCGGACGTGTGCTTGAAACGCAGCGAGTAAGACATCCTCTTGAAAAAGACACATGGACTTCAGGGTATTCGATGCGGTTCAGTGTTGAGGAGTCCCTGAGGGGTGCTCCAGGGAAAGAGCTCACGATTGAAACTGGCACCGGAGGCGGAGATTGCGGAACACCGCTCCGTCCAGGTGACAGGTTCTTGATCTTCGCTTACAAAAACAACGACGGTAAACTTTGGACCGGCATGTGCAGCGGCAATCGACAATTATTCGGAGAGCCGGAAGAGCAGAATTTTCTTGATCAACTTCGGGCTTTAGCCAAATTGAACACGGTCAGTATATTTGGCCGCGTCTGGAGCACGAATCCTGTCTGGCGCGACGACGACGTCGACGAGGTTGGACATCTGCCCAAATCAGGGATTGTCGTTCACGCTAGAGGTCAGGGTCCTGAGAGGACAACTAAGACCGACGGCGACGGATCGTATGAATTCCAAGGGCTGCCGAAGCAGAAATACACAATTGCTCCGGAACAACTGCCGGGGCTCGATTTCAGCCATGCGTACGAAGAGAACTACGAAGCGAGTCTCTCGGGAGGCGAATGCAAAAACATCAATTTCAAACTTCAGCCCTCCACGCGAATTCGCGGCCACATTGCCCTTCCCGCAGGTTTCAAGGAGCGAGAAATAGAAGTCGAAGCCATTCCTACGTCGCTCAAGAAGATCAATCAATTCAGTGGACAACGTGATTTCACTGGCGATAATGGTCAATTCGATTTGTGGCCTTTGCCGCCGGGAGACTATTTTGTGGGGGTCAACATCAATAGTTCACCTAAGGCAGACACTCCATTTCAACCGACGTATTATCCAGGCGTCACGAGTCGGTCGTCCGCCAAGGTAGTACACGTAGACCTTGGAGAAGTGAAGGAAATCATATTACCGATTGGCGAGGTTGCACAGGAGCGAACTGTGCATTTCGTTGCAACTGGGCTAGATGGAAAACCGCTCAAGGCTATTTACATCCAATTGGAAGATCTACGTCACCCTGGGGATGCAGCGAGCTACGTAAATGTCGATCTGGATAAGAATGGCAATGGGACGATGAAGATCTTCGTCGGATATTCATATCATTTGCATGGAAGCCATTGGGTCAGCTACCAAAACGATTGGTGCGCTAAACCAGTGGAAATTCCGGCTGGAACTGAGGCCGTTGATGTCAGATTTGATATGGATCACAAAGCTGACAACTGTGATATTTACGATATCGACCATCTGAAACGATAACGCGTGTCAACGGTGAGCGTCACATCTCTGATTCTAACGAAACGCCCAAGGCTGCAGCCCCTTTTTTCTTTGTGCGCTTGATTCAGAGGTTTGAAGATCCCGCTCTTTCTCGCTTACCTGGCTACGCGCTATTCGCGGGCGGTTAGGGGAAAGTTCGCGGGCGAATTGTCGGAGGCGAGCGCTACTTTGTCGCATCGGATGGAAGCGTGGCGTATGTGACGTAGGCTACTTTGGTGCTATCCGGGGACCATGTGGCGGTTGGTGCGACGCCCTGGATGTTCCAGAATTTAGCCAGCATTCTGGGATCGCCGGCGGAGGCAGGCGTTGCTAAGAGTTCGACCTCCCTGCCGCTGCCTGTGGCTCCGGGAATATCTATGAATGAGAGAGTCCATTTGCTGTCGGGTGAGAGGCTTCGATCACTGCCCGGTTTGGCTGCGGAGGATGGGTCGATGGTGGCTGGCGGCTGGCCGTTCCAGCGCAGTATGTCTCCCGGGCCGTGCTCGCCGGATGCGGGGCGGGCGTCGACGTGAAGAACATGGCCGTTCTGGTGGATGAGGAAGCCGGAGTTATCGGGGAGCCAGATCGGGGTGTCGAAGCGGGCGCGGGCGGTGTAAACGACGCGGCGGTCGATGGAGGCGATGGGAACGGTCTCGATTGTGCTGAAGAGCGTGCCTTCGCTGCTCGCCTGATTTGAAGTCAGCTGTACGTGTGTGAAGGCGGCTTTTTCTGTGACGTCTTTGTCGTGCGAGCAGACGCCGAGCCCCACGTAGAATGTGCCCTGCATCGGAAGCCTCATGGATGCGCCGGAGAACTGCCACTGTCCGTCTGCTGCGGCGTAGAGGACGTAGAAGAAATCGCCTTGCTTGACGAGGCGCAGGCGGGGCGGGCCAGATGCGCTGGTCTGCACTTCGCGGGTGACGTCGCCTTTTTCGCCGCGGTATTGCAGGGACGTGATGCCGTTGCCGTGGCGTGCTACGTCGACATAGGGAGAGTCAGGGGCGAGGCTCTGGCGGATCATGAGCATTGCTTTGCGGTGGGCGTTGCCACCTGGATTGGGGAAGGCGATCTCGGCGCTCAGGATGGCGTTGGGGCTTTCGACTTTCTTCCACACATACTGCAGGTCGTCGGACTTGAACCAGGTGTTATCTCCGCTGCCGGTGATGATGTAGGCGTCGTTCGCGGCGTCGAAAGATGCGGAGCCTGGATGCAGGATGGTGCCGATGTCGGAGTGGGAGGAGAAGAGGCCGAGGTTGGGTTGCGCTCCCAGCGATGTGGCGAAGGCGAGGAGCAGCGAGATTTGAAGCAGGGCGCGACGATGCTGAAACATTGCAAACCTCGATAGAGTTCTGCGGGCGAAGGTAGAATAGCGCTTCGGACGACGGTTCGCGGAGTGCGCTTTCCAAAATCGAGATGGAGGCGCCCGGAAGATTGCATTTCCACTATATTTATCGCACTCGACCAAACGAATATGTACTGTCGAACGTCTTCCGGATATCTTGCCAGGTAACTCGATTCGTGAGGAGGTTTCGTATCCCATGATCCCCAGAATGTTTTGTGCAGTGCTTGCGTTGCTGCTTGTTGGCGGCCGCTATGGAATTGCCGATGTGACTATTCCGGATACCGCTGCGGGACATACTCTGCAGGCCTGGCTCGATGCCTTCAACAGCGGCGATCGGGCCAGGATTGAGGCCTATGTCAAGAGCGTGGATCACTCGCAGAATGTCGATGGGATGGTCGGGTTCCGCAATCAGACTGGCGGATTTGAACTGTTGTCGATCGAGAGCAGTGAGCCGCTGCATATTCGTTTTCGCGTGAAGGAGAAGGGCGGGCCGACGACAGCGCTCGGCAACCTGCTGGTGAAGGATGGGCAGCCTCCGACTGTGGAAACCTTCGGGTTGAGAGCCCTGCCTCCGGGAGTGACGCTGGAGAATGTGACGATCGACGCGGCAGAGCGCAAGAAGGTGATCGACGGTATCAGCGATGAACTCAAGAAGGCTTACGTGGAGCCGACGGTGGCGCAGCAGATGATTGATGCGTTGAATGCACATGAGGCCAAGGGTGACTATAACTCGATCTCAGACGGGGATGCCTTTGCGGCACAGCTGACCAAGGATCTGCAGGCGGTAAGCCACGACCTGCATCTGCGTGTGGACTTCAACCCTTTCAAGATGCCTCCGCGGCGCGAGCCTTCGCCGGAGGATGAAACTCGGTTTCACGAACAGATGGAGCACGACAATTGCGCATTTGAGAAGGTTGAGATTCTGCCGAATAACATCGGGTACATCAAGTTCAATGGCTTTATGGATGCTTCTTTCTGCGGACAGACGGTAGTTGCGGCAATGGGTTTTGTGGCGCATACAGATGCGGTGATCTTTGACATGCGGCAGAACGGTGGAGGTCAACCGGCGATGGTGGCGCTGATTGCGAGCTATCTCTTCGATCACCCGACGCACCTGATTGACATATACAACCGCCAGGAAGACTCCACTACGCAGAACTGGACGGCTTCGTATCTGCCGGGGCCGAGGCTGGCGAAGCAGCCGGTGTTTGTGCTGACTTCGAAGCGGACGTTTTCGGGCGCTGAAGAGTTTGCGTTTGATCTGAAGACACAGAAACGCGCCACGATTGTTGGCGAGACGACTGGTGGAGGAGCGCATCCGGTGTCCGGGCATTCGGTGGCGGATTACTTCATGATCGGCGTGCCGTTTGCGAAATCGCTCGACCCGGTGACGAAGAAGAACTGGGAAGGGACGGGCGTAGAGCCTGATGTGAAAGTACCTGCGGACGATGCTCTGACCACTGCGGAGAAGTTGGCGCTCGAGAAAATTCAAGCGAAAAAGAATGACAAGCAGGCGACGCCGTGAAGTGACCGGCGTGCCTTCGAGGCCTTACCTGTTGTTCAATTCACAGGATGTTGACTGCGCGGGCCGCCAGCAGAGCTACTGTCGCGAAAGAGATGATTGCCTGGACCATCACGAGGACCTTGGCCCATCGGGTAAGAACGGGTGTGTCGGTGGGTGAGAAGGCAGTGCTGGTGTTGAAGGCGAGGAAGAGATAGTCGACGAAGCCGGGGCTCCAATTGTCTTCACCCATACTTTTCTTGGATTTTTCATCGAGGGTCATCTGGGGAAAGAGGAATGCGCCGTCGGTGTGAACTCCGCGTATTTCGCGGGCGCGCGGGCCGCCTGCATCGAGCCGCCAGTACCACGAGGCGAAGACGAGGATATTGGTCACCCACAAGGCTGCGGCGGAGCGAAGCAGCGTTTGGGGTTGCACCTTATGCTCGGGTAACGCAGAGATCAACAGACCGAGCGACCATACCATATCGATAGTGATGATGGAGATGGCAAGATACCCGAGAACCTGATTGAGTGTGTGATTGCCCTTTCGGCGCGCGACCATGGCGGGAACAATCAGCACGACAACCACCACAAGGACCATCCATGGGGGGCCGACAAAGAGCTCCGAGGGAAGTGCCAGGCGAAGGCAGCCGACGGCGAGGAGGGCGAAAACTGCGGTCCATCGTGGCTCGAGGTTCTCGTCAGACTTTGCCATCAGTGCTTATGATGCTTGGCACGACGCTGTGAGGGCAATGGCAATCTGGATGCGCGGCTGTGGTCAGCGGCGGAAGGCGTAGTACTTCCCTGCCGAATTATCCATCTGCTGCAGGCCGAATCTGCGCGAGGGTTCTTCATCTTCAAAGAGGATCGCGTGAATATCGGACAGGAGCGGCCAGGTGTCACTGAAGTAGGAATGCCCGAGGAAATCGGTATCGATGAGCGAGGCGTCGATGGTGTCGAGGCCGGGGATGATGAGCAGCGGCTCGCCGGCGCGGTTGTAGCCGTGAATCTTCTTTGAGGCAAGGAGCGCCTTGTCGCGTGAAGATTCGTAGAGAGTGATACGCTCGGTGAGCTGACGCAGCGCACCGGCCAGCTCGGCAAAGGTTTCGGCGTCGATGTCTGGAGCGGCGAGGATGAGATGGCTGAAGTGGATTCCGTTTTGCGGGTTGAGGCTGAGGTTTTTGAGGCTTTCGCAGACAGCGCGATTGCCCATGCTGTGGGCGATGATGTGAATACGGTTGGCCTCGCTGTATTGCGCAAGCAGAGAAAGGAACTGCTCGAAGTGTGGCGCGGTCCAGGTGATGTTTGTCTCGTCCTTGATATATGCGGCGGTGCGGCCGTTGGAGGGCCAGCTGTAGAAGATGGGCGCACCGATGAAGTTGAGATCGAAGGCCATCTGGCCGGTGCGGCGCGCTGCGTCTTCAAAGGAGACGTTGTAGCCGTGGATGAAGACAAACGCTTCGCGCGTTTCAGAGCGTTGCACGGCAGATGAGACGGACTCGAAGAACTTCTCCTGAGCGAGAGACGTTGTGCGGGCGAGGACAATGTGCTTTTCAGGATCGGGCCGGAACTCGAAGCGCAGGAGCGATGGAGATTCGAGCTTGCCGGTTTTGTGGGTCTTGGGAATGGAGACTTCGCACTCTCCGAAGTGGAGCTTGCCGAAGGGTGAGCGGTGCTTGTCGTATTTGGGACCGCGGATGAGCGTTGGAATCTGCATTCGGTCGGTCGCGTAGAAGACGCGGACGAGAGTTGCATTCAAGCTCGCAGAGACATTGCCAGCGCCTGAGAGAAAGGAAGACGCCACAGGCTGCGGCTCTGTGGCCTCTGGTGCAAGACGCAAGTGGATGCCCCGAGAGAACGCGGCGGTGTTAGTAGACGTTATGCTGGGCGGAAAGGGCGCGGCGGGCACCGCCAGTTGTGGCGGTTTGGGGGGTGCCGAAGCTGGAGGGGTAGATGATTGATCCGATTCGACAGACCGGGAAGAGAGCGGCTGCGGAGAAGACTCGGATTGTGAAAGCGCTTTGAGAAGCTCGGCGAATCGTTCACGGTTCCTGATTTCTCCTGTCCGCGTCAAAGTGGCTGAAGATGCATCGGCAGGGTATTCCTTCAGAGCTTCTTTGAGCGACTGCAACGCTCTGTCGACTTTTGAAGCTCTCAGTACATCCGTCTGTGCGGATTCGCGTTCGTGCGCCTCTGCGGCTCTACGTGCCTCTTCGACCTCGGCGACTCTGCGCAGCTCTTCGGCCTCGGCGGCTCTGCGCTCGTATTCGGTTTCTCCGAATTTACGCTCCATTTCTGCTTCGGCAGCCTGCGCTTCACTGCGGTCATCTTCCGCTTCAAAGACCATCGCGGATTTGCCGACATTGCCTGTGACGGGGGGAGCGGGTTCTTCCTCAGTGACTGATGGTTCGGCTAATGGCTCGGATGTCCACGGCTCAGGCGATGACGCTTCCGCAGGCAGCTCTTCCTCCGGCATGGCCTGCGGCAGATCGACGAAGTAGCTTTCGGGAAGCTCTGCTGTGGCTTCGGCAAAGGCGTCGGCTGATGGCCAGTCAGATACCTCCGAGGCTTCGGCAGACTGGTTCGTTAGCAGATGCACCAGAGAATCGCCTGCGGGCAGTGCCGATACCCACTTGATGTAGTCGTCAAGCAGCAGCTCGAGGTACTCAACGAGTTCGCGGAAGGGGCGTGCAACACGATCCTCTTTGAGAAAGTCAGTAAGCTTCTGAGACAGTCCGAAATCGGCAGGCAGTCCGGTGTGTAGTTCAATTTCCCAAAGAAGACCTTCTACAAGGATGGGATCCGGTAAGACGTGACTGATGGATTGATCAAGCCAGTTGTCTGGAATTTCTTTCGTCTGAGAAAGGAGAGTGACGGCCAGCGAGCTTCGGACAATAGCCTGGGCCTCTGTGAGCTGTCGTTCGGACTGAGATTGGTCGTAGTGAGGCTGGTCGCCGTAGTCCATCTGCGGGGCGTCGCCCATACGTGACCTCCGATTAAGGCGCGTGACTTGCCGGGACAAGGTTCAGAGATAGTATGCACTGTCGTGTTCGACAGAGATGAGATTTATGGTTACCTGAGCGGCGAGTAATGGGAACTTAACCGGTTACGCGTGAGGTGGCAATGTGTGATCCATCGTTAACGAGCTGGATGTGATTTTTGAGAATCGAGGCATGGCGCTATAACCTAGAGTGATTCGCGATTGAAAGGTCTCCTACCTTGGCAGTATTACTGACGACTGATCTTGGCAATGTTCCGTTGATTGGACGCGGGAAGGTACGGGATCTTTATGCCGTGAAAAGCGGCGGCCAAGATGCGCTGCTGCTCGTGGCAACCGATCGTATATCGGCGTTCGACCATGTGCTAGGCTCGGGGATTCCGGGCAAGGGGAAGATACTGACGCAGATTTCGCTCTTCTGGTTTGAGCTGCTTGCGGATATTGTGCCAAACCATCTGATTACCGCCGAGGTCAGCGAGTTCCCTGCCGAGCTGCAGCCGTATTCGGATCAGCTTGAGGGCCGTACGATGCTGGTGCGCAAGGCTGCAATGTTTCCGGTGGAGTGCGTGGCACGCGGGTATCTGGCAGGCTCGGGCTGGAAGGAGTATCGCGCAGGCGGGACGGTCTGCGGAATCGCATTGCCTGATGGCTTGCAGGATGGATCGCGTTTGCCTGAGCCGCTGTTTACTCCGGCGACGAAGAGCCAGGATGGCGCGCATGACGAGAATATTCCGTTTGCTGAGATGGAGCGGACGATAGGCGGGGACGAGGCAGGGGAGCTTAAGCGGCTGACGATGGCACTCTATACGCGGGCGGCTGCGCACGCCGAGGCTCGCGGACTCATACTTGCGGATACGAAGTTTGAGTTCGGGCGCGTTGGCGAAAAGATTGTACTTGGCGACGAGGCGCTGACGCCGGATTCTTCGCGCTTCTGGGATGCAAATTTGTGGAATCCGGGCGGAGCGCAGGCGAGCTTCGACAAGCAGTTTGTGCGCGATTATCTGGAAGAGATTCGATGGAACAAGCAAGCCCCAGCCCCGGCTCTGCCGGATGACGTGGTGACGAGAACTCAGGCGAAATATTTAGAGGCCTTCCGGCTGTTGACTGGACGTGAACTGGTTGTCTAATAAAGAACGCCGCGAGGAGTCGCAGCGTGTTTTATAGATGAAGGGGAATCTGCTGCGAAATGAATGTCGTAGATATCGTAATTGTCCTGCTGTTGGTGTTGAGCGCGATCCAGGGATTTCGCAGCGGGCTGATTCAGAGCATTACTTCGCTGTTTGGTTTGATCGCGGGCATCGCGATTGCGAGCTGGAACTATCAGCATGTGGCGCGCCAGCTAAGTTCGTTCATCCATACCGAAGCACTGGCGGCGGCGGTCGCTTTCTGCCTGATTGCGCTGGTAGTAATGGTGGTGGCGGGCCTGATAGGCATGGTGATCAAGAAGGTGATCCATGGAGTGGGGCTTGGTTGGTTCGACAGGTTACTTGGGCTCATCTTTGGATTTTTGCGCGGGGCACTATTGGTGACCTTATGCATTGTTACTTTAGCGGCGTTTTTTCCGCAGACGGGATGGCTCAGCGATTCACAGCTCGGAAGATATTTTTTGGGCACGGCGCATTTGACTACGACGATGACCCCGCAGGAACTGAAGCAGCGGATTCTCGATGGCTTGCGAGCACTGGAGAAAGACACGCCGGTGTGGCTGCATCCAGACTAAATTTGCAAAGAGTGCAACAAGAGACGCGACAGAATCCATGGAAGCGTGGCAAGCTAGATCAATATCAGAATGCACCGAAGCGTGCGAGGTTCAGTACGGGAAAAGATTTTTACGAGAAGTACTCCTAATCCCCTATTGACGGCGCAGGATAGTTACTCTGATACTGCTCGATTAAGACACGAGGACGAGACGTGAAGCGCGAATTAGATAGCCTGATCACCCAGATGCATTCCAGCGGCGTTCGTTATGACGAAGCCGTGCGGCAGTTCAAACGGCAGTTCTTACTGGAAGTCCTGAAAGCGCATCGGGGGAACCAGTGCAAGGCGGCCGACGAGCTGGGAATGCACCGCAACACGCTGAGCCGGACGATGGCGGAGTTGGAGTTGGAGATGCCCGAGGTTCGCGCAGGGCTCAAGCGTCCGGTGCGCAGCGAGCGTCTATTTCTTAATGGACTGCGCCAGCAGATTCGCTAGATCCCAACCTGTATGTTTTGACAGCTGAAGGGATGCAATTGCGGCACTGGTGTGGACGAAAGTAATATCCTGAAAGCAGGTTATGCCAGCACCAGGCGAGATTGTAGAGCCGCGCGTTGCAATGCGCGAAGGGTTCGTGTGGGATGCGCAGGATGCGTATCTCTTTGACATTGATGGCACGCTGCTGCGAAGCCGCGACCGGATTCATGTCAACTCCTTTGCATCGAGCGTACATGCGGTGACGGGCCTTGAGGTTTCACTTGCCGGCATCTCTGTGCATGGCGCAACAGACACGGCGATATTGCGAGAGACGTTCGCAGCAGCGGGCGTTCCCGATGAGGAGTGGGAACCACAGCTTGAGGCGATTCTAGAAGCGATGCGGCAAACGGTGATTTCGCGGCGCGGCGAGATGCAGCTATGGACAATGCCCGCAGTGCAGGAGACGCTTATGCATCTGGCAGAGCGGGGTGCATTGCTGGGACTGGCAACTGGCAACCTGGAACTGATTGGCTGGACCAAAGTTGAGGAAGTCGGGCTGCGCGAGTGGTTTCGATTCGGCGGCTTCAGCGATCGCTTCCCAGTGCGCTCAGCGATGGTTGCGGACGCGGCCGAGAAGGCTCGGGAGATGATTGGGTATCCGCAAAGCAAAGATGCGAAGATCTGCGTCGTCGGCGATACTCCGCGGGATATTGAGGCGGCTCGAGCCAATGGGCTTTCGGTTATCGCCGTGGCGACTGGAAATTATGGTTTTGACGAGTTGAACGCGCTCGGGCCGGATGCGTGCGCGACTTCGCTGGCGGTGCTGATGGCGGATGCGGCGGTGGCGCGGTGAGGCCAATGCTGCGGGCCGTCTTTGCTCTGGCTGTGGCTGGCGCGATTCCATCGTCGCTGCGTGCCCAGAGTGCTCCGGAGCAGACTGCCCCGGCACAGACGCAACCTGCACAGGCTTCCGCGAATCCTGCGCAGAATAGTACGAAGCCTGCCGAACCGCAGAAGCCCGCTGAGCAGGTTGTGATTGATATTGGCAAGCCTGTGCAGGCCGACTCGCTGCGCGCGCAGCGCAAGGCCGCGAAGCTTTACCTGCAAGGCGTGAAGTTGCTGGAGAAGGAGCAGCCTGAACCAGCCTGGGAAGTGTTGAAGCAGGCGGCGGAGCTCGAACCATCAAATGCCACCTATGGCCGAGCAGCTGAGCTGGCGAAGCAAAGCACTGTCACCCAGCTGGTGCAGCAAGCCGCGCGCGAGCGAGGGGCTGGCACAGGCGACGATTCGTCGAAGCTCTTGGAACATGCGCTCGAGATCGATCCTAAGAACCCGATCGTAGTACAGCATCTCAATGACTTCGGCGACGCCGTGTCTGCGGTTGCCACAACGCCAGGCGCGACCGTAGGGGCAAAGGATGCGATTGCCAGCGACACGATCAAGCTTGCGATAAATACTGAGAAGCACAGTTTTCACTCGCGGGGCAATTCGCGGCAGCTGGTCACGGATGTATTTCGCGCTTATGGGATCGAAGCGTCCGTGCACGAGAGCGTGAAAAGCCAGCAGGTGCGGATGGAAGTGGATGACGCGACTTTTCCAGAGGCGATGCGGGTGCTGAGCCTGTTGACCAACACCTTCTGGGAGCCGTTGGATGCTCATCGCGTGGTTGTGGCGCAGGATACGCGCGAGAACCGGACGCAGTTTCAGCGCACGCAGATGGAGACGATTTATCTGCCCGGGATGAGCGACAAGGACCTGGCGGAAGTCAGCAACCTGGCGAAAAATGTATTCGATGCGCAGCAGGCGGTGGCGCAGCCCACATCAGGAACGATGACGATACGGGCAGCATCACAGAACCTTAAAGCTTTCAATCGAACGGTGACGCTGCTTGAAGAAGGAAAGAACCAGATCGACCTGAACGTGAAGATCATTTCGCTTGCGCACGTGAGTATGCGCGAGACGGGTACGACGTTTCTGCAGCAGGCCACCGTGTACAACGTCTATTCGGAGCTGCGCACGATTCTGATGCAGAATCAGTCGCTGGTGCAGCAGATCATTGCCGCCGGCCTCGTGCCCAACGCCGATACGTTGGCAAATCAGATTGCGATTCTGGCAATCCTGGTGGGAACCGGGCAAGTGAGTGGCACTCCGTTCAGCCAGGGTTTTGTTCCCTTCGGGGGCGGGCTGACGCAGAACGTTCTTGTGCCGGGACCAGCAACGCTGACGATGAGCCTGAACTCAAGCGACACGCGCACGCTTGACGATATTCATATGCGGCTTGGTGATGATGAGCCGGGCACGTTCAAGATCGGACAGCGGTATCCAATCACGACCTCTTCGTTTTCGTCGGTGGCGCTGCCGGCGGTTGCCGGTATCAGTACGGCGGCGATTGCAGCGCAACAACAGACGATTCCGCAGATTCAGTATGAAGACCTGGGGCTGACGCTCAAGGCTACTCCCAAGGTGCTGCGGTCGGATAACGTAGCGATTAACGTGGACTTGAAGATCGAGGCTCTTGGAGGCTCGGCGCTGAATGATATTCCGATCCTGGACAGCCAGCAGCTTTCCGGTGTGCTGACGATGCGAGCGGGCGAAACCGCTGTCCTGCTAAGTGACCTTTCGAAGCAGCAATCGAGGGCGCTCAGTGGATTGCCGGGAGTCAGTGATATTCCTGGACTGCAGGACATCAGCGATATTTCGCGCGACCTGAATGTGGCGCGGCTGCTGATCCTGATCACACCCACGGTGATTCGCGATCAGAAGCAAATGGATCATGGCCCGATGCTGATGATGGGCAAATCGACGAACGCGCATTGATGCTCACTGTACTGTGACTAATGGTGGATTGGAGCAGGATCGATGCGCCGCTCGAACGAGACCGAATTGGCTGATTCGGAGGATATCTCCGAAGAAGACCTTGCGCGGAATTACCGCGAGCTTGAAAAGGTTCAACGGTGGCTCGGCAACACGGGCCAGATGTTGACGCGACTGCGCAGGGCCAGGGCGAGCACTGTGGGACCGATGCGGGTGCTGGACATCGGCTGTGGGCGGGGCGGGCTGCTTAAGGAGATTCAATCAAAGCTGGGCATGGATGTCATCGGCATGGAACTGCGGCCGGCGCCTGCAGGAACAACGGTGCCGATTATGACGGGGAACGCAGTCAGCGACCCATTACCTCGCGCCGATGTGGCGGTGTGCATGATGCTGGCGCATCATCTCTCTGAAACAGAACTGGTGCAGATGATCCGGAATATCTCACAATACTGCAATCGCTTCATTTTGCTGGATCTGGTGCGGCATCCGGTACCGCTCCTGCTGTTTCGAGTCTTTGTCGCCCCGCTGCTCTTTTATGTGAATGCGGCGGATGGTAAGACATCGATTCGCAGGGCTTATACGGTAGCGGAGATGCGGAAGATTGTCGAAAATGCGCTGGGGCGATCGACGCGGCCCGTGAAGCGAGTGCGGCACAGCATGAGCCCGTTCTGGACCCGACAGGTGGTGGAGATTGAATGGGATTGACGACCGTCGCAGATCCCACCTTTGACGCGATGAAGCTGCGTCAAGGATGGGCACCCGGCTTTGTAATTGAGCCAGAAAGAGCAAGAACAAGGGTGGGACACTCGGCAAGCTTTGCCGGAAGAATGTCCCGGCCGGCGAATTGATCGGGGGAGAAGAGGAAAGCGATGCAGTGCTATGCAGCATGTTTGGGCGACTGTAGCGAAAAGATATCTCAGGAACACACGATATCGGCCTGTTTGTATCCGAATCAATTCATCGTAGTTCAGGGACTACCCTGGTGTCGTGAAGTACCAAAGAACGTGCGAATTGAAAGTTTGACCCAGCCGATTCTATGCAAGAAGCACAATGAGGAGCTCGGCAAGAACGTGGATTGGGCGTCGGAGCATAGTCGCGATACGTTGGGGCGAGCATTCGACCTGCAATCGGTGCGTCAGAAAGTCCTGAGCCGTCGATGGACAATCAAATATTTTGAAACGGACATGTCGTTGCTTGAGCGATGGTGCCTGAAAACGCTAATAAACGTCAACCACCAAAGTGGCTGGAGATACTTGGATGATGCAGCCCCAGACTCACCGCCCAATGAGTTGGTAGAAGTCGCTTTCGGCAGGCGTCGTTTCAAGGATCACAAAGGGCTGTACGCGATTGCCCAAAACGGCTCTCAAATAACTATGAATGACGACTGGCTGCGGATAACGACGAAGACAAGGAACGTAGACGAACGACTCGTCGGAGCAACGTTCCATCTGTGGGGCTTCCCGTTCTATCTGAATCTGATACCGGAGCCTATATCGTGGGCCGGTGCTAACCTAATGCGGCACACCATTACGATGTGGTTTCAGACTCTCGATCACAAAGGCCGCAACGTTAAGTCTCATAAAGTCACCTTCAAATATCCTGATACAGAAAGTCAATCAGTATGAAATCAAAGTGAGGAGATGAAATTGCCCGGGGTGGTGAGAGCGGATCAGATTTCGGCAGGATTCGGAAAGTCGACCCTACGAGTGATTTTCCCGGCAAATGTGAAAAGCAAAGGACTCCGATGGCGAGCTTCAGTGGTGTCCCGCCTTGACGCGATGAAGCTGCGTCAAGGATGGGGCACCCGGCGCTCAATTCAGTTATGACTGAAGCTATTTTCCCGGCCCGTCGTTGGTGGCGTGATAGTTGATTACCTGCTTAAGCAGGTCGTAGTTGATTCCCCCGAGCGGGATCACGAAACCGTTGATTGCGAGCGAGGGAGTCTGATTGATGTTCATATCCGATGCGAGCTTGATGTCGGCGTCAACGGCGGCCTTGGTTTCCGGGGTCTTGGAGCAGGCTGCGACCTTGTCCGGATCCTGACCTGCCTTGGTGACGGCGCTGTTCAGGGTGAGCGTGGCGCCTTCGCTGCTCGCGAGTCCGGCCTGCCCCTCATACACGGCCGCGGAGTACTGGAAGAATGCTGCGTTGCCGCCGAGCTTGGCTACGCAGGTGCCATAGGCAGCGGCGCGGTAGGCCTCGGGATGGATCTTGACCAGCGGAAAGCTCTGATAGACAAAGTGAGCATTGGGGAAGTCGACTATCAGCTTGTCGATGGTGGCCTGAGCATCTTTGCAGTGCGGGCACTGGAAGTCGGCGAACTCAACGAGCATGAGGTCCTTGCCCGAGGCGCCCTTTGATGGGCCATTGGCGCGCTGAATCAGCGCAGCGCGGTTCTCCGCAAAAGGGTGGTCGCCGAAGGGAAGAATCTCTCCGTTGGTGATGAGGTGTTTGCCGTCCTGCAGAACGAAGAACTGCAGTCCCTGGGTTTGCGGGTTTCCCTTCTCGCCGGCAGCAACGACTACGCTGGAGATTCCAGGTACTGCGGTCTTGGCGATGCGCTGCACTTGGAATAAACGGTTCGGGTCGTATCCCCAGCTCGCTTTGAGAAAGTTGACGACCTGCTCTTTGGTGGGAGAGTCGGCGGTGAAGTCTGCCGGATCGGGTGCAGGGAAAGTCGGGCCCGCAGCAGGTGCCGCTGCCGGCGCGGCAGGAACTTGAACGGGCTTGGGGGCGGACGGTGGGGCGTCCTGGGCGAGCACAGTGCTGGCCAGCAGCGGTGCAAAAAGCAGGACGGAAGCACTGGCGGCCAAGGCGCTGCGACGAAGGGATAAACGAATCAAGCGAAATTCTCCTTTTTGTGCTGCGGCCCCGCGTCAATTGCGGGGAAAACTACGTACCTACTGGTTTATACCTGAACGCGCGCGGCTATGGGAAACCGGCGCCCCATACCAAAGGACTTAGGGGTAACTTTGAGAACGGGCGCGGCCTGCTGACGCTTATACTCCGTGCGCTCAACGAGACGTACTACCTGTTCGACGACCGATGAGGGAAAACCGTAGCGGGCGACGATCTGCGCAGTGGTTTCATCGCGCTCGACATAGGCTTCGAGGATGGGGTCGAGGACTTCGTAGGGCGGCAACGAGTCGGTGTCCTTCTGGCCTGGCCGAAGTTCGGCGGATGGCGCCTTGGTCAGGATCGCCTCGGGGATTATTTGCCGGTCGCGATTGATATAACGGCACAGGTCGTAGACACGGGTCTTGACCAGGTCGCCGATTACGGCGAGAGCGCCGACCATGTCTCCATAGAGCGTGCAATATCCGACCGCCATCTCGGATTTGTTGCCGGTGGTGAGCACAAGCGAGGAGAACTTGTTGGAGAGCGCCATGATCAACGTTCCGCGAATGCGGGATTGCAGATTTTCTTCAGTAATGTCAGGTTGAGTATCTTTGAAGAGCGGCTGCAGTGCGCCACTGAATTGAGCAAAGATCTGCTCGATCGGGATGATTTCAAAACGAATGCCGAGGTTAGCTGCGAGCTTGCGGCTGTCGTCGACGGAGCCCGTTGAGGAATACTGACTGGGCATGCCGACGGCGAGGACGTTTTGCGGACCGAGAGCATCGACGGCGATGGTCGCTACAAGGGCTGAGTCGATGCCTCCGCTGAGGGCGACGAGGACTTTGCTGAAACCGGTCTTGAGAACATAGTCACGGGTACCGAGGACGAGCGCCTGATACGCAGCTTCGGCCTGCTCATTTGCCTCCCAGACCGGCTGCGCGGTCGAAGGGCCGGTCGGAGCGCTGCTTTCCGCAAGAACAACGTCTTCGCGAAAGGACGCTGCCTGGGCAAGGAAGCTGCCATCGGCCGCGAGCGCAAAGGATGAGCCGTCGAAGATGAGGCTGTCGTTCCCTCCGACCTGGTTCGAAAGAAATACGGGAATCTTGTGGCGAACAGCGATGGCCTGCAACATGCGTCGGCGCGTTTCTCGCTTGCCATGCCAGAAGGGCGACGCAGAGATGTTGATGAGTACTGTGGGCTGTTGGCGCATCAGGTCTTCGACGGGGTCTATCGGGTAGAGCTGCTGCGGCCAGAAATTCTTGTCATTCCACGCGTCTTCACAGATGGTGACGGCGAGGCGCTCTCCTTCGAACTCGATCACACGCTGGCTGGTGGCCGGGGCGAAGTAGCGCTGCTCGTCGAAGACGTCGTAAAAGGGCAGAAGCATCTTGTGCTGCTCGATGAGGATCTGGCCCTTGTCGACGAGAATCGCTGCGTTAACGGCGGGCTTGCCCGAGCTGGCCGAGGCGGGCAACGCCACGCCAAATAGAACGGCTGTCGGCAGGGATGCGGTTGCGATACGCAGCTCTTCCACGGCCTGCTGGCAGCGGGTGAGGAAGCTCGGCTTGTCGAGGAAATCGGCCGGGATGTATCCGCAGAGAGAGAGCTCGGAGAAGATCGTGAGACGAGCGCCGGAATCGGCGGCACGCTTGCTGGCGTTGAGGATTTTTGCGAGGTTGCCAGTGAAGTCCCCGATGGTGGGGTTGATCTGGGCTAGTGCAATCTTCACATCTCCAGTGTAAAGCAGAGGCGCAGTCGGTTCCCCTGCTGACTGCGCCCGGACTCGATCATGAATTTGCCTTACTGTGTTGCACCGATCCGTTTGCGATAAGCATTGATACCCATCTGCCCTATCTCCCAGACCAGCTGCAGAGTGACGATGGTGCTAACGATCAGTAACGCGTAATGGATGCCGTGGTTGGTCGCGATGAGGGTCTCGCCATAACGTGACTCGTCAAGCGCAGGATGCTTGAGCCGGAGAAACAACTGATCCTGCGCGGAAAGCAGTACAACCAGGGGAACCAGCCCCATCAGCTTAATTGCAATCTGCTGCATGGGGCGCGGCCGTTGCCACGCTCCACTCAAGAGGTCGGCGCATCGCCAGCCGAGCTGCACTATATTGAGCCCAACCACCCACCAGTAGAACTGCACCCAGACCGGCGTCAGCGCAAAAGGCGACGATTGCAGGTAGTTCGCTCCGGGGCCCCAGATTACGTAGGGATGATTGGGAATCAGCAGGAGCCAGGCCAGAAAGATGAATCCGAAGACCACTTCGGCGACGGCTTTGGCGTAGCTGCGGGGTTTCATTCCCTGCGCAGCGCGTTTGTCGAGCGGGGGTAGAGTGGCTGGCGACCAATCGCCGAAGTGGCGCGTAACGATCGGGAAATTCTGAGGGTAACGCGAGTACATGAATTCGAGGGCGGCGAAGACCAGAGTGATCCATGCCGCAGTGGAGATGAGCAGCCACGGCATACGCAGGATCGCAGCCAGTACCGAGCCCCAGCCGAGCGTAGATTCTGAAAGGATCTGAACCGCGCTCACAATGGAGTAAATAACCAGTGCCCAGCCACATGCCAATCGCAGCACGTACCAATACATAGGGAAAACGGCCGGCCCAATGAGATATTGCTGCGGCTGGTAGCGCGCTGCCATCTGCATCGGCGGCCCAATTTCCTTGAGCCAGGCCTCTGCCTCGGCAGTGGTCAGGGGCCGACCAACTTCCGCCTCACGGTCCTCAAGTTGAGACTCGAGGTTGGCCCGCAGTTCAGCGAGAATGTCATCCTGCCGCTCCCACGGCAGGTGCTTTTTCACGGCTTGGAGGTAACGATCTAGAAGTTCCATGGCGTTTTCCTTACAGGATGTTGTTAATCGAGGCGTTGATGGCGTGCCACTCCTGCAGCAGCGACTCGAAGATTTGCTCGCCGTCGCTGGAGAGGCGATAAAACCGCTTGTTGCGTTTGTCTTCTTCGCGCCATTCGCTGGTGAGCAGCCCCTGCGCCTCGAGGCGCCGCAGCAGCGGGTAAAGCGTGCTTTCATCGATGACCAACCCCCGGTCGGCCAAGGCCTTGCGGAGCGTGTAGCCGTAGTGCTCCTGGCGAAGCTGGGCGAGTACCGCCAGCGTCAGGCAACCTCGTCGGAGCTCCAGGCGAAGGTTTTCGAAAAGGTTCTCAGCGAGAGTCATGCTGTGCCTCATACACTGTACATCAACTACTGTATGACAAACAGTGTATGTCGTCAAGTAGATTTTGAAAATTAATTTTAGGACATGTCAAGAAAAGCATTTATCTCTATATAGAGAACTACATAGTAGTATGCTAGGATGCTGTGATTTGGCGTAGCCTGTCGCCGGGAAGTTCAAGCAAAGTGCGAGGTGGTTATGGGTCGGAAGCAATATGCGAGGCTTCGTAGCTGTTGGGTAGTCCTGATCTTTGCCGTGGGGCTGGCAGCGGAAGCACAGGTGACGACTTCGCAATACGATAATGCGCGCACTGGCGCAGATCTGAAGGAAGCTACGCTGACGCCGCGCAATGTCAATCCGCAACAGTTCGGAAAGCTTTTCACCATGAAGGTGGATGGCGATGTGTATGCACAGCCGCTCTTCCTCGCGGGCGTCGAGATTCCGGGGAAAGGCAGGCACGACGTGGTCTTTATTGCCACCGAACATGACAGCGTGTATGCCTTTGATGCGTACGGAAAACCTTCCGCGCCTTTGTGGCAGGTGAGTTTCCTAAAGAATGGGGCGACAGCGGTTCCAGCGAGAGATACAGCCTGCCCGTTCATTGCACCGGAAGTGGGAATTACGTCGACTCCGGTCATCGACGCCAGGTCCGGAACGCTCTATGTCCTGGCCCGCACCAAGGCATTACATGTGGTCTCAAGAAGTGAGTATCACCAGCAACTGCACGCGCTCGCTGTCGCCAACGGAGCGGAGAAGCTAGGCGGCCCAGTAGAGATTCAGGCCAGTGTTGCCGGGCGGGGATCGGGCAGCAAAGCGGGCAATGTGGCGTTTGACCCATTACGTGAGAATCCGCGGGCTTCCCTGTTACTTGCTAAAGGTTTGGTCTATTTAACCTGGGGATCTTCCTGCGATGTTGGTCCGTATCACGGCTGGGTGATGGCATATGATGCCGGGAGCCTGAAACAGAGGGCGGTCTTCAATACTTCTCCGGATGCCGATGACAGCGGCATATGGGCGAGCGACGCCGGCCCAGCTGCAGATGATCAAGGAAATATCTTTGTGGCAACCGGCAACGGAAGATTTGATGCCGGCAAGGGTGGCCGCGATTTTGGAGATTCGCTGCTCAAGCTGACGTTCGACGGCCATGTTCTGAAAACTCAGGATTACTTTGCGCCCTTCAACGTGGACGATCTGGATGCGAATGACAGCGATCTCGGTTCCGGAGGCCCGATGCTTCTGCCGGATCAGCCAGGAGCACATCCGCACCTTGTTGTTGTTGGCGGAAAAGCTCCGGCGATCTACCTACTGGACCGCGACCATCTGGGTCGGTTTCACGCGGGGCGCGACACAGACGCCGTAGAGACCATTCCAACCACAGGCGGCATCTTCGGCTCGATGGCGTACTGGAATCATCACGTCTACGTGCTCAGCGACGGCGATTCACTGCGCGACTACGAGGTGAGCAACGGGAGGCTTACCTTTAAGGCCGTAAGCAGTTTCCGTCTGCAGGATCATGCTGCGACACCAGCGATTTCTGCCAACGGCGCAAAGGATGGCATTGTGTGGGTGGTGAGTTCCAAAGGCTGGGACTCGCCTGATAGAACGGCGTTGCTGTATGCGTGCGATGCTGCGGACATCGCGCGTGAGCTCTACAACAGCAACCAGAACATGGCTCGCGACCAGGCCGGCAAGGCGCTTCGATTCAACATACCGACAGTTGCGAATGGGCATGTCTATGTGGGCGCGAAGGGAGAAGTGGATGTCTACGGGCTGCTTTCGGTGAGCCGATAAAACGACGCAGCACTCCCATACACTTTGCGCACTGGCGGCAACCGCTTACGGGTGCTACCGGCCCGCGATAGAAAACTGCGCCGCAAGCAGAATCAGGAGCCGGTGCCGGCGAAGACTACGCCTACCGTGCGCAGAATGATCTTGATGTCCAGCCAGACGCTCCAGTTCTCGATGTAAGCGACGTCGAGGGAGATGTAGCTGTCGAATGATGGATCCTGACGGGCCTGGACCTGCCACAGGCCGGTGATGCCGGGGGTCACATCGAGGCGGCGCAGATGAGACAGATCGTATTGGCGCACTTCGCTGGCGATCGGAGGCCGTGGACCAACGATGCTCATGTCGCCGAGCAGTACGTTGATGAACTGAGGAAGCTCATCGAGAGAGTATTTGCGCAAGAACTTGCCGGTCTCGGTGATGCGCGGATCATTGGAGATCTTGAAGAGGATGCCCTGCCGCTCATTCATGTGCAGAATCTCTGCGCGGCGGCCGTCAGCGTCTCGAACCATAGTGCGGAACTTGATGCAGCGGAAGACCCGGCCTTTTTTGCCGATGCGCTCAGAACAGTAGAAGATCGGGCCCGGCGAGTCGATCTTGACCGCGATGGCGATAGCCAGAAGGACCGGCGAGAGCACAAGCAACGCCATCAAGGACAACGTGATATCGAGCATCCGCTTGAGGACAAGGCCGACTTCGGGAACGTGGCCGCGATGCAGCGGGATGGTAGGAAACTGGCCGATGTATTCGATGGTGCTGTTCCAGGCCAGGCCGTCGTACATATCCGGAACGACGCGGAGGTCGATGCCATTGGCTCGAGCCTGATCGAGAACACCCTTGATTACGCCGCGCTCGCTGGGCGAGGTGAAGAAAATCTCATCGACAAAATGCTTGCGCGCCAGATCGAAGAGCATATCGAGCGAGCCGAGAACGTCTCCGGTCGTGACGCCCAGCTGCTTGTCGACCCCCGGAACGTGGACAAATCCTTTGAAGATATATCCCAGTTGGCGGATGCTCTGGAAATGATGGCGCAGGGCATGAGCCTCCGCTCCGGTGCCGACGATGATGACATTGCGGGTGTTCATGCCGCGCTCGAAGCGACGGTACAGCGAAGCCCGGTAGATGAGGCGGCGCAGGCTGAGGAAAACAGTGAGGAGTGCGACGGTAAGGATCACGACGCCGCGAGGAACTTCTTCTGCACGAATGAGATAGAGCGTCCCGGTGAGCAGCAGCCCTGAGACGAGGCAGGCCTGCGCGCTCAGGCGCTGCTCATGAATATGGCTGGTCAGACGGGTGGGCGAGTAGAGATGCAGGCTGCGGCTAATGACGATGAGGGTCGCGGTAAAGCCGACCAGCAGAGCGGTCTGGATGCCCATCGACTGCCCCTGAATCAGGGTGCCGTGCCAGAAGCCCCTCATTCCCGCGATGGGACCTGTGTGCAGCTCAAAGACGGCGGCTATCAGCGCCGATACGAAAACTGTCAGGGCGTCCAGAAGCATCCACATACTCGCGCTGCCGCGAGCCGTGCGCTGGTGGGTGGCCGTACCCCCTTCATTCCATTCCTGGGGAGGTGAAGCCGGAGCCGTGGATGCCCTTTGCCAGAACTCGGATGTTGCCATTTGCTTCGCAGACCTCGACAAAATTGAACCGTAAAGCCTAAAGGTGGAGGATGTATATTCCTCGGTCGGGGGATAAAGACGAAACTGCAAACACTAAAGCGAAAATCCAGCTGGGGGTTGCTCTGAATCTTGAGAAGCGGCCTGTCGGGTCTGGGGTTGCATCAAACAGCGATAAAGAAATTTTTCCATTGTGCACTCCCGCATAGCTGCTCTTACTGCGAAGATGCGTCCTGGTATCCGTTCCGAAACCGGAGCTGGTGCAAATGGACGACCGGAGGGAACGGTCCTTGTCGACGTTACGTATTTCACACGCCGCGGATCCGAGAATTCTGTGCCGGAAAGGCGGCGGCCAGAAATGGGTGACCGTCACAGCCAGGAAATCAGAGGCTCTGCAAACCGGCTGTGGCGAATCAGGTAAGCCACTTAAGATGAGTCTAACCGATCCGAGGTTAAGAAGACGTAAGAGTCACAATAATATGACAATTCCGCCCGACTACTCTGAGGACTACCCTGCTTTCAGCTTGGACTCAGGAGTCAGAGAATGCAAGCGAAAAATTTCCTGTCAGTAAGAATCGCCCTCAGGCTGCCGGATGCGCCGGCAGCACGTACGCGTCCAGGGTCAGAAACTGCTGAATGTGTGGATCGGTGCAGCGCATGAACTCTTGAATGGTGCCGAAGAAGCGGGCTTGTCCCGATTCAAGGAAGAGGACCAGATCGGCCAGACGCTCGGCAAAACGCATGTCATGGGTGACGACAATGCTGGTAATGCCGAGCTGCAATTTGAGCCGCTGGATGAGGTCGCCGATGTTTCGGCCCATGATGGGATCGACCATGGTGGTGGGCTCGTCGTAGAAGATGGCTTCCGGCTGTGCGGCAAGCGCTCGGGCGATAGCGATGCAGCGCTTCTGGCCGGTGGAGAGGCTCGATGGAAGCGCATCGACGGTATCACTTTGACCGACCAGCTCAAGGAGCCGCGAGACCAGCTGTTCGATCTGGTCTTCCAAGAGTCCACCCTTTTCTCTGAGAGGAAAAGCGATGTTTTCGCCGACGGTGAGCGAATCGAAAAGCGCGCCGTTTTGAAAGACCATAGTGACGCGCTTGCGGACCTCCTGCAACCCACGCTCATCCAGGCTGGAGATGTCTTCGCCATCTACGCTGACGCACCCGGAGTCGGCCTTGAGAAAGCCGAGGAGGATGCGCAGGGAGACCGATTTTCCAACGCCGCTGCGGCCAAGGATGCAAAGCGTCTGGCCGCGTCCGACGTGGAAGCTGACTTGGTCGAGAATCTTGCGATCTCCAAAGGCGATCGAGACTTTGTCGAAGTCGATAAACGGTGGAGCGATGGGTTCGGGCGGGTTATCGGAGGTCGCATTAGCTTCGGCGATGGCTTCAGAGATAATTGCCTGGGCTGAGGCCGCTGCGGTTTCCAGCTCCTCGACGGTGGTGGGCGACTGGAGTTCGTCGAGGTTTTCGAGTAGAGATGGCTCGGGCGCTGCGGGTTCAGGCCTTGCAGAGTCGCTCATGCTCCTAGATTACTTTAGGAATGCGAAGACTCGCGCGGTGTAATTGAGTTGACTCTATTCAAGTAGGCAAGATCGGCGGGCGTATTCGCGCTTTGGAACCAGAGACAGGGCGGAAGGCTCATTGGGTGGTGGCACTGCCCGCACTGAAGCAGATTTTCAACTGCAACGGAGTCAATCGCGGAACCGAGTCCGTAAGCCGCCTGCTGCCAGGTCTCGCGGACGGTGCACCGCCCCGCACGTAGCTGCGATTCAATGCCGGGCAGCATGGTGCGGTGCAAGACTGCGGGAAATGGCTCGATTCGCCCGTTGAGGCGCGCGATCGTGACCGGTGCTGCGGTGAGGATTGCACGTTGCAGCAGGCACGTGAGCAGCGATGACGGCATGAGCGGCAGGTCTACCGGGAGGAAGAGGCTCCACTCGGCGTCGGATGAGGCGAGAGCCGCGTGAATGCCGGCCAGCGGGCCTGAATCTGAAAATGTGTCAGAGACGACTGGGGCGCAGGCTTCTAGTGAGCTTCTTGAGCCTGCGATCCGGGTGGGAAGCCCCGTCGATGCGAGGATGTTTACGGCATTTTGAATAAGCGAGATGCCATTAAAGAGGGCGAGGGCCTTGTCGGTCCCCATGCGGGAGGACTGACCTCCCGCGAGTATGAAGGCCATCCCTGATCTGCAAGCAAAAGATACGGGCAGGTCAGGGGAACCCAATTTGGTGGCCGGATTCGGATCCTCAATTATCGGGTCTCGGATCATTTAGCACTGTTTGAGGCGGTTTCTCCTGCGAGTTCGAGGAAACGGATGATCGACTCGATTCCCTGGTGGAAGTTGGAGATCAAGAACTTTTCGTTTGGGGCGTGGAGATTGTCGTCGGGTAATCCGAAGCCCATCATGACGCTCGGCAGATTGAGATTTCGAGCGAAGTCGCCGACGATAGGGATCGACCCGCCGGAACGGATGAAGACGGTTTCTTTACCCCACACTTCCCGAAGAGCGGCCGTTGCTGCGCGTATATAGGGGTTGTCGACGGGAATCAGGCAGGGGTCGCCGGAGTGGATCAGCCTGACATCAACTTCAACGCCGGTTGGAGCAACGTGTCGGATATAACCGCTGTACTGGGCGAAGGCTTCCGCAGGCGCCATCCCGGGCACCAGCCGCATTGAAACCTTGGCGAGAGCTTTGGCGGGAATAACCGTTTTTGCGCCGGTGCCGATGAAGCCGCCAGGCATGCCGTGGACGTCGAGCGTAGGACGAGCCCATGTTCGTTCGAGGACGGAGTAGCCCTCTTCGCCAACCAGGGATTTTGAGCCGACCTCTGTTTCGCGGTAGTGTTCTTCATCGAAGGGCAGAGTGCGCCAGGCATCCAGCTCTTCATTGCTCGGCGGAATCACCTTGTCGTAGATGCCAGGTACGAGGATGTGCCCAGTCTCATCTTTGAGTTTGGCAATGATTTGCGCGAGGGCGACAAAGGGATTGGGCGCAGCTCCCCCATACATGCCCGAATGGAGATCAGTCTTTGCGCCGCGCACTTCGATTTCGGTGTAAATCATGCCGCGCAGGCCCACGCAGAGAGTAGGCAGGCCGGGAGCAAACATTTCGGTATCGGAGACGAGCGCAAAGTCGGCGACAAGATCGGCTGGTTTTGAAGCAACGTACGCAGCGATTCCCTCCCCTCCGACCTCTTCTTCGCCTTCGAGGATGACCCGTACATTGAGCGGCAACGAACCGTTGGCTGCGAGCAGCGATTCGAGGGCCTTGACGTGCATATACATCTGGCCTTTGTCGTCTACTGCACCGCGGGCGTAGAGATTGCCGTCGCGCTCCGTAGGCTCAAACGGAGGCGAGAGCCACTCATCGAGAGGATCGGGCGGCTGCACGTCGTAGTGGCCATACATGAGGACAGTGGGCTTGCCGGGGGCGTGCATCCAATCCGCGTAAACGAGCGGGTGGCCTTCGTGCTTGTCCGTGGTGGTTTCTATGAGACGGGCATTTTCGAGGCCGATATGGGTCAGTTCCGCCTGCAGTGTTTCAGCAGCGTGGCGGACGTCGGCTTTGTGGGCGGGATCAGTGGATACGGAGGGAATCCGCAGGAGGGATTTGAGCTCTTCGAGAAACCGGGATTGATTCTGACGTGCGTGGTCGATTGCGGATGGCATTGAATTCCCTTCGGATCGCAAAGGGAAAGTATAAGCGGTTCAAATAGGCGAAGAACAACACTACGCCAGAGGCAGGCAGGTTCAGCTGGCCGTTAATATCGCGGAATCGCCGGATCGACCTCGGTCGACCACGCTTCGATACCGCCTGCGATAGACTGCGCAGCTTCGAAACCCTGCTGGCGCAGCCAGTTGGTCACGTTGAGCGAGCGGACTCCGTGATGGCACAGGATGAGCAGGCGGTCATCGGGGTCGAGTTCCTGGTGAGCGCGGGCGGGAACGTCTCCCATCGACATGAGAATGGAATCTTCGATATGGGCGGCCTGGTATTCCCACGGCTCGCGAACGTCGATCAGCTTTGCCTTTCCCTCGGCAAGAAGCGCTTTTGCGCCGGAGGGAGTAATTTCATAGTCGTACATATATTCAGGATACGATGCGATGCCGGTGGGCGGATAGTTGTGGTCTGGCGACGCAAATTCCCAGGGGATGCAAATTCCTGATAGAACGGTAGACTGTTCTTAGCCCTCCCCGTCTCTCAGCGCAACTTCTGACGGACCGGGAATTTGCGAGTGTACTCCGGAACGTATGCAGACACCAATCAAAGTACTGATTGTCGAAGACGAAATCCACGCGCTGATGGGCCTGGCGGAACTGATCTCGGGCTGGGGCTATCGGACGGAGACTGCGCGCGACGGTATGGAGGGATACGAGAAGGTTCTGGCCTGGGACCCGGCAATCGTTGTTACCGACCTGAAGATGCCGCGGCTGGATGGGCTGGGCCTGCTGACCAAACTGACCGATTCGGGGGCGAATCTGGCTGTCGTAGTCCTGACTGCTCAGGGATCGGTAGAGCTGGCCGTAGATGCGATGAAGCTGGGCGCTTATGACTTCATTCAGAAACCGGTGGATTCAACCCGGCTGAAGACGATCCTGGCCAACGCGACGCGGCAGCTCGATACCGAGCTCAAGCTCGAGGTGACGCGCCGCCAGCTGCGGCAGAGCGGCGTGTTGGGTTCGCTGGTCGGGCATTCGAAGGCAATGCAGGAGGTCTTCGGACTAATTGAGCGGATTGCGCCCTCGAACGTCTCGGTACTCATCACCGGCGAGAGCGGCACCGGCAAGGAGCTCGTGGCGCGAACTTTGCACGACCTGAGCGCGCGCAAGGGAAAGCCCTTTGTGGCAGTGAACTGTGCTGCGATTCCCGAGACGCTGATGGAGAGCGAGATCTTCGGCCACGAGAAGGGTTCCTTTACAGGCGCAATGGAGCGCCGCCCCGGCTGCTTTGAACTGGCGGAGGAAGGCACGCTGTTGCTGGACGAGCTGGGAGAGATGCCGATCGGTACCCAGGCAAAATTGCTGCGGGTGCTGGAGGAGCGCAAGCTGCGGCGCCTCGGCGGGCGAACCGAGCAGGATGTGGATGTCCGGGTGCTTGCGGCGACGAACCGCAATCCAGAAGATGCCGTTGCTGCGGGGCAGTTGCGCTCGGACTTGTATTATCGCCTGAACGTATTTCACATCCACATGCCACCGCTGAGGGAGCACCGGGAGGATATTCCCGACCTGGTGGAGGCAATGCTGCTGGAGATGAACCAGAAGCACGGACGCCGGGTGGCGGGACCTTCGCCGGCGGTATTGGAACGATTGGTGCAGCATGACTGGCCCGGAAATGCGAGAGAACTCAGAAATCTGATGGAGCGATCCGTCATTCTGGCCCCAGATGGCGGGTTGATCGATGTGGAGCACCTGCCGGCGGGCTTCGGCCGTCCGCAGCCGACGGTACCTGTGACGAGCGATGCGAACAGTGTAGTCGTCAAGGTAGGAGCGACTGTCGGCGACGCTGAGCGCATGCTGATCCTGCGCACGCTGGAGTACACCGGCCAGAACAAGACCAGGGCCGCGGAAATGCTTGGCGTCAGTCTGAAGACGCTGCACAACAAGCTGAAAGAGTACGAGAATCTGCGAGACGGCGGCGGATATCGAGAATGAGCCTCAAAACCAAATTGGTTCTGGCGATTATCACCCTCGTTTTTCTGATCACGGCAGTGCTGTCGCTGGTATATGTGAGCAACCTGCTGAAATCAGAGGTCGAGCAGTCGTACCAAAGCAACCTGTTGGTTGCCGAGCAGATTCGCTATTCACTACAGCAGACGCTTGAGTCCGGACTAAAAGACCAGAAGGTGGACCCGAACGATCCCGTGCAGCTGCGCGCGCTGGTCGCACAGGCAGTGCACGATGACCCGGGACTCAAGTCAGTTGTCGACTCTGTGAACCGGTACTTGTTCACGGTCTACGACATCAGCATCGCCGACGACATTGGCCATACATTGCTCACCACAGGACAGGGCGGCGTCGGGCAGCCCATACCTGTGCGCCCCAACTATCAGAGGCTTCGCGACAACAACGCACTACAACAGCTCCGTACAGTATTGGGGCCGCCGCAGGTATTTGACGTCATCTCACCGCTGAGCCGGAACGGCGAACCATTTGCGTCGGTGCACATCGGCGTGCGGACGACTCTACTGCGGGCGCAGTACGAAGGGGAGTTGAAAGAGGCTCTGACCTTGATGGTCCTAGCACTCGGCACATCGATGCTGGTGGCGTTTCTGCTGGGCAATCTGGCGCTGCGACCGATGGAGGAGCTGAGCCTGCAACTGGATTACTGGACACCGATCGTGGAAGAGCAGCCTGCTGAACGCGGCGAGTTGGATACGGTGGTGCAGGTGTCGAACAAGATTGAGCGCATCGGCCAGCGAATGCGTAATGTCGAAGAGGTCTTTTCTGCCCTGAAGGAGAATATCGATCAGGTTCTGGGTAACCTGCAGGACGGCATTCTGCTGTTCACGGGTGATGGGCGCGTAGTGCTTGTATCGAACGCGGTCAAAAGATTTTTGCACGTGGACCGCGATGTGCTACTAGGAGCGCACGCAAGAGATATATTTGATCGCAGCACAGTCCTTGGAAAAACAGTGAGAGATGCGTGGGACGCTGGCATGACGCTGGTGCAGGAAGAAATTGTGACCGAAAGCGGCAGCAGGATCGATGTGTCTCTGGATTTCATCCATGACGACCGCTCGCGTCAGGGCTTAGGAGCTCTGCTGACATTGCATGATCAGGAGTCCGTCGAGGTCATCGAAAGCGAACTCGAGCTGTCTCGGCGTATGGCGGCGATCGGCCGGCTCACTTCCGGAGTCGGCCACGAGGTGAAGAACCCCATCAATGCGATCGTGGTGCACCTGGAGCTGCTGAAGACCAAGCTGGGCAATACCAGTCTGCCGGCAACCGGGCATCTGGAAGTGATTGACTCAGAGATACACCGGCTGGACCGGGTGGTGCAGACGCTGGTGGACTTTTCGAGGCCCGTCGAAGTGAAGCTGGTTGAATACGACTTGCGTCACGTCGTAGCCGATGTGGTGACCTTGGCGGCAGCGGAAATGTCTACAAAGAATGTAACCCTCATCCACCGGCTGCCCTCTTACCCTCTGATGGTCAAGGTGGATGTGGACCTGCTGAAACAGGCTGTGCTCAACGTGGTTCAGAACGGGGCTCAGGCGATGCCAAACGGCGGTTTGCTGGAGGTGCTGCTCGAAGACGAAGGCAAGATGGCGGTTATACGGGTAGAAGACGAAGGGGAAGGAATTTCAGAAGAATTGAGAGACCGCATATTTGATTTGTATTTCACTACCAAAGCCGGTGGAAGTGGCATAGGATTGGCGATGACCTACCGGATTCTACAGTTGCATCATGGAAGTATCGACGTACAATCGGAGTTGGGCCGTGGATCGGTATTTCAATTGCGAATACCCCTTTCTTCCATGGACCGGGGACGACGGCATCCTCAGCCGCCAGTGTTTGAAACCTTAAAGGGGTTGGAAGGATGAGCATTTCGGTCAAGTATGCCTTGCGGCTACTGACGCTCGCTACGGTTCTGCCGCTGCTTGCCGGTTGTGATCACAAGACACAACAGGCGCAGAATCAACCCCTTGCGCCGCCTATTGTGGACGCTCCTCCGCCCAAACCTTCCCCCGTATCGCCAGCGGAACTGCCACCGCCGGTGATCGGTGAACCGCAGCCGAAGCCGGGGGACAAGACCACACCGGCGCAGCCCCAGGAGCCTCCGAAGAAACCGGTGAAGAAGAAGAAACCGGCCACTGCAACTCCTGCGCCGTCTGAACCAGCAACAACTGCGCCAGCCACGCAGGAGGCGTCGAACGCGGGGACCAGTCCGAGTGTGAGCGCAATTGGCACTCTCAGCACAGGGTCTTCCGGAGATCTGCGCTCAGAAACTTTGGATACGATCAACGCCACCGAGAAAGGTGTAAACGCGATCACGCGCACTTTGAGTGACTCGGAGGCGAAGACGGCGGCGCAGATTCACGAATTCATTAAGCAGGCGCGAGAGGCTTTGACGTCCGGCGATGTGGATGGCGCGCACACCCTGGCGCAGAAAGCCAAGGTGTTACTGGCTGAGCTGAACCAGTAACGTTTTGGCTTTGGTCATACGGTAAGAGGCGGCCCCAGAAGCTCGATGCCGAAGTCGACGAAAAGTTGACCAATGGCTGCCAAATCAGGCGGAGCCGGAAGTGCTGCGACTTTCAGAAAAAAGTCTTCCATGCCAGGCGGTGACATCACTACGAGAGCTCGCGCTGGAGTGGAGCCGACGTTGACAAGCGTATGGGGAATGTCGCGCGGCGCCCAAACGAAATCTCCAGTGTCGGCCTCAATCTTTTCTTCTCCGACCACAAAAAGGAACTTCCCTTCCATGATCCGAAAACCTTCGTCTTCACGGCTATGACGGTGGAAGGGCGGTCCGCCTCCTGGCGGCGTAACCTGCTCAATCATTGACCACAAACCACCCGTCTGTGGCCCGATGACCTTGAGGTATATCTCTTGACCGAAGATTCTGAGGGGGTCTTCATGGCCGGTTGTGCCGTAGTCCGATTTCACGAGTTCGGGGCGCCTGGTTATATTTGGCCAGTTGATGGGACTCATGGTTTTGCCTCGCGAGGTTGATTTACATTCAGACGTTAACGGCCCAGAGATGCACGCCGGATGAACACGGCCTCATTGCAGGATATCGAGGACCATTGCAGTCATCGCCGTGACTCCGGTACGAAGCGTCGGTTCGTACACGGGGGCGAAGAGCGGCGAGTGCGGGCCGGGGAGCTGCACGCCCGTTTTGAGGCTCTCTGCGACCTTGGCAGGATCGCTTGCGCCCAGCCAGAACATGACTGCGGGAATCTTGCCGTCGAGAGAAAAGAGGCCGACGTCTTCGCTGCCCATGACGGGCTGCACTTCCTGAACGTGGTCCGGACCCAATGCTTTTTCGGCTATACCACGGATGCGGGCGGCAAACTTTGGATCGTTGAGCGTGGGTGGCGTAATCTCGCTCTGGCTGACAGTGACGATGGGCATGCGGTCGGCGGGAATTCCATAGGCGACGGCGACACCCTCGGCGGTTTGGCGGACGGCGGCGATGATCTGGTCGCGAACAGCGGTAGAGTACGTGCGCAAGGTAAGGCCCATCGTAACTTCTTCGGAGATGATGTTCCGCTTTAGGCCGCCGTGGATGGTTCCGACCGTCAACACAGCCGGCTGTTGCGGATCGATTTGACGGCTGACGATACTCTGTGCCAGGATCACAAACTCAGCGGCGAGCAGGACAGGGTCTTTGCCGCCTTCGGGACGTGAGCCATGGGTGCCAATGCCGCGCATGATGACATCAATGCTTGTCGAACTGGCGAGCAGTGGGCCACCCTTGATGCCGATGGAACCGGCCGGAACGATGGCGTTGTCATGCTCGGCAAGTACGAAGTCGGGCGCGCCGAAACGCTCGTAAAGATGGTCGGCGAGCATAGCGCGAGCACCGTCGATGGTCTCCTCCGATGGCTGGCCGATCAGCACGGCTGTGCCATGCCACTGCGACTTGTGCTCGACGAGCTCTTTCGCTGTCCCTAACAGGACGGTCATGTGGATGTCATGCCCGCAAGCGTGCATGACACTGGTTGGCTGGCCTTCTGCGTTGGTGGAATGCACGTGAGAGGCGTAGTCGAGACCGGTCTTCTCTTCAACAGGCAGCGCGTCCATGTCGGCGCGGATCAGCAGTCGGGGACCTTTGCCGTTCTCAAGGACAGCGACGATGCCCCATGCCTGCGAGCCATCCATGTAGCGGCCAACGTGTTCGGTAACGGTGTATCCGAGCTGGCGCAGATCGGTCGCAAGTTTGGCTGAGGTGTGCTCTTCGTGGTGCGAGAGCTCAGGATTGCGATGGAGGTCTTTGTAGGTCTCGATAAGCGATGGAAGTTGCGCGTTTACGGATGCTTCGAGGTCTTTGGGCTGTTGCGCAAAGACGAGCTGCGACGACGCGATAAGCAGAAGAGCGGATGGAAGAAGGTTTCGGGACATGGCGGGATTGTAATTGAGAATTCTGCCTGATCTTGACATGCAGTTTGCTATATATCATGATATATAGCAAAGATGAAGGCCATGCCCAAAGAAGAAAAAGCGCGCGTGTTTATGAGCGGCCGGAGCCAGGCGGTCCGTATTCCGGTGGAATATCGTTTCGCCTCCAAGGAGGTATTTATCCGGCGCGATCCGCAAAGCGGAGAGATCATTCTCTCAGAGCATCCGCAACATCAATCCCTGGCCGAGATATTCGCAATAATTGACTCCGCCGGAGGAGCCGAGGACCTTCTTCAGGACCGTGATACAGTGCCACCGCACGATCGGGAATGGATGTGAAGGGAACGACATCGTACCTTCTCGACACGAACACAGTTGCTTATATCGTGAGTGGGCGCTCTCAGGCGGCACGCCTCACTATGTCCAACTTGATAGGGCACTCCCCTATAGCAATCTCCGCTATTACCGAAGGTGAATTGCTCTATGGCCTTGCCCGAAAGCCCGAAGCAACTCGGTTACGGATTGGCGTAGAGGCATTTCTGTCTGCAATTCATATTCTGCCCTGGGACTCGGATGCGGCCCGAGCTTACGGGACACTCCGAGCCAGAATGTCGGCAGCTGGGAAGAGCCTCGCCAACATGGATATGCTGATCGCGGCTCAGGCGATTGCCATCGGAGCAATCCTGGTAACCAGAGACTCAGCCTTCTCGCAAATCGAAGCCCTGCGCCCGGTGACGAATTGGGCAACTGACCTCTAGCCTCGTTGGAGATTAATTCGCTTGCGCATAAACAGGGTGGCTTGCGGATTGTCGTTGTAACGTCCGCATCGTTCATAGCCTCGCCGTTCATACAGCGTAATTGCCGCCCTCAGATCGTCGTAGCTATCGAGGTATATCCAATCAAGGCCCTGCACTCGCGCGTACTTTTCCTGTGCGTCTAGCAGCAGATCTGCGATGCGATGCCCGCGTGCAGATGGTTTGACATAGAGACGCTTACACTCGCTGGCGAGCATCTCGTGCTCAAGCTTGCGTAGTACAACACACCCAACAACTTCATCTCCGCGATAGGCCAGCCAGAATCCAGAGCCAGCGTCGTCAATGATCTCCTGAATCTCTCCGGGCTTGTCCCGCTTCACGACGTGGACCGCTTCGTAGTATTCGTTCAGGATCTGAAGCGCTTCTTCGCTCGCTTCGGTCAGGCGCACGATGCGAACAACTGCTGGATGTGGCTCGTTCACGATCGGTCCCCTGCTACGAGTCGACCCGTTCGGGCTCCCATGGATCTGCAGGGTAGCGTTCCATCCGGTCATCGCGGCTTTCGCGCTCTTCCTGTTCGCGTCGCCGCTCCCGTTCCTCTCGCTCCTCGCGGCCGTCACTCATTGCTTTCTCCTTCGCACGTTCTCATTCCAGTTTACGACGCAGAAGTTCTTTCATTTCGCGCCTTCGACTACGACAAACCCGCCCAGAACAGCTAGATGTTTGCCTGCCACCAGATCACAACGTCCGAGAGCTGCACGGCGGTGGCATCACTCGAAGTGGTGTCGAAGGTGAGAGCGTTAGTGCCGGGTTTCACGACGCCTGCGGCAATCACCTCCTGAAAGAAATGCACTCGTTCGGAATCGCCGGGGAAACCTCTGCTCCACACTTTTGTGCCGTTCAGGTGCAAGGTGAGATTCATGCTATCAAGATGGTAGATATCGAGCATAAAGCCGAGAATGGAACGCGATCCTGCGTCGATGTTCGATGGGATCTCGAAGTTAATAGTGTGTTGCGCAGCTTCGATAACCCAGGCATCGGTGACGATGGAATAGTCGGCTACTTTGGGCATCTTGTCTCCTTCTGCCGGCTCCCAATTCCAGGCGAACAATGGTAACCGGGCAGGCTGAGACGACGCTACAGCTTAGGAGAACCCTCAGAGCATAGTGCGCATTTCAATTTCGAGACGCGCCTGTCGCTGTGCTCTATCGTTTTTCGCGAGATCAGGTTTATCAGCCTCTGCCTATTTCGCGTTAACCGCGGATATTTGTTGTGAATAACCTACTACGGAAGTATTATTCAGGCCTCCCATCGCGTCCCCAAGCCCAGTTCTGTAATCGGGAGGAAAGAGGCTTCCATGTCCTACAGCAACACCATAACCGCCCTAGATTTCAGTGGAGGTGTCGCCAACGTTCGCGTCACTGCCGGCTACACGTGGACCGTACTTGGTAATACGGGCCCCGTCAATCACAATGTTGAATACAAACAGGACGCAGTAGTTCCACTGGACATTCCATCTAACATTTTTCAACCTGGGCCGCACACATTCGCTTATCCAAACAACCTCGTTCCCACACCAAGCCCAGCATGGTTTGTTGCCTTATGGATCCAGGAAATTCCACGTATCGTCAATGACACTGGATGGCTCTTTCGCAGTGGAGAATTCACCACCGAGCCCCCAGCAGACCCAATTGAAATTATTCTCGCGCCGGAAGAGTTGATCGGTGCTGCGGAGTTGTCCCAGGCAGTCTCAACACCCATGACTTCCGGAACAACGACCATCACATCGGTGACGCTCTTTGTTGTCGGTTCGGACGTTGCGCTCTCAGCAGTCGGCAGGGACACCGCGCTCTCCGCAGGATCTACGTTTACCTATACGGCGACGCTGGCTCTTATCCCCAATGGCGGCGTACAGAGTCGCGATCTGGATTCACCTTTTGAGATTGCGCTCAATAATCCTTCGCTTAGTTTCACTGCCGGGCCGGGGGCTGGATTTGTAACCTTCTTCCTCAATGTGATGAGCGGAATCATCTACAACAATATTGCCCCGAGGATCAAAAGCACGATCCAGAACAGTTTGAACACCGGCATCCTCAACCAGGTAGCGACCCGCCTCAATCGCGGCGTTCCATCCACGATGCCGCAAGGTGTGGTGCTCTCCATTCGCAGCGTGCGAGCAACGACACGCCCCAGTACAACGGGACCTGGCACTGAAGCCGTGATCGGTGTTCTCGGGGCACTGGCGGCTTTTGGCGGTGTCACC
>Ga0206972_1024_pt2 | contig 36376 bp, 33 predicted proteins | sample Alteio_BWOrgHeat_86_FD_152925 | JGI IMG/M metagenome (GOLD analysis project Ga0206972, IMG submission 152925) | Enriched cells from forest soil in Barre Woods Harvard Forest LTER site, Petersham, Massachusetts, United States -... | ecosystem: Environmental > Terrestrial > Soil > Temperate forest >...
GTAGTAAAATGAATCAGAAAGGAAAGGGCTATGACAAAAGGTAAGAGCGCATACACTAGTCGGATCTTTTTGACCTGTGAAAAGCCAATTCTCCCCAATGTGATCATTGCATCTTCCAGCGCTCATTTATTAATTTCAGACATGTTTATTACATCATTTATTAATCATAACTTTGTTTTAACATAATTATTTATTAAAAAATTTTTATATTTTTTTAGAGTTGAGCATCCTTTTCATAGACCTTTTGCGCTACAGAACTAATAGCCATTTTAGTTCTTGAGACTTCTGGTACTAATTGAGTAAAATCGGAGTCATCTCTAGAGCACTCTAAGCTTACTTCAAGCATTTGTTGAGATTGTATACGATTTACAGCTCTACCCCTTATTGCGGGCTGAATACAAGCGAGTTGACCTTTTGTACTTATTTTGATTTGTTCTTCAGAAATATTGATCGTAACATTAATAGTTCCATCATGCTTTGAATCCATCAGCCTAACTCTAATGTAGTCCTTTTTACCAACCTCAGCCTCTCTCAGTGTTTTAGCTCTAATCTGGCTTATGGCGGTATTCAATACACCTTGATGGGCATTGCGTAAAACAAACACAATCTGATCATCAGATAATCCTGCCGTGCATAAAAGACGAAATAAGTCTTGTGCAGACGCAATTAGATAGGTTTTTCCATTCAGATTTAAAGTAATTGAAGCAAATCCTGGTAAATCCTTATTAATGGACTCTAATTCTTCTCTAATTCGTCGATCAAGGTTAAGCTCCAGCTCATTCAACTGATTATGGATCTCCTTCGACAACTCCGACAACTCGCTTTTCAATTTTGCGAGCTCTTTGCAGTATTCATTATCTTGAGGCATTTCTAGCGCATCAAATGCTTTAGTAAAGTTATCGATATCCATTTTCAATTGAGCTCGTAATCTAATAGCGTTTTCTTGAGTCAATTCTTCCCCTTCTTCCGCATGCGATTGAAGTGCGTTCATTAATTCCTGACTCGAGTTCTCAACTGAATCCAATAATTCTGAGAATTTTTTTGTAAGTTCATCTGTATGTCGATTAATTAATACTTTTTCAATTAGCCATGCAATGCCCAGAATAAGAGGGCATAGCAGCGTGATTACTTTAACCCATGAAGTTTTTTTCAGAGCAATAGTATGAAATGCTTCTCTAGCTTTTTTAGTAGTTGTAGAGTACGGAGCATGCAAATCACGAACCATTTCCCATGATTTTTTTAACCGATCATCACCGCGCACATCGCAAAAAAAATGAGCTGCTGATGAAGCACCTAAGCCATCCTCTCTATCAAGAAGGACATCTTCTGGGATAGAAAAGGTGTCTAGCTCTACCCTTTCTAGGGATGTTCTCGGTTGAATGCCTGGCATTTTATGATCTCCTCTTATTAATTATAACTTTATTATATCATAATTGTTTATTAAAAAAATATATTTTTTATATTTATTTTTGATATAACAACAAACTAATCAACTGCTTATAATATATGAATTAATTCGAATATTTCTATAAATCGCTAATAATGAGCTTAATTGGAAGAGTAGGGATAGCCCTAACCCCCTGCAAGGCTCCTATGCCGAAGGAAGCAATGCCGTATCCCAAAAGATAAAAGGAGAGAATTCCCCCCCCTGCAATACTTGTGGCTTTTAGATCATGCTGAGCTAAGCTGATTATTAAGGGCAACAGAGCCGAACATCCTAGACTATGTTGCAATGCGACATAGACAGGCCCTTCAGTGAATCCAAAGCCATCCGCTAAATGAACCGATTTTGGCTATAGTCCCCAGATGCAACTTTCATATAAGCTTCAGATAACTGTGAGCAAATCTCATGCAGACTTGATCCTGCGTTCACAAAAGGAACTAATAATTTTTCTATTGGATCACTTCCCGGGGTAAACCTGTAAGACTCTCCTTTAATGGTGACTGTAACTTCAACATTTTTACTGAAACCAATTTCTACTAGGTGCCCTTTAATTTGGCCGGCATAATCACCTGAAGTATAAATCAAACTATCAATATTTACTGATAATTTCAACAGCTCACCTTGCAATTTTTTGAGCTCGAGAAAGTATTCATTATTTTTAGGCATTTCGTTTTTTAACTTTTCAAATGCTTTAAGGAACTTATCTATATTGATTTGAGTTAATAATACTAGGGATAAATTTTTCTTTCCCTCCTCTGTCTTAAGAGCTTCTCTTAATTTGGTGCTCGATAGCGCAACTGTATTCAATAATTTTGAGAATTTGTCTCTAAGTTCATCTGTATGACGATGAATTGATCTATCCTTTATCATCGATGTAATGATCAGAATAGGGAAAAATATCCCCATGAAGAATTTTACCCATATGGGCACATAAGTTTTTTTCAAAGCAATTGCATGAAATACTTCTGTCGCTTTTTGAGAATTAATAGATGAATAATTTAAACTACAAACATTATCTAACTGAATAGAAACTTCTTCATCAAAACGAATTTTAGATTGAGCTAATAAAGGATTTGATGTTGGCCTTTTTTCAGAAAGGGATTTTTTAACAGTATCATTACTGACGCTTGCAATTGATTGACCACTAATCAGGCATATTTATTATCTCCTTATTAATTATAACTTTATTGTATCATAATTAATTATTAAAATTAAAACTTTTATTCTCTTAATATAAAACAGTCAAATCGATCATTTATAATCGCAAATACAATTAATCCAAATATTTTCTATAAAACACTAATAATGAGATCGTTCCGAGGATAAGCGCTAATAGGGAGCTTAATTGGAAGAGCAAAGACAACCCTAAAACCCCCTGCAAGGCTCCTATGCCAAAGGAGGCAATGCCGTATCCCAGGAGATAAAAGGCAAGAATTCCCCCTGCAATACTAGGGGCTTTTAGATCATGCTGAGCTAGGCTGATTGTTAAGGGCAATAGAGCCGAACATCCTATACCAGCCAGGGCAAATTTAAAGACAGAGCCCCAAGGCGTAGTAAAATGAATCAGAAAGGAAAGGGCTATGACAAAAGGTAAGAGCGCATACACTAGTCGGATCTTTTTGACCTGTGAAAAGCCAATTCTCCCCAATGTGATCATCGCCCAAAAAAGGGCTAATGCCAAGGATGCCATCATGGCTGGGGCTTTTGCAACCGTGCTCATGTACGTTTCTACCCAGTTGCCGTTGATGGTCTCTATCGTACCGTATAAAAGAGCACAGAGGGCAAATAGCCAAAATCCTCGGGGAATGGTTTGCCTCTTAGAAGAAGAGGTCTCATGTAAAGACAACTTGAGGCTACACAAACCCAGCACCACAAAAGATAAGGCCATCAGAAGCGGCAATCCCCACCAGAAACCTAACTTAACAAACACAATGATGAATACCGGTGCTAACGTCGTCCCCAGCCCCAATAGGGCATTAAGAAGGAGAATGGCGGTGTCTTTCTTGTTAGGGAAAAATAGAGAGGCGTAAGTATTCAAGGAAGGGACAGTCAATCCAAAACCTATCCCTAGACATGAGGTGGCCATGAGTAAAAGAGGGTAGGCCAGAAGATGATGGATAAATAGAGCGCTTGTAGCTAAAAGAACCATGGCCAAGAGATTGGCTAATAAGCCAAAAAGATAGAGAGAGCGAAGATGACGACAGGCAGAACTAAATAGCGAAGCCCCGATCGATAAGAGCGCTTGAGGCACAAATAACGCTCCGTAAGCAGCGGGTGACAAATCAAATGCTTGAGGATCTGTCAATACAACACTTGCTGCGGGAAAAGCTACAAGCGCTATTCCCTGTAAGAGCCCTGCACTATAAATCGAAATCACTTCTTGTTTTTTCATTTGTAGGGCGCTTGTTTAATGACGGGAACGGGCTTGGCTCCTTGGGTATTAAGCTTAATGGCCCATAGTGAATCGGAAGAGCAAATGAAGAGAATGTTATTATCCGCTCCTCCAAAGGTCAGATTGGCTGTTTCTTTGGGCATCTTGATCTTGCCGATTAGTTTGCCTTGGGGATTGAAGACTTGCACGCCATCGAGTGCTCCTACATAGATATTCCCGGAGACATCGAGGCGCATCCCATCGGGAAATCCCGGAGAGATCGTTGCGAAAAGGCGTTGCTGACTTAATGTTGCACCTTGCACATCGAAGGCATAAATCGCATGAGGATTTTCTTCATAGTATGTGCGAGGAGCTTGAATAGCTGCGCTATCAATGACGTAGAGAATCGATTCATCAGGAGAAAAGGCGATCCCGTTGGGCATTTTAAGACTGCTGATCACTACCTTTAAATCTTGGGTCACGGGATCATAGCGATAGACATGATTGGGCAAATAACATTCTTGGGGAAACTGAAGACAACCGTAACTCGGATCGGTGAACCATACTGTGCCATCCGATTTCACCACGAGATCATTCGGTGAATTTAAAGGCTTTCCATTGTAAAAACCCACGAGCGTCCTTACCGTACCATCGAGTTCCGTGATGGAGACTCTTCTACCCGTTGTCTCTGCTGTGAGCAAACGCCCTTTCTCATCCGCAGTCTGACCATCAGCAATACTGGAAGGATGGCGAAATACGACCGGTTTGCTCCACGATAAGGGAGTAATTTGCTGATAAGGCTGGATCCCATGCCAACGCATGATCAAAATGTTATCGTTGATCTGATCGGTGAATAAGAGATAGCCTAGTTGACTATGTTGTAATGCGACATAGACAGGCCCTTCCGTGAATCCAAAACCATCAGCTAAATGAACCAATTTCGGCTGTGTTCCCAAAATGGTTGCAAATTCAGGAGCATAGACTTCTAACGGCAACTGGGGGGATTCTGAAAGGGGATACGGAGGATTATTGGTGATTCCATATCCCTTGCACAGCATGACAAGCAAACAAAGAGCTAAAGACCGCATACTCATCCGGGTTTATCCCAGATATAGAGCATCATTTCTCTTAGCGCAAAAGAAAAAGAGCACTTTCTACGAGTATATCTTTTTAGAGCGTCTAATAATAAATAATTATTTAATAAATTAAAACTAATTAAACAATAAGCACTATACCTCTAAAAAGAAGATACCAGCTGAAATCGCGCCAAAAAGTGGCACGATTAAGTGAGGGCGAATCTGTGGCAAAACAACATGTACCTAGGGGTACTTTACTGGAAGTGATTGGTCGATTTCCTCATGGAGCGTCCCTAGAGGAGATCATCCTCGCTTTAGATCAAGTTCCAAAGCGTACGTTGCAACGATGGCTGGCAGCCTTAGTAAAAAACGAGCAACTCAGAGCCATAGGGCGGGCCAGAGCTAGAAAATACAAGCTTATACATTTTGAACCAGAAGGTGATCGATCTATCATGGAATTCTAGTCGACTCGAAGGCAATACTTATTCGCTATTAGAAACTGAGCGTTTACTGGAATGGGGAAATGCCGCTAAAGGGAAAGATCTCAAAGAAACTCAAATGATCCTCAATCACAAAGGGGCCATTGAGTTTTTAATCAATTCGGCAGAGGAGATTGGTGTAAATCGCTTCACAATTTTGAACTTGCATACATTTCTATCTGACAATCTCATATCCGACCCTGCAGCTTCCGGTAGGCTAAGAACTTTTGCTGTTGGAATTTCTCATTCTGTTTATGTTCCCATTGCAATCCCACAAGTGATTCATGAATGCTTTGATTCATTAATAACCCAACTTGCCCCCTATCCTCCTTTATCCGCGAGCTGCGACAGGCAATCTGCTGCGCTTCGTTCGTCGCCAAGGTGAACTACCTTGGCTTCCTCACGAATCTTGCATCTTACCTGTCTCGCTTACGCGTCTAAGGGAGGATAGGGGGCAAGTTGGGTTAATAGCCAAAGCTAATAGCATTAAGGATCCATTTGAGCAGGCTTTTTTCCTAATGGTCCACATTCCTTATCTACAGGTTTTTGATGATGTCAATAAAAGGACATCGCGTCTAGCTGCCAATATTCCATTCATTCAAAAGAATCTCTGTCCACTATCTTTTATTGATGTGCCAGAGCAACTATACATCAATGGCCTTTTAGGCATTTATGAGCTCAATCAAGTGGAACTATTGCGCGATGTATTCGTCTGGGCCTATGAGCGATCCTGCATTTTATATTCTGCAATCAAAAGCTCCTTAGGAGAACCCGATCCTTTTCGCATGCAATACCGCGATGCCATCAAACAGACCGTTGGAAAAATTGTCCGTCATGGCATGGACAAGGCTGAGGCGATTCATACAATTCGAAAGCACGCCATTGACCTTATTCCACTACAAGATCAGTCCCGTTTTATCGAAACTGTAGAAAGAGAACTCTTAAGTTTGCATGAAGGCAATATAGCACGCTATCAACTGCGACCTACCGACTATGAACATTGGAAAAAATCATGGAGATAAAATCGTTAGAGGCAATTTAAGTAAACCGAGTATACACTTCCACCTCATCACACAATTTGTCATAGATTTTTCTTTCTTATTTACTATTTGTATCTGCCATAAGCGGATAGTTCATTTTGAAGGTTAAAAATGGGCTTGCTTTTTTTGGGACATTGGCTCATGTTAAAAATTTAATGTAATTTTGCGAATTTTACGATTTGCTGAAGAGGCAATTGCAAACTTGTACTTAGTGCATAAAAAACAACCAACAAACTTGCATAGTTTGGTGAGTTCACTCTAAGAAAGGGAGAAATATGATCTTACGGATACTTACATTGATGTTAATGCTCAGCGGCAGCATAACAGCTCCTTTATTCGCCGGTACAGCCCGAGGAAATCATCTTTTTCAAGAGGGCGGGGGTGCTGTCGGCATTCCAGGAATTGCAGGGCCTCCTGGCGCTCCAGGGGTTGCCGGTGCAGCCGGAGCCGCGGGTGTTCAGGGGATTCCAGGTATTCCTGGTGCGCCTGGCATCTTGGACTATTCTGACTTCTATGCGTTACAGGGCGTTGACAATTCGCCTGTGGCTGCTGATTTTGCAGTGCAGTTTCCTAGAAATGGATCTACCACCGGGACCATCAATCGTACAGGGTTTTCTACATTCCTCCTGCCGACCATCGGCACCTATTTGGTCCAATTTCAAGTGGATGTGCGTGAAGCAGCACAACTCCAATTAAGACTTAATAATGTACCCCTCCCTGATACAGTAGTGGGACGAGCAACCGGACAAACTCAAATCATAGGATTATCTCTTGTGACCACGACAACCTCAGCAAGTGTGCTAGAAGTGATCAATCCTTCATCGAACGTGACGCTAGACGTATCCTCTGGCACTAATCCTGCATTCGGAGACCAAAGCGGTAACAATCCTGTTTCGGCCCATCTTGTGATTGTACGAATTCAATAACTAAAGAGTTAAAGAAAAAGGACAACTATGATTTTACACATGCTTATATTACTGTTAGTTCTTGGTAGCAGCTTCACACCTTTACTATTCGCTAGTACAGAACGAGGCGATCATTTGATTACAGAGGCAGGAGGAGCTCAAGGTATTGCGGGAGTTGCAGGTCCAGCGGGTGCTCCAGGTCTTGCCGGTGCCGCCGGTGCTGCAGGTATCCAGGGCATCCCAGGAATTCCAGGGGCTCCCGGTATTTTGGACTTTTCTGATTTCTATTCTTTGCAAGGGGGTGCATTTACCGATAATTCTCCTCCAGTTGCAGCAGGTGGTGCAGTGGTTTTTGCAAGGGATGGGTCAACCAATGGAACCATCACTCGCGTAGGCTCCTCCCCCTCTTCATTTAATTTGCCAATCATCGGCACTTATTTAGTTTTATTCCAAGTCGATGTGACTGCGGCAGCACAGCTTGGGCTAAGACTCAATGGAGCACCTATCCTGGACTCCGTAGTCGGTCGCGCAACAGGGAGTAGCCAAATCACAGGACTTTCTCTTGTCACTACGACCACTGTAAATAGCGTTCTCGAGGTGATAAATCCTTCGGGGAATGCTACTACCATAGCGGTTCCTCCAAATGATGGGGGTACACATCCCATTACGGCACACCTTGTCATTATACGAGTTCAATAAAATAGAATGTGTAGAGAGAAAAAGGATAAATATGGATTTTCGTAAGGTTATATTACCTCTAGTGTTATGCAGTAGTTTAACATCTGCATTATTCTCTAGTACAGAGCGAGGAGATCGCCTGCTTGCAGAGGCAGGAGGCGCTCAAGGTATTGCGGGAGTTGCAGGTCCAGGTGGTGCTCCCGGTCTTGCCGGCGCTGCAGGTGCTGCAGGTATTCAGGGTATTCCAGGAATTCCAGGTGCTCCTGGACTCTTGGATTTTTCCGATTTCTATGCATTAATGCCCGGTGACAATTCAGCAACTATTGCAACCGGAGCGCCCATACTGTTTCCTCAAGATGGACCTACTAATGCTGCAATCATTCGCCAAGGTGGAAATAGCCAATCGGTGTTCATATTACCTGCCATTGGCACTTATCTCGTGCAATTTCAGGCAAGTATTGCCGAGGGCGGGCCAGGTTCAGCACAACTTCAGCTAGAAATTAATGGAGTAGCTGACCCCAATACGGTAGTGGGACGAGCAAGAGGCACAGATCAGGTTGTAGGAAAATCTCTTGTGACTACATCGGTTCCAAATACTACTCTTAGTGTCATCAATCCTGGGAATAATACTACTGCACTCACCTTAACTCCTGTTGCTGGCGGTACAGATTCTGTTTCAGCGCACCTCCTCATCATACGATTGCAATAAGACAGGAATGATGATGAGTGAAAATAATCAATTGTTATACACCAAAAAAAACACCTAATGTAGGGAACCAAGTATGTCCGAATCTCTTAAAAACCGTTTTGCAATTATTACCAGCATACTGGTCTCTATAGCAGGCCCAGCATATGCCTCCAATTGCTGCTCCCATGAACCTGAATGTCGCAAGCACAGGGAATGTGAACCAGATAAACCCTCGTGTTGTGAACCACAGCGCTGTGATGTCCCATCGCCATGTTGCCCGCCGATGTGTCGCCCATCGCCCTACTCTGGAACGAATTGCATCCCTGCACCTTACTGCCAAGAGATAAACATTCGAGGAGAATTTTTATATTGGACTGCTGAATTAGGAGGCCTTGAATCCGCTTTCGGAACCACAACGATCGATACAACAGTGGCGGGAGGGATTACAACAACTACGATAACAGAAGAAGATGTAGAACCTGATTGGGATTGGAGACCAGGCTTCCGCATTGGCGCTGATTATGCTTTCCAATGCTTTGATCTCGAAGCTGATTGGACACACTATATGGGCCATGCCCATTTCCATGAAGACGGACAGCACGGCCACTGGAGAATAAAATATGATGCAATCGATCTTCTTTTTGGACGCCGATTTTCTATAGCGCCTTGCTTTTACTTTAAACCTTTTGTGGGCGTACGCGGTGCACGGATTAAACAAACGTTAAAATCAACTCTTGAGACGGAATTTACGTCAATAATAGGTGACAATACAGTGACTACCGTTAAAGACGATAAAGAAAAATTTTGGGGTATCGGTCCTGAACTTGGCCTAGAAGCGAATTGGTACATTGCATGTAACTTTGGTCTCTATGCTAGCGCTGATGTCGTCTCTTATTACGGGCAAGTGAGAGCCAATATTCATAACACCGATACCTTCACATCCACTGTCAGCGATAGTAATGGCAAAATCAAACGTAATTTTAATGCGATTGGAACCGATGCATCCTTAGGCATTCGCTGGGATAAAGCCTGGCCTGTTGCGAGCGAAGTACTTCTTACCTTCAAGATAGGTGTGGAACAGCACCGTATTTACGACTTTAGCGACCTTGGATCTGATGGCACCTTAAGTATGGATGGAGCAAATTTCGCAGCTAGCCTCGGTTATCGCTGGTAAACTTGTTATCCTAAATCATGGCGCTATCTGCGCCATGATATTTTTCCAGACGCCATCCAACCTCTATGGATCTTGCTGTAGCTATTAAATCCCTGACGGGGGATACACTGCGGGCGCTGTGTAATCTTTTTTAAAAAAAACCTCCACTATTTTTCTATGCGCAGAAAAAATATTTTCCGGTAGTGAACCGAGTGGAAAAAATCGCCATTCATAGCATTTATCGGGCTCCTTTAACGAGATATTCCCTTCGTATGAATTTAACACGAAGCTCATATGAATATAATGCCCCCCATTATTTTCAATATCATCTACCACAGTACAAAGCTCCAAATCACGAGCATTTATACCCAGCTCTTCTTTAAGCTCTCTGATTGCGCCTTCTCTTAATGTTTCCCCATACTCCAAATGCCCTCCAGGAAGCCCCCAATCACCTGCTCCATAACAATTTTTTCGTTTCCCTAACAGAAGAGCCCCATCTTGAACGATAAAAATTTCGCAACCTATTTTTATATGCTCTCTAGTGTGCATTTTTACATTTTCCGTACATTCGTTTTTATTCTCATCAGCAAAAGACTTATTAAAACACAAAACGATAATCAGCAATTTAATATATTTGAATTTTTTTTCAAAAAAAAGCATGCCGCAACAACCTTTATCTAATGTCATTTTTACTTAAATCGAAAGTTGCCCCATGAAGCCACATGCGATAGTATTTTTCTTGCCAATCTTGGGAATGAGGAGTTCTGTTGCGGGATACCCACAAAATGTTTTTACACCGATGATCTCGTTCTCAAAATCATCAAGAATCGCGCATGGTTCATCCAACCCTCTATTCATCCATCGACTCTCTTAAGCGATGACGGGCACGTTTGCTGGCCTGTTGTAACTTTTGACGCAGAGCTTCCTTAGACGGCAATGCAGTAAGATACTCTGCAACATGGATGCCAGCTTTGTCGAGTTCTAGAAGCTCGATGCATTCGTGATTCTTTCCTGTACAGAGGATAAGACCAATAGGAGACTCTTCATTGGGCTGTCGTTCGTGCTTATCGAGCCAACGGAGGTAGAGTTCCATTTGTCCTTTATATTCGGGTTTGAAGTCACCGACTTTCAATTCGATGGCCACTAATCTTTGCAGGCGACGATGGAAAAAAAGCAGATTGAGATGAAAATCGAGGTTGTCGACAATGATGCGTTTTTGACGGGCAACAAACGTAAAGCCGACGCCGAATTCAAGAAGGAATTGCTCAAGTTCACGCATGATGGCATCTTCGAGGTCTTTCTCCACGTAACGGTCATTAAGATTCAGGAAGTCGAGCAGATAGGGATCGCGAAGGACGAGATCAGGAGAGAGTTGATCTTCTTTGCGAAGTAGTGCGATTTCGGCATCGATTAAAGACTCGGGCTTTTTAGATAGTGCGGTGCGCTCAAAGAGCATAGAGTCAATTTTCGCCTTCAGGGTGCGAACGTTCCACTTTTCAATACGACACATTTCGGCATAAAAATCGCGCTTGAGGACATCTTTGATCGGCAAGAGCCTCACAAAATGGCTCCAACTCAATTGTCGTGACAGCGTAACGACAATTTGTTCATCGGGGAACAACTCTGAAAACTGAATCATTCGTCGTAAGTTCTTATCTGTAAAGCTGTTGCCGTAGTCAGCGACTAATTGTCGTGACAGTGTAACGACAATCTCCCGCCCATAGCCGGCACGTTCTTCTTGCAAAGTTTCTTTTCGAATCCGATCCCCCACCTTCCAAAAAGCCGTGGTTAAGGCTGAATTCACAGTCATGGCAATGAATTGATGAGTTTGATCGATAACTTTGCGCAGCTCTTCTAACAAGCCCTCAGGCAAAGTAGGCACTACGGCTGTCGCTGTAGAGGTTAGTTCTTTTTTAGTCATGGTTTTGTCCTTTGAGAATTCTCTCGGAGATGTGGTCACTAAATTTTTTGCTGTGCTGAGCGTCGAGGTTGGAGTAGCGAAGAAGCATGGAAAGAGTGCGGTGCCCCATCGCGGTAGCAAGTTCGACGTTTGAGGCTCCTTGGGAGGCGGCAAAAGTGGCAAATTGATGGCGAAGATCGTGAAAGTGATAGTCGGTGATATTGGCGCGGAGAAGCGCTTGCGGCCATGCTTTCTTGATGTCAAGGGCGCCGAAAGCAGTTTTGGATGCAAAGACGAGGGGTTTTGTGCGTGGAAGGACTTTTAATTCAGCAAGAAGAGCGTCGGTGAGAGCAACACTGCGGGGACGGCCGTTCTTTGTTTCTGTAAGGAATGCGATGCCTTTATCGAGGTCCAGGCGACGCCATTCGAGTTTGAGGATCTCCCCGCGACGCGCTCCAGTGGTGAGAGCAAAGAGGACGATGGGGTAGAGGAGGGATGACTTGCTTTGTTTGCAAGCGGCGAGCAGACGGGCGATTTCATCGTCGTTAAGGATGCGATCACGGGCATTGTCCTCTTTAAGTTTGGAGAGGGTACGACAAGGATTCTCGGTGAGCCAGCGAAGCTTTTTAACGGCATAAGTCAGGGTGGAGGCAAGAACGGCGGTGTAGCGATTAATAACCCAACTTGCCCCCTATCCTCCTTTATCCGCGAGCTGCGACAGGCAATCTGCTGCGCTTCGTTCGTCGCCAAGGTGAACTACCTTGGCTTCCTCACGAATCTTGCATCTTACCTATCTCGCTTACGCGTCTAAGGGAGGATAGGGGGCAAGTTGGGTTAATAGTGGCGGGGCTCCGGGAAGAATCGAGAAGAAGCTTCCGCTCTTGAGCAATGATTTCTGGAGTGATGTGTGTAAGACCGTAAGAGCCGAGACGTTCTTGCCAGTAATCGTATTGGGATTTGCAGTGTTTGAAGGAGCGTTGGAGGGTAAAGGCACCATCTGTTTCCATACGATGGAGTAAGTCAGCGTAGGTATGATGTTTGTTGTGGGCGGTAAAATTGAACTGGCCGTTTTTGATGCGGCGGCGCTGCTCTTCTTCCCAATCTTCCGCTTCCTGTTTGCGGGTGAAACTTTTGCTGACTGTAGGATAACCTTTGATGCGAATGACCGCGCGCCAGACTGTGGTGCCGTTTTCGTTTTTGCGTCTGTAGATAGATACCATGATTTCCAACCTTTAGTGTTAGGTTTCGATTGGAGGCAGTGGGAAGACTTTTCTTCGTTGCACCGCCATTGCACCGGCGGCGGTTTTTGAGAGAGGATTTAGTTTAGGAATCACTCTCGGAAAGAACCCAACTCGCTGTGCGCTAGCTGGATAGAAAGTTGAGACTTGATGGACTCGAACCATCGACACCCTCATTAAAAGTGAGGTGCTCTACCAACTGAGCTAAAGTCTCATGAAATGATAAGTAGATTCTTACTTACCATGTTTATAATTTTGACCCCAAGGGGATTCGAACCCCTGTTCTCAGAATGAAAATCTGGTGTCCTAGGCCGGGCTAGACGATGGGGCCTTTTTAATTTCAACGAGCATGTACTATACTTCACAATAGTCATTTTTAGCAATCTGATATTTTCAGATCACACAGTCATGATCTCTTTCTCTTTGGCAGTGAAAAGATCATCGATTTCTTTGCAGAATTTATCGGTCAGCTCTTGAATCACCTTTTCGTCTTTCTTCATGATATCTTCTGTGATCTCACTATCAGTCTTCATCTTGCGCACGAGCTCATTATTCTTGCGTCTGATTTCACGGATGATGATCTTGGCATCTTCAGCTTTTTGCTTAGCTTGCTTGGCAATCTGCTTGCGCATCGACTCATCCATAGGGGGAATACTAATCCGAACTGATTGCCCTTCCACAACAGGCTGTAGATTTAAGTTAGCGCGCTCAATCCCCTTGGCAATGGCACCACATGTTTTAGGATCAAAGGGTGTGATCAACAGCTGACGAGATTCTGGTGTTGTTACACTAGCGAGTTCTTTGATCCTCATTTGAGCACCATAAACTTCTACTTGAACCACATCCAGCACACCAGGGTTGGCGCGATTGCTACGTAGATTCTTCAATTCTGTTTTGAAATGATCTACTGTTGCAACCATTTTGGATTTTGTTTGATCTGTCACGCTCATGATCATCCTCCCATTACAAGCGATCCTACATTCTGCCCACAAACAGCCTGGAGCATCGCATCTTTTTCAAACAAATTCAACACACAAATAGGTATGGCATTTTCGCGGCATAGCGCTATGGCTGTCGCATCCATCACATTCAATTGTTGTGTGAGCACTTCACTATAAGTTAATCTAGAGTACTTGATCGCCTTAGGATTTTTCTTCGGATCATCGCTGTAAACTCCATCTACCTTGGTCGCCTTGAGCAACAGCTCCGCACCGATCTCACTTGCTCTTAAAGCAGCTGCTGAATCTGTGGTAAAATAGGGATTTCCCGTGCCCCCGACAAAGATAACAGGAATACCCTCTTTAAGAGCTTTCTGAGCATTACCCCAGTGGTATTCCTCGATTAAAGAATCGGTTTTTAAGGCGCTCATCACGCGGCTCTCAATTCCTAACTTAGCCAAGCACTGTTGGAAGATCAAACCATTGATCGTCGTAGCGAGCATGCCAATGTGATCCGCTGGAGTGCGCGCAAATCCAAAAGCGTGAGCTTGATTTCCTCGAAAGATATTGCCACCGCCGATGACGATCCCGAGTTCAATTCCCAAATCGTAGACTTGTCCAATGGCTTGCGCGATCTGCTGGCACGCCTGTTGATCAATGCCAAATTTTTCAGAACCCATTAAAGCCTCACCAGAGAGTTTGATTAAAACTCTCTTATAAGCGGGCTTTAATGATGAGGAAACCACAAGGTTATCCTCCGATTTTCATGCGGTGATAAGCTATGATAGCAATCTGCTTACCCAATCGCTTTCCCTCTTTCTCAAGAAGAGCAGCGACGGTGATCGTGTTGTCTTTGACATACTTTTGGCAAAGAAGGCACACTTCATCGCAAAAGGCTTTATATTTTCCCTGTACGATTTTTGCAGCGATGTCATCAGGTTTACCTTTGACTTGGCTATGAGCGATCTCTTCTTCTTTAGCACGTACCTCTTGAGGAACATCTTCGGGCTTGAGGTACTCAGGGGCTTCGGCAGCAACATGCATCGCAATATCGCGCGCTAAAGCTTCTTGTCCAGCACCACCTGTCAAAAGGACAGCTGTTACAATCTTACCGCCCATATGGGAGTAAAGACCGATTGAGAGATCTTGCGATTTAGCCAACACAAGTAAGCGCTTCACCTGAATATTTTCACCTAAACTTTGGATGACCAAAGCGCGGTACTGATCAAGCGTGATTGACTTGTCATTCACATAAGATTGTTTCATCAAAGCATCGACAGAAGCTGCTTTACTATCAGCTGCTGCTTGAGCTACATCGCGTAGAAACTGCTTGAATTTTTCGTTCTGCGTGACGAAATCTGTTTCTGCATTGACTTCAACCAGAGCAACAGCTTCTTTACCTTCAGCAGAACCGATCAAGCCTTCATTCGCTTCGCGCCCTTCTTTTTTAACAGCAGATGCCATTCCAGCTTTGCGGAGATTTTCAATTGCCTTCTCCATGTCTCCGCCAGCTTGATCCAATGCCTCTTTGCATTTTCCCATGCCAACACCAGTGCGTTCGCGAAGTTCTTTGACCATGTCAGGAGTGACTTTATTGCTCATCTTTTCCTTCTCCCTCTTCCTCATACGCCGCTGCTTCACCTGCTGGCTGATCTCCAGCTTTTCCTGCACCCAGGTTCAAGTCGTTCTTACGATCGATAATACCTTGCATTAACGCCGAAAGGATGAGCTTGATGCTCTTAAGAGCATCGTCATTACATGCGATGACGTAGTCGATTGGATCGGGATCACAGTTAGTGTCCACTAAAGCCATGATAGGGATACCGAGTTTCCTAGCTTCAGCAACTGCGATATGCTCACTACCTGGATCGACGACGATCAACAAGCCTGGAGGTTTGCGCATGGCACGAATACCTGACAGATTGCGCTCGAGTTTAATTTGATCTTTAGAAAACACTGACAGTTCTTTTTTCGTGAACCCTTCACCTGCGGCAATTCTCTTCTCTAAACGCTCTAATGTTTTGACCGACTGGCGGATGGTTGTCAGATTCGTTAAAGTTCCTCCTAACCAGCGCTCGCACACGTAGAATTCTCCAGCTTGTTCAGCACATTCGCGCACAACGCTTTTAGCTTGTTTCTTTGTACCTACAAACAGAATAGATTTTCGTTTTGCCACTATCTCTTTAACCACTTGAACAGCATTGCGAATCTGTTGAATGGTTTTAGCGAGATCGATGATGTAGATCCCGTTGCGTTGTTCAAAAATGAAACGCTTCATTTTTGGATTCCAGCGGTGTTTTTGGTGGCCAAAATGAGCACCGCTTTCTAGTAAATCCTTAATTGTCACTTCTTGTTGAGTAGCCAAGCCTTGTCCCTATAGTTTTGACGACGGCATCTTCTCCTTCAATTTTCGAGAAGATTTCGGTCTTGGGTTTATATTATGCTAGGTGCACTACAGAATTGCAGGCCCTGCGTTTGTATTGAAAAGCGCCTGATCAGAATCGAACTGACACAAGTAGCTTGGAAGGCTACGGTTCTACCATTGAACTACAGGCGCTCAAATGCAGCTACACTTTTACCTTAAACCTTTATTTTTTCCAATACCCATTTTCTAAAAATTTCCTTTACTATGGCTGAAAATTAGGTTCTTTTAGAAAGAGAAAAAATGAAGAGCCCTTACCATTTCATATGTCGGGGACAAAGCACTACGTGTCGATTGTCCCCCGCAACCCCCGGTGGGGAAAAAGAAGGGCCTCACCATTTCATTATGTCGGGGACAAAGCACTGCGTGTCGATTGTCCCCCGCGACCCCCTTGAGCCTCACCTTGCTGCGCCAAATCGCGTCCTCGTCGGCAGGGCGTGTAGAACACTACCCTGCTCGCTCTGGTGAGCTCGCCTGCGGGTGCGATTTTGCATTGCAATCTGAGGCCTCTGGCTGCTCATGCGCTCGTTCCCCGCCGGACTTGCGTCTCGGTGGCGGGGCCTCTCTCGCGTCGTTCACAGGAGCCCTTCATTTTCCCTTTGGGAACACAAACAATTCTTCCCTTCCACTTTCAAAAAAAATCTAATCACATCCAAGCCTTTCCTTAGACCGTTGGAAAATCTCGCGAAGGGGAAATGAAGGGTCTCTGCGAATGACGCGTGAGGGGCCCCGCCACCGAGACGCAAGTCCGGCGGGGAACGAGCGCGCGAAGCAGCCCGAGGCTTCTCAAGGGGGGCCGCTCTGTCCCCGACATGTGTAATGGTCAGGCCCTTCTTTTTCCCTACCGGGGGTTGCGCGGGACAATCGACGTAGTGCTTTGTCCCCGACATAATGAAATAGTAAGGCCCTTCTTTTTCCCTACCGGGGGTTGAGGGGGCAATCGACACGTAGTGCTTTGTCCCCGACATGTGTAATGGTCAGGCCCTTCTTTTTCAAATGTTCGGTAAAAATGCAGGAGGAGCTCCCGAAGGGGAAATGAAGGGCCTCTGCGAGCGACGCAAGAGGGGCCCCGCCAACCGAGACGTCAGTCCGGCGGGGAACGAGCGCACGAAGCAGCCAGAGGCCTCAGATTGCAATGCAAAATTGCAGCGCAGGAAAGCTCACCAGAGCGGGCAGGGTAGTGTTCTACACACCCTGCTTCCGAGCACGCAATTTGGCGCAGCAAGGTGAGGCTCAAGGGGGTCGCGGGGGACAATCGACACGTAGTGCTTTGTCCCCGACATAATGAAATGGTAAAGCCCTTCTTTTTCCCTACTGGGGGTCGCGGGGGACAATCGACACGAAGTGCTTTGTCCCCGACATAATGAAATGGTCAGGCCCTTCTTTTTCCCTACCGGGGGTTGCGGGGGACAATCGACACGTAGTGCTTTGTCCCCGACATGTGTAATGGTCAGGCCCTTCTTTTTCAAATGTTCGGTAAAAATGCAGGAGGAGCTCCCGAAGGGGAAATGAAGGGCCTCTGCGAGCGACGCAAGAGGGGCCCCGCCAACCGAGACGTCAGTCCGGCGGGGAACGAGCGCACGAAGCAGCCAGAGGCCTCAGATTGCAATGCAAAATTGCAGCGCAGGAAAGCTCACCAGAGCGGGCAGGGTAGTGTTCTACACACCCTGCTTCCGAGCACGCAATTTGGCGCAGCAAGGTGAGGCTCAAGGGGGTCGCGGGGGACAATCGACACGCAGTGCTTTGTCCCCGACATATGAAAAAGCAGGCCCTTCGTTTTCCATATTCCAATCACACGGGGTCGCGGGGGACAATCGACACGCAGTGCTTTGTCCCCGACATATGAAAAAGCAGGCCCTTCGTTTTCCATATTCCAATCACACGGGGTCGCGGGGGACAATCGACACGTAGTGCTTTGTCCCCGACATAATGAAATGGTAAGGCCCTTCATTTTCTTTTCTCCCCAAAACCCATAAAAAAACACTCTTTCCGTCAACAAAGATTTCGACTAAAGTGGGGTCGTATAGGTGGGAAGTGGATAATACTATTCCGGAAAAGGCCAATCGCGTTTTAAATATTATTCTATTGGGGCTCCTGCTTATTCTGATTCGCGTCTGGTATTTGGCAACCATTCAGTATGATGAGCATGTTGAAATGGCCCGCCGCCCTCAACGTCGCTCTGCGGTGGAAAAAGTGGAGCGCGCTACCATCCGCGATCGCTTCAACATTCCTCTCGCTTTGAATAAAATTCAGTACACGGCTGCTGTGTGTTATGCGGACATTCGACAAATTCCGAGCGTGAGATGGGAGAAAGGACCGAATGGGAAAAAAGTGCGCGTGCAAGAGCGCGTGGAATACATCCATCGTTTAGCTGAGCTTCTTGGCAAAGAGCTAAAGATGGATCCACAGAAAGTCGAAGACACCATTCATGGGAAAGCCTGTCTTTTTCCTCATACTCCATTTGTCATCAAGGAAGATCTAACCGAGAAGGAATACTACCGACTTAAAATGCTGGAAAAAAATTGGACAGGAATACGCACAGAGCGAGGCTCCAAGCGGTATTATCCTCAAGGGAAAATCGCTTCTGATGTGATTGGATTCATGGGAGCTATCAGCTCGAATGAGTACTACGCCATCGCTCAAGAAATCTCAACTTTACAAACTTACTTGTCAGAACGAGAAACGGGCAATATGCCGATGTTACCCAAGGGATTCCAAAACGCCTTGCAAGTGCGCGAAAGGTTAAAGCAGCTACAGGAAAAAGCCTACACCATCAATGACAGCGTGGGAAAATCAGGCGTTGAAGCAGCTTTTGATCCTGAGTTACGCGGTTATGCGGGGAAAAAAACTTACGAAGTAGATATTAAAGGAAACTTAATCCGAGAACTTCCAGGTTCGCGCAAATCACTCTCAGGACAACGCTTGCTGTTGTCGATTTCTACAGAACTGCAAGAATACGCAGAGCAACTACTGACTGAAAATGAAGAGCTCAGAGAGTCAAAAAATAAAGATGGTACTCCCTCTCTCTCTACTCCTTGGATTAAGGGAGGAGCCATTGTCGCCATGGATCCAAAAACAGGGGAAGTACTCGCCCTTGCCTCTTATCCGCGAATTGAGCTCAACGATTTCATTCCTTCTAAAGTACAAGGTAAAAAGCCATGTATAAATAAGTGGCTTGAAAATGAAGCTTACATCGGTGAAATTTGGGAGGGTAAACGCCCCCTTGAAAGGGAGCGTTACGACCCGGTCAAACGCGCGTACTATGAGGAACAAATTCCTCTGAGTTTGTTGAAATACTTTGAAGCGACCCTTTCATCTGATGGAACAACTTGGGATGCAATGGAAAAAGTCGCTGATTTGCGAGGAGCTCTCATCGTACAGCAAGAGATAGAAAAGCTATTGCGCTTTTCTGGTCAGCCCGATGTGCGCGTACTGTGCGCAGCTTTGTACCATGAACATCGCCCCTCTCAACCACCAATCAACGAAGAGGAATGGCAGGCTGTACAAGAGCGTTTAAAAGAAGTTGGTCAACCTGTTGTTTCTGCTAAGAGTATCCTGGATTATTACTTAGGAGGTGTCACGTATAATGATGATAAACTTCTCGTCATCGACTTATGCCGCCTTCTTGTGAGCAATGAACATTTTTCTTCTGAGCTCGTCGATCAAGTGGGCCATATTAATTTAGCGACATATCGCGTGCTCTCTCAGCTGGTCATTCAAGCCCAAAGCTATCTACAAGCTCAAGCAAAAGAGTGGTTTCATCAGATCGATTTTCTCAAATGGCGCCAAGAGCACTTTAAAGACTATCTCAAAATGAAGCGAAAAGAAGAGCGCGACAATAAACGGTACGCAAAGCCCTATACAGATTATCTCGAGCGGATCGAAAAAGAGATGTTCAAGGAGTTTTGGAAGGAAAATCGATGGGATTTTACTCATTGTTTTATTCAAGGGAACTCCGAATGCAATTCTCCCTATGTTGAGAAGCTACTTGCATTGAGAGAAAGTGATTCCTCTCTTGCAGAAAAGATCACCTTTGCTCTTTCTGATTTTGATCCGTCTTTGCAGTTTGCACTCATGAAAACGATGCGCTCTTTTGAAGAGCTCAATCGCCCCCTTTCTCGTCATTATCGCACGTTGCGCAATACAAAAGGTGTGCAGTTGGAAAAACATCTGGCTGGAGCTTTTTATCCTCTTACAGGATTTGGCTATGGCAGATCACAGGCATTTCGCCAAGCAACGCCACAAGGATCGGTATTCAAAATTGTCGTGGCTTATCAAGCTTTGCTAGAGCGTTACAAGAGCTTACAAGAGCAGAATCTCCAATTGAAAAATCTGAACCCGCTCACTCTCATCGATGATCTTAAATGGCACGCAAAAGCCAATAGTCATGAACAAGTTCTCGGTTACACCATCGAAGGGCAACCAATCCTTCGCATGTACAAAGGGGGCAAACTTCCTCGCAGTCACCCTCGCATTGGAAAAATCGATATCGTAGGAGCCATCGAACAATCGAGCAACATCTATTTTTCTATCTTAGCTAACGAGCACATCCAAGATCCGTTAAATCTCATTCAGGCGGCAAAGCACTTTGGGTTTGGCCATAAAACCGGCATTGAACTTCCCGGTGAAATCAGCGGAACACTTCCCGATGACCTATCTCATAATCGCACCGGCCTTTATTCCTTTGCCATTGGACAACACTCGTTAGTTGTTACGCCATTGCAAACTGCCGTGATGATGTCATCGATTGCCAATCATGGACAGGTCTTAAAACCCACGATTGTTCAAGTCATTGCTGGGCAAGAACCTCTTCGAGATTATCACGATCCTTTTGCCTGTGAAACTTACCCCTTTAAAGAAAATCTCTCACTGATTGGCATTGATTTTCCGCTGTTTAGTTCGACGCAAACTGAAATGGGTCGCCCACAAGTCTGGTGCTCAGCTCCCGAGGTAAGAGAATCTCTCTTTCTTCCAGAAACCATCCGCCATCCTCTCATGGAAGGGATGCATCGCGTGATCGCTGGAACCAAAGGAACAGCTCGACCTGAAATCATACGAGCGTTTAGCCATCATCCTGCATGGAAACGAGATTATCAAGATTTGAAACAACAGATTGTAGGTAAAACTGGAACTGCAGAAATCCTGTATAAACAGAATATCGATGTAGAAGCAGGCGCTAAGATCCATAACCACATTTGGTTTGGAGGAGCTGCCTTTGAATCAGGGACAGAGTTTGAAAATCAAGATCTCGTCGTGGTCGTCTACTTGCGCTTTAGCGAGGCTGGAGGAAAAGAAGCTGCGCCATTAGCTGTTGAAATGGTCAAGAAATGGCGTGAAATTCGCGCCAATCACGGCAAGTCATCTTACGTAGCTATTGAGGCAATTGCCTCTATTCCTTAAGAGACTCTCAAAATAGTCGATCGTTAGCTGTAATCCCTCTTTCAATGCCTTTTTAGGCTGCCATCCTAGCGTTTCTTGAGCCAACTGGATATTTGGTTGGCGCTGACGGGGATCATCGCTTGGAAGCGGTCGGATTTCAAGTGAAGAAGCAGAACCCGTGAGTTCTACTACCATTTCTGCCAATTCTCGAATCGTAAATTCAACAGGATTGCCGAGATTAACTGGCCCTGTTATCGAAGGTTCACTGTTCATGAGAGCTATTAATCCCTCAATCAAGTCGTCGATATAACAGAAAGAGCGAGTCTGCAAACCATCCCCATACAAGGTCAAAGGTTCCCCTTTAAGAGCTTGAACGATGAAGTTGGAAACCACCCTACCGTCTTGAGGATGCATGCGGGGACCATAAGTGTTGAAAATTCTGGGAACTTTAATGGAAACACCGTACTGACGGTGATAATCAAAAAAGAGAGTCTCTGCACACCTTTTCCCTTCATCGTAACAAGATCGAATGCCGATGGGATTGACGTGACCCCAATACGACTCGGGCTGAGGATGTACACTTGGATCTCCATACACCTCACTCGTCGATGCTTGTAAAATGCGAGCCTGATATTTTCTCGCCAATTCAAGCATATTGATAGCGCCTATCACATTGGTTCTAATGGTTTGAACCGGGTCAGATTGATAATGAACGGGCGACGCAGGACAAGCTAAATTGTAGATCTGATCCACTTCGACATCACAAGACACACTCACATCACCTTCCATGAGAGAAAAGCCGGGATGATCGATAAAGGTTTGAAGGTTATCTTTACTGCCTGTATAAAAATTATCTAGGCAGATAATCTGATCTCCTCTTTCCAATAAACGCTCGCAGAGGTGAGAGCCTAGAAATCCAGCTCCTCCTGTCACCAGCACCTTTTTACGCATAGAGCTCCCTCAATGAATAGTATAAGTGTAATGAAAGGGATGTTTCTAGGAAAACTCTTAATTGAACGAGGCACTTGCCTCTATCAACTGATCATATAACTTCCTTGGAGACTTATGGCAAAACCTCAATGCTCATTTAGACCATGCCCTAATCAAGTCTGATGGAGGACAAGGTTTGGGCATGGTCTAAATGAGCATTGAGGTTTTGCCATAGGTTTTTAAGGACGTACGTTATAACGCAACTCCACTATCGAAATTGGAAATGAGCTGGTTAAGGTAGGTCTTCTGATATTCTTTAATGTCATCTAAATGCACCACCCATGCAGATCCTTTTCGCGTGGCTTTAAGGAGCCCGATACGTGTGGCATAGTAGACTTTTTGGTAGGGAATATCAAGAATTTTTGCTGTTTGTTGGATGGAATAGAAACCTTTACTGTGATCGTAAAGAAGCTCTCCTTCGTGAACAGAGCGCTCTCTTGAATATTTCATTTTTCTATAGTCGTCAAGGTCATCGAGATCGATAATCCAACGCGTAGGATTCTTATACGCTTTAAGTTTTTTTTGCTTGATCGCTACATAAATCGCTTGCCGAGTCACATTGTTGATTTTTGCGGCTTCGGAGAGTGTGATAAATCTCTTCTTTTTGTCACTTCCAGTTGTTGGTTCTGACATAGGTCCTCAATTCTTTAATTCGTTTATAGTAGCAACATATTGTAAATAAACCGTTAACATTAGTAGTAATTTTTTATATAAAAAAAGTAATACATTCTTTAATTTTCAGTTTCTCAGCCGGCAGAAACAAGCAACTCACTCATTTCTAATATGTTATACACAACTTCCTACTCTTTTCTAGCTTTAAAATTATTTTTAACGCTATTTCCTTAGTTTTAATTTCCATATTTATACTTATCTTTTAATTATAAGAATATAAGATTAAATATCAACGGTAAATAAATTAAAAATAAAACTTAACAACAAAATCATTGAGTGTGAATTATTTAAGATATAATTAAAGAATGAAAGTTTCACTACTAAGATAGAATTAAGAAGAAAAAAGGTTATAAAAACAAAAAAACCATCGTGCAACGCAATTACCGATGGTTCTTTGCCCCCTTAAAGAGGTTTTTTTAGGGTTTTTTTACTCACTTATCCAGCTATCGAGCTTTCCTGCGCCTTCATATTAAGATAATTCTCCCTATAAGACTTTATATCCTCGTTATGAATGACCCAAGCAGCTCCTTTACGCTGAGCTTTCATGAGACCAACACGCGTGGCGTAGTAGATCTTTTGAGCGGGAACATTTAACATCTTTGCAACTTGATTAATGGAAAAGAAACCTTTGTTGTTATCAAAAAGTAGCTCTCCATTATACATAGACTTAGTGCGTGAATATTTACCCTTGCGGTAATTATCCAAGTCTTCTAAATCAATCGTCCATCTTGTTGCATCTTTATAAGCTCTGAGCTTTTTTTGTTTAATTGCAACATAGATGGCTTGTCGCGTCACGTTGTTGATTTTAGCAGCTTCTGTGATAGAAACCACTTTTTTTCCAGACGCAGATAGTTCACCGTGATACACGGTTTTTTTATCTTCTTCCATTGTTACTCCTCCATCATTCAAAAAATAAATCCTTTACGAACGCTTTCGCCTGTTAGTTGGATCGCTAAAACCACTCGCTTATTAAATTCGCTCGTTTTTCATCGATTTGTATTAAAAGCCAATCTAACGTTCGTTTTGAATATTAATTATGGCATATAAATGTGTTGAAATCAAGCATATACACATTTTTTGGAAGGATCTAAACCCTTAAAAATTTTAGTCAAAGTCCATATGGAATTATTTAGACTGGCCTTAAACCGTTGATTTGCCTTAAGCTACGATTTGCGCAGCAAAGAGGGTAAAGGCATGAAAAAACGGATGGTTAGTTTTTTATTCTCGTGTTTATTTTTATTCTTATATACATTTGCCCACGCAAAACCGCCTCAATTAACCAATCGTGATACTAGAATTAAAATTGAAGAAATACTCAAAGCTCACGTTTCACACCAACAACTTAACACCGAACTCACTAGGCGTGCTATTCAGAATTTTATCGATGAACTCGATCCTACTAAAACTTACTTTTTGGAGTCCGATTTAGCCCCATGGATTGAGCCTTCCACCGCTCTTTTGCAGCAGACTTTAGAGGGTTACAAAAAGGAAGATTTCTCTACATTTGAAGCGATTCACACCAAACTGATTGATGCCATCGCACGTCGCAACGACATGGACATCGAACTAGAAAAAGCCGAATTGCCCAAAGATGCGAAACCCTCTGAATTCAAGGACATTCAATGGGCTAAAAACAAAGAAGAGCTATTAGATCGCCATCTGCGCATCAAAGCATTGCAACTACAAACAGCAGAAAAAATCTCTCCTGAAAGCAAGGAACAATTCTTCCAACGCATCTATAAAAGAAGACTCAATCGCGAGGGGGAATTGACAGGAAATTCAGCTAAAGAACGGGAGCAAATCATGCTCTCTTACATTCTAAAAGCGACCAGTTCTGCGTTGGACTCACAAACGATCTACTTCACGCCTTCAGAAGCTAGCCAGTTCATGATTCAGGTTCAACAACGTCTATTTGGCATTGGTGCTCAATTAAGAGATGATCTCAATGGATTGACGATTGTTCGGTTGGTAGAAGGCGGCCCTGCCAGCATTAGCAACAAGCTCAAAGTGGGTGATAAAATCATCGCTGTGAACAAAGAACCTGTAGTGGGCATGGACATCGTAGAAGCTGTTGAATTAATACGTGGTCCTCAAGGCTCCTCCATTGTTCTTACGATTTTACGCGAGATCAAAGACAAAGATTCCGAGCGAGTTTGGGAAGAAAAACTCGACATCGACATCGTGCGAGGAGAGGTAATTTTAAAAGAATCGAGACTCGAAACCTCTTTTGAACCTTATGGCGATGGAATCATTGGAATCCTCCATCTATTTTCTTTCTATCAAGATGCTAAAAGCTCCTCCTCTGCAGATCTGGCTGCTGCCATTGAAACGTTAAAGAGTGAGCATAATCTAAAAGGGATTATCCTCGATTTGCGCAATAATGCAGGGGGTTTGCTTCCTCAAGCGGTCTCTGTAACAGGACTATTTATTTCCAAAGGAGTAGTGGTTTCTGTCAAAGATAACACGGGGCAAATTCAACATTTACGCAATTTAGAGGGCAAAAAAGCTTGGGATGGTCCCATGCTCGTGTTAACCAATCGCCTCAGCGCATCTGCTGCTGAAATTGTCGCTCAAACTCTGCAAGACTATGGACGCGCTTACATTGTCGGTGATGCTGAAACCTTTGGCAAAGGCACTTTCCAAACATTCACGCTTGAAAGTGCGAACTATGGCAAGGTAAATCCCAAAGGAGAATACAAAGTTACCCGAGGGCGCTATTACACCGTCTCGGGGAAAAGCCCTCAACTTATCGGCGTGAAAGCAGATATCCATGTACCTGGCATCTATTCTCAAATGGAAATCGGTGAAAAACATGCCAAATATCCCGTGCCCACAGATCAAATCGCCCCTAATTTTGAGGACAATTTAGCCGATGTACCCTCTATCCACCGCAGTCATTACGAGCGTCTCTATAAAAAAGAATTTCAACTCATTCAAACCAATTACACCCCTTATTTAGAGCCCATCAAAAAAAACTCCCAAGAGAGAATCGTTTTAAATAAAAATTATCAATACCTTCTCAAGGAAATTGCTAAGCAAGATCTTTCACTCGACCCCACAGAACAATTTGGCCAAACTGACCTTCAACTCACTGAAACATTGAATGTCATGAAAGATTTTATTTTATTCCTCGAACTAGAACAAACGCAAAAAACAGCTAAAGCTGCTTGAGTTCTATGGGCAAAGTGTGAAACAATAAACCTATCGTTTCAGGTTTAAATTGTGATCATTTATGACTAAAGTTCGCGTTAGAATTGCCCCATCCCCTACTGGTGATCCCCATGTCGGCACAGCTTACATGGCTATTTTCAATTTAATTTTTGCCAAGCACTTTGGAGGGACGTTTATCCTCCGCATCGAAGACACCGACCGCACCCGTTCCCGCCCTGAATACGAGAAGAGCATTTTCGACGCTTTGCGCTGGGCAAATATCGCGTGGGATGAGGGTCCTGATGTGGGAGGCCCTTTTGGCCCTTATCGCCAATCAGAGCGCACGGAAATCTACCGCACCCACTGTCAGCAGCTCCTCGACGCCGGAAAGGCCTATAAATGCTTTGCAACAGCCGAAGAATTGGCGGAAATGAGAGAGCTTGCCGTAAAACTGGGGCAACGGGTCGGGTACGATCGCAGATACCGCAATTTAAGCCCTGATGAGGTCGCTGAGCGGGAACGAGCAGCTCAACCCTATGTCGTGCGCTTAAAGGTCCCCTTAACCGGCGAGTGCGAATACGAAGACGGCATCAAAGGAAGGATCACCTGTCCTTGGGCAGATATCGATGATCAGGTTCTCCTCAAATCGGATGGATTCCCCACTTACCACTTGGCCAATGTAGTCGACGATCATCTCATGCAAATTTCCCATGTCATTCGCGGGGATGAATGGATGAGCTCGACACCCAAGCACATCTTGCTCTATCAAAGTTTTGGATGGACACCCCCTGTCTTCATGCACATGCCTTTACTGCTTGGCAAAGATGGCAAAAAACTCTCTAAGCGCCGCAACCCCACTTCAATCTTCTATTACAGAGATAGCGGCTACTTACCCGAAGCCTTTGGGAATTTTATGACCCTCATGGGCTATAGCATGCCCCATGACAAAGAGATGTACTCAATCGAAGAGATCATCCGCGATTTTGACCCCAAACGCATTGGAGTGTCTGGAGCTTTTTTCGATATACAAAAACTAGACTGGTTGAACCAGCAATACTTGATCAAGAATATTCCTGAACAACAACTATGGGATCGGATTAAACAGTGGGCATTCAACGATGCGTTCATGCAAAAACTCATGCCCTTATGTCATACCCGCATCAAGACATTTGGCGAATTCATGGAACTGTGCTCTTTCTTCTTTGTCAATCACCTGCAGTATACAGCACAAGATCTATGCCCCACCGGTCAATCCAATGAGAGAATCGCCATGATGATTCAAGCGATCATGTGGGATCTCGATGCAAGAGAGAACTGGAAACGAGAAGGGATTGAAAAAGTCGCTCCTCATGTAGCAGAGGTATTTGGCGTCAACTTGAAAAAGGTGATCATTCCCATCTTATACGTATCCCTCACAGGAAAAAGAAGTGGGCCTCCCTTATATGATGCGATCGACCTCTTAGGAAAAGAGAGAACCCGCGCGCGCTTGATGCATGCGATCGACTGTTTAGGAGGGATCTCCAACAAAAAGATGGACTTGCTGACTAAGAGTTGGGAAAAGAAAGATTGCAAAGAATTAGGGACGAGTTAACCAGCGATTACGCCGCCAAAAACCAACATTTGAGTTCATTTGTGTAGATCTGGCACGGAATTCACAGCTTCCTCTTCGCTGCTATCGGAAATGATATACGTAGACTGGTATCCCGTAGAGGCTCCGCATCCGTATAAACAAGTTAAAAGAATAACAGCTAGACCAAAACGCATAATTAGTTTAAATAATAACCCTATTACTTTGTTTTACTTAATTTAAACAACTTTGTCTATGATAATCTCTGAATCAGAAGAAAAAAAACCTACGTTGGGCTCCGATCGCAAGCATCCAGCCTTAGCCACCATCAAAGAACGCTATCTTCTGACGGCCTCTTCTTCGACTAAGTCGGTTTATCATCTTTCTCTGGATCTGAAGACAGCACCTTTAAACTTTAAGGTGGGAGACTCCATTGGAGTCTTTGCTCAGAATGATCCCTTGCAAGTCCAGGAACTCCTTTCAACTCTTGGTCACGATCCCCAAACACCTATTCTTGACCCTAAAACTCAAGAGATGATCACGTTAGTGGATTTCTTAAGCTCGAGAGCCAACCTAAGACGCATCTCCTCTTCGATGATCAAGCTTTTTCACCACTTTGAACCCTCTCATGATAAGAGCAACCAGTTGCTTCATCTCTTACAGCCAGAACACAAAGGCCAGCTGACAGCCTATTTAGAAAGCCGCGAACCGCTAGACCTCTTGCGAGAACACCCCCAAGCACGACCTCCTCTCCAAGACATCTGCAATCAGTTTAGCTCCTTATTGCCTCGTTTTTACTCCGTTGCATCCTCTCCAAGCACCTTCCCAAAAGAGGCGCATCTCACCGTGGCTTTATCATCGTATAAACATCGCGATGTACAGCGCTACGGCGTGGCAAGTCATTTTTTATGCCATCTTGCAGAACTCGAAACCACCTCTATTCCAGTATATGTGCAATCTGCCCATCATTTCACTCTTCCTCAAGATGACACCCTTCCCATCATCATGGTGGGCCCAGGAACTGGAGTGGCTCCCTTTCGCGCCTTCTTACAAGAGCGTTACTTTAGACAAGCAACGGGCAGAAATTGGCTTTTCTTTGGCGATCGACATCATGCCTGTGATTTCTTCTATCGAGAAGAATGGGATCACTTCATCCACAACGGCATGCTCAAGTTCGACACTGCCTTTTCACGTGATCAACCAGAAAAGATCTATGTGCAGAATAAGATGTACGAGCATGCAGCTGAAATCTGGAAGTGGCTCCAAGAGGGCGCCTATTTTTATGTCTGCGGAGATGCTCATCGCATGGCTAAAGACGTCGAAGCCATGGTGCAGCAAATTGTGCAAGAACAAGGTCACATGAGCTTAGAAGCAGCTAAAGCCTATGTGAAACAGATACGCACCCAGAAGCGGTACCTCACCGACGTCTATTAGACCTCTTTCGAAATTAAGGGTTCGTCGATTTTCGGGATTATTTTGGCCGATTTTCGATTTTTTTTGTGGGGATAGTATACGAAACAAGATACAATCCCCACAAAAAGAATCGAAAACTCGGCTCAAAAGAACCCGAAAATCGACAGAATCTTAGTTTCGAAAGAGGTCAGACTTGAACTGTTGTCACAAAGCAAAAACATTGAAGGCCTTCTCCACAACCAAAATCGGTAAGTCCATCACCTGAAGTGACAGTTAAGCCCACTTGATCGACTCTTAGACCCATGACCTCAGCAATGTGAACGCGCATCTGTTCTACGCGTTTTTGAAAGCGGGGGCGTTTTCCTTCAATGGTCAACGCAACGTGTTGAATGGTTTGCTTATCCAGAGTCTCCATCGCCTTTTCCAAGTACACCTGACTATCGGTAATCCCGTCTTTATGACAAAGATCAATGGCGAGTCCGCCTAAAACCTGCACACCTGTTACTGACGATATCGCATTGCAAATGGCGTGAAAGACCACATCACCATCAGAATCTGCTGATAATCCAGGGCAATCTTCAAAAATGAGCCCAGCCACGATACAGGGCTTAGCTGAATCGTGCGGCAAAAACCGATGGCTGTCTTGTCCGACGCCTACGCGAGTGATAGGAACTTGCATGTTTTACCCCTTTTCAAATTAGACAATAGTTTTTAGAGCTTTTTCTTTGTCGAATCTATCCAAAGCCAATTGAATCAGTCGATCGAGTAATTCCGAATAGGGAATTCCAGAGACTTGCCATAACTTGGGATACATGCTGATTTTGGTGAAACCAGGTATGGTGTTGATTTCGTTGATGAGCACTTCACCATTTTCTTTGAGGAAAAAGTCCACGCGTGCCATCCCTTCACAACAAAGCGTTTGATACGCTTGAATAGCTGTATGCTGAATTTTTTCGACAAGCTCAGAAGGCAAGATAACAGGAATGTTAAACGCTGCTCCCTCTTCATCCAAGTACTTGGCTTCATAAGAATAGAATTCATGCTGGGGAATCACTTCTCCAGGTAAGGAAGCAAGAGGATGTTCATTTCCGAGCACAGAACATTCGATCTCTCGTCCCATGATGTACTCTTCGATCACCACTTTCCGATCAAAAGTGAAAGCGTGTTGTAATGCTGTTAAGTAATCTTGCTCCGATTTGACCTTGGAAATTCCAACTGAAGATCCCAAGTTTGCTGGTTTGATAAAAAAAGGAAGACCTAATTGCTCTACAACCTCTTGAAAAGCGAGAATCTCGTGTGAGCGCAGAGTGAGAAATTTCGCAATCGGAAGTTGGGCATCGCGAAGCAGGCGTTTCATTACATCTTTGTCCATGCCAACTGCAGAACCTAGCACACCGGCACCCACAAAAGGGATATTGGCTAACTTGAGCAGCCCTTGAACCGTTCCATCTTCCCCATAGGTTCCATGCAGAATAGGAAAAATCACATCGAGTGTAATCTTCGTGTTAAGTTGATTGCCTTGATAACCGACAATCTCTTTTCCTTGATCACGAGGGAGTAAGGCGATCTGTTGTTTTTCACCGTGCAAATGGATGAGTTTAGGATCATGTGCGTGCATGAGACAACTCGTGTGATCGCGCAAATGCCACGCGCCACTCTTATCAATTCCGATTAAGAAGATATCGTATTTATCTTTATCAAGCGCATCGATTACACTCTTTGCCGAAATGAGTGATATTTCGTGTTCTGCGGATCTTCCTCCACACAGAATGCCTAGACGAAGTTTTCTCTTTTCCATATTCCCTCAACAGTATTATGAACAATTACATCATGCGTTTGGAAAAAACTAGTCTACCGAAAATTCTTCACTGTGCCAATACTTTCGTCGAATGGGAGATAGAAAGTTCACCCGACATCTCTCTTTATCAAGCTTTTCATCACCATCTTGTTTACTTGCAATTGCAATTCTTACCCCTGCTTTATGCAGATCCTTCTGACGCCATCTTAGTTTCTGATCTTCCCCTAGAATCTTATCCGCACCACTCTCTTTACACACTCGAAGATGAGATGCCTGTATTCTCGCACTTGGAAAGCTGGGGAGCTTCACAGCTTGTACAAACATGGGCACAGCGCCATGGTATTGCTTATGACATTCCTCGATGGAATCTCGTGCGCGAAGTGAATTCCAAAGTCTTTTCGTTCGTGAATTCCCCCTCTCTTCCAGGAGCTGCTCTTTTGCGCGATGAACAAGAAGCGCGTCATTGGTTACATCACACGCCGGGAAAAAAAGTAATTAAAACCTCTTTTGGTGTTTCAGGTCGAGGGCATGTTTTCATCGAAGATTTTCCCTTCTTACATCGCCAGTGGAAACAAGGAAATCCCGTCATCGGGGAACCGTGGGTCAACCGCATCATGGACTTTAGTACGCAATGGATCATTGATGAAGATATTCGCTATTGTGGCTCTACGCGCTGCTACAATGATGACAAAGGGCAGTATAGGGGAAATCAAGTAGGACCTGAACATTCAGTATTCGGTGATCACCTTCCTTTTCTCGACCAGCATATCATTGAAGCGCGTCGTTGCCTTCAACATATGAAGCATCTGGGATACCAAGGTCATGTGGGAATTGATGCGATGATCTACACCTTGCCACAAAGAGAAGAACCTCAGCTTCATCCGATTGTGGAAATCAACGCGCGTAAAACGATGGGATGGGTTGCCTTACAACTGCAACAACGTCGTTATCCCGATCAATTGATGAGTTTGAGTTACGAACCGGCGCAAGAGGGGTTATTGCCCTCCTCTTTAGTCGTCAAAAATGGCAAGAAAATCTCATTTGCACGAAACATTAACGTGCGTATTTACAATTAATAGCTAATCACGATAAGACTAGGAGGTCATGTGTTAAATTTGATGTGGAGTATCTATGGACATGCTTAAGATTAAAGGTGGAACTCCACTCGAAGGAAAAATCAAAGCAGCTGGTGCCAAGAACGCTACGACCAAACTTCTCGTCGCTTCTCTTCTCACAGACAAAAAAGCGATCTTCCATAACGTTCCTGATATTGCAGAAGTTGACGTCACTGTAGAGCTATGTCGTGAAATTGGATCTCATATCGAATGGGATCGCGCCACAGGAACACTTGAAATTTGCACCAAAGAACTCAAAACGACCTATGTTCCTCAACGTTTTTCAGGTTCCAACCGCATTCCTATCCTGATGATTGGTGCTCTACTGGGAAGAACAGATGAGGACATCATCGTACCCACTGCTGGAGGATGCAAAATCGGCAAACGCCCCGTTGATTTTCACATTGCAGCATTAGAAAAACTCGGCGCTCAAATTGAATACCGCGAGATGAAAAAAGAAGGCGCCTATTTTTCCCGTGCTCATCACGGTTTAAAAGGAACGATCATCCAACTACCTTATCCTTCGGTGGGCGCTACAGAAAACACTTTGCTCGCTGCCGTTCATGCTAAAGGCACAACTTTGATTAAAAATGCCGCCATTGAACCTGAAGTGATCGATCTGATTCTCTTCTTACAAAAATTAGGCGTGCGGATTAGCATTGATGATGATCGCACGATTAGAATTCACGAAACGCGTCAATTTTTCGATGTGGAACACACTATCATCACCGATCGGATTGAAGCTGCTTCCTTTGCCGTAGCAGCGGTAAGCACAAAAGGAAAAGTCTTTGTAGAGGGAATCCAGCATCAACACATGATTTCCTTCCTCAATAAAATACGCGAGGTCAATGGGGGATTTAACATTAAGCACGATGGGATCGAATTCTTTTACAAAGGGCCATTACGCGGCGGCATTCACGTGGAAACAGATGTTCATCCTGGGTTCATGACTGACTGGCAACAACCTTTTGTCGTTCTCTTAACCCAAGCTCAAGGATCCTCCGTCATTCATGAGACAGTTTATGAAAATCGCTTTGGTTATGCAGATACCTTAAAGCTCATGGGAGCTGATATCGAATCCTTCACTCACTGCTTAGGACATCGCCCTTGTCGTTTTGCTTCACAAAATTTTCAACACAGCATTGTCGTGAAAGGTGTCACTCCTCTAGTATCTAGAGATATTTCAATCCCCGATCTACGCGCAGGTTTTGCGTATGTTCTCGCTGCGCTATTGGCGCCAGATGTCAGCCATCTGTCGGGACTTCATTTCCTCGATCGAGGCTATGAGCATATTGTACAAAAATTGTGTTCTCTGGGCGCAGATGTCACACGACAACCAGCCAGCACTCATAAGTCAGAAAGGCCACTCCAACCTTTACTCGATGCCCTTTCAGCTTCACCCATCGCGCAGAAGTAGAACTTGAGAATTGAATATCCCATGAGGCCAATTGCCTCCCATGTCTAAACTACTTGGGATAGTGGCAAAAGCGCGATGACCATTTAGACCATGTCCTAATCAAGCCTGATAGGATAAAGTTTGGCATGGTCTAAATGGTCATCGCGCTTTTGCCATAGGTTTTTAAGGACGTACATCTATTCAGTACAATCCGGTGTAACTCCTACCACAAAAGACTCATCAGTAGAACCATCAAAAGCGACATTTGTCGCTATGGAACCAGTGTTACCATTATTCATATCAATTCGTAGCCTAGTTGGATCGGGATATCCATTAAAAAATAGATACCCATTACTATTCAAGGTAGGGGAGCCTATCCTATAGGGTACATTGACTGCGTTATCGTGCAATCTGACACAAATAATTTGCAAGCCATTTACAAATACACCCATCATGCTATGCTCTTGGACCAAAGACGCAGTAATACCAGCAATACTCCCAGGTCGGATCGACAACGCCTGACTTATATTGATTCGATTATCCTCAACATCAGCAAAGAGTTTACATTTTATATCTCGAGTCGTTATTAAGGGTCCATTCACAAGTTCTATTCCACCAAATCCTTCAAAATTCATCTCGTTATTGACAATTCTCGCATTAATATTGTCAACTAATCCTGTAATTATTATACCAATTTCCATCGTCCCATTGAAATCATTATTAGAACAGTCGACAAGTGCATTGCCACATGATATTATAACAATAGCAGCTCCTTCGGAAGGAATCGACCCTGACATAAAATCAAAATTTATGGAAAGGGAATTATCTAAAATATTAACAGCTCCTAAATTAGGGCATTCTGAAAGATAAATACCATTAGTATTTGAGGCAATTGAACAATTGTTGACGTTTACCCCTGTAATAGGCGCAGTAACTGCGGGCACAACTGCATCATTCATTGTTACAAGATTGCTCATGGCAGCACTACCTATCTCATCTAGAATGAATATTCCCTCTATCGTATTATTGTTAGCTAGTTGAATGGTAGGAATCCTATTTACCATAGGAGTTGCGCTATTACTAATTTTGGGCAACCCACACGCTGCTTGATCTCCAGTTGGACATAATTGAAAAGCCGCAATTGACGTCCCCAACAATTTCTGATTATCCTTGAGGATAATCCCTTCATTCATATGCGTATCCATCCCATTTCCGGGAAAAACATAGATGATATCACAAGGCAGGGAAGCAGCCTCTGCACTCTTCAAAGCTTGGAAAGGATTCCCATAGGAACCATCACCAGAGACTGTATTTGTATTATTGACAAACCACACCCTGTAACTATTCTCCGCGCCATCAGGACATCCACCCGGACATGTCAAAGCAAACCCTGACCCTGTTGATACGCATAAGAAAAAGATCACAATTTTGAACAAGTCAGTGAGCTTCACGAGTCCCCTCCAGCTAAAAAAATTATTAATAAATAATTTACCATACAATTCAAAATAGTCAAGTTATACTAGGCCCGCTCAACAGCTCCCGCTCTTACGGGAGCTGTTGATATCTGACAAAGGGAGATGCAATAAACCCTTCTATCAAGTAAGCTTTCTAAGGAGAAAAATAACTGGTATTTATGCAACAATGGAGAGCGATTCAGCGTCATAATTTCACAGACTGGAAGCAGTTATGTGATTTTCTTGAATTAGATTCTGCTTACCATAACGAAGTATTGGATGCGACCCATTTCCCTTTAAATCTACCTACCCGTATCGCTAAAAAAATCACCAAGAACTGCTGGAAAGATCCAATCTTGCGACAGTTTTTGCCCACGCAACGAGAGACACTCTCTCATCCTTTATTTACGCTGGATCCCGTTAAAGATCAGCAGTACCGCACTACTTCGAAACTTCTCCATAAGTATCAAGGACGTGCTCTTCTTGTGTGCACTAGTGCTTGCGCCATGAACTGCCGTTTTTGCTTCCGACAGAATTTTGATTACGATAAGCATGTGAAAGGATTTGAAGATGAGATTAGAGCCATCCAACAAGATCCCTCTCTTAAGGAAATTCTTTTGAGTGGAGGAGACCCTCTGTCCTTGAGCAATAATGCCTTGCGTCAGTTAATTAAACAACTGGGGCAAATCCCCCATCTTACCCGTTTGCGCTTTCACTCCAGATTTCCCATCGGCATTCCTGAGCGAATCGACTCTGAATTTTTAGAGATCCTCCAGAACACACGTCTACAAGTGTTTTTTGTCATCCATTGCAATCATCCTCGCGAATTAGACGAAGATATTTTTGCCGCTTTAAATAAACTTCAACGAGCTGGTTGTCCCGTGTTATCGCAAACCGTATTGTTAAAAGGCGTGAATGACACACTTGAAATCCTGCGTACTCTTTTTGAAACCCTAGTAGACCACGGGATCCTTCCTTATTATTTACATCAACTCGATCGAGTCCGAGGAACGACTCATTTTGAAGTACCTCTTGAAGAAGGTCGCCAACTCGTAGCTGCTCTTCGCGCTCATCTTCCGGGCTATGCTGTTCCCGATTTCGTCGCAGAAA
>Ga0206972_1020_pt1 | contig 36099 bp, 29 predicted proteins | sample Alteio_BWOrgHeat_86_FD_152925 | JGI IMG/M metagenome (GOLD analysis project Ga0206972, IMG submission 152925) | Enriched cells from forest soil in Barre Woods Harvard Forest LTER site, Petersham, Massachusetts, United States -... | ecosystem: Environmental > Terrestrial > Soil > Temperate forest >...
CGCAGCCGAAGTACTAGGCGCCAACACCATCCCAGACCTCGTAGCCCTTGACGCCACCCTGCGCTCCCGAAAAGCCCTCAGCCTCATGGCCGAGGGCGTAACCATCTTCCGCCCTGAAACCTGCATGATCGACGCCGATGTCGAAGTCGGACCCGACACCATCATCGAGCCCCACGTCCAGCTCCTCGGCAAGACCCGTATCGGTTCCGATTGCCTTATCCGATCCGCCAATGTGATCGAAAATTCCACTCTCGCCGACGGAGTAATGATCCTGCCAAACTGCGTCATCGTCGATTCGATCATCCACAGCCGCGCGGAGATCGGCCCTTTCTCCCATCTGCGTCCGGGCTGCGATATCGGCGAAGAAGCCCACATAGGCGCCTTCGTACAAACCAAAAAAGCGCGCTTCGGAAATGGCGCAAAGGCCAGCCACCTTGCTTATCTCGGCGACGCCGAAATCGGCCCCGCCTCAAACATCGGCGCCGGTGTCATCACCTGCAACTATGACGGAGCCCGTAAACATGGCACCACGATCGGCAAAGGAGTCTTCGTCGGGAGCGACTCCACGTTGGTAGCGCCCGTCTCCCTCGGCGACGGATCCTTCATCGGCGCAGGCTCCTGCATCACCCGGGACGTGCCGCCAGACGCTCTCGCCGTAGGCCGCAGCCGGCAGGTCAACAAGGAGGGCTGGGCCGCCTCACGTCGCGCCAGGCAGAAAAAAGATGGTTGAACAGTCGAAATTAGTTCGACATTAAACGGACTTACGGGTATTAATCGCCTTACGAATCCTGACGATAAAATATGGAGCGTCAGAGTTTCGCTCGAAATTGCGTATCGCAAATACACTTTTGCGTAATAATGACGACATCAAGTCAGGATCGTGAATCGGAGGAGCAAATGGCATCAACGGCGAGAATTCTAATCGTTGATGACGAGCCCCACCTCCGAACCATGCTCGCCGCCACCCTCGAGCGGCAAAACTACCAGACGGTCCAGGCCGCCGGAATTCACGAAACCTTCCAGCTCCTCGACCGGCAACATTTCGACCTGGTTCTCACCGACATGGTCATGCGTGAAGGCAACGGAATCACATTACTGGAGCGACTTCGCATCGACCACCCACAGACGCCGGTCGTCATAGTCACCGCCCTTCAGGACATCAACATCGCCATCACCGCCATGCGCAAGGGCGCCTACGACTACCTGCTCAAACCGTTTGAGCGCGACGAACTCCTGAAGGCCGTGCGAGGCGCTCTCCAGCATCACCAAAGTCTCCGCGAGAGCGAAACCTATCAGCAAAATCTGGAACAGATTGTCCACGCTCGCACCGACCTGCTGCACCAGGCAATGGACGATCTGGAGCGATCCTATGACATCACCCTCGAAGCTCTGGGGGACGCCCTCGACCTCAAAGACTCCGAAACCGAAGGCCACTCCAAGCGAGTGACGGCCTACACCATCGCTTTGGCCCGGGCTATGGGTGTTCCATCAGATCAGGTCAAAGTTATCGCGAGGGGAGCATTTCTCCACGACATCGGCAAAATGGCCATCCCTGACGCCATCCTTCGCAAGCCCGGCAAACTCACTTTGGCTGAGCAGATCCTGATGCGCGAACACTGCGAACGCGGATACAACATCCTCCGCAAAATCCCGTTTCTGAGCGAAGCTGCCGAGATCGTCTACACCCATCAGGAGCACTACGACGGCAGCGGATATCCACGTGGCCTGAGCGGTGCCGACATTCCCATCGGTTCCAGAATCTTCGCCATTGCCGACACTCTCGACGCCATCACAAGCGATCGCCCTTACCGCGGCGCCAAAAGCTTCGACGTGGCCAGGCTGGAAATTCTCCGCTGCTCGGGAACTCAGTTCGACCCGGCAGCAGTCGAGGTCTTTCTGAAGATTCCCAACGAACTCTGGGTAGAGCTGCGAACCGAAATTACCGCCCAGCTCCCGCAGTTCTCCTCTCTTGAGCCGCCCCAGGTCGTCGCACAGGCGCGTTAATATTATTCCTGAATCGGCGGGAGGGATTGAATGCCATTATTGTCGGCGGCACAGGTAACTCAGGGCTTGTCAACGATCCAGGGTTGGCAAGTGCAGGAGAACACCCTTACGAAAACCTTCACTTTCAAAGACTTTCTGGCAGCGATGAGGTTCGTAAATTCCGTCGCCGAATTAGCCGAACGAGCAGGCCACCATCCGGACATCGACATCCGCTACAACAAGGTGAAGCTCGCACTATCGAGCCATGACGCCGGAGGCATCACTGAAATGGATTTCTCCCTCGCCAAGGAAATCGCGAAACTTACCTGAGGACCGGAGCTAATCCTCTCCATACGCGTCCCAAATCTCTGAACTTTTAGGTCTTTCCCCTATTTCCACAGATTCTGGTTCTCCGGAGTCGTCTCTAACTATGGGATTATGGAATTTCGTAAGGGTTTTGCGATGCCACCACGCGACAGCCAAGCCACCTAGAATAGCCGATGCGGCCGACACCAAACCTACAGCCACCACCCGCGGAACCGCTCCTTTGTAGTCCGGTTTTCCATTATAAGCCTTTTCTTTTCTTATTGATATCAACGCAAGCTCTCCTCCGGAATACACTTCACATTATGCCCTAGTTCTCGAAGAGTGCCACCCATTCAGGTTTTAGTTAGGCCGATTTTGAGCACAATCTTCCAAAATCTTCGAAATTTAGTATTTGCTTTCTTCCGAATCTATAGTATCGTGTAGATATTGCAGTTGAAGCCGGTTTGAGTCTCCTGGCTTCCTCGGCAAGTAAGTTGCGTCACTGGCCTCCCGGCACGGACAGATTACCGTTCGTGCCGCCTTTTTTTGTGTGCCGGGCGTTTCTAGTCTCCAAAGTCAGCTCTCCTCATCTTGCGACACAGGCAATCATCGCGGTTAGAATGGCAATGCGGTGGAGAACCCATGAACAGATGGATATCGAGGCGTTGGGCAGGAGCCCTGATTCTTGCGGCCGCAACAGCCGTGAGCTATGCACAGTGGACCAATCCTGCGGATGATATTCCTGCATACCACCCAAGCGCGCCCCTCAAGGTCAGCTCCTTGCCACCAATCCTGAGCGGATCTAAGCTCACCGGCGAGAACTTCCGCTACCCTTGGCAGGTACACACCTACCAGCAGGCGGCCAAGGTCTCAAACGTCCTGTATCAACTACCCTGCAACTGCCGTTGCGACCGGGCGCTGGGCCACACCAGCCTCCGCAGCTGCTTCGAGGGAGTACATGGAACCGAATGCTCCACCTGCGCCAAGGAAGGCCTCTTCGCCTACCAGCAGACCAAGGCAGGAAAGACCCCAAAGGAGATTCGAGCCGCCATCGCGCGTCACGAATACGAAAGCATTCCTCTCGAGAGCCAATAAAAAGCGATAGCCACAATCTGCCGGCCAGCTTGCAGAGAATTATCCTCCTGTGCTGCACAATGAGCTAGGAAGCAGGTCTGATTGAGCCTTTCCATACCCCGTAAACGCTTGCTGAGCACAAATCGCCGCAAATCTATGTCAATGTGCACCAAATCTAGGAATTAACCATAATACAGGCAACAACTTAACCAGAAAATTACTACCCTCCCCCCGGGGGGATGCTTCTCTTTTCCTTCGCCTCAGCCATTTCGCACAATCAGGCGTACAATAGGAAATGCAGCGCGAGCCAATCGGCCCAGCTGATGTCCTGCCCAAGTGGGGGCGTCACGGTTTCGACGGGATCGAACGCGGCAGAGAGGCATGCCGGGGTGTGGGCACCCGTAATCGCTTACAAAAACACAATTGCCAACAACAATCTGGCACTTGCTGCTTAATTAAATAAGCAGCCGTCCTCCTTAGCTTCGCCTGTGGGCTGAGAAAGGACGTCATACAGCAGGCTGGTTGCTGCCGCTAGGTCCGTGTGGCAGCGATAAGATCATCGGACTAGCCTCCGGCGTTTCTTGTCTGTTCTGAGCGCCTGAAGCGAATTTTCTGAATAGACTACGCATGGAGTCTCTCGGCTGACTACGATTTCGGACGCGGGTTCGACTCCCGCCGCCTCCACCAATCTATCTTCATTAGAATCATAGTTTTACAGTGCAAGCAAATGTGGCGTGTGTACTACGTGTGCCACTCGTTTTACGGTGATGAATGCTCACTGTTTTTCGACGCCATATTCAATCCTGCAAGCATAAAAATAAGGGCCGGAAATACCGCGCATGCGGTTGCCCACTCTCCGTTGAGGGTCGTCTTGACGGCAAAGAAATCCGGCGCGCGTTGGATATTCGAAGCTGGGAGGGCGCACAGAAAATCGTCAGAGAGTGGGAATCCGGCAACGGGAACCTGGAATTTATAGAGCAAATCTATAAACTCTGTGGTGGTCTTGTTCTCCATAGAGTTTGTGATTTTGCTGCCCCAAGTTTTCAAAGAACAAACTTTTCTTCGCCGGAAGGGGCGAAGGAGCACGGCTTCTCCTGAGCCTGAATGAGCGGGGTCCTGCCCGTCACATCTCGGATTAGCAACTGGATACTTACGGGCTTCCGAGGGGGATTTCCAGTTTCGCCACAGCCCTATCCCTCAGTATGAAATGAAAAAACCTTTGACCGGAGCCTCACTATTTTTTGGGTAGTGAGACGGAAGATTGCTCTTCCGCGAAAGCCCCTGTCAAAAGGTTCTCGGGGTTTCATCTGCCGGTCGTTCATTGCTGAACTCTTGAAGCATAGCGCTGCCTGAGAAATTGTCCAGAGCGGTCCTGGGGATAACTATTCGGCAACTGGGTCAGATCGTTTCTTAGGATGCCGACGCGGCAGTTCGAGCTTACAACTTGGGCAAGAAACCCTGAGTCCAGTGAGCTTGGTCAAAATCTGAATTAGGTGTACGGGGCGGCGATCAACTTCGGCACATCGCGGACAGATTTCCTCGTCATCGCCTTCGACAAATGTATGGCCGTTGATACGCTCAACAACACCCGTGAATCGGAGCTGTTCTCTCAATTCCTTTTGTTCAGCAAGCAGCCGTTCATTTTCAACTTGAAGTATGCGGACCTTGTCGATCCAGTCTCCGAGCTGCTTATAAAGTTCGGCGTTCTTCGCCTTGTCGAAGAGGCCAAGCAACTCCATTCCTTCGCCTATTAAGCTCATTTTGTCTCCCGGTGTGGAACAATCATGAGCCTTTCGAATACTTGTAGCGCAAGGGTGTATGCTGTGGACAACTTTTCGGAGGGGTGCAATGAGCAAGCGAAGACTAGCCGTGGCTGTATTCCTGTTTCTGTTGGGTACTTTCCCGCTCATGAACAGCCTGAGTAACCCGCGCACCCAAGCGCTTCATGGATCCGACAGGCTTCAGCTCATCGCCGTTGGATTTTGCTTTGGAGTGGGGTTTGGCGCGCTGGTGGGCGGACGAAAGTTTAAGGGGGAATAGGCCTCGGGATAAGTCCAATTGAGGCGCTCAGAAGTTCTGCCCTGCATCGTAACGCTCCCTGCTCTCTTTCATCTCACGAGCTATTCGCAATTCCTTTTCAAGCACCTTCGTCGCTTTGCAATGTACGCAGGTTCCGACTCCGGCACAGCGGCAGACTGAGAAGTGAAGCAAACCCTCAAGAGCTGAACGCAGATCACTAAAGCGCTTCTCAATGTCTATGAAAATCTTGAACAAAACATACATGAACAACGCACAGAATCCGCCGGCGATAAGCGTGAACCAAGGATGACTCGTGGCATGGGCTACACGATCGAACTGCGCCAGCGTATGAAGCCGCGTTAGGACGATAGGCCGTATCCCAGCCGTACCCTACGAACGACACCCAGTTCACCGCCGCACTTCGTTAGCAGAATGGCGTCGTCGCACGCTGGGTCGGCAACTGCCGCCGCGACTGGCTTGACCATGTGATCGTTCTCAATGAACGGCGAATAGGTTTAGTGTTTGCGGCCGTTTGCCTTTAGATCGGCGAGGATAGCGCGGGCGGCGGCGCGGCCCTCAAGAGCGCAGGTCCCGGCTGACCTTGCCGAGCGCAAGACGTTGCCCGCCGCGAATATCCGCGGATCCTGCGTGCGAAAGTAATCATCAATGACCGGCCCGCGCGTCTTTGGATCGATGGCAAGCTGCGATGCCCGGATCAAGGCCGTCTCAGGCACCCAATCGCCGGAAAAGATAATGCCATCACAAAGCAAAGCCCGCTTTCCGCGCGGGCCTTCGACCGTCACCTCTGTAACCTGCTCTTCCCCATCGATCGAGACAATTCGCGTTCCCGTAAAAGATGGCACGCCGAAGATAAATCTCGCGCCAAGCGCGACAATTGCGGGCGTCCGCAAATACCGGCTGGAATCGATAAAGGCCACAGGCTTCGCCCCGAAGTGGCGCAAGGTCAGAATGGTCGAGTAAGCGACAATCTCCGTGCCCACTACAAGGGGGGCATGGCAGGGAATGCTTCCATAGAAATAGACGAATCGCTGCAAAGCTCCAGTCGTAAGAAGGCCGAATGGACGGCCTCCGGGCATGAGCCGAGCCGCACTGCTCTTTTCGTAAGTGCCGGTCGCGATGAGCACCCGGTCGGCCTCAATGGAGTAAGAACCCTGCGGACCGCTGACCTCAACCAGACCTCGCGGGCCCAGGGTCGTGACGGCATGATTACAACGCAGATCTAACCCCTTGGTAAGGCTCCGCAAATGTTCTGCGTAATGAGGTCCGGTCTGGACACGTCCTAAGTCGCGCATTCCAAATCCCAAGTGACCACAGTGGCGCGGCGCCCCGCCCGCCTCGGCCTCACGCTCGAACAGAATAACGTCTTGCAAACCCTGCCTGGTCGCTTCGCGCGCTGCAGAAAGACCAGCGGGGCCTCCGCCAATAATCACTAGAGCTGCGTGTTCCTGGGGCATAGTAGTTATTTTTGCAAAGGCAACGGCGACAGTAACCTGTCATTTGCCATGTTACAGACAGCACCCAGACAGTTGAATCCCTGACAGCGGCCCAAAGCTGCACGTGTCCGACGCTTCAAGCCACCAAGATCCCCAGCAGGCAGAGGTCCAGACAAAGCGACCTCAATTTCATCTTCGGTAACCAGTTCACAAAAACATATAAGGTTGCCGCGGCCAGGGCGTTGATGATCCCGCGGCAAGTGCTCTGCCAGATTCGGTACCTTCAGCCAAACCGGCTCGCTCAAAGGCTTGAGGCGGAAGAAGTGTTCTTCCACCAATCCCGTTACGTACCCGGAGATGCCCAGCGCGGCAGTGAGTCCTGTGGAGCGGATCCCCGCAACCGTGATCCATGACTCCGCCGGAAGAGCCTCAATTATGTAGTCTCTGCGTTCGGTCGCCGGCCGCAATCCGGCAAATGTTGCGGTCACCGGTTCCTCTTCGAGCGCAGGAACGATGCGCGCGGCTTCGGCTAGCAGCTTCTGCAAGGTTGCCGTGTCAACGCCCGCGTGTTGCCGGTCATCTTGATCATCAGCTGTTGGTCCCACCAGCACATTGCCGAAAATCGTCGGACAAAGCACGATGCCTTTGGTTCGTTCGTTAGGCACCGGGAGGACAATCGTGGGCATAAGACGCTGTGCCGTCTTATCAAAGATGACGAACTGCCCTTTGCGGGGCTTGATTTGAAATGGAGCTTTTCGTGCAAACGCTTCGATCAAATCACCAAAGTTCCCCGCACAGTTGATGATGACTTTCGCCCTGAATCTGGCATGAGGAGTTGTAAGCGTCCAGTAATCTTCTTCGCGCTCTGCTTGCATGACTTCGGCTAAACGTTCGACGTGAGCGCCATTCACGACGGCCTGCAGGGCATACGCCAAGGGCGCCGACCAGGGATCGATGATGTGCTCTCCCGGAACCCTCAAAGCAGCGACCGCGGTGTCCGAGAGATACGGGTGTATCTGTCTCAGCTCGTCGAGCGGAAGTGGTCGTACACCCGGAACCCCATTCGTTCCGGCTTTCGCGATCAGCTCCGGAAATCGGGCGGTTTCCTCCGGCGTCCACGCCACCATCACAGCATCTGTTTTGAGCAACGGTAACCCGAGCCTCTCGTGAACCTCAAGATAACGTCTCCGTCCAGACTGCAGGAGAGAAACTTCCAGACTTCGCGGAGACGTATCGAAACCGGTATGCAAGATGGCCGAATTGGCTTTGCTCGCGCCAGAGAGCAAGTCCGCACCGCGTTCGAGCAGAAGGCACTTGAGGCCGGCCAGCGTAAGATCGCGGAGAACTGCGCAACCTACAACTCCGCCACCAATTACGGCAACATCGAAGGTTGGATCTGAAGATGGCGAGCCGGCCTGCGATACCGAGGCAATATAGTTCATTGTTGGTTAGTTCCGCTTTTCCGTTCGCGCGGTTGTTGCAGTTCCATCCTAGTACCTGGATCCCGACGTTCTCTGCATGCGCGTTCCATGCACTTGGCTGCCAATTAACGCCGAGATAGGGTTGTTATCGCTGCGATCTCTGTCATTTTCCCAACCGGGTACCTGCGTTGCGATTTGAAGAGTGTCCTCCGCCCCGCTCCTCAAGAGAAGAGAAACGACTTGTCCTGATCTGGATAAGATCTCCGCTTCATGAAGGAAGTTCCCGATATTGCACCTCCGGTTCACCATCCGCTACCGCAAATTGCATGAGCACAGCCGATCCTAAAAAGATCGGCTGCGCTCGTGACCTATGTAGCCTTAGTGTGTTCAAACGACCCTTAGAAATCGAGGCGCAGGGCAAACTGAGCCGTGCGCGCGCTTGCTCCTTCCACGGTTTGCACCGCACTGATCGATCCAAAGGCACTCGAGTTTGAAACCATGTTGGGTTGCGCAAGGTTCGCGTGATTGAGCACGTTGCTAAACGTCGTTTCAAATCTCATCCGTAAACGCTCAGTGAGAGGAAAGACCTTGCCTAACCCGGCACTCCATACGTCCGTACCAGGACCGGTAAAGATGCCCACTCCCGAGGTGCCGAACCTGCCAATCGCTCCGGGCCATCCATAGAAGAAGCAATTGTTGTGGAACACTTGCCCCTGAGTGACGGCCAGTCCGTTGCAGGCACTGGCCGGCAACCGATCCGGACGCTGTGAGTTGTAGCGATTAGGTGCATTGGTTCCTGAGGGGTCGTTGCTGCCGTTATACCAGGGTGTGAGGAAAGGACCAGATTGCAGAAGAATGATTTGGTTGATTTGCCATCCACCCAGGAAGAGATCGGCGGCGCGGCTCATGTCCGCACCGAATTTTTTCCCGTGGCCGAAAGGCAGATCCACGGTAGCCGTCGTGAGCCAGCGCTGTGTGCGATTGAATGCTACATTCCCATAGTTGGCGTGTATGTTGAAACGATCTTCAAGGCTGGGACCATTCTCTCCTTGATAGCCGGAGGGATTGTCGCCTTCGGCATTCGAGAGATCCTTCGAGAAGGTATAACTTGATTGGAGAAACACGCCGCCCTGATAACGATGCGTAAGATTGAAGTTCACCGCGTTGTAGTTCGCTGAGCCCGCATTCATACGCGATTTGATCTGCGCCCAGTTAGGAAACGGTTTTTGGGTTGGGCTAAAGGGAATACTTTGCGAATGAATCTGGTTGTAGTCCTCGCTGTTCGGCATTCCGACGGTCCGCATTCCTGTGTAATTTATGCGGAAACCGGTTTGTGCGCCCAATTCGCGCTCCACCGAAAGGCTCCATTGCATCTCGTAAGGGTCGCGGAAATTGATCTGGTTGGCGGTTCCAAAAGAAGCACTTCCGGCTAAGCCGCCGCCAGCCGCAGCACTGGTTCTCGTATTGGGAAATTGAATGGCCGGTACGCCATCCGTGATCGCGTTGATGTAGTCCTTATAATCGCTGGTGTGGACGCCGGTGAGAGAGTAGAACATCTGGCCCAGCATGGTTTCATCGTAGATGCCTGCTCCGGCACGAATCACGGTCTTCGGATTCATGTGATAGGCAAACCCAAGGCGAGGCAAGATCTTTGTCTTGTCACTGATTCTGAGTGAAGCTGGGTAACCGGCCGCAGCAGCCGTTTCAACGACCGTGCATGGGTAGAGGCCATAGGGAGTCGGGTTGGGGGCGGGCAGACTGCAGGCATTGATGGAACTCAAAAAGGCCTGGGTGGCCAATGCGAGCGATTTTGCGTTGGGTACGATGACCGCACCGGTAGCGGGAACGAAGTTCGTAATCTGGAGACTGTCGTCGTGGAAAGGTGGATGGTATTCGTAACGAACACCAAAATCAATGGTCAGCTGGGGGCTGAGCTTCAACGAATCCTGGAAGAAGGTGGCATAAGCCTTGGCATATCCTTCAAAATCCGGGCCTGCATTCACAATGGCGTCATGGTATGGCAACCCCAACAGGAAGTCGGCGAAATCGTTGCCGGAGAAGCTTCCGTTGAAATAGTAATTTCCGAAGTTATCCGCACCTGTAAAGCTCTCGTAATCGGACAAGTGCAATGCGCGAATATCAAATCCCATTTTGAAGATGTTGCGCCCGCGCACCCAGGTAAGGTTGTCAGCCCACTGATACTTGTGTTCATTCAACAGTTCTTCGCGCGCACCGGGAACGTTGGTGGTACCCGACGAACCACTGAACTCGAAATCAGGAACAGCGGAGCCTGCAGGGAACGGGCCGAGTTGCTGCAGGCCCAGCGCGGTGATCAGAGCCTCTCCATTGGGAAATTGCGGATAGCTATGGTCTGTTGTCTGCATGTTGTAGCCGAAGCGAAATTCGTTTATCAGACTGGGAAGTATGGTGTAGGTGTGCGCGACAACGATGGCCTTCGGGTTGAGGGTGGTTTCTTGGTCGACCCCGAGTCTCTCGGGAACGGTGTCGCTAAAGCTTTTCGCGCCCCAGCGCACGAACATGGACTGCTTTTTGGTTAAGTTCTGGTCGGCGCGAATGTCGTAAAGATCCACGCTGACTGGGGCGGAGAAGTTGTTCGAGAAGTTGTTGACGATGTCTGTGGGATTCGCATTGGGCTGGTTGGGAAGCGGATAAAATGTATTGAGCACGTTCGTAGATACCGTCGTAATAAGATTCGACGGAATCTGGTTGTTGGGAAAGGGAGCTCCGGTAAGCGGGTTCACCAGTTGTGTTCCGCCGGGATCGGAGCAAAGTCCGGACGCATTGTAGTCACTGCAAAGGCCAGAGAGATCACCCGACCTCATCTGTGTGGTTGGAAGGTTGTTGACGATGGCGTTCTCGCTGCGCTGCCGGTTGCTTTCCCAGTCGAAGAAAAAGAAAGTGTGATCCCTGCCGTTGAAGAGTTTGGGTATCCAAACCGGACCTCCCAACGATCCTCCAAAGGTATTCGCATCCAGTTTCGGTTTGCCGTTGGCGAAACGGGGCGTGGCATTTACCGCGTCATTCTGCAGATATTCGAAGAGCGAACCGTGGAAGTCATTTGTTCCACTCTTGGTCGTGAAGGTGATGTCTCCCACCTGACCATACTCAGCCGGTGAGACTTGAGAAGTTACCTTCACCTCAGCAATGTCTTCCGTGGATGGAAACATCTCCGGGGTCGGCCCGTTGCGCAACACGTCTGAGACAGAGAAGCCATCCACCGTATATTCGTTTTGCGCGGGGTGATTGCCGGCAATGGATACGCCGTTCGTTCCGGTCGGTCCCGTGGAGTCCACCTGTACTCCAGGCAATAGAGTGATCGAGTTCAGCGGAGTCGTACTTATACCACGATAGTTCAGAGGGAGTTGCTCGACTTGCCGGCCGGCTTGAACGTCGCTTACCGTTGCTGTCTCTGTGGTAATGACCGGAACTGCCGCCGTCACCACGATGGAGGATGTGCTGCTGCCAAGCCGCAACGTCGCGTCGACGCGAAGCTGATCACGAGGTCCGAGAACGACTCCCTTGCGAACAAAGCGTTCAAAGCCGGTGGCGTCCACATCCACTTCGTAGTTTCCGGGCAAGAGGTTGAAGACTCGATAATCGCCGTGATTGTCTGAGACCACGGCTTTCTGAATACCCGTATCTACTTCCGTTAGAGTGATTTGAGCCCCCACCACCACTGCCCCTGTGGAATCCTCGACGGTTCCTAACAGTGTCCCGTAGGTGGACTGAGCCGCCAGCGGAAGCGCAGTGAAACATAACAATGCAAATACCAGCCTCTCGATCACTTTCAGCATATAGAGTCCTCTTTTTGCGGAGTTCTGATTCGTTAGGCGTCCATAATGTGCAGAAAATTACATAGAATTCGACTGATTAGTCAAGAAAAACCAACATACGGGCATTTTTGGGTCAAACGCATCTCCATTTTGGCTCCAAAGGAAGGGTATTAGGTGAACTCTTGGTGAAATTATCTGGCCTCGCGGGCCTTCGGAAAGACTTGGTCTATATATCGCCCGATTATGACTGATCAGTCAAATTAATTTACTATGAATACAAATTCAGTCGACAAATCCACTTTTGTGAGAAAAGATCCTTATCGCACCGGGGAGGTACCGTAAGCCGAGTTCTGCACCTGAGCGGGTGAAGCCAATGTCTGAAGTTCGCCGATACCGAACTCTTTGAAGAAATCGAGGCAAAACAGCTCGGGTGCCTGGTGGAATTGGACCGGCTGATCGAAGACGCATGTGAAGCTTTGCTGGGAATTAAATATTTTGAGGCCCAGGACTCGGCAACAGCACGCAGCGATATGGACCTTCGCCATCTCAAGGAACTTGGAACCAAGGATGATGGGCTTGCCGAAAAGTTGAGAACAGAAACAAGCGGCGTCACAAAGTAATCCTACGCAAGACGTTTCCCGAAAACTAGGAACGCGGTTGGCCAACGCGCAAGGGCGCAATAAGCACTTCAACCTCAGCGGCATTCAGCGCGTCGGCCAAAGGCCCCTTGGGCTGCGCATCTGTGACGATGCAATCAATCGCATCGAGCCGGCACACCCGGAACAATCCCGCCTTCTCCAGCTTCGAAGAATCTGCTATGACCGTCAGCTTTCTTGCCTGGCCAATCATGGCACGCGCAACCTCAGACTCTTCCAGGGTAAAGTCCATCGCGCCTTCGGCTTCGATCGCGCCTACTGTAATTACGGCATGAATTGCGTGGAATTGCGCCACCTGCTGGACCGCCAGTGCCCCGAGATTCACCATAGCCTCATCGGAGTACTCCCCTCCGATCAGAAATGCGCGATTGCCATTCCTGCCGCGAGTCATGGTTTGCGCAATTAACACAGAGTTAGTGATGACGGTAAGCCCGGTCTGCCTGGAGAGTTCCTCCGCAAACACAATCGTCGTTGAGCCGGTATCGACGAGCAGCGTGTCGCCGGGCCGGAACAAACCCGCCGCGACGCGAGCAATGGCTCTCTTCTGCCGCAGACTATCCGCCATGCGAGTGCGAAACGGGCCTTCTCCACTCGGCTGGGGCAATGATGCTCCGCCATGAAACTTCGAAACCAGATTTCGCGAGGAGAGTTGCGTGAGATCGCGGCGGATCGTCTCCGGCGATGATTTCAGCACCCGCGCCAGATCTTCGACTGTAACCCGGCCGCTCTCACTGGCGCGCAACAGTTCAAGGATTTTTTCTCTTCTTTCGCGGGGATGCATGCGTGAAGGGCGCTTCATTATTTAGGGCACCTAGACTGCTAAGAAAGAACCCAGTAACAGGTGGGTCAAGAGCGAACTGCATTCGACTTTAGCACGAATGTGAAATGCCTTCGATATACCGGACCTTGTATTTGATAGAAAGGTTGAAACCTATTTGGGCATGTTTTCAAATCGATCTTTCGCGAGTTTTCACCACAGAATTACCCCGGCGTGTGAGGTCCGCTTCCGGAGAGGGCTCATCCGGCCGGCCGAAGCCGCAGAGCTATTCAGGCAAATAGTTCTAGTCCGCCTTTCCCGTAAGCCCACCAAACTCGCGGCTCATCTGAACGGCTTTATAGAAAATCGGCCGGAGCGAACGAATTCTGTCACTTGCCGGCGAGGGGCAGATCAATCGATCGTCATTCGCATTACGTTCGGGTGGCTTACGACCAAGCCCCACGAAACCCATTTCGGCTGCGCCAAGTGAAGTGAGTTCATGTGTAAGCTTCAATTGCACAGGGGATCCCAGTGCGTCGGTAAAAAACTGCATGAAACCGTGGTTGCCAGACAGGCCGCCATCGGCAGAGATAGGCCTCTCGCCCAACGCAGGCAGGCCCTCGATCAATTCAACGGATCGTATAGCGATGCCTTCAAGTACAGCGCGTCTCATATGGGCAGGAGTGGTGTCCTGGCGCAACCCGATCCACATCCCGGCTGCGGCCCGATCCCAATGAGGTGCGGCAAGCCCTGCCAATGCCGGCACAAAAACCAGCCCGCGCTCAAGAGCGGATGGTTCCTGGGGAAGATCGAAGTCAGCAAGATTACAGGCCAGGCCCAGGCGGATCGTCCAATCCACTGCTGCTGCGGCCGTGTAATCTCCGCCATCGAGCGCATAAAGAGCCTCTTCATCGGAATGCTCCCAGGCGACAGTAGGAATCATTCCTTTCCAATTGAGGATTGGAGATGGCCCGGTAATCGCCAAAGCAAATGTTCCGGTACCAAATGTCACCTTCGCGTCTCCGCGCGCACGACAGCCATGACCGAATAACGCTGCCTGCTGGTCAACCAGGGTAGCCACTAATGGAACGTTCTTACCTAAGCGCGAGATCATTCCCAGTCGGCCGGTTGACGGACGTATGGACGGGAGAAGGTCGAGCGGAACTCCAAAGATCTTGCAAAGTTCCGGATCCCACACGCGTGTGTGCAGATCCATCAGGCTGGTGCGCGAGGCCGTGGTCACATCGGTCACATACTCGTTCGTCAACCTGTCGATAAAAAATCCATCGGAAGTCGTCAAACCGAGATATCCGCCTCGCGCAGCCACGGCAACCTGCGGGACATTTCTTAGGAGCCACGAAAGTTTCGACGCTGAAAAGTAAGTATCTGCCGGCAAGCCGGTGCGTCCGTGGATGTAGTCGCGAGCATCAGAAGGCAATTCGTCTAACGTGGACTGAGTGCGCTGATCCTGCCAAACAATGGCGCGGTAGAGAGGTTTTTTGTTCCGGCGATCCCACGCAACGACCGTCTCGCCCTGGTTGGCAAGCGCAACGCCCGCTATCTCCGGTTCCTCCCGGAGTGCTTTATCTATCAACGATTCGATATTCGACGCAAGTTCCTCCGCGTCGTGTTCGACCTGGCCCGGAGCCGGATGGAACTGCGCGTGATGAAGGCGCCCCACGGGACGAAGCAAGCCTTCGTCTTCCAGGATGAAAGCCTTAGTCGATGTGGTTCCCTGATCAATGGCCAGAATTTTCATTGATGCTCGTGATTATGTGAATTCACGCAAACTCAAACAAACGCTGCCGGCGATACATAGCAATATATAAAGGTGGCGGGAGAGGAGCCCCCTTTGATTGCGGTGCAGAATCTTTAGGATGACAAAGATTCATGATCCCAAGTGGAATGCCCGATAAATGGTTTGACAATATAGTCATCATCAATATACATTCGGTCAACTTCGATTGACCATACTTGCTCTTCCGGCCGCGACACAATGACACCCAGATCAGAAAGCGTCCAAGCCGACAGCCGCGATTTATCAAAACTGGGATATAAGCAGGAACTTCGCCGATCCTTTGGCGGGTTCTCCAACTTTGCTCTCTCGTTCTCAGTTATCTCCATCCTGACCGGCGCGGTCACCCTCTACGGGTACGGCCTCTCAATGGGAGGCCCACGCCAGATGACACTGGGATGGCCTCTGGCCACTTTAGGGACATTGCTGATTGTGCTCAGCATGGCGGAGTTGTGCTCCGCATTCCCTACCTCGGGCGGAATGATTCACTGGTCGGCGCAGCTCGGAGGCCCCACTTGGGCATGGCTTACCGCCTGGCTGAACATCATCGGATTAGTTACCGCAATCGCAGGTATCGACTACGGTTGTGCTCAGTTTCTCTTGCCCATCCTGAAAGTAACGGCCACAACACCGCACTTATTGCTGGTGTATGGTCTGTTGCTTCTGTCACAAACTGGGCTCAATCACTACTCGGTTCGCTGGGTATCGCTGCTGAACGATGCAAGCGTACCGGTGCATATTCTGGGAGTTGTCATCCTGGTCGGGGCATTGCTTGTCTTTGCCCCCAAGCAGCCGCTTCATTTTTTGTGGCAGGCAAGTTCTTCGAGCGGGATACACGCTAGTTATTGGTGGCTGTTCTTGTTGGGACTCTTGCAGGCGCAGTGGACCTACACCGGATTTGACGCTTCCGCGCACGTCGCTGAAGAGACCGTGGACCCCCGCTGGCGCGCCCCATGGGCAATGGTCATGTCAGTCGGCGTCTCCGGGGTCTTTGGCTACATTCTGATTCTTTCGCTGACACTCGCCATCCCGAACGTGAATCAGGTGCTGGCGGCGAAAGATGCCGGGGGAAATTCTTACCCTGCGGTACTGGCAATCTTGCAGGCCGCCCTGGGAACTCGTGCGGTCTTCGCGGTTCTTGGTCTAACGATTTTGGCGATGTGGTTCTGTGGGCTGGCAGCTTGTACGTCGCTATCGCGGACCATTTATGCCTTCGCTCGTGATCGCGTAATGCCATTCTCAGATCTTTGGAGCAGAATCAGCGCCAAGCACACAACCCCCGCAGCTGCGCTCTGGTTGGGCGCGGGAATGGCCTTCGTTGCCATGGTCTACAGCGGTGCCTACTCCGTGGTGACTTCGATCAGTGTCATTGGCTTTTATCTTTCCTATGGCATCCCGATCTACCTTGGGGGGAGGAAAAAGGCTGTCTGGGCCCAAAGCCGGGGACCCTGGCATCTCGGAAAATTCAGCCATGCGATAAGCTTGTTGGCGATATTATGGACGGTCTTCGTTTGCACCATCATGGTCATGCCTCCAAACGCACGTGCCGGATGGGGAATCTTAGTTGCGATTGCGCTCTTATATCTTTTGCATCTGCTGCATGGAAAATATGGAAGCCACGGAAATACCACGCACCAGGACCCGCAATTGGGTACGTCAGAAAAACCAGGAGCCTAAGCGGAAATCCCAAGGAAAACCAGCGATCTCTTGCTAGTTGCAAATTTGATTGAACACTTTGCGAGGATTCGAATGAACCGCCGCCGATTCGTGCAAGGAACAACATCCGCAGCATTGCTTCTGGGCAACATGAAGAGTTTTGCTTCGTACAGCAAAATGCTCGAGGAGAATCTCTCGACAACTTTTGTACGCACGATTAAGGAACGCAATACTTGGGCGATTGGGAACGCTCTGGTAGAAAGACAGATCGGCTTCGACCCGGAAGCCGGACTTTCTACATTAAGTTGGCGGCACCGCGTAACTGGAACTGATTTTGTAGCTAACGCGGTCAAGCCCCATCCCAGAAGCAATGAGTTTTCGTTCTGGGCCGATCAAGAGCATTTTGCCGGAACAGGTCAATCCGCCTGGAAACTCGGTGATATCCATACAGAAAAGTTGACACGAGGTGGGCAGATGCTGGCGATCGGTCTATCTTCAACTCTCCATCCCATCGAAGTAACCGCCTTCTACGCTGTTTATGACGGACATCCCGTCATCCGAAAGTGGATTGCTATCACCAACACGGACAAAACTCCTGTTGTGCTTTCTCATCTGTGTTTCGAGAGCACGAGTATTGTGGCCGGACCTTTCAATCTCCTGGAGGTCAACGCTTTCTACGGAATTCAGCCACGAGAACTGCTATTCAGCGGCAGGGTGGACGACAATGCGATCCTCCAAAAGAATTCGCTAACCGGGGAAGGCTTTATCGTCTTGAACGAAGCTCCGGGTTGGATGAAAGCGACGGAGCTTATGGATTGGAGCGGTGGCGTGCAGGTCATGTACAACACCGACTTATTTCCCTTCGAGCGCCGTTTAGAGCCCGCCGAAACCTTCACTTCGGCGAAGAGTTCCATCGCATTCTTTGTGGACGGCAAGGGATTTGCGGATCCCCACTGGGTGATGCCTTCCTACACTTCGAGTGTCCTGGTGAAGAAGGCCCCGTACCAACCACCGTGGATCTACAACACATGGGAGCCGTTTGAGCGCCAGATCACGGCAGATATTGTCAGCGAGTTGATCGATGTCGCGGGCCATATTGGATTGGACGTCTTCACCATCGATGATGGCTGGCAGAGCGAATATGGCGACAATGAGATAAACCGTCAGCTCTTTCCCAATGGCCTTGAGAAGGTGCAGGCCGCTGTTGAGGCAAAAGGGATGCGCCTCGGCTTATGGGTTCCGCTTGCCGCAACGAGCACCAAGACCCCCGCCTATCGCGAGCATCCAGAGTGGGCATGCAAGGACAGGCATGGAAATCCCAAACTCACGGAGACAATGTCCGGATCGCAGGTCGTAATGTGCCTGGCCAGCCCTTACAAGGACGCAGCCGCCAAGCGGATCAGCGAACTCATCGGGCGGTATCATCTGCGCTACGTAAAGCTCGATCTTACGACCGCATTCAACGCGTACGGAGAGTCGCCGGGTTGTTATGCCCAAGGACATAATCATGATAACTGGGCGCAGTCTTTAGAACTGATCTATGAAGGCATTCAATACGTAACCGACCACATCTACCGGGAACATCCGGATGTATTGCTGGACATCACCTTTGAAGCCTGGGGCCAGAAGCACACCATCGACTACGGGTTGCTTGCAGCGGGCGACCTGGATTGGCTTAGCAACGTGGAAGACAGATGGCCGGACGTTGCCGGCCCTCGGCAAGTAAGAACATTGTTGTATCAGCGATCCTTGGCGATTCCTACTGAAGCAATGCTCATCGGTAACCTGCAAGCGGAAATGCCGCCTGTTGAGGAGCGTCTTGCCACGGCCATGGGATCGGGCCCGCTTCTGCTCGGGGACTTACGCAAATTGACGTCTGAACAGCAAGCTCAGTGCGTAGAAATGATTCGCTGGTTCAAGACTCTGCGGCAAGCGGTCCAAATGACGCAGGGATTCGTGCCTCTCGGGGATTGGAAGCAACCAAATGCGGCAACCTGGGATGGATTTGCCCGTTTGAGCCGTGAGGGCGAGGGCCTGATTGTGTTGTTCAGAAATGAGTCGCCTGTCACAGCGATCAAGATACAACTGCCGGCCTTCCCCGACGGAAGCTACCATCTTCTCTCTGTGAGCGGCGATCACCACACAGGAACATATACGGGCCAACAGTTCCGCGCTGGAATTGAGGTCCCATTTCCATCCGGCCATGGAATAGAGATCTTGGAGGTCCGGCGTCACTAGTGGGGTCTTGGATTGCCGCTGCGCCCACAACCTTCGGTCAGCGGATGCCGTACTGCATGATTTTGGGCCTCCTTAAGTCAGCAATATGTTTATGTACAAATAAATCTGCGCAGAGATCAGATCGACATTTCCCCTGCGACCCGATCGATTTCTGCATCTTTGACCGGCTTCGAGCGCGAAACGGCAAAATCGCTGACATCGGCGAGCGAGAACATCGGCATACCTACCGGCACGTTAGCTTTCACGTGCCAAAAATCTGCGCCGTTTACATCGTTCAATAAAAACGGCGGTCGAAGATCCGGCTTCTGGCTGCGAATCTCTATATCGCTCATCTCGATATTTTTTATGTGCCGCAGGAAAAAGCCCTGTGCCGGGATAACATCGCCGAACATCGAATGTTCTGGGTAATCCTTCTCGTTTTCCGGCAGTTTCAGCGTGGCCATTTCTTTCGTGCCTCCGCCCTCGTGTTCTATAAACATGTTCCGGATCTTTATGTCTTCGATCTGTGAGCCGGGGATTCCACTGATGATGGAGGAAAATAAGGCGTCGTTGCTCGCGACCACAATATCGGAAATCAATACCCGCTTCAGCGCCCCGATTTGCGCCCCCTTGGGGCCACGCATGCGGGCTCCCAAGCGGATAAACAAGGGCGATGCGATCAGATTGCGCATGGTGATATTGGTGATCGTCATGTCTGTCAGTTTCGCTCCATCCACGCTCTCCAGCGTCAGACCGCGGCAACCCTCGAATACGCAGTTCGAAACCGTCGTGTTGATGAATCCGCCATTCGACTCCGTGCCAAACTTAATGCGGCCATGTTGCGGCGGACGATGCGCTTCAGGCCATTTCTTCCATGAACCATCAAGCATCGAGCCGAGCTGGTACGCTCCGGTCACGTAGCAATTCGTAATCATCAGGTTTTCGGTCGGCCGCGGGTAGCCCAGGGCATACGAGCTTTTTAGACAAATGGCATCATCCCAAGGGGTGTTCACCGCACAATTTGCGATGCGAACATTCCGGCAACAGTCGATATCCATGCCGTCGCGGTTGGTGTCGATGGTGAGACCATCGATGATAAAGTTATCGACTCCGGTCGCGAGAATGCCCATCGTTCCGCCCTTTAAGATAGAAAAGCTGCGAAACTCGACATTGCGGCAGTTCTTCAAGGCAATGACCCTGCTGCCCACTCCCGGGTCCTCGGCAAAAGGCTTGTTTTCGCGATCCCCCCGGCTCAAGCCTCTGCCCCAAAACAGCCCTCCGCCAACAACGGCGATATTTGTCAGACCTTCTCCCCAAACCAGGCTATTGTGCCAATGATTGTGGTGGTAGTCCTGATATGCCTCAAATGGAGCGTTTGACTCCGCCGCATCGTAACTACCCAGCGCCCCGTTCTCTGCGGCGATAACAACTGCGCCCCGGTCAAGATAGAGCGTTATGTTGCTGGCGAGGTGAATGGAGAAGCAAAGATAGTTTCCCGCGGGAAAGAAGACGATTCCGCCCCCCTCCCTGGTGGCAGCGGCGATGCAATCATTGATAGCCGGACTATCCAGAACCGTGCCATTGCCACGGGCGCCATAGTCACGGATATTAAAAACCGGTTGCGCCTTCCCAGGAGACAACGATGCTTGGCTATCTGACTGCGCGCTTATCCGGAGCGCCTGAGCAGTTCCATGGGGCAAAAGTGAACCGCCAATCAGCGCAGTGAATGCACAACCCATGTCTTTCAAGAAATGGCGCCGCTTTTTCCCGCTCTCGAGTTCCACCATTTTCCTCCTTGGGCACAACTGTGCGTTGGTACGCATGAAAGGTTAGCCCACTAGCAATTTCTACTTTGAGTTCTAGCCGAAGATATGAGCACAATCATGGCCATGGTGCGAATGCTGCGTGCAAAAGACGCAGCAACCGGCAACCGGCATAGTACTCCTGGTTCAAATACGACGCAAGAGTATTGGACTAACTCATCGCCAGCATAGATGCTGTCAATGATGTAAGTAAGCGTGACAGCCGTATAACCCGTCAATTGAATATATTTAAACCTTGTGTCTCGCGAAAATAACGATCTGCTGCCGAATCAGGCAGATGAAGGGATTATCGGATTCGTCTGTCACAGTGTAAAACTGTTCCCATATCGCGCTTGTTCAGGCTCTTACGCCGACTTGTCTATTGCGACTGAATTTGAACGACGTCGCACTTGTCGGCCGCAAGGATATCCTTCGGCCTGATCGTGCGGAGGCAAGTCATCTCGGGGCAGCCCGCAGGTCGATTGCAAGGCGAACAAGAAACATGGGTGGTAAACACCGTGATGCGATCCCCTTCAGGGCGCCAGCGCGCCACACCCGCGATCCCGGTCATCATGAATACACATTCCGTACCCACCGCCGCTGCCAGGTGACCCGCCATAGACTCCATTCCATAGAGGATTCGGGCATTGCGCACAGCCGCCACAAAGCCCTCCCAGGAGAGCCGCCCGCAGGCATTGATGCAGTTGTTTAGCCCTCCGATAACCTTTGCTATCTGGTCACACTCCCTTTGCCCGCTTCCAGTAAAGAGCAGCGTGCATCGGCTGGAGAGATCGGTCGCAACTTCCCTCCAGAATTCCAGAGGCAGCTCTCTGGCCTCAACGCCGCAACCCATATGAATAATGCGATATGGATGCTGGTCAAGACTCTCCACCCCAAGCAGGCTGCATACTTCCCGCATGGCCCTTTCGTCGCTGGCAGGGATGCTCGCTTTGCGCTTGCCCATGTCTCGGTTGCTGATGCCAAGAGGCCTCAGAATCTCCGCCAGCCGGGCCCCTTGAGGCGTAAACGAATCGTCCGAAACATCCGCAAGCGTCGTCGCAAACGAAGCAAATATGCTACGCGAAAATCCCACGCGATGAGGTATCGCAGCCTGCCACGCCAGGAAGAGGAAATCCGGATACCAGGGATAGATTGACAAGCTCAGATCATAATCTTTTTCGCGAATCTCCTTGAGAACCGTCCGCCTCATCTTGAGGTAGTGAATCACTTTGCTAACCAGCGATTGCTTGCTTCGATTCAACTTCCAGTGATCGACGCTATGCGTAAAGGCAATTTCAGGATTGTTCCTGACCACCATCAGCGAGACACTGCTGGTCAGAAAGCCCAATTCCGCGTCTGGATATGCGCTGCGCAAGATCGGCACCAGAGAAGTCGCCATGACGGTGTCGCCGACGTGTCCTCCGTTCAGGATCAGGATGCGCTTCGGAGCGGACCGATCGACTTTGCGCGGCGATCTGCCTCGCAGTCCAGTCAAAATCATCGACGCGAACCGCATGCTTGACCTGAGCATGGCTCGTATCGCACCCTGAATTGTCCTGGGAGAATGCATCAGTTTCCAATTAGCCTTCCTCGGGCCGCAAATACGCGCATATTCGCGTCTCCGATGTGTGGAATTGCTCCTCACACAAAGGCGATTCTAGTAGATGAGAACCCAATCCCGCGGAGATGCACGACGCTCACGCGAAGAGAGCGCACTTATTTCCATCCGTTCTGCCCCTCTGTAATCGTGATGTACTGGTCAATCGGCGGATTGGTAACACGCTGGATCTTGCCACCTGGCAGCGGCCACTTGACCTCGAGCCAGTCGATCCTGGCACGGTTGCCAAGGCCCAGCACGAGTCGGGGGTCATGCGAGGAGAGATAACTACCGCCGCCTGTCTTACTCCGCTGCCGCACCAGATCGCCGACCTTGTATGTGATGAGGGCTCCGATGGCGTCGATATTCGATCGTGTCCCGACGAGCTTTATCCCAAGCCAGTGATTGCGTCTCCCCGCGTTGTTGCGCAACAACAGCGGCACTCCGTCGTTCGCGGTGATCAATACATCGACCGAGCCGTCATTGTCGAAATCGCCCAGCGCTAGACCCCTGCCCGCAATCGGCCTTGCAAACGCAGGTCCGCACAGGCCGCTAACGTTCTTCCACGACTTGCCATCGCCCTCAAAAAGCAAAAGTGGCTCCCGGTATCGAATTCCCGGATGGTGCGCCTCAATCGTCGTATCTGGGTGCCCGTTGCATATCAGCAGATCGAAGTCGCCATCATTGTTGTAGTCAAAGAATTTCACCCCCCAGCCACTCATCATGGCAGTCGTGGAACCGATGCCGGCCGCAACCGCGATGTCATCAAAGCTGCCGTCTTTATTGCTGCGATACAGCGAATACATCTCGTGATCGACATTATCCACAAAGAGATCAATCCAACCGTCCTGATCAAAATCTGCAGCATCCACTCCCATCCCCGAGCGGGCCACACCAAACGAGTTGTAAGCCACCCCCGCCAAGACCCCCGTATCCTCAAACCGGCCTTTGCCGCGATTCACAAACAACGAATTAGGAGCGGTGTCGCTTGCGACAAAGAGATCCGTCAGACCATCGTTGTTGATATCCGCTGCGACCACGCCCCACGCTTTGCCCAGAGAAGCAGCGATTCCAGACTCTTTGCTGACATCCCTAAATGTGCCGTCGCCATTGTTATGAAACAGCCAACTCGGCATGGGAGCAAAGACATTTGGCTTGCAGTAATAACGCTCCCCCGCACCATGGCCGCCACAATAGACATTCTTGGTCTTGCTGAAATCGGCAAAGCGGCAAACAAAGAGATCGAGCCTGCCGTCATTGTCGTAATCGAACCAGACAGCGCTGGTTGCCCAGCCCGGAGCCGCAACTCCCGCCTTGGCCGTCACATCGGTAAACGTGCCATCGCCGTTGTTGCGATACAAAATGCTGTTCGGATACTGGGTCAGATAAATATCCTGCAAACCATCGCCGTTGTAGTCACCGACTGCCACGCCCATCCCATAGGCAGTCCCAGGTACGCCAGCCTTCTCTGTCACATCCGCGAAAGTACCGTCCCGATTATTTCTGTAAAGAGCATTCCGAAGCGGAGAAGCGGGTTTATAAAAATCGCACGGACCGCTGTTTACGAGATAAATATCCATCCAGCCGTCGTTGTCGTAATCCAGAAAAGCGCAGCCCGCACCAACGGTCTCGGGCAGATACATCTCGGGCGAAATTCCAGCCGTATGAGACCAGTTGATTTTGCTTTTCGAAGCAGGAACCTGATCGAAGAAAGCCAGCGAATCGGCAGATCCCACCTGGCCCGAGACGGCACGCGTAATCCCAGAGGCCCATGAATTTCTGAGCCCCGAAAAGCCCAGGGAGCCGATACCCATTGCCCGTAGAAGTCCCCTGCGGGTCAGTGCCTGAGAAACACTCTGGAAAATCCCTGATCCCGATTGCGCGCGTCCGCGCGAACGATGACCAGTCATGGCCGGACGGAGTGTCCCTGCGTAGTATCGGTTGCCGACAGTCCGTTTTTCGCAACTTTCGTCTGCAGCGCGAGCTCACGCGCCGCGCCCTCTTTGTTACCGGTACGCGAATATGCCATCGCGAGCTGGTAGTGACCGGCTGGATCGTTAGGCTGCATCTTCACATACCGCTCTAGAGGCTGAATCGCGTTGATAAATTTACCTGAGCCCGCAAATGACATGCCCAGCGCCAGATAGGCTTCCGAGAAGCCGACATCCAGCTTTGCGGCGCTCGAAAACTGCTCAACGGCCTCATCCCATTCACTATTTCGACGTGCCAGCTCACCCAGTACAAAGTGTGCAGAAGCGTTCGACGGATCAACCTCGGTCTCCAGCTGAAACTCCTTCTTCGCATCGGCGGTCGGGCCCGCGTCGCCTGCCTTAGCAAGCTCAATCTGCCCCAGACGATAGTGAATTCCGGGAGTCTTGGGATCGTTTTCCAGGATCGCGCGATAGACTGCTGCCGCTTCATCATTTCGTCCCTGCGATTCAAGCGACTCGGCCTGCAGCTTGCGCGCCTGGTACGAGGCGGGCGCACGAGCCTCCAACTGCTGCGAAGCGCGCATCCCCAACTCAGAGAAGTAGTGCGTCGTGATGTACAAAACCTCGGGATCATCCGGCGCTTCGTGGCGCAATTTCAGCAAAGCCGTGGTCGCTGTCTGTTCGTCATCGACGGCCATCGCGCATCGCACTTGTGCCATTTCCGCGCGGTATCGGAGCTGTTTATCGGTTGTGTGAGGCAGCTCTCGCTTGAGCGCAAGCAGTGCTTCTGCGCAATTTCCAGTTGCGACCATGTCAATGGCAGCCTGAACCGACGTTGTAGCGGCGCCATTGTGCGACTGCTGGGCAAGTGGCCCGGTTACCAATACGCAAACACTCCATAACAATCCAATGCCCGTCAGCACTTCGACAAATCGAAAATATGACCTCAAGCAGCACCGCTTTCCGACAGGCCGATTAGCTCGATAATAATCGGAACAGGCCGCGATTGTATCCAATTTTGTGTGTCTGTACCTACCAGCTTCCGCGCTCACCAAACATGTCAATCACATGCGCCAGCCGCTGACACCCATTGTCCCAGTTGGCTTTGAGTCCACGTTCCACGCGATTCGCATCTCCATCCTCGATTGCGGAAATGATCTTCTCGTGCTCTTCAATCGATAGATGCAAGTCGTTGATAATCGAACTCGCGTACAGCCTCCAGTAGCGTTCGGTCTGGGGTTCGATCGCGTTGTGAAGAACCGTCAGCCGAGGCCCGGCGCCCGAAGCCACAATCGTGCGATGAAAAGTGCGGTCAAGGTCAAAGATGCCGCCCGCACTCGCTGCCCTGCCATCCGTCACGATATCCGCAAGCTTCTGATTGATCGCCCGCAGCTTCTCGACTATGGCCTTCCGCTGCGGCGAGGGAAGAGCCGCAGTCTCCCTGCCTGCCATGCCCTCAATGCGTCCGATGATCGAGTAAAGCTCCTTCGCATCATCTTTCGTAAGCGGCGCAACAAACATCCGTGACTTGCTGGCGCTCTTCTGTTCCAGCACATAGCCTTCGCGTTGCAGCCAGTGGAGCGCGCCCCGCACAGGTGTGCGGCTCATGCCGAGATGTTCGGCAAGATCCCCTTCGACGATCCATGTTCCGGGAGATAGTTTTCCATGCACGATCAGTTCGCGAATCTCCCGGAAGGCCGTGAGCAGGCTGGTGCCGTGTTCCGCTTTAGTCGAACTTGTTCTGCGGTTGTTGGCAGTTAAAACCTTTGACATCGTTCGCACCCGTAAAATCAAATAATAGCCAGCCTTTGGTTGGGGACCAATAGAACCATAACCCCGGTGAGTTCTCAAGAAAGAGTAAATCATTCGTTGCAGCTAAGACGAATATCCATTTCGCATCGCTTCAGAATGCTATATCCTATGGTTGTATTCATAATTGTAGACATTGAGGGATGCAACCATTCAAAGTTTAGGCCGAGTTTCCATCCTCGACTCGCATACTGAGGGCGAACCAACCCGGCTCGTTTTCGCCGGCGGGCCAGATCTCGGGCCGGGCCCGTTGTCCGTGCGCCTGGAGCGTTTCCAGCGCGATCATGATGATTTTCGCTCGGCTGTAGTCAATGAGCCCCGCGGATCCGATGTGATCGTGGGCGCACTGCTCTGCGAGCCAGTTGATCCTGAATGCGCCGCTGGAGTTATCTATTTCAACAACGTTGCTTATCTCGGCATGTGCGGTCACGGAACAATTGGGCTTGTAACTTCCCTCGCCTACCTCGGACGCATTTCTACGGGAGTGCATCGCATCGAAACCCCGGTCGGAGTTGTATCTGCGACATTGCATTCCTCTGGCAAAGTCACGATCGAAAACGTCCCGTCTTATCGTCATCTTCGCCAGATTTCTGTTGAGGTATCCGGCCACGGGACCGTCAGCGGTGATGTTGCGTGGGGCGGCAACTGGTTTTACCTTGTAGAAAAGCACGGTATGACCTTGTCGCTGGCAAATACCGATGAATTAACCGATTTCACCTGGAGAGTTCGCGAAGCCCTCTCCGCTGCCGGCGTCACCGGAGCAGGCGGCGCAGAGATCGACCACATCGAGCTTTTTAGCGATCCCTCGAATAACTCTGCGGACAGCGTAAACTTCGTTCTCTGCCCCGGTAAAACGTATGATCGTTCCCCGTGCGGCACGGGTACGAGCGCAAAACTGGCATGCCTCTACGCTGACGGAAAGCTTGCTCCTGGCGCTGTCTGGCGGCAGCAAGGCATTCTTGGAGGCCTCTTTGAGGGCAGCTTCAAAGCCGAGGGCGCAAAGATCACCCCAAGCATTACCGGCTCAGCCTTCGTCATGGCAGAGGGCACTCTCATTTTTGACCCCAAAGATCCCTTCTGTATGGGGATCTCGAAGTGAGCGGGCCTTACGACGCTATCGTGGTCGGCGCTGGCATCGTAGGGGCAGCATGCGCTCTCGAATGCACGAAGGCCGGAATGCATATTGCAGTCGTTGAGCGGGACGCCGTCGGATCCGGAGCGACCGCAGCCGGTATGGGCCACATTGTCGTCATGGATGATTCTGACGCCCAGTTCGCGCTTACCAGCTATTCTCAATCGCTTTGGAATGAGCTTTCAGATCAGCTTCCGCCGAATGTGGAATATGTTCGCAGCGGAACGATTTGGGTAGCCGCTGACGATGAAGAGATGGCCGAGGTCCAGCGCAAGCTCGACTTCTATTCGGTGCGCGGAATTCTCGCGGAAGTACTCGATTCGCAATCTCTCGCGGAAGCCGAGCCAAATCTGCGCCGTCCGCTGGCAGGCGGCCTGCGCGTAACGGCCGATGCGGTCATGTATCCACCATGTGCTGCTGGCTACCTTCTGCAGCAGGCAAAGCAGCATGACCCTGACCTCGATCTCGTCATGGGTCAGGCCCTGCATGCACGCGAAGGCCAGGTCGTCCTCGACAATGGCAAAGTCCTCGAATCGGAGATCCTCATCAATGCCACCGGCGCAGTAGCTCCAGCGCTGACCCCGGGAATCGCCGTGCGAAAGCGTAAGGGTCATCTGGTCATCACCGACCGGTATCCCGGATTCCTGCGCCATCAATTGGTCGAGCTTGGATATCTCAAAAGCGCTCACTCCACGTCCGCCGATTCCGTAGCCTTTAACGTACAGCCGCGAAGTACTGGGCAATTGCTGATCGGCTCCTCACGCCAGTTCGATGCGGAGGACTCCGGTGTTGATCGCGAGATCGTCGCTGCCATGCTCGACCGTGCCTCGCTCTATATGCGTTCGATTTCGTCGCTCTCCGCCTTGCGAGTATGGTCCGGCTTCCGTGCCGCCACTCCTGACAAACTGCCATTGATCGGCCCCACTGAAGACACCTCACTCTTTCTCGCCACCGGCCATGAGGGCCTCGGCATCACCACTTCGTTGGCCACCGCGCGACTGCTCGTGGATCACCTGCTTGGCCGTCCATCCGCAATACCTTTGGACCCCTACTTGCCATGCAGGCTTGCTCAGGAATCAACCATGGCGCACACGATGGAGGCATCTCGTGCCTGAAGGGCTGCACAACAGAGTGGAGATCACCGTGAATGGCGAGCCACTCACTATCGATGCCGGCTCCACTGTGGCAGTGGCAATCGCGATTTCCGGCGCCGCATGCCGAAGCTCCGTGAGCGGTGAAAAACGCGGCCCGCTCTGTGCCATGGGTATCTGCTTCGAATGCCGTGCCATGGTAAACGGCATTCCTCACACGCGCACATGTCAATTACTCTGTGAGCATTCAATGGAAATCTGCACTACATGAATCACGAATTTGAAATCGTAGTGATTGGCGCAGGCCCGGCAGGCATCGCCGCAGCGGTCTCCGCAGCCGAGCACGATATGCGTGTCGCCCTGGTCGATGACAATCCCAGCGCCGGTGGCCAGATCTGGCGCACAAACCAAGGTGAGTCCAATCAAGATCATTCTCACGGAAGCACTGCGGCCGAATGGCGCAATCGTCTTCGGAATGCAAATATCACCTCGCTTCACGGATGGTCGGTCTTCGATCAGATCGCGCCTCGCGCTCTCTGCGCCGAAAGCCGCGGTGAGATGGCGGAAATCCGATTCGACAAACTCATCCTCGCCACCGGTGCGCGCGAGCGTTTCCTCCCATTCCCGGGCTGGACGCTCCCTGGTGTGATCGGCGTGGGCGCATTGCAAGCCATGGTCAAGACCGGATTGCCCATACGTGATGCCCGCGTAGTCATTGCCGGAAGCGGGCCCCTTTTGCTCGCAATAGCCTCAGCGTTGCAATCTGCTGGAGCCAGAGTCATATGCATCTGCGAACAAGCATCCGTAACCAGGCTCGCCCCCTTTGCGCTTTCGCTCGCAGCGTTCCCAGGCAAGATCGCAGAAGGCCTTCGCTACAAAGTGGCAACCCGCAGGACTCCGTATCACACCTCATCCTGGCCAATTCGAGCAACTGGCACCGATCGGCTGCAAGAGGTTACTCTTTCGATTGGGGGCAAACACAGGACCATCCCTTGTGACTACCTCGCCTGCGGCTTTCATCTTGTGCCCAACGTCGAACTTCCCGCTCTACTCGGCTGCACCCTTGCTGACGGAGCTGTCCTGATCGACGAGTGGCAATGCACTTCGATTCAGGACGTCTACTGCGCCGGCGAACCGACCGGCATCAGCGGTCTTGAGTTATCGCTGATTGAAGGCCAGATAGCAGGCCTCGCCGCGGCCCTGCACGAAGAAAAGGCGCGCTCCCTCTTCACTCAGAGACGAAAATATCGCGGCTTCGCGCGGCGACTCGCCGCAGCCTTTGCTCTGCGGCCAGAACTCAAGACACTTCCCGAAGAAAGCACCCTGCTCTGTCGTTGCGAAGACGTTCCCTACGGTGCGGTCCGCCGGCATCACTCGTGGCGATCTGCAAAGCTGCAAACCCGCTGCGGCATGGGCCCATGCCAGGGCCGCGTCTGCGGATCGGCTGCGGAGTTCCTGCTTGGTTGGACTGCAGATTACACACGGCCTCCAATTTTTCCAGTCGCCGTTTCGAGCCTTGCGTGCCTGCAGTCAGATCGCAACGCAAACATCGAGCACACCCACGCAATTTGAGGAGAAAGAACTATGAACTGGTACGGCGTAATACCCGCAATGACAACATGCTTTGATACCGACTTCAAGGTCGACCACGCCTTCATGGGCCGCCACGCGCAATGGCTGCTCGACAGTGGATGCACCGGAATCGTGTCTCTTGGCTCTCTCGGCGAAGCGGCCACGCTCAGCTTCGACGAGAAAATCGCAATCCTGAAAAACATGGTCACCACCGCCAAAGGCCGCGCCCCGATTGTTGCCGCGATCTCGGCCCTCTCCACTGCGGAGGCCGTTACTCTAGCCAAAGCTGCAGCCGACGCAGGATGCGCAGGATTGATGGTTTTGCCGCCCTACGTTTACCTTGGCGACTGGCGCGAGACAAAGGCCCATGTAGGCGCAATCTTTAAGGCAACCGCTCTCTCGTGCATGCTTTACAACAATCCCGTCGCATACGGAACCGATTTCCTTCCTGAGCAGATTCACGAACTAGCGGCAGAACACCCGAACCTGAAAGCCGTCAAAGAATCCAGCACCGATGTGCGCCGCGTCGCAGCCATTCGCGCTATCGAAGATGGCAGGCTTCACATCTTCGTCGGCGTCGACGACGCAATCGTTGAAGGCATCGCAGCTGGAGCAACAGGATGGATCGCAGGACTGGTCAACGCCATGCCCGTCGAATCTGTAGCCCTGTTCGACTACGCAATCCAGGGCAAAACCCGGGAAGCCTTCGAGCTTTATCGATGGTTCCTTCCTCTGCTTCGCATGGATACGGTGCCGAAATTCATTCAGCTCATTAAACTCGTCCAGCAGGAAGTAGGCGAAGGCTCAGCGCGTGTGCGCGCACCGCGTCTCGAACTCGAAGGAGAAGAGCTGAAGGCCGTGCGCGCCGTAATTCAGACCGCCCTCGCCAGCCGCCCATCCCTTCTCGCAAAAGCATAAGAATTTTGCATTACAAGAGTAAGACCTCGGGCTTGCCCGAGGTCTTACTCGTTTGCAGCATGTATCTCTTAATTGCATCGTGCTAAACGGATTTCCGATTCACCTTCAGATACACCGAATAGCGCTCATCCATGATCTGATAAAGCGGCTTCAAATCTACAGCTTGGGCCTGCCCAACCGTCTTGAATCGTAGCGTATCTCCAGGAACTCGCTCAACCCACTTGGGCTGACCTCCGCCCTCGGATGAAACCTCTGGCATTGGAATCGTCTCATGGCGCTCCTCAGGGCCGCTGTCGCCGTAGATCTTCTCCTTCGTGAGACCCTCTCTACCCATCTGCACCGCAAGCACCAGCGGGCCATACATCGCCGCCTGAATTGTTGAATCATCCGGCAGCGGCGCAGTGTGCAGCTGCATCGGCAGCAAAACCTCGATTTTGTCGGCCGCCTTCCACTTACGCTTCAGCAACGCATAAGTGCTCGGTGCAGCATCGAGCTTTTGTACCTGGCCATTCACCTTGATCACAACCCCATGTGTCGCCCAATAAGGAATGCGTATTTTGATTCCCGCTTCCCTGGGAGCAGAGCCGCCAAGGGTCAGCGTAGTTCCCTCTTCCTGGGGGAAGTTCGTTTCCTGCGTGAGCGTCAACCCTTTCTGCGGCCAGCTGACTTCTGATCCGACAAATAGATTCACATAGATATTGTCCACATCGTGAAAATAGATGGAGTCGTTGGTCTTGGCATACTCCTCCACACCAGTGCCGGTACAGCACCAGAAGGCCCCATATTCAGTGCCAAAGGTCTTCCACATTCCGGGCTTCAGTGGAACGTAATACATCAGCATGCCGTCTTTATCCTGCGTTCCAAGGCGCACGTTGAACAGCAGCCGTTCGTAATAGTCCATGATCTTCGGATCGCCGGTCCAACCATAAACATGGCGGCTCAGCTTCATCATGTTGTAGCTGCAGCAGCACTCTTCCGCCGCAGGACCAAGCTGCTTCGCCAACTTGCCAGGCTCCTGCCAGCCCTCGTCGTCGCTCGTGCCTCCGGTGCAGTAGGTATGCTGATCAATGACCTGGTGCCAGAAATACTCAGAGATCGTGTGATAGCGATCGTCCCCCGTCAGCTCATACCCACGCGCTGTTCCAATTACCTGCGGTATGTGGGTATTGGCATGCAGCCCGGCAAGATGATCCTCGCGCGCAGCCAGCGGATCAAAAAACGCCTTCTTACCAAATCGCCGCGCCAGCACGGCATATTTCTCATTTCCATTAATGGCGTAGAGGTTGTAAAGCACCTCCGTCATGCCGCCGAACTCAACTCTTTGAATACGTGCCAGATCATCTTCAGAAGTCGGCATGATCCAGTCATAAGCCCAGTCCGCCATGCGTTCCGTCGTATGCAGCGCCTGCTCATTGCCGCAGTGGACGTACATGTCCAGATGACCAGCCATGATCTTGTGGTACGTGTAAAAGGGCGCCCAGACCTTCTGATGATTTTTCAGCCGATCGTAAAACTCCTCCGAATAAGCCCCAACATAGCCGTTCGGCTTCTGGCACTTCGCCAACTCAACGACAAGCGCATCCCCTTTCTTACGTACCTCTTCATCTCCTTGGCTCGAGTAAATAAGCGCGCACGCGGAGAGGTAGTGCCCTCCTGCAAAATGTCCGCGCAGCTCGCAATCCGGAGCCTCCCATCCACCCAACGGCTCGGCAGTCGAGGGCTGCCCCGCAGTCACGCGGAACATATGTAGCAAGCGGTCATTCGGCACAGAGAGCACATACGTGCGATTGATCTCCATCGCGTCCTTCAGCGGACCGGCATGCAGCTTTACCTGCGTCATGGGAAAGGGCTGCACCTTCCACGCAACCTTCTCGCGGCCAACCTTGTTGTTGCTCCGCGGCGTGTCAAGCACCGCATCCTGCGCCCATGCAAAGCCAGATGGCAATGTAATCGCTCCGGCGGTACCTGCTGCCACAGCCAAAAATTTCCTGCGTGAAATCTGATCCTGATTAACCACTACCCGCCTCCTGGGTTTTCTGTAATTTCACTGAGCTGGTTTCAACACAATCTCAGTCGTTTTGGTATTGAGCGGCACCACATAAGCACCGCGTTCCATGGTCAACTTCGGAACGGGATTATAAATTGCCCCTTTAGCAACCTTTGCCGGCTGCTCAACTCGCAAATGCGCCGCAGGCGTGAACTGTGTCACGCCTACAAAAGTGAGCCGCACTGCGAGGGTATCGAGATTCACAATCGCCCTTTCAAATTTTCCGGCATCAAGAGTCAGCCACAATCCGAGCGGCGCCAGATATATTCGGCTGCGAAACGAATCAAGCGGAGTCACCACGACGGATTTATCGCTAAGAGCCAGATTTCCCCCGAAGGCAATCCACCCAAGCTCGGGATCATTCACAACATAAGTGCCGGTATTCATTGCGTGACCCCAGAATCCAGAGCCATAGTCCCCTGAATAAGGATCGAATGCCAGCTTGTCGGGAAACGAGTGAAATGCCGCAGAAGCAAACCCTTCCTCGTCGATGTTGCTAAGCTCGCCCATCGTGCCGCCGTAGCCAACACGAAGTAGATACAGATCTTCAGGATGCTCACGATACTCCGTCAGCAGTGGAATCGCGTTGATTCCCGAGCCATAGTGGTGAAGTTGTCGTTCCAGCCTTTGAATTTTGCCGCCATAGATAAAATCCCAGTACCTGCGGGCGCTTCCGTTGTAGCCCCAGCTAGGTATCGCTGGATCGTACCCCAGGATGGCATGCAGAGTTACATCGGCTTTCTCGTTGTAGCCAAAGTATTTCGTCCACGCATATACTTCTTCCTGCCCGGTCGAGTCCCACGGCATCTCGCTTCCAAACGGATAGACCTCGGTGTTCCAATGATCGGCCCGCTTACGCATCGCCGCTTCCATCGCAGCCGCTTCCGTCGCCATGCTCTCGCGCTTGAGATCATCAAGAATATAGACGAAAACATCGCCTTCCATCTGGCCAAACTGCGTGTAATACGGCGCAAACTTCATCATTGCCATCGAAGTTTGATACGCATGATCCAGATACCACTGCCATGGATGGTTCTTCACCAAGCCAGCATGATTCCGAGCCAGCCGATATAAAACCCAATAGGCAGACGCGACATGCGGATAATTGAATGATCGGTCGACCGCCCCGGCAGCCTTCTCATTCCAGCTTGTCCAACTTTTCCAGTTCAAATCACTGCGATAGTATCCGGCGGGCATCTTGTCTGGTTGATAGTAAAAGAGACTCTTGCGCACTCCGTATTGTTCTGCGCCTTCACTATATTGAAGGTGTCCCCAAAGCACTCCATCAACAAATCGCTCGAGCTTGCGAATCTCTGCCTCGTCCGGCTCGCCAAACTCCTTCATCGCCGCAGTCAGCCACGAGTCCGCACCCGCCTCATCGCTGAGGCCCGCAATCCACACGCGGCTATCCTGCATGACTTTCTCATTGGTCTCGCGGTCATAGCTGATGATCCCCGGTGCGCGATGAAATGGGTCCGTAGAATCCTCGAGCCATTGCTTCGTAGTCAGAAACCTTCCAAGGTCCGCAATCGCCTTGGCCTCAGGCTTGATCACGCGATAACTGATCGTTTGCAGCGACCCATCATCGTACGTAATTGACAACCGCGCCTGTCCCCACGTCTTACCCTGCAGTAGATAGTTCTTCCATCCTCCCGCAGTCGCTTCCTCGCTCTTGATTGTGATTGCTCCCGCAGGCTCAACGTGGATCGACTTCACTGGCCGCCGGTACTTCAGAAAGAGGTGCCCATCAATATCTGCAGGCAAAATGTAACCCGGGACCCCCACTGCAACCGGTCTGCCCGTCGCTTCCAGAGTCTTCTCAATACCTTCAATTGAATCCGAGACAACAAAATCCACTCCGTAGCTCTTTGATTCGCCCGGCCGCAAGGTAGTAGTTGTCGCCGTATTCCATGGTTTCGCTTGCTTCCATTCGTTCTGCTGATACGCGCCGCTATGCACCATCCACTCATAGAAGCCCTCAAACGTAACTCCACGCGGCGTCGGATCATGAAATATCTCAGGCTTCGCGGCGACGCCACCGTGCCCGTGGTGCTCATCGAGAATCGGGTTGTACGCCTCAAACGGAGTGCTACCCTGTGGCACCACCAGCAGCGCGGGCCCATGCCCGCTGAGCCGCGTCACCTGCAGGTAACCCGCATCCTCACCAATGTACGGATCGTAGAAGCTGCACATCGCGTGCGCCTGCTCTAGCGTTCGATCATTCATTACATTGTTAAAGACCATCGGAATGCCAAGCGAGCCAATCTCGACCGCATGAGCACTCGTGTTTTTCAAAGTAAACCGCAAACCCAGCTTGCCATCATGAACAATCCATGCCCGCATAACGTGCAGCGGAATTTCAGCCGGCAGAGTGGGCGAAAGATCGGCCGCCATCAACACTTCCTCCGACGCTGGCAACGCCCTGACCGGCTGACGAGCCAACGCCGTCGAGAAACTCAACCACGAATCGCCACCCTCGATCCGCAGACGCAGATCCAGATCTCCCAGGTGATAGTACCCATCTGTAGAACGCTGCGTTAGCAGATCGCCCGGAGTGAAATCGAACCCGTCTCCTCCTTTAGGCAACAGCATCGCCACGGTCTGTGAAGATCGAACGAGCTTGAGTGTAAATCCAGGAACATCAAGCGAGACTATACCCTGCTCCAGCATCGGCCCAGGTTGAGGAACGGGCTTCTTCTCAGACTGAGCGGCACAGGCCTCGCCGGTTGCCAGCAACACTAAGCACAACCAGTAAGCTGCCACATAAACTGGGTTCCGAAAAGGCTCGCCCACGCACTCCTCATTTGGCATTCAAGTGGTCTATGGCTCTTGTTGCAATAGAAGTTGAGCCTTGTCTTCTGGCACAAAAATGGAGCCGAAGGCACCCAAACAATGGACCGCCGGCTCCTTTCAGGAAGGCTAAATATCAGAAGTCAAAGTTAGCGCGCAGTTCGATGACTCGACCGAAACCTGGTGTTGCACCTGAAGACTCATTCGACACGCCTCCTAGTCCGAATCAGTTCTACCAGGACATATCCATCACCAAGATAGTGCCAATTCACGAAGCA
>Ga0206972_1035_pt1 | contig 35127 bp, 31 predicted proteins | sample Alteio_BWOrgHeat_86_FD_152925 | JGI IMG/M metagenome (GOLD analysis project Ga0206972, IMG submission 152925) | Enriched cells from forest soil in Barre Woods Harvard Forest LTER site, Petersham, Massachusetts, United States -... | ecosystem: Environmental > Terrestrial > Soil > Temperate forest >...
CCTTCGAGAAGGCGAAGGGAAAGTGGGATATTGCCATCGGTAATCCGCCGTACGTTCGGATCCATTATATCGAGCTACCATGGATGCTGACCGTGGCCGAACGGTTCAAGAAGAACCTCTCGGTCGACATGAACCGGCAGGCCAACCTTTTCGTTTATTTTCTTTTGTTGGGTATCGAGGTAACTCACGCGACCGGACTGGTGGCCATGCTGACTCCTCATGAATGGGTCGCCCGCCCATCGTCCAAACCGTTGCGCGCGCTGATCGCAAAAAACAAATGGGAAGTCTCCATTTACCGGTTCAAGACGCGGATCTTTGATGAAGTGATGACCACGGCGGCCTTGTCCATTATTGATAAAAGTAAGACCACGGGAAAGTGGAACTACTTTGAAATAGACGACACCTTTACTGTGCAGAAGCGAAGATTGGCCTCGGGGTCCCGGTACAAGGTCCTCGACTATGAGAAGCGCTCGAAGGATCGGTGGTCACTTCGGGGACTAAGCCCGGGAACGCAAAAAGTCTTCACCTTGACCGAGGGGGAACGAATTCACCATGGTCTTTCTCTCGACGACGTTGTTCCCTGCGTCACGACTCTCAGGAGCTTGGACAAAACCACCGCGAGTTTGACGAAGGCGGTGTTCAATAAATATTACCGGGACTTGGGAGAGAAATGTTGGTTGATCAAGTCGTACGAGAAGAGCCTCAGCCACAAACTGACGGCCTATTTGAAAGCCATTCCGAAAGAGACGTACAACACGGCCACCTGCCTTCTGCGGGAACCTTGGTATGACTTCAAGCCCTTCCCGATTTCGGACGTTCTAGTCGCATCTGGCTTTACGCATTTCGGCCCAAAGGTCGTTAGAAATACCATCGGTGCGCACCACGTTGGTTCGGTATATGGGGTCTTCGCGCCAAAGCAGGCTCATGGCGAGATCGTGAGGTCGCTGAAAACGTATAATTTCGAGAAACGAGTAATCGCTCATTCAGGGAAACTCAGAAAAATCGAAATCCGTCAGCTAAATGGCGTCCTCCGGAGAATGCACGATGAAGGCGATTGCTAAAAGCTCTCTCGAAAAAAAACTGCTTTCGGACAACGCGACCTTCCAAAGCGAAGGCAGGCTGCTTCAGGAGTTGGGCGAAAGATTAGTGTCCAAGCCCGAGGTCGCGCTGGTCGAGTTAATCAAGAATGCCTTCGACGCTGACAGCTCGTTTTGCACGGTCTCCTACGATAACGAGAATCCAACAATTTCCGTTTCTGATGACGGGGTTGGAATGACGGAGGTGGATTTTAAGAACAAGTGGATGCGGATCGCTAACAGTTCGAAAAGCATCAAGACAGTGTCCGATCGTTTTAAACGGAAAGTCACCGGCGAAAAGGGAATCGGGAGGTTTGCTGTACGCTTTCTAGGAAAGGCCCTTACCTTAGACTCTGTCGCCCATGACGAGACTCGCGGATGCACCACTCGCCTCCACGCATTTTTTGATTGGGAAAAGGTCGATCAGACGACCGATCTGGGGAAGGTAAAGATTCCTTATGAGCTTTGGGAGGTCCCGAAAAATACCCGCACAGGGACAACGCTCGCCATCAATTCTCTTCGTATTTCCGCCGCAGAGATTGAAGGCGAAGAAATCAGGACCAAAGTTTTGCGCACCGTTTCACCGTTCGGTGGACTGGATAGAGGGCGTTTCCGGGTACTCGGCGCCAAGTCGAAAGTTGATCCGGGTTTCACGGTGAATCTTCCCAATGACAACGACGGGACGCCTCAACCAAGCAATCTTTCTACTTATGTCCTCGATAACCACGCGGGCCGAGTAACCATCAATCTTGAGGGCAAGGATTTGGTCATCACTGCCTCCGTGCCAGGATGGGAGAAGGGAACGCAAAAAATCGTTCGAGATGACTTCAAACACAACATTCGAGGGGGATTCGTCGCGGACATTCGTTATTTTCCCCAGCGCCCCGGAACATTCCAGGCCAAAGGGATCGATGGCAAGAGCGCGTGGAAATGGGTTCGGGAAAATGCCGGCGTCGCGATCATTGATCACGGCCTGAGAATTAAGCCGTTCGGTGAAGAAGAGGATGACTGGCTCAGCCAAGACAGAGACTCTGCCTCGAATTACAGAAAATGGCGGTCTAAGCTAATGGTGGAGAATTACGAGCAACCCGATAGCGACCCCAGCACGAATCCCATGCTCTATTTGCCGCAAAAACGTCAGGTTGTTGGAGCGGTGTTTCTTGAATCAAGCCCCAGAGGATTGGCCGGTCTAATCCCCTCGGCCGATCGTGAAGGCTATTTGGCGAATGAAGCTTTCGAAACCTTGTACGATATTGTCAGGGCAGGAATCGAGTTGCTCGCGCTGGTCGACAAAAAGAATCAGCAGCGGTTGGAGATTATCGAAGCCGATAAAATTGGCAAAGCCGCCCAAGCGGGATTCAAAGCCGCGATTACTCGCATTCAGTCCAGTCCTACGCTCGCGCCAGAAGACAAGGCGCGCATCGTCACGGAGTATCAGAGACTTTCCGAGAATCTGACCGAAGCGAAGGAGTACGCCCGAAAAGCGGCTTTTAATCTTGAAGCTATGAGCCTGCTTGGCGTCGTCGCGGGTTTCATGACTCACGAAAGCCGACGGATCATGCGTCTGCTCGAAAATGCTGTCGTAACGCTGCAAAAAGCAGTCAAAAGGGGTTTAAAATTTGAAACGGAACTCTCGGAGTTGGAAGCATCTCGTGATGAGTTCAAGCGCCACTTGGACTACACCTCCACCTTCATCAACAATGTCAACGGTGGACTGACGGAAACAGTTTTCAAGGTAAAGCCACAGATTGAAGACATCGTTAGTAAATTCCGGCATTTTGCCGCGACTCGTCACATCGACGTCAAGGTGGTTGCCAATGACGACTGTAAGTCGCCCAAGATTTCGGTTGGAATTTATACCGGGGTGATTTTGAACCTTTATACTAACGCGATCAAAGCGGTCATCGCGAGACAGCAGAGCGGCGGGACCGGCAAAATTGAAATCAGGGCCTGGAATGATAAGGACCAACACATTGTCGAGGTCGTCGATAATGGGGTAGGGATTCCGGTGGAAATCAAAGAGCGGATTTGGGATCCGCTCTTTACCACCACCTCCAGTTCCTACAACCCGCTTGGATCAGGAATGGGGCTGGGATTAAGCTTGGTAAAACGCCTCATCGATGAAATTCAAGGCAAGATATTGCTCATTTCCCCTCCAGAGGGTTTCACGACCTGCTTTGAAATTCGGTATCCCCTGAATACAAAAAAATGAGCGCCAATCCTTCCATTATTCTTTTTGAAGACGATCAGAACGAATTGCCGGGCATCGTCGCGTCCCTAAAGAAAGCCTTCAAAGAAAAGGCGAATGTCATCGTCTTCAAGGCAGGCACTCAAAACCGAGTAAACAAAACTTTTGAGACTCTATTGATCGGCGACCTGAAACCGAACCTCAAGTCAGCGAGGTTCATTCTATGCGATCAGGATTTATCCAAGATGGAAGGTTACGGAGGATTGAGTGCTGAGACGGTCACCTCAGTAGCGAGGATCGAGGGTCTATCCATTGGACTTTATGGCCGGGGCAACAGCGACATTATGGCTGATCGCGTAAAGCAAAAGCGGCAGTTTTTGGAGCGACGCTTCTTCCTGGAATTTGGCAGTAGCTCAAACCTGGATGCATTCTGCAAGGAGGCGGTCGGAATCTTCGATGGTTGCAACCAAGTTCACGGCTTCGTTGAGTCGACCATCTTTCGGAATTTTAGAAAGAACGCCAAAGCCAAAAGCGGCACTCCTTCCAGTTGGATGTGCGAGCTTCTCGAACGACCCGAGATTCAAACCAGGCTCTCCCTGTACGGCGCTGGGGACCAACAATATCTTGAGGGCTTGGCCACGGTTGACGCCCTCAAGGAACCGGAGCGAGCCAGCCGGATCATTTCGAGCGAGTTAAGCTATTGGCTCTGGGAATCAATCCTCCGATTCCCTGGCATCCTCCTTAATCAGGTGGCTGCTGCCAGTTTTTTGAACATCGACGAACTGAGTTTTGCGAAGAAGGAAATACAATCGCTGTTTAAGAAGGCCTTGTATAAAGGGCCTTTCAGCAGCGTGTCGAGCCGGTGGTGGCAAGACGATCTACAGGCCCTCCTCAATCATCACGGAGTTAAAAGCGGCCTTGAGTTTGCCAAGTCCAAAGGATTTGCTCACGCCTCCCGATGCAAATGCAGCGTCGATCCCAAAGAAGACGCCGGTTACTACTGCATGCTTTCTGAAAAGCCGGTCAGTTTCAAGAATTCCATGGGTAAAATCCCCTACTTTCCCCCCGGGGCAGACTTGGCGCGGATCGCAAATCCCGAATTCGCAAAGGTCGCGCCCTGGGCGGGACTTGAAAGCTAGGCATACACATGGTCACGCAAATCGTCGGCCTTCTCGCTGAGTTCCAAGACAGCGCCAAGTCGCAGTGCGAGGTGAACCAGGTGCGCCCCGTTCGGTCGGAAAAGCATGTTCGGCATAATAATCGGAACCATAAATGCGAAGAAGTTACGCTCAATGAGCCTCTCCGAATTGGGATGGACGTGGCAGCTTCCACACCTCTGGGCGGCGGGACCTTGCCTGACGGCAAGTTGGAAATTTTTGTCTATCCCCGTGAATTATACTGCACTGAACGTCAAGTCAGCAAAGTCCTAAAAACCACCACGGAAGTAGGGTATGTTTTTAAGCCAAAGACCGCGCAAAAGGCCAGCTTGATACTCGGCATGCACTATGACTACGACGTTTCAGGAACGGGTGATCCTCTGGAGCGTCACCCGACCTACCACGTCCATATAACCAACAACCTTATAGTGCTCACCGACATTTTGAAGGGTTTGAATGTTGATGTCGTGAGTTGCGCCAATGTCCCGTTTATAAGACTACCGACCGCTCACATGTCCTTGGCCTCGGTCCTACTCGGCATAGCTGCTGATTGCTTTAGAAACGTCGAGTTTGAAGCTTTCATAAAGGCCGTACGGAAAAAAGACCCTTGCGGACTTTTCTACTCTGACAAGCTATTCGATCGGGTCTGTAATAGCTCGAACAGTTTCGCCGCATGTTCCTGGTACAAGGATTAGTTAAGCTTTTACGCTGGTGGTTCATCGGCTCGACTCTTCTTGTTTTTCTTCCGCCAATGCCGGATGAGCGTAGCGGAAGCACGGTCCAGCCACTTGCTATCCATTCGGACTTTTTCCAAATCAGGGCCGGAAAAATAGCGCGTGGCATTTTGCGGAGGCGAGCCGAGGGGTTTGAGCAGCTTGTAGTACACCAGCACAGGAATGTCATGCTTTGAGAATCCAAGATACCAAGCCGTTTCCTCCGTCGTCATACGGCCGGGAGGGCGGGGAAAGCTCATGAAGGCGACTTTATCTGGTTGCATGGTCATTTCCTCCGGTTGGCGGCCTTAGCTTCGACAGCGCTTGGTTTTGTCACAGGCCGGGATTTCCAAACCGCTTTCGGCTCGGACGGAGCGGAGCAGAGTTCAAGCAACTGCCCGGCAGTTTTAGCGGCAAGGAGAGTGTTCACTTGACCGCGAAAAGTCTTTCGTTCGATGGGCCGATAAAGCGTGACCTTGCGAAACAGCGATTTGAAATGTTCGCCGGCCAAAGACCGTATCGTCAGGAAGTCAGATTCACCGGGATCGAAGTCGGGTTTGATTTTGGCCTCGGGAAAGACAATCCGGCATTCGCAACCTTTGCCCAGGGCAATCCACTGTGTTCCCTCACTGTCCTTTTCCAAAAGCGGAAGGTGTTCAGCGGGGCGAGCGGAAGCCTCGTCTTTCAGCCGTTCTTTGATCTTTTTAAACTCATCGTTAAGAACGCTGAGTTGCTGATGAATCGCGAAACCGCGTTCAACCAAGGGAGAGATTGGACTCTGATGTTTGGATGTCTTTGTTTTCATGGCCAGAGTCCAACACGGGTCCATTTTTTGGAATTCCTCCGCGCCGATAGACGCCGACCAGTGCCGACCAGCGCCGATATTTGCCGATGAGCGCCGAGCGAATTATTTTGACAGGTCTAGGAAATCCGAGCGCAGGCGGGCGATTCTGCATTGTCCTATGGCCTCTTTTTCGTAGTGTGCGGCAATGTCCTTGTCCTCTCTAACCAGCGCTCAACTTCACCGCCTAATCGAACTCGTCAAAGAAAAGGAGGCGCTTCAAAACAAGCTCGCCCAAGTCCAGCAATCATTAGCAGACTTGGAGAGCGGCGAAGTGACAAAGGACGAGTCACCCGCCAAGCCGCGCGGCCCGCGCCGTGGTCGCCGCCGTGCCGCACTGAAAGACGGCCTGCTCAAGGCACTTCAAGCCGCAGGCAAAGAAGGGCTATCCGTCAAGGAACTGGCCGCCAGTCTGAAGGCCAAGCCTGCCAGCGTTTCAGTTTGGTTCTATACGACCGGCAAAAAGATCAAAGGTATCAAGAAGGTGGGGAAAGCCCAGTTTGCGTATATCGAGTAAGTTCACGCCGGGTCACATGGCTTTCCTGATAAGGGACTACTAGCCTTCAAATTGGATTTTATCGCCACGGTACGCCCAAAATCCTGTTTTAGGCGAGTGGCCCATTGACGCGAGACGCCGTGAATGCTGGCGCACCAGCTCGCGGACGGACGTTTGCAGGGCAGGAGTTGCGGCCACAGGCAGAGCACGACCAGATGAAAGCGGAGACTCCGCTGCGAAACGTCTCCCTCCATGATCCAATCAAAGACGAAGCGAAGGGCTTCCCCGGCGAGAGCGTAGGAAACGAGTTCCACTTCCGGCTGATCCAGGCGGTCGCTTGGATCATCGAAACACGCGCCGGGGGGCAGATAGCGGGGCCGGATCATGACGACTTGGCGCGTAGCCGGGCGTTTTGACGCAGGCGATGCGAGGTGAGATGACGATTCTTGAGCAGGTAAGCGCGTACTTCCTGCGGGTCGAAGCGGACGGCACCGCCGAGTTGCAGGTAGGGCAGTCCCGTCTTGCGGAGATTGAAAACGGTTTTGATGCTGACCCGAAGAAAATCGGCAACCTCATCCGTTGTCCAAAGCGTATTGCTTGCCGGGGATTCCGCATGGTCCACGGTCGAAGCCGTAAGGGAATTGTTCATGCCTCCATTTCAGCGGAGACAGAAAATTTGCGTTAAAGAAGAGTGGGAGAATTCAGAAACATATTTACGAATTCTGCTACATCAGGAAAAAGTATGCCCCCCTTGCCCCAGAATTGTTCTGCCTAAATCGTCAGATAATGGATGAACGACACCATCGCTTTTCACCGACACTAATCTTGCTCACAGAGTTCGCAAAACATAACGTAGATGTCTCGGCCCCCAGCCCGCGCTCCTCATGCCTCGAATTTTCGACAACATCGACACCAAAATACTTGGTGCTTTACGCGATGCTCTAACTGTCGCCCGAAAGGGCGATTTTTGTGTGGGATATTTTAATCTCAGAGGATGGAAGAGCCTCGACGACCTGATCGACAAATGGCCCAAAGACGATCCGTCGCCGTGCCGATTGCTCGTTGGTATGCAGCGCGTACCGAGAGAACTCATTCAAGCTGCTTTCGGGCTTGAACCAGAGCGGACAGACCAGCGAGCCGTCGCACGTTTGAAGAAGCAAGCAGCCGAAGATTTTCGCGACCAGCTTTGCATGGGCATTCCCACCGCCGCAGACGAGACGGGCTTGCGCCGATTGGCCGCTCAACTACGAGATGGAAAAGTCACCGTAAAGCTCCATCTCAGACACCCTCTTCACGCCAAGCTCTACTTGGCTCATCGGGAAGATCAGTTCCAGCCAATTATTGCATTTCTCGGCAGCAGTAATCTTACCTTTTCCGGTCTAAGCGGAAACGGTGAACTCAACATTGATGTTCCCGATCAGGACGCCGCTACCAAACTTCATAACTGGTTCAACGACCGGTGGAATGACACATGGTGCCTCGACATCTCGAAAGACCTGATCGAAATCATTGAGCAGAGCTGGGCTAGCGAAGACCTCATCCCTCCATACCACATCTACCTCAAAATGGCGTGGCATCTCTCGCGAGACGCCCGCGACGGAGTGCAGGAATTTCGCCTTCCCCGCGATCTTCAAGACCAGTTGCAAGAGTTCCAACAGAAGGCCGTTCAAATCGCCTGTCAGCATCTTAACCGCCGCCGGGGGGTGTTAGTGGGCGACGTGGTAGGTCTTGGGAAAACCCGGATCGCGTCCGCGATTGCTCGCGTGCTAGGGGATGACCACGGATTGGAAACTCTGATTATTTGCCCGAAGAATCTCGTCAGTATGTGGAAGGATTACTGTCATCAGTTCAAAATCAGGGCTCCCGAAATCCTTCCCCATAGCCAAGTTGATTCAAAGCTCGCATTATTGCCGCGCTACCGCCTGGTCATCATCGACGAAAGCCATAATTTCCGAAACCGTGAGGGCAAGCGTTACCAACTCCTACGCGATTATTTACAGCGTAATGATTCCCGCGTCGTGCTGCTCAGCGCGACCCCCTACAATAAATCCTTCCTCGATCTCTCCAATCAGCTTCGTCTTTTCCTCAACGAAAAGGACGACATTGGATTGCGCCCGGAAGCCCTCTTCAAAGAACTCGGTGCAACTGAGTTTAGCTCCCGACACCCCAATGTACCGGCATCCTCTCTGGAAGCCTTCGAGAAAAGCGAACACCTCGACGACTGGCGCGAACTCATGCGCCTTTTCCTCGTGCGCCGCACTCGTTCGTTCATCATTAAAAATTACGCCGAGACCGATTCTTCCGATGGCAGGAAATTTCTGACTCTCGCCGATGGCAAGCGATCCTATTTCCCCGACCGCGTTCCCAAGACCATACCTTTTCCTATCCGCGATAACGACCCACGGGACCAGTACGCCCGCCTGTTTACTCCTGCGGTGGTCACGCTAATTGACAACTTGGAACTGCCCCGGTACGGGCTTCAAACTCATCTCAAACCCACGCTGCCGACCGATCTATCCCATGTTGATCTCAAGGTGATTGATGACCTCTCCCGAGCCGGGAAACGACTTAAGGGCTTCTGCCGTACCAATCTCTTTAAGCGCCTCGAAAGCACCTCCCACGCCTTCGTCCTTTCGGTTCACCGGCATATCCTCCGCAATTTTGTCTTCATCCATGCTTTGGAAAATAAGCAGCCTATTCCAGTAGGTGAGCAAGATACCGCTCTTCTCGATACGCGGTTAAGCGATGACGATGAATTGCCGATTGATGAAGAAAGCACTCTGCCCGTCATCGGCGCATGGGACGAAAACCATTTCCGGCAGAAAGCCGCCGAAATTTACGGCATCTTAAGTAATTCTCAAAAACAGCGTTACCGCTGGCTGCGAAGCGACATCTTCCAGGCAAGTCTCCGCAAGACTCTAGTTCGAGATGCCGAAGCCCTACTCGGTATTCTTACCGATTGCGGCCCCATTGACCCCGCGCGAGATGAAAAGCTCAAAGCCCTCGTCAATCTCGTTCAAAACGAGAACCCGACCCGAAAATTCATTCTCTTCAGCCAGTTCGCCGACACCGTCCATTACTTGGGAGACCAATTTAAACGCGCCGGGATCGACAAATTTGCCGCAGTTACTGGAGATTCAGAAAATCCCGCTGCTTTGGCTTGGCGCTTTTCTCCCGAGAGCAATGCGAAGCGGCACCAAGTCCCTCCGTCCGAAGAACTCCGCATTCTCCTCGCCACTGACGTGCTTTCGGAAGGTCAGAACCTTCAGGATGCCTATTCTGTCATCAATTTCGACATACCTTGGGCGATCATCCGCCTTATTCAGCGAGCCGGTCGCGTTGATCGTATCGGGCAGACCGCCGATAAAGTTTTCTGTCACACCTTTCTTCCCGCCGAGGGCGTCGAGCGAGTGATTAACTTGCGAGGCAGAATCCTCCAACGGCTTCACGAAAATGAAGAAGTCGTTGGCTCTGATGAAGCCTTTTTCGAGGATCAAACCCCCGCAGAAGTTTTGCGCGACCTTTACAACGAAAAGTCGGGTATCCTCGATGAGAGCGGAGCCGATGCAGAAGTTGACCTTGTTTCCGAAGCCTACGAAATCTGGGCGCAAGCCATCAAAGACAATCCGGCGCTCCGCAAGACCATAGAGGCCATGCCTGATGTCGTTCACGCGACGAAACCGCACCCTGCCGATCCTCAGAATCCCGCAGGGGCCTTGGTCTACGTCAAAACGCGCGATGGCAACGACGCCCTGGCTTGGCTCGACGACAAGGGCGAGGTGGTGACCGAATCCCAATACCGCATCCTAAAGGTAGCGGCTTGTACGCCAGAGACGCCGGCACTCCCCCGTTTGGAAAACCATTACGCTCTGGTCGAAAAGGCAACCCGCCAGCTTACCTTGGAGCGGAAATCTGCCGGTGGAGGTCAGTTGGGGCCGCGCACGGGCGCACGTTTTCGCACCTACGACATGCTGGAAAATTATTTTAACAAGCGGCGTGACGATCTCTTCCTTACCCACGCCCTGAAGGATGCCGTTCAATCCATCTACAGCTACCCGCTCACCAATCATGCGGTAGAGACCCTCAACCGCCAGCTTCGTACAGGCGTTGCCCCGGATGACCTGGCCCACATTGTCGAGAATCTCCACGCCGACGACCGCCTTGTCATCAAGCACGACCGGGAAGAAGTGACCGAATCTGCCCGCATCATCTGTTCGATGGGATTGAGTTCCCCCACCTAACTCCAGCCCCATGCCCACCGCCAAACTGAAGCCAGATTCCGCCCGTCGCCATCTGCAAGCTTTCGACTTTTCCAATCTCTTCATTCAGGACATTGGCTGGAATTTCCCGACATCAGAAGCCACCCAAGCATACACCGTGAAGGACACCACCTTCACCGCCAAACCCATTGCCGAACTTTCCGGTTTCCGTGTCTTTGAAGTGACTTCTTCAAGCGGCATAATTCCCGATGCGGCAACGCAGGATGCTGTCTGCAAGCAGGTCACTCGCCACTCTGCGGAAAATCTCCTGATCTTCCTCGACACCCAGCGCCATACCAGCCTCTGGCTATGGATGCGCCGGGAACCGAGCACGGAGAAGGGTAAAGCGCCCAAAATCCGTCCCCGCCGCCATCCCTACATCAAAGGCCAGCCAGGCGACCTTTTTCTTTCCAAGATCGCAGCGATGGCCGTCGATCTCTCCGAACTCGACGCCGAAGGCAACATCCCCATCACGGAAGCAGCCAACCGAGTGCGGAAGGCCCTCGACATCGAGACCGTCACCAAGGCGTTCTTTCAGGATTTCGCCGACCAGCACGGAAGTTTTCTCCAGAGCATTCAAGGCATCCCCGACGACGGCGAACGCCGGTGGTACGCCTCCGTGATACTAAACCGGCTCATGTTCATCTGGTTTCTCCAGAAAAAATCCTTCCTCGACGACGGTGACCTCGACTACTTGCCCAACCTTCTCGCCAAAAGTAAAACAGCCGGAAAGAACCTGTTTTTCGCCGAAGTCCTGCGCGACCTCTTCTTTGAAGGCTTTGCTAAACCCGCCGCAAAACGCAAAGTCATCGGCTCGATCTCTCTCGGAGATATTCCTTATCTGAACGGCGGCCTTTTCCTCCCCCACGGCATCGAGTCCCGACTGGAGGGAGACGCCCTCTTCACCGGCCCGTTCCAGAAGATCAAGATCAAGGATGAGGCATTTGCCGGGGTGTTTACTCTATTCGGAGACTACACATGGAATCTGAATGACGTACCGGGCGCGGATGACCGAGAAATCAACCCCGATGTCCTCGGTTACATTTTTGAGAAATACATCAATCAAAAGGAATTCGGCGCGTACTACACTCGCCCGGAGATCACAGAGTACCTTTGCGAGCAAACCATCCACCAGCTTGTTCTTGACGCTGCCAATAAATTCGCCGCAGAACACGCTAACTTCCTGAATAAGGTTCAGAAAAAAGACGTCACCGCTCGCACCTTCGAATCCGTTTCCGATGTCTTGCTCCAGGCCGATGCGCCCCTCTGCCGGGAACTCCTGAAAAACACTCTGCCCCGTCTATCGCTTCTCGATCCGGCCTGTGGCTCAGGGGCCTTTCTGGTAGCCGCGATGAAAACCCTTCTTAGCCTTACGACCGGCCTGTTAGGTCGGGCCGAGGCTGTTCAGGAGACGGAGATTCTGGAGTGGGTCGAGGCCGAACAGAAGAAGCATAAAGGAATCCCTCGCGCCTATTGGATCAAAAAGAAAATCATCACGGAGAACATCTACGGCGTGGACATCATGGAGGAAGCCGTTGAAATCGCGAAACTGCGCCTCTTTCTTGCTCTTGTCGCCTCTGCCGAAAAGCGGGAGCAACTCGAGCCTCTTCCCAATATTGAGTTCAATCTGTTACCCGGAAATTCGCTCATCGGTCTTCTCCATGTCGATTCTACAAAATTCGACTCGCAGTCTGGTACAGAAAAACCTTCCGTCGGACGACAAGCGAAGATCGTACTCAACTACCAGCCCAAGTCCCCCGATCTAGCCATGGAGATCAATACAACGATTGCCCCGAATCCGAAGGAAAAAGTAGGGGCGTTTCTCGCTACGCAGCGTGCATCCAAATATGGTGAGTTGCTCAGAGAAAAGAACCGCCTCGTCGATCTCTATAAAAAGGCGGGAGATCTCGTTTCCGGTGGCGACAAACAGGGGGAGATTAAAGAACTAACCGGGCTACGCGAAAAAATTGAAGCCGCCAACCGCGCTGCTCGGGACATTCTAAACGAGCTGCTGCTGAAGGAATTTCAAGGCCTCGAAATAAAATATGAACAGGCGACATGGGATAAGTCCAAAGGCAAGGAAGGCAAGTCCGAGAAGCGCAACCTGCGGCTCAGTGACATCGAGACCCTTCAACCCTTTCACTGGGCTTATGAGTTCGACGAAATAATAGTCAATCGAGGTGGTTTCGATGCAATCATAACTAATCCCCCGTGGGAGATTTTCAAGCCCAACTCTAAAGAGTTTTTTCAGAAATTTTCAGACGTGGTGACGAAAAAGAAAATGCGGATTGAAGATTTCGAGGATGCCAAAGTGGACCTGCTGGCTGACGCTGACATCCGTTCTGCTTGGCTCGGTTACCTTTCGTCCTTTCCCTACCTCAGCGAATGGTTCCGGTCTGCTCCTCAATTCCAGAACCAGATCGGGAAGGTCAACGGCAAGAAGGTAGGTTCTGATCTCAATCTCTATAAAATCTTTCTGGAGCAGACATCACATCTAATCCGTAAGGACGGAAGGTGTGGCATCGTTATTCCGTCAGGCATCTATACCGATCTTGGCGCAATGCAACTGCGACTCATGTTGTTTGAACAGAACAGAGTCACATCATTATTTGGACTCTCCAACGAGAAGTTTCTCTTTGAGTCAGTCCATCATGCCTTCAAGTTCACGATTCTAACCTACCTAAGAGGCGGAACAACCAACCTGTTTCAAGCCGCCTTCCGCATTAACCCAAGAGAGGCTGTTCGCCCAGGTGAGTTATTCAGTCTCTTCCATGAACCTGACTTGCAAATCCAGTTGAGCGTCGATCTTATCAAGAGACTTTCCCCTGGATCATTCTCAGTAATGGAGTTCAAAAGTCCGCTCGACATACAGATTGCTGAAAAAATGTTGCGGTTTCCTTTATTGGGAGAAGACCTCAAAGGCAATTGGAATGTAAAATTTACCGCTGAATTTCACATGACTGGTGACAGTGATCTTTTCGAAACCAAGCCAGGGAAAGGCAAGCTCCCACTTTTTGAAGGCAAAATGATCTGGCAGTTTCAATGCGATTATTCTACCCCACGCTATTGGGTCAACGAAGACTCAGCTAGGAAGCGAATATCAGGGAAACAAGATAACGGTAAAAAGCTGCCATACCAAAATTACCGGGCAATTTACCGATCCGTTGCTTCTAATTCAAACGAACGGACTCTCATATCGTCAGTTGCTCCAAAAAATTGCTTTTTGGGCCATTCGTTGAATTTTGACGATTGCCCAAAAACAGACAGCCAAATCTTGGTTTTGGTATGCCTTCTCAACTCTCTTGCCGTGGATTACTCACTTCGCCAGAGAGTCTCCCAAAATCTAACCATCTTTTTTCTACAGCAGCTCGCAATCCCACGCCTCACAGAAAAGGACGCTGCTTTCCAATCTCTGTTAGAAAGCGCTGCACGCCTGATCGGCACAACGGCAGAATTCGATGATTTGTTGACTGAAGTTTTTGGTCCCAAAGCCAGCCATAAAACACACGGCGTGGCCAATGCCCATGCTCGTCAAACACTTCGGGCTGAAATAGACGCCATCGTCGCCTGCCTCTACGATCTCACCGACGAAGAATTCTCCCATATTCTCTCAACGTTTCCTCTCATGGAAGAAAGCGCCAAACACGAGATCCTTCAGTCGTTCCGCGCCTTGATACCCACCCCTGACGACCGCGTCGTGGCAGAATTGATAAAGGGCGGTGAATCTCCCAAAGTTGAATTCAAGTTGGCGGCCGCATTCAGCAGCCGCACGGGAAAGAAGGAACCGGGGATGATGGATAAAGTAGTCCGGGAGGTTGCGGGGTTCTTCAACTCAGGTGGTGGCAACTTATTCATTGGAGTGGATGATGGTGGTACTGTAGTCGGCATCGACGAAGACCTCAAAACCGCCGATTCCAAGAAGCCGAATCGAGACGGCTACGAACTTTTTCTGCGCAACGTACTCAGCGATAAATTGAAGGCGGAAAATAGCCAAGGGTGCGTTTTCACTTTCCATGAGGTTGAGGGCAAACCCGTCTGCCGAATCTTTGTCCCCGCCGCGCCCAAGCCCGTCTACTTGGACGGCGCGCTCCTCATCCGCGACGGCACCAGCTCCCGCGCCCTCGACGCCCAGCAAGCCGCATCATACATCGAGCGCCATTGGTAGAACCTGTGGCTCAATCAACTAATCAAGCGATCACGAGTCGATTTTTTGTTCCCGACGGCTTGGAGGAGCTGAAGGACGAAATACCTAAAGTTCTTGAGGTCATCGCTCGCACTGCAAGGTGGGTCCACCCAGATACCTTCCGGGCGCTGCCCGTCTGGTATCCAGAGACTGCCCGAGGAATTACCAGTTACAGCGCCGCCTACGACCGCGTTCTCCTACACAAGAAAACGACTGAGAAAACCGAAGGAAACATCTTAGCCCAGAAAGCTCTGAGGAATGCGCTTGGCGCTACCGACAGCAACAACTGGACAGTGTGCCACATTTGGGGAATCGATGACCCAAGCTTTCAAAAAACCAACGATATTGTGCAGGATCGTAGGTACTACTCTTGCATCGGCAATATGGTCTGGCTGCCGACACCCCTGAAAGGGTTCACCGACGCTGTACCAGAAATCAAGCTCGCCCTGAGAACCTGCGCCTATTACCTGTATCGCTGGCTCCCGGACCATGGCGATTCCGAAATGGCCCGGCAAGTAGCCCTAATTAAGTCCGGCACTATTCCAATCGGTTATCCCGAATCTTGGCCGACAGCGGCCAGGTCAACTCTTCCGCTCAATACCGCGCCCTACTCTTTTCCGGTGCAAGAGAAGGTTCGGAAGCGTAAAGAAGAGCTTCTCGCCCTGCTCAACAGCTCAGCCCACGAACATTTTCCTCGTGACGCTGTGCGTGAGGTGCTCGCGTTCTGGAATGTTGCCTTATAGTCGTACTGAGGAGCCAGAATTTGCCGAGCCAAGTTTTGAACTAATTCGGCGCAGGTGATCAGCATGTTTTCAATCCTCGTTACGGGTAATTTCAATGGAAGTGACCGAAATTGAATCTAAGGTATCTGTGGGGCTTCCGAATTTAGGCCCGTAAAGAACTACTAGTGAACCGCGGTCTAACGCTTCAACCAAACGATCCATACCTCGCCCCTTTACGGTGATAAGATCGGAGCTGGCCTCGATTTTCAATTCTTCCTCGCCTCCCCCGCGCCAACGCCAGCAAGAAAGAGCGCGATAGGGATAGGAATGGGTTTCCTCGGTGGAGAGAGACGTTTTCTTGCAGAGCCGGAGCACGACTACCGATTGAGGCTCGGGATTGATTCGGCCCCATGGCCCGCTCAACTCATCCTTCACCGAAGATGGCTCAGATGGAGTTTGAGACTTTTTGAGTTTGAGAGGCATAAATTCCTTGAGTGACTTTGTTGTGCTGAGCTTCGCGGGCAGAAATCGCCAGTTTGCGGCGCTCTTCCCAGGCTTCAGCTTGTTCGGTTAATTTTTGAAATTTCTTCCAGCGGCGAATGCGTTCATTGACGACCTCGATGGCCAAAGCACGATCCGCTGGCGTGGCCATGGCATCCATCGCGGCCCGCCGATCCGTGGTGTAGGTGACGTGGCTTTCCTCAAAACGGGAATGGCTCACATACGCCTGTTTGAGGTTGGCGGCCTGGATGCCTTCCTCGGCCATTAAGACGATACCGCGATCCACGGTCTTGCCTTGCGCGGCATGGGATGTCGTCCCGTAGCCGTGGGAAAACTGCCGGAAAGCGGGCGGAATGGTCCGCTTATCAGTGAGAACGAGTGTGCCGTCTTCCTGTATCGCGGCGACCTCGATAATGTTCCCATTGAAAAGCTTGTGCTCTTTCAGGTTGGCACGGATGAGCAGCCGTTCACCAACGGACACCGGCAGCGACCGGGACAGACCGACATCGAAGCCCTCGACTTCCGAGGGGGCGAAGGCGAACCGCCGCCCGGTTTCATCCCGCACCACGATCTTTTCCCCACGCCGCTCCTCAAAGGCGACATATTCCCCCTTGGCGAACCCGGCGCTGTCTTTATGGAAAGCCAGGACATCACCTACCTTGTATTTGCGGGCATCCTGCCGGGCCGCGTCGGTCCACTGGTAGGAATGGTACGTCAGGACGGCCTTGTCCGCTTCCGCCAGAACACCCGCCGCCTTGAGCCGGGGCCGGACCTGGCCGGTGAACCGATGGATGTCCGACCAGACGGGCGAGATGACAAGGCAAGATTTTTTCTGGTCGATGGTTTTCAGGTAATCATCGACGGCCATTTGCATCAGCATTTTCGGATCAGGCACTTCCTTGACTGCGCCCATCCGGTAAAATGCCTCGAAAGCCCGGTACGCTTTCTTATCGGCCAACAGGGAAACAGCCGCGCGGAAGGCCGGATCACGCTGGCGACGAATCTTGGTCAGTCGAGCCGTAACAACGTTGCCGTAAGTCTGCAAAGCACGGAGGGCATCGCCCGCCTGGACGGAATTGTGCTGCCCGGTATCGCCGGTCAGGACAAGGCGATTGTTGTTCTCCCTTGCGATCCTGCACAAGTCACGCATTTGCTCCGTGGAGATAAGACCCGCCTCATCCACGATGATGACCTTGTTTTTGATCCGTTGTTGCAGGTCATTATTGATGAGCAATTGCTGCAACGTATCGGCCTTGATCGCCAATTCCTTGCGAAGGACTTCCGTTGCGCCCGATGACGGCGCACAGGCGAAGACATCTTTCCCGCCCTTTTCGATGCCTTTGATGATCTCCTTAAGGGTTCTGGTTTTGCCCGTGCCGGCCTTCCCCTCAAAGATAATCACCTGATCGCGATTGAAGAGGATGTTGCAGGCAGCTTGCCGTTGTTCCGGCGTCAATTCGGGATCGAGATTGGACACCTTGCCCAGGTCACTATGACCGCGCTTGTAGGTGAGCACCCAATTGAGATATTCCCGTTCCATCCTGAGCGTTTCGCGGGAAACAAGCTGGTTATCCCGTCGAATGAGATCACCCCTTCTTACCCGCGCTTCGACTTCCTTCCGCAGTGCTTCAAGCTCGACATCGGCCCGGCCCGAGATCAAAGCTTCCCGCAATAATATCCGCTCATCAATCGTGGAATGGCGCTCGAACACCTCAGCTTGTGCTCTATCAAGGGCGTCATTTGCTGATCGAACATGATGAGCCTTGGCGATTCCATCGGCCTTCGCGATGACGCCTTTGACGATGGTGAGATGATCCCCGCTGGCCTCCCGCCATTGCCGACGCAGTTCTTCCGGCTCGACGGTGACTTTTTCAGCGCGGGTGCTCCCGGCGATCTTTTGCAAGCCATCCTGACTCGTCACGTTCATGCTGGCGGCGACCCGTTCGATTTCCTCATGTCGCTTGCTGAATTGGTCACGCAAGGCCGCTGGAAAGCCCTTGATGTGAAAGCCGATCTTCCGTGCTTCCTCGATTTCGTAACCGGCCTCCTTCATCCGTTCTGCCAGTTTGTTGTAACAGACCTCCCGGCAAAATGATTGGTACTGGTAATACCCCTCCGGCTGCACCGCTTTCCATTGTTGTTCGACATCATCATAGCTGATGTTCATGACGCAAATATGGGTGTGCAATTGTGGATCAAGGGCACGGCTGGCATCATGCGTGACGATGGCGGCCACCATCTTGTTTGTGTACCTGTCCTGATCCTCGACGCCGCCTTTCCTAATCCTGACCGCCGTGACTCCCTCGATTTCCTTTACCGTGTCGTTGACCGCCTCTTTCCACCATCCGGCAATCCGTTCATCTCCCCCGACGAGATAAGCAATCGACACATCCTTTGGCGGTGAGATTTGACCGAAGTAGCACACCCTCTTTACGGGGCCACTTTCCCTCGCAGCCAGCCGTACTCCAGTGACGGGATGTTTTCCTTCACAAAGACGGGCGAATTCTGTTTCACGAACATGACCGCTCAGCCCGAGTTGTTTTGCACCTTCACCCACCCAGGACAATTCCTCCTGTCCCCCTTGCGAGAGATAATCTTTCTTGGCCATGTGCGTGCGGAAATACTTCACCGCCGCGCTGACTTGTTTGCAGGGTTTATCGAATCGAACCATGCCGCCAACTTCTCACACGGCCCTTATGGTTGTCGCCTGATCCTTGGTAGTTTTTGGTAGTACCGAAAACTACCATCGGTAACGCTACGTCATCATCGGTAATGGATACTCGACCATTAAAGATCGAACTTCATCATTACCCGTCATTCTCCATGCTTATCACTCATGGAATTCACACGGAAATTATCACCCTGCTTGATTTGCGAATATCCTCTCTCCCAGAAAAAGCGATTTCAGGGAGCAATTTAGGATCAGGGTATAGGAGCAGGAACACGCCACCCCGAACGAGGTTCGGTTCGGAGTCAGACCCGGCTACATGATTCTCCATTCCTGGCCATACTTCCTGATCGTCATGGTAAATCGCGATGCTCTTGCATTGCGCAAGCATAAGATTTAAAGCTGCATCATGCCGAGTAGACTTCACAACTACCGCGAAGGGGATCGAAGCGAATACTTGGCTGTTTACCTTCTTTCCGCTCTCGGTCTAGTCACTCAAGTTCCGCGACAAGAGGACATCGGCTTTGACCTGGTATGCAGCGTTGCCGATCAAGAAACGGGCCGACTGACCTTCAACCATCAATTTCTTGTCAGTCTCAAATCGCGATCATCCCCTAACATCGTGCTCAAACCTGACAAAGGTAACCTGCGAAACACGATTCATATTCAGTGGCTTTATCGTCTTGAGTTGCCGTTCTTTCTTGGTGTTGTCGATAAAAGAAAAAACGAGCTGGCCATCTATTCGACATTACCCATTTGGTTCATCCCTTATGGTGGTCATTTTCGTTCATGTGGCACGTTGCGTCTTTGCCCTAGATTATCGTCACGTAATACGGCCGATGTTGGCGCTCCGCGAGCTGATTCCGATACAATGGACAAATGGGGACGATCACAGTGGATCGTTGATTTGGGCCATCCCATTGTAAAAGTCTCTTATTCTACCATAGCTAACGAAGACCAGAAGCGATTCGCCAAAAGCTGCCTCCGTAGAGCTATCCGTTATGCCCGACTAAGCGGATTGTATCGTGAAATGGAGGTTCCGTTTTTTTATTGGATGGCAAAGGCTGACCATGAGGGGTTGCCACATCCAGCTTTCTATGGTCAGTCGGTCCCAGATAATCCCGAAGTTATCAATCATGTTCATTCAAAGTTAGCTCCGCCTCTCATTAGCCTTGCCATGCTCTACAAGGATACTGGTAATGCTGCTGGTTTACAGTCAGTAACAGCTCTTTTGAGATCGGTTCCGCAAGCGGATATTCCTGATCAGGTAGTTCAGCATCTCCCTGAGATTTTCGGACCTCAATCATGAATTAATGGCTGCTGTCTTCTCCGCACTACCAAAAACTACCAAGCAAATTTTGATTTGAGGTTGCCGTCATGGCTATGTGACGGCATGAACAACCAAGAACTTCAAGCAGACCTCGCCAAGGTCGCTGCGGAGTATAATCACTCCGTTCTTCAACAGGCAGTCTTAGAAAACTACAAGGATTCGATTCTTCTCCTGCGGGCGAAATTCGCCAGCTACGAGAAGATTGCAGAACTTCTCAATGAGCGCGGCATCAAAGTGTCCGTCGCCACAGTGAGAAAGTTTTGCCGCAAGTACCTGGACGAGGCGCATCGCCTCCGCGCCGAGATCGCGGATGACACCAGAACCGAGAGCCAGGAAGCTCCGCAACCGCCTACGTCGCCAACTGAAAATCGCCCACCGCTGACCAGCGAACCGGGTAAACGCGGGCCGCGTACCGCACGCAATGAACTGTAACCACGGAGAATCATGACCTCTCAACCCAAACCACAACCTCGCAAAAAACTGATCGTATTCCCCCAGGACAAAGGAGGCATCGGCAAAAGCTTCGTCGCCACTCTGCTTTACGATTATCTCGCCGAACATGGCGTCAAACTCAAAACCTTTGATCTCGATCATGCGAACAGCACGTTTCAACGCTTCGTGCCGGAAGCCCAATTTATCGACACCGATGTTGATGCTAACAAGCTGGCCGTCCTCGATACGGTGGTAAACTCCCTCGAAACCGCAGATGTTGCGCTAGTCGATAACCGGGCATCAGGTGGAACCAAAGTCCTCCGCTACATCGAAGACAGCCGATTAACCGAACTCCAAAAGCAGCTCAATTTCGAGTTGATCTTTGTTGTCATTGCTCTCCAGGACAAAGACGCCATTTCGCAAATCGCCGACTTGCTCGACGATTACCATGACCGCGTTAGCTGGCTCGTTGTCAGGAACTACCGCGATACACCGGCAATCACGATGTATGACGGATCGAAAACCCGCGAACGGCTGCAAGCCAAGGGAGTCCTTGAAATCGAAGTGCCGTGCCTGACAGAAGTGACCCGCAACAAGCTCCAGATGTCCAATCTTACCGTAAGTAAGGGCTGCACTTCACCGGAGGTCCACCTGCTCGACCGGAGCCGTTGCCAGACCTTTCACGCAGAGATGGCCGCTCAATTCGAGAAGGCGAAGGGGGTGATCCTGCCATGACTAAATCCGAAGAATTAAAGGAGCCGGGACATCTTCCCGACGATTTGAAGGCGATGTTGGCTGAAATGAAGGTGCCGACGAGTGACCCGGTGATTCCGCTCATGGCATGGATTTGGAAGCAAATGAGCGAGGCCAAGGGCACGCTCGAAACGGCCAGAGCATCGGTGGCCGCTGTCTTCGATGACCGTTTGGAACAGATCACCGAGACCGCCAATATCCTGCTTTCCGTCGATGCCAGTTTGCAAAAGGTCGATGAACAATTGAAGGCGAAGCCGCTCGACGTGAAGGAACAGGTTCAAAAGGAACTGGCCGAGCCGCTGAAGGCCGCCATCGAATCGTGCCGAAAGCTGGACGAGCAGATGAAAAGCTTGCTCGCGCGGCTCGACCACAAAATAAGCCAAAACCAACGCGCCCTGAATATCGGGTTATTCGCGGCAGGGTTTACGGGAGGAGGTTTGATCGTTGCATGTCTTTTTCATCTCTTGTCTTCGCATTAGTCACCACCGCCCTTGCCGTAGCCTTCATCGGCCTCGATCATGAGCTATGGGCGCTCGCGCTGGCCCCAGCAGCGGCATGGTTCGCTTTCCTGACCTTTGCACCCGACGAGGCTGAAGACCGAAAGTATGTCCTGACCCTCGGCGGGGTGCGGTGGAGCGAGTCTGATTTTTGCCGGGGCTGGGAAATCGACGGTCGCACCGGCTCCGGCAAAACGGCCAGCGGCGTTGTCCCGATCATCCATGCCCTGAAATTGAACCGGCCGGAGGTGGGTATTTTGGCTCTGGACACGAAGGGCGACTTGAGCGAGCCGCTTAACGCCATCGCCGGGGAGCTTGGCCGAGAGACGGACATCCGGCAATTGGAGGTTCGGCCCGACAACCCGGCGCCCGGCTGGGAGCCGAAGTACACCACGAACATCCTCGCCGACCGGAGTATCCCGTTTTCGACCTACGCCAAAATTCTTGTCGATGTAGCGACCGCCGCCGGCCAGAAGGGAGGGCAGGCGTTTTTCAAGAACGCCGCCCAGGTTGCGATTCAAAATGCTCTGGGGACATTGGATGCCCTCGGCCTCCCTGTCACAATCGACAATTGCTATTACCTCGTCACAGACATGGCCGAGATGGACAAGCGGGTGAACGAGCTGGTCGAGATCGCAAAACCCGAGCATCGGCATTTGCTCGACTACTACCGGGAGTTCGTCAAACAGCCGCCCGAGCAGTTGGGCGGCATCCGGTCGACTGTGTTCAATTACCTCCAGCCCTACACCACGCCCGACTTAGCCGAGGTGTTTTGTTCCGCCGATCCGACTTTCGACATCAAAGAGATCGACGAGGGACGGCTAATCACCATCAAGATTCCGCAGAAATACCAGGTCGAAAAGAAGTACATCAGCCTCTTATTGAAGGTGCAGTTTTACCTTCATGCGCTGCGACGGTACGACTTGCCCGCCGAGCAGCGGGACCAGAAAAATCTTATCGTCTTGGTTTTGGACGAGGCCCAGGAAACCGTTCTTGTCAGCGAGGACGGGATTTCCGACTACAACGTGGTGGACAAAATTCGCGGAGCACGGGCCACCACGATCAATTCAACGCAGTCACCAACCTCGTACATCCCACCAATGGGCAGTCGTGAGAAGGCCGATGTCTTTCTTCTCAACCTCGGCAATAAGATCTACTTCACTGCCGCCGACAAACAGGCATCCGACATGATCGCCGATTCCATCGGCAAGCACACAATCAAGAAACGCACGTATGGGCGCTCTCTGGGCAAAAGCAATACGAGTTGGACCGAACAAGACGAACACCTGATCAAGCCCCATGTACTCCGCGCCCTTCCAAAGCACACCGCTATTATCAAACACTGCGAGCGAGCGTACCGCCGAGCCTTCTTGCCGCCTTCGCCATTTACCAAGCCAAAGGCGTAGATGCCGAAACTATCCCCAAAGCAGGTTCCATCCATTAGGACGGTCGCGGAATTCCACCATTTTGAGAGCGCAAATGGCCGTGTGTCTTAGTAAGCAAGAACGTATGGAAACTACACCCACCGTAGCATCGGAAAAAGTCGTTTTAACCCCCGCAGAATTCGCCTCGCTTTTTGGCAGACACTACACTTGGGCCTATCGCCAAATTTATGCTGGCAAGATCAAGGTGCTCTCAAATCTTGGTCGTATTATGATACCGCGCAGCGAGGTTGATCGCCTGCTCCAACAAACGGAAACGTACTCGGGAAAAAAGTAAGCCGCGTTCGGTTTGCGGCGGTAAAATCCTGACCGGCTAGAAAACTCCAGAGTGCGGAGCAGGTTTTGTCTTGCAACCCTTCGTTATACTTTTGTATAGCTGCTTTATGTCCTCAACCGTTTACACGCCCGTCGCAATACGGGGACAAGTCGTAGCCGGTCGGCCTTCCAATGGGGAAGAGATTGGGTCAGGACATATCGGCGTTGATCTTGCCAGCATTGGAATCAGTCCGAACGCCCGCACTTTCGCGCTTAAGGTGCGAGGTGATTCTATGGTGGGAGCACATATCTTGGACGGTGATACGATCATTCTCGAGCAGAAGGCCCCTCACGACGGCGCTATCGTCGCGGCTTTCGTCGATGGCAATTGCACCTTAAAACGCTACTTCGTCCGGCGCGGAGTCCCGTTTCTAAAAGCCGAAAATCCGAAATATCCCGACGTTCATCCGGTAGGAGAACTTTATATCCAAGGCGTTGTCGTCGGGGTTTTTCGCAAAACATGAGGACGCATCGTGATCATTCACCTAGATGCGGATGCCTTCTTTGCTTCATGCGAGCAAGCAGTTGATTCTCGGCTACGCGGTAAAGCGATCGCGGTTGGCGGTGCGAAGCGCGGCATTGTCGCGTCGGCTTCCTACGAGGCGCGAAAAATGGGCGTCTATACTCCGATGCCCACGGCTCAGGCGCGGCGCATCTGTCCCCAATTGATCATTATCCCAGGGGATTTTTCCAAGTATGAGCATTTTTCTAAAATGATGTTTTCGTATGCCTACGATTATACGCCGGAGGTCGAAGTAGGAAGTATTGACGAAGGATACTTCGATCTTCGTTCCAATAAGAAGCAGTCTGCCCGCTCTATTGCCGAGACGATCCGTAATACGGTCGCACAAACGCTGAAGCTCTCGGCATCATTCGGCATCGGCAGCAATAAGCTCGTCAGCCAAATCGCCTCGAAGCTGAACAAACCCGGTTGCTTTATCGAGGTGCCAGGAGGAACAGAGCGAGGATTTATGGCCCCCCTTTCAAACCGATGCCTGCCCAATATTGGCCCCAAGGTAGGCACCACCTTGGATGCCGCAGGGTTGAAGCGAGTGGAACAGATCGCCCAGACAGCGCCGGAACTTCTTGCCCTCTTCGTCGGAGGATATGCCCCCCAACTTTGGAAGTTCGCTCAAGGCGTTGATGATCGTCAGATCATTTCCGAATCAGCGGACGCCAAAAGTTACGGTCACCAGGAGACTTTCAACGAAGACGTAACCGATGAAGCTTTCGTCTTAGCGACTCTGCGCACGGCGGCTGATCACCTCATGGCTAAAGTGCGGGCCGATGATAAAACGATCCGCACTGTGACCGTCAAACTCCGGTACAATGACTTCACTGAATCGACAGGGGATAGAAGTCTGGAAGAGCCGACCGATATCGAGACCGATCTTTACTCGACGATTGCCGTCCTCGTTAAGAAGCTCTGGGATCGACGTGTCAGTCTGCGTCTTGTTGCACTCCGCCTCAGTAATGTTTACGGCGGTGTCTTTCGACAAGAGTTGGCGCTCAGCACGGCGACGAACACTTACCAGCAGAAGAAAGGATTAGCCGAGGCCGTCGATGCCCTGCGTTCGAAATTCGGAAATGACGCAATCATGCGCGGTCATGACTTCTGGCTGAAACGTCGGGATGGTAAACCGCGGAATGATCTCAGTCGCAATAACGGTGCGCGAATCAAATCTTCACCGAACCACAAGCCATTTGCTCAATTCTGTCCTCTTAACTGCAAAAGCTATTATTCCTTTTGCGATTCACTTCTCTCGCCCGAAGCAATCGTTGCCCTGGCAGTTGAGGCCGGGGCTAAAGCGGTGGCCATCACGGACCCGAATCTGCATGGAGCCGTTCCATTCTACCAAGCGGCAGTAGCGGCACGCATCAAGCCGATCATCGGCGCGGAGCTGACAGTTCAAAATCGTCGGCAACTGGCCTACGTCCAGAATGAGGAAGGGTATCGCAATCTGTGCTCTCTGCTTTCGGCTCCCAAGCTTACCCAAGACCTTCTATCCAAAAATAGCTCTGGCCTGATCTTGCTCCCTCACGACGCATTTCCCACCATCCGGTATCACAAGCCGGGTGACAGGATGGGTTACCAGATTGTGCAGAGTATTCGCACGCTCACGCTGCTCGCCGAAACGCATCCCGATAAGCGGGTAGGAGCATTCCACTTTCCTGCAAAGAACGAATGGCCCGTAGATAGCCGCGCGCAAGACGAGGTTATCGCTGCTTGCCATTTTGAATTTGAGTTTGGAAAGCTGCGGTTTCCGGCCTGTCGGCCGTCCGATGGTGAAACGCCAAGAGAGATGCTTCGCCGGTTGGCATCCGAGGGTTTACATCATCGGTACGGAGGAAAAAGTGGAGAACGCGCAGCCCAACTGGAAGAAGAATTAGCGATCATCGCAGATGTCGGTTATGAGGAATACTTCCTGACGGTTTGGGACATGCTCCAGGAGTGCCGCCGTGAAGGGATTGAATGGATCACTCGCGGTAGCGCGGCCGATTCCTTGGTTTGTTACTGCCTTGGGATAAGCGGTGTCTGCCCTATTCGCTTCGACCTCTACTTCCGACGCTTTCTCAATCGGGACCGGATGGCGCTCAACAAACTCCCTGACATCGACCTCGATTTTCCCCACGACCGAAAGGACGACGTGGTGGACCTTGTTTTCAATCGCTATGGGACGAAGCACGCCGCCGTCGTTGGAGGCTTCTCCACCTTTCAGGCTCGCTCCGCTTTGGCAGAAATTGGCAAGGTTTTGGGTCTTTCTGATTTTCAGGTTCGACGCCTTACCGAACAAATTCCCAACGTCGCGGCTCGCGACATCGCACAGGCCGTAGCCGATTGCGTCGAAAGCCAGGGCGATGTCTTTGCCGAGGAGCCAGCGCGAACCGCCGTTATCCTAGCCGCGCTTTTGGACGGATTCCCTCGGTATCCAAAAATGCACCCGTGTGGAATGGTGCTTTCATGCGATCCCATCTTGGATCATTCCCCCACCTTCCAGAGTGCAAAAGGCTATCCCACGACTCACTTCGATATGGACAGCGTCGAAGCCGTTGGCTTGGTCAAACTGGATATCCTCGCCCAAGGCGGCCTCGCTGTTATGCGGGATGCCCGCGCGATGATCCAAGAGCGCGACATAACAGTTGATTTGGAATCACTGGAACCGTGGGAAGATCCTGCCGTCTGGCAAATGATTGCCTCGGGCAATGGGCGAGGCCTCCATCACATCGAAAGCCCCGCCATGATCACATTGTCTAAAATGTGCGACGTGCGAGACGTTGATGTTCTTATCGCCATCGTCAGCGTCATCCGGCCAGGTGCAGCCAACACGGGACGTAAAACCGATTTCGCGTTACGCGCTCAGGGTTTGCAGGAAATTGATTACACCCACCCGTCACTTGCCAGCGTCCTCAAAAGCACGTTCGGCGTCGTCGCTTACGAAGAACATATCCTGCAAATTTGCGAGGCGTTTGCCGACATGCCCGCCGGACGTGCCGACATCCTCCGGCGTTCGCTCGTCAAACAAAAGACTGCCGACGTGGAGAAAATGCGTTTGGAATTCTGGCAATGCGCCATTGGTAAAGGAAGGACCCAAGCCGAAATCGAAAGTGTGTGGAATCTACTCTTTGGATTCCAAGGGTATGCTTTTTGCCGCGCTCATTCGACCGCTTATGGAGTCGAAGCGTATCAAGCAGCTTATCTCAAATATTATCATCCCGCCGAATTTCTTGGCGCTGTTCTATCGAATGAAAAGGGCTTTTACACGCCGTTGGCTTACTCCCTGGAATCGCGGCGCCTTGGCATTGGCTTTCTTTCGCCAGACGTTAACGCCTCCCGACAAGATTTCTATCCCGAGTACCGAGACAACAGGCCATACCTAAGAGTGCCGCTTTGGAAAGTGAAAGACCTCACAGACAAAACCGAGGAAAGAATCACCTTCGAGATAACAAAAGGACCATTCCTTAGCTTAAGGGACTTTTACAATCGCGTGGTGCCCGCGAAGACGGAGGCGCAAAATCTAATCCGCGCCGGCGCTTTCGATAGTTTTGGCGAACCGCGGACTACGCAGTTTTGGCATCTCCAGCAACTGGCCGATTGGCCTCACGAGCGAGGACAGGGAATGCTCTTTGCCTCAACCGATCGCGAACTGCGGATTCCAGAAGCGGTCCTAACCGAGCCATCACTTGTTGATCGCATGAAAGACGAGCAAGAGCTGCTTGGTTTTACGGTGAGCGGTCATCCCCTCGATCTCTTCCCTTCCATTTCGTGGGACAAGTATTGCCCAATCGCCGAACTCGGCAGGCACTTCGGCGAGCGCGTCAAGATATGCGGGCTCAGTTTCGCCGACCGCATCGCCTATCAGGAGGACGGCCAACCCATGAAGTTCATTTCTCTTTGCGACTACACCGGTTTCGTTGAAACCGAGTTGTTCGCGAAAACTTACAGGGTCTACGGACTGGAAACGATTAAATCACCGCTCATCGAACTGGAAGGCACCGTCGAACCATTCGAGAACATGAAAGGGTTCACCCTGCGGGTCTTGAAAGTTCGAGCCCCATGACATCACCCAACCCAACGATCATTATGGACACCCCACGTTATGAACTCCTCAAACTGGCACGTTTGCCGGGTCGACTCGACTCCGAAGAGACAGCACACCTTCTTGGCTTCAAATTTCATGACATTCCGATACTTGTTGCTCACCGGATGCTCAAGCCTCTTGGAAATCCGCCGCTGAATGGAGGCCGATACTTTGCCAGTGCACAAATCGATCAACTGAGACACGACGTGAAGTGGATGGATAAAGCTTCTGCAATACTCATCAAACACTGGAAGGACAGAAATGGCAGGAAAAACCGACGGTCCGGCTTAACTTGAGAAAATGGACTTTTTGGCGGTCATGCGCTGCAAAAAGACGACCTGCTCTTCCACTCCGATCATTTGCCAGGCAGGCTTTAGAACCAATTCAAGAATGTCTCCTCGTCTGATTAAGAGGCCCCAGCCGGTAGGGACTTCATGTTCCTCAAGAAGGCCATCCTCTGTGACCAGGTAGTGAAGATTTGCGAGTCTGTACCTGTAAAGGCGGTCGAATTTAGTGCCTTCGATTACACCCTTTTTCGCGATACGGATTTCACGAATGAGCTTCGTATAAGGTGCATGCCTATGTTCCCTCAGCCGATAGCTATCAAATTCAGGGAAGAGAGCTTCGCCGTTCGCCAGATGCGGCAAATGAATTTGCATCCGAGACTCCATTTCCTGCCGCCTCGTCTCCATCCTCTTAAGTTTTTCGCTCAAGCGAGCCTGTTCCTTGCTATCGCGGATGAGGTCGCTACGTGCTTGCTTGCATTCAAAAATCGCCGCTGCTTTCAAGACTGAGGAAATATGGGGGACGGGTTGCCGAGAAGGAGCCTTCAGAGACGGCGAACATGCCGCAACGTCCACTTTGAAACGACGATGAGGAAAGGACACTTCGGGGGCAACAAAGGGCATTCCCTCTCTCGCCGCCCATGCCGCCGCCAGTGCTTTAAGCCCCAAATGAAGGGCTGTTTCTCCGGTTCGCCTAACGGTGGGAGAAACAGCTTCGACCATTGATGAAGGATACCCAAACCGTTAGATTTTATCCAGCCGATGGATGCCTTTCCCCTAGACCAATTTCGCCAGCAAATTGCCGACTTGGCGAAAGCTGGAATATTGGTTGGCACTTCCTCATGGAAATACGAGGGATGGTTGGGCCTCATTTATTCTCCGGAGAAGTACCTCCGCTACTTTAAGGAAGGGCCGCCTAAGATCCTGAAAGGGCGCTTTGAGAAGACTTGCCTGGCCGAGTATTCCCAAACATTCAAAACGGTCTGTCTTGATGCGGGATTCTATCAATTTCCGAGTCCGCAAATGCTCGAGGGTTATTTTGCCCAGCTTCCCCCTGATTTTCAGTTGTCGATCAAAGTCACGGAGGACATCACCATCCTCCGCTTTCCGAATCTCCCGCGTTACGGAAGCAGGGCGGGTCAGAACAATCCGCATTTCCTCGACGCTGATCTCTTTATTTCGGCATTCCTTGGCCCCTTGGCTCCTTATCGTGATCGAATAGGAACGCTCATCTTCGAGTTTTCTCAATTTAGTTCGACCGATTGGGAGCGAGGTCGAGAATTCGTCGCTTATCTGGACGCCTTTCTGGATAGGCTTCCCAAAGGATGGGATTATTCAGTGGAGATACGGAACGAGAGCTTTCTCCATCCTCGATATTTTGAGGTCCTGAAATTACATAATGTCTCCCATGCCTTCAATAGCTGGTCGCGAATGCCTCCCGTATTGGAGCAACTACGCATGGTAGGAAGTGAAACAGCCGATTTCATAACGGCCCGCTTTCTACTCAAACCGGGGCGAACCTACGAACAGGCAGTAAAAGCGTTCCAGCCTTACAAGGAGATAAAAGAGCCGAACACGGAGGCCCGAGCCGCACTAGGCCAATTGTTGGGACGCGCCTGCTTCGCCAAGACGCGCAAGCGCTACATTTACGTCAACAATAGGTTGGAGGGGAGTGCGCCATTGACGATCTCTGCCGTTCTGAATGCAGCCACCGCAGAGTCATCACAAGAAGCTTCCGCTTAAAGGCTAATCGTCAGGCTAGGCAGCTCTCCGCAACTGCCTCCTGCAAGTACCGATCCACGGTATTGCGCATGGGGCGAGCGCCGAGCGTCCGATGGAACCCTTCCCGAACGAGCTTTTCAATCGTGGCAGCATCCACGACCAGCGTGTGCCCGAGCCGTTGGAGACGTTCCATCTCCCTGCCAATCATCAGTTCGCAAATTTCTCGCTGGATGGAATACGGCAAACGATTGAATACTAGCTTTTCATTGATACGGGCGACCAACTCGGGGCGAAGCACTTGATCCACTCGTCGAAGCACCGTGCGTTCGATGGTCGCGAATGCTGAGCTTTCCATCCGCATCGCTTCGCCCGCGCCGATGTTCGAGGTGAAAACGATGTAGTAGTTATTCAGGTTCCGCGTTTCGCCATTGGCCAGAGTGATCCGGCCCGCATCGAGGATTTGAAGGAACAAATCCAGCACGAGCGGATGCGCCTTTTCCATTTCGTCAAATAGAAGCGTCCCGCGAGAATTCTGGTCCAAGGCACGCCCGAGCATTCCCGTATCGGTTCCAGAGCTTCCCAGCAGAAGACCTACCGAGGACTGATTCTGAAATTCCGACATATCGAAGCGGTGGAGATGATCCGAGCCGCAGAGAAATTCGGTGAACGCAATGGCGATCTCAGTTTTTCCGACGCCCGTTGGACCAACGAAAAGAAAGGAGCCTTTGGGTCGATTCGGATGAGCAAGGTTCAATTCTCCTCACTGGAGCACAGAGCAGATGCGAGGAAGGACGTGATCCTGTCCCTTGATGTTGGCTTTAAGGTGAGTCTCCAGGTTACGGAGCTTGGTGATAAAATCTGACGAGAAATTATTCATAATGGGCGGACTGTACGGCGCAAAAAGGCCCGTTTCCAAAACCTAAAATCTAATTCTCTCACTTTCCTTGATTATCGGACTGAATTCTCCCATCCCTGTTTAACGGAGAAATCCCGAGTCATGGCTTAATCTGGCCATGACAAATTCACTTCCTTCACTGGTTGCTCTTACGAGCAAATCACTCGTCGGTTTAACTCCCGTTTTCGCGCAGACCGCCAGCACCTCGACACTCCAGCAGGGTTTCAGCACAGCCTTGGGAATCCTCTTCATGTTCGGATTCTTTTGGGGCGTCGTCAAAATCTGGTCCGGCGCGAACGCCATCAGCAAAGGCGATGCGGACGGAAAGATGGGCATCGTCGCCGGCATCATCATCGCCGGGGCCGCCGCCATCATGGGCGCGCTGTTCGCCATCTTCAATTTGAGCGGGGCGACTCTCACCCCCTCGTTCTGACCGATCCGGCACCGTCCTGAGCCAGCCTGCCATATCCATGAACCAACTACGACTCACAGACACCAATGCCGCGGATGATTCCGCCGGATCGGTTTGGGGACTCGACGGCAACCTATTCATGCCCGTCGTCGCCTCAGCCGCTCTATCCATCGGGGTAGTTCTGATCCTGTTCAGTTTCCTTCATGTCGCATGGTGGTTGAGCTTCCCGCTCGGGGCGGTGCCCTTTGTCGGAACCCTCTCTTACGTTCTGCTTTTCAAGCAGGGCAAACCGCCCGGTTACGACCGGGACCTTTTTGAACTTTGGATCACCGGCCACGGCTTTGGTTTCAACGCCGGGGATCAACTTACCGCGAGAAAACAGAAATGAAACGACACGACAAGGCGCCCAACGGCCACTTCGCCGAAGGACTCATCCTTTACGGCAATCTTGAAACTGGAGCGATGGCCAGCCAGGGCTTCCTCCTTGAACCGCCCGATTTGCAATATGCCTCAATCGGCGTCCAGAACGATTACCAGGACAAGCTCCGCATCTTCCTGTCCACGCTTGGCCCGAAGCAGCGGGCGCAACTCCAATGGACCTGCAACTCCGATTATCAGAAGGAACTCATCCGGTATCACCAACAGACCGCCACGGTCACGGATGAATATGTCCGCGAGCACCGCGAAGAACGGTTTTCCCGATATTGGCAGCGGATGGTGGACCGAACGTTACGCCGCGAGCAGCTAGTCCTCTTCATTTCCCAAGACATCGAAACGCCCGCCAGCCTTGTCCAAAGCAAGGTCGGCCTGCTCGATTACTACTACAAGACGCTTCGCCAGCTTCGTTCCGGCTTCGACGAGGTAGGAGATACGCTCACTACCATTCTGGGCGCTGGCACGACCGTTCGCCCGATGACCGACTTGGAGCACTTCGCTTACTATAAGCGGTTCCTCAATCCGTCTCTTGCCGACCGGCTTGAAGTCAATTTTGAAAGCCTATTCCGCGAGGAGCTTTCGATTCAGGAATTGTGCTGGGATAGCGACGGCGTCGGCTTGGAGGACAAGGCTGGATTCTATCTCGACGGCAATTATCACTCTCTTTTCACGATCAAGCGTTGGCCGCAGAAGACCTATCCCGGCATCGTTCACCGGCTAACGGCGCTCCCGTTCCTCGACTACCAGATCACCGTCAATTTGGAGCCAATCCCGGTTCGCGAGGAAATCACTCGCGAGGAAAAGGCCATCGACCGCTTGCGCGGCGACTACGAGGAGGAGGGCAAATACTCCATGTCGGTCGCCCTGAAAAAGAAGGAGCGAAAAATCGACTCCCTGGCCCAGGGCTTTTCGTTCCCGTTCTATGTCGAGTATTTCATCCGCGTTTGGGACAGAAGCGAAACGGGCCTTCACGCCAAGTGCGCCGCGATCAAAAACGCGGTGAACCAGATGAACGGGGCGCAGGTTTACGAAACAGCCCTCCCGACCACAGCCAAGAAGCTCTTCTTTTCGACCTGGCCCGGTTGGACCGGGAGCAGTTACCGGCACCGGGATCTTTACGCGGAGGACCGCTATTTGGCCGATCTCCTGCCGTTCTCTTCCACGTTCACGGCGCATCTGGCCGAGGCTGAGGCGATCTACGACGGCACCAACGGCAACCTCGCGGGTGTGCGGACGTTCATTGGCGGCACGCCGCAGCACGCGGTGCTAATCGGCATGACCGGCGCGGGCAAGTCATTCGCGATGGATGACCTCCTGACCCAAACGCAGGCAGGGTACAACTACACCGTCATCATCGAGGAGGGACTTTCCTATAAGAAATTCACCGAGAGTTTGGGCGGACGACCGATCCTGATTCATCCCGATGGTGAATTGACCATTAACTACCTCGACACGCAGGGTCTTCCGCTCAATCAGCTTCAAATCGCCAGCGCCGTTGCCCTGGTCTCGAAAATGATCGGCGAGTCGCCCGACCCCGAGAAGCAGCAGCTTCGTCAGGCGCAAACCGGCCAATACATTCACCAGCTCTATTCCGACACGTTCACGGAATGGGCGGGAAAACATCAGGCCCGCATTCCCGGCCTGCAACGACTGGCGTGCGCCGTCCACAAATGGCGGCGGCAGAAGATGGGGCTTGGTTCCACGTTCCTTGAAGCATTCGCGGAATTACGCGACCGGATGGAAGCGACCGACGCGGAGGCACTGGACTTCCACGCTTCCATTCCCGAAGGCGAGATCACGCAATTCTTGAAAGAGCCGCAAACCGAGCGGTTCCTGATGCAGACCGCCTACAGCGCATTCACGCCAGAGGAATACCCGACCCATTCGGCCCTGTTGGATTTGATGTTCTTTTCGCGGTTGCCGGAGCACCGCAAGGAGGAAATCGACCAGATTGCCACCCTGCTTACGGCGTGGACCGCTGCCGGCCAGTACGGAAAACTCTTCGACGGCACGACCAACATTTCCCTGACCGGGAAAATCGCCCACTTCGAGCTGGGCTACATCCCCGAGCAGGCCGTCGAGTTAAAGACGGCGGCAGGCTTGTTGATTTCAGGTTTCACTCGGCAGCACATTATCACGCTCCCGCGTTCGGTCTGGAAACGGATCATCTTCGAGGAGGCCGCCCGGTTCCTTGATGTCCCAGGAGGCGAGAAGATCATGGGTGAAGGTTACGCCCAGCTTCGCAAGTTCAACTGCTGGATTATTTCCATCGTTCAGCAGTACAGCAAATTCAAGAGCACGCGAATCCGGCCCGTCATCATGGGGAACTCGAAACAGTTCTTCCTCATGCGGCAATTCGACCGTTCCGACCTGGAGGACATCTCGAAGGACATCCAGTTACCCGAGGTGATGATCGACGCGGTGCAGCATTACCCGCTGCCGGAACAGCAGGCCGCCAATCAGAAGTTTTCTTCCCTCTGTTACTACTCGCCAACGGTGCAGCCGCCCCTCTGCGGAACCCTGCGCCATATCGCGAACCTCAACCCTCAACCCAAACCCACTTTATGAAAATTCGATCCTATCTCCTTTTATTGTCACCGCTGGTTTTGGCGCATTGCGCCTCGACTTCCAATCCCCCTGGCCCCGAGGGAACCGGCGACCACAAGACCGGCTACAACCTCGGACGCAGCGATGCCGTGAAGCAGCAATACTGGATGGTTCAAAACCTCCAGAAACAGCCCAAGGCCCCGCAGCCGAAGGTGACCGATCTCCCCGTCACCATCCCAGCCGAAACCACCAACGGCGTCACGACCGTCCCGCACACCGAAACGGTTCGCATCGAGCAGTAAAACCTCAACCCACCAAATTTATGAAAACTAGATTTCTCTTATTCCTTCTTCTCGTCATCGGATTCGCCCCTCTGGCCCACGCTCAATACCCGGTTTCCGTGGTCGCTGATCCGATCGCTGTTGAAAACGAAGTACAGCAAATCGCCAAGTGGACGGAATCCATCGGCGTGCTCAACCAGCAATTGCAGCAGTTGCAGCAAACCTTGCAGGTTGCCCAAACCGTTAAGGGTTACATTGGCGACCCGGCGGCAGCAGCCCAGGCGATGGGGCTTCAATTGTTGGGACCGCAACTGAGTCAGTCCGTTGGACAGCTCACCTCCAGCCTGAACCAGACCGTAAGCGGCGCGATGGCGTTGGAAAATAGCGGATCAAAACTG
>Ga0206972_1038_pt1 | contig 33979 bp, 29 predicted proteins | sample Alteio_BWOrgHeat_86_FD_152925 | JGI IMG/M metagenome (GOLD analysis project Ga0206972, IMG submission 152925) | Enriched cells from forest soil in Barre Woods Harvard Forest LTER site, Petersham, Massachusetts, United States -... | ecosystem: Environmental > Terrestrial > Soil > Temperate forest >...
GCCTTCAACTCAGCCGACTTTGACGCGCTGCGAGAGGTGCCCACTACGTTATAGCCGCGTTCCAGGAACGCCTTCACGACTGCAGCGCCAATTCCCTGGGACGCGCCCGTCACGATTACCGTCTTTTGAGTGTTTGCCATTTATTGCTCCTGTCGAGATCAATGGTTGCCGTCGCCGCAGATCGCAACATGAGGATGTTCCTCGATGCTGGCGATGCCACACCTTGATGCGGCCATCTGTAACGTTCAAGCTGCAATATAGATGCGAGAGGAGATTGCTATGAGGCCCGATTTGTTCTGATACCCGCTATCGCTTTAGTCGATAGCTTCTAATTGTCGATCGAGTGTCGCAATGTTTGAGATCTGACGGCTCATTCTCAAGAAAGCGTTGAGTGCGCTCGTCGGATAGCGATCTTGTCGTCTAACAAATACAGTCTCTACCTGCGCCTGATCCACTGGGAGCTCATGCACAGTGACGGACTGATCAATCCAGAGTCTCTCCACCAGTGCCTTCGGTAGCAGCGTTATACCTACGCCTGCAGTGATGCAGGTGATGATTGCATCGAGAGATGCAAATTCCATCACCGTGTAACGGATACCTAGCCCATCAAGGATAGAGCCGAGCCTTTGACGGTAAGAACAACCCTCTCGAAATACGATTATTTTGAGATTTTCAATTTTGGCGAGGTCATCGAAATTCCGTACGGATAAAGGGCTTGCGAGAATTAGTTCCTCGATGAATAGTGGCTCCTCGCTCAGTTCTTGATGATGAACAGGTCCTGCCACAAAGGCGCCATCCACTTCGCGTTCCGCCACCTGATGGATCAGAGATGTCGTAGTACCCGTCACGATGGCCAACTCGACCTTCGGATATTCCTGCGCGTATTGAGCTATGAGTGTGGGCAGCCCCAGTCCAGCCGTGATCTCCAGAATCCCGATACGCAGTTTGCCCTTTGGAGTTCCATCCTCTTTGACCGCCGTGATGGCTTGCTGGAACAGTGCACGTATCTGCTCCGCGTAGGAAAGAAGGCGTAGACCAGCTTCACTCGGCTCCACACCACGGCTGTGCCTGACGAATAGTTGAACGCCGAGTTCTTCTTCCAAGAGACGAATTCGGGAGGTGACATTGGATTGCACCATGTTCAGCTCAGCTGCCGCCCGGTTCATGCTGCCGATTCTTGCTACGGCATCCACAATCCTTAAGTCATCTGCGTCCATGTTCGTCCTGCCTCCACATGCCAGTATCGATACGAATCTCTTTCAATGAAGTCCCTACATCATGTACCTAGATTCCGTCGTACGAGGAATACCCATATTGAGTCCAGTAATCTCTTGGCTCTTCCGCGGAATAGGTAATCTTGGTAACGGCCTTCACGTTCTTCAAGCCAAGTTTTACGGGCACCAGGAGACGGAGCGGTGCTCCATGTTCCAGCGTAAGGGCTTGACCGTTGTGATGCGTGACAAGCAGCGTCTGCGGGTGTCGCGCCGTCGCGAAGTCGATAGAGACAAAGTAGGGATCAGGATTCCCCGAAGCGTCGAGATTGACAGACGACTCCACACGAGCCCATTTTGCCTGCGATACCGACGGGTAGGCACGAATCAGATCATCGAATCTCAGGCCAGCCCACCACGCGATCGCACTCCAGCCTTCAACGCAAACAAACCGGGTAATTTGCTCATGAATAGCGAAGCGCTTCATGAGCTTCCGAATATCGAGAGAGACGATCAAGCCAGAAGAGAGCCCCTCCAGAGTTAGATTCCATCCCGAAATATAGCCGGAGTCAGGAGTGGCTCCGTTGTAGTTGTTCTTGATCGGGGTAATCTGAAATCTTGTGTAGATGGGCACCATACGATTTCGTGAGTAGAGTGCTTCAGCCACATCGTCATCGATACGAAGAGCTTTGTTGAGCAACCACTCCTTCGCAGGCGAACTCATATCTCGGCGCACACCCAGGCGACTGAGCGTAGCTTGTGGTAGAAGAAATCCGGCGCTTGCAGCCGTTGCCACCGCGCCGATTCCAAACGTCAGAACCTCGCGCCGAGTTCGATTGCGCATAATACGGGGAGCCATCTCAATTACAGGGAGAGGCTGCTCTTCAAAGAAACTTTGGTGCTTCTTCACGAAGGTAGGTTTCACTGCAATGGGTGGAACCATTTCGTCAGTTCGCGGCGCAGGTTTTACTGATGACGAGGGCGATCCATCCACATCCACTTGTTGCTCTATTGCTTCAACGGCCTCGGGCTTCTCAATGGCCATTGGGACGGAAGAATTCGCATCTTCAGGACCAACTTCCGGTAACTCTGCCATCTCCTGTGTCGCAGCAACAGATGAAGCCGCTTCGTCTGTACGCAGTTCTTGGTCCACTGATGACGAGGGCGATCCATTCGGCTCCACGGGTTGTTCGATCGCTTCCACGACCTGGGGAGTTTCAGTGGCTATTGGGACGGCAGCGTTTGTGTCTTCACGGTCAGCCTCTGGTAGCCTCGTTCTCTCCAGTCTCAATCTAGTACCAGTCGAGGGATTATCTTGGGGCCCTAATGAATTGCCTTTCTCTTCATTGTTCATTTGGATGACCTCCGACCGGTCTACTTTGGTTGACCAACCTACGATCATGCTGCGCAGCGTATCCCACCCGTCGGCGAAGACCAGAGACACATGCGGCACAACAAAGAGAATGAAGAGCCACATAAGCCAGAAGTGCCATACACGCGCTAGGTTAAAGCCGCCAAATAACGCAGCCAGCCAATGAAGCTGCATCGGTTTATGAATCGCCCAACCTGTGGCGACCGAAAACAAACCGGCGACCGGAACAGAAAAGTACGCTGCACGCTGGAGCGCGTTGTACTTTGAACTGAAATGGGGATGCGTCCATTGGCGACAAGTTAGTTGAGCGAAAGGAACACCGAGGTAGTACCGAAACATCCGCAGCGCGTTAACCAGATCTGTTCGGCGGGGCAACAAGGAGCGCCAGGCTCCTCCCATGAACAGTCCTGCAACGTACACAGTGACGTTCAACATGAATAAGTATGCGCACAACCAATGCAGACGCAGGGCCGGCGCTAACATGCCTGGCCCTAGACTCATGTGGTTGTAAAGCCAGTCTGGTGGACTGGCGTAATGGTGTTGACCAGGGACATGGGCGCAAATCCAGATTCCGATATCCGCCGCTAGATCGAAGTTTCCTGTATTTAGATTTGGCTTGTGTTGATAGATCGGCGAAGCCCAGTAAATGGAGATGCCGCTTAGAACAAGGCCAAGAAGAAGCGGCACGTTCAACCAATGACTCCATCGCACCAGGATATGGTGTCGTTTAACCACGAGCACGCCTAGTTGTACCAGAGACGTGCTCGCAGAGTTCCGTTCATGATGAAGTGCTGACGAAGGGCTCACAGCCTCAAACCTCAACTGCACTGTCTAGTGGGATGCCGCCGAAGCAATGAGAAAGATCTTGTCCGTTACAAGTGTTCCGTCCTGTAGTTTCTGAGTCGCCGCGTAGATGGTATCCCCTGCGCCAAAAGTTACCTTTCCGGGTGCGATTTCTGTGACCAAGACCTCAGGCGGTACGGAGATCGTTTGGGAGCCGTCCTGATAGCGAACCACAAGCATGGTGCCGCTGCCCTTTTCGACGGTTCCGTTCGTCATGCGTGAATGCGATGCTGCAGGGCGAGAGACTGTGCCGTTGGTCATTCTGCTGTGGGTGGCTGCACCTGGGGGGTCTGTAAGTACGCTGCCTTCCGCAGCTCCACGCAGTTCCACGGGAAATATGAAGATCTGCTTCGCCAATTGCTTTCCGTCGGCCTGCTCGGTCGACGCCACGCCGATATAAGGCACAGCTGCGACATGACTCTGATCGGAGGGCATCCCTTTATACGTTATGAGGGGCTGCTTGACACTAATGTGAGCTACGCCCGAATGTGTCTGAACGTCGAGCGACTTACCATCAAATGACTGGAGCTTTCCTATGACACCGTCAATCGGCGGGGCGGCTTTCGCCTGCGCCCACACTATGCATGGCATTGACAGCACAGCCAACAAAGCGACATAGGCGAGACGCCGTAGCGGATGTTGATTCATTTCATATCTCCTTGTTGCTCCGGCAATCAAGCATCAGTTGATCCTGGCCGGTGGGTTGACGTTGATGAGTCTCGCTGCACTCTCCGCGTAAATTCGTGGGGCTCTTGGCGAATTCACGCGGAAGCAAAGAATGATTCGTGCAGGTCTTCCAAGTGGCGGGTACGTTTACCTCAATCAAACGGACTTGCGATTCGAACTACTCCCACCTAGTTCTTCAAAGGCGTGGTTGCAAGAATCTCCACTTTTTCGATTTGTGGGGGAGTTGCGAACAATTCGTTTGCCCGTGCCCCCAACGCCTTCGCAATCTCGCCAGTCAGGTGGGCATTGCGACCCGCTTCATTTGCAAAGGTATCGAAGATGCCAAACTTCCCCGGCCCAAGCTTGATCGCATACCATTTCAGCGTCCCATTTTCATTGAGCGCCAGGGGCTGAGCCGACTTCAGAAATGCTTCGGCATCGGCCTCCTTGCCTGGCCGTGCTTCGAGCGTGACTAACAATCCAATTGCTTCCATTGAGTTACTCTCCTGTGTTGAGTTATTCCCGACCGTTTGAACCTGCCCCTGGACACCCGAAGCTGTTGAAACATCCTGAGCACGAGCTGCCGGGTTGACTCCAAAAGCAACTGCCAGCAGAGTGACCATCGCAAGAGGAAATATGCGCTGCTGGCTCGCGCGGAGCGGATGCTGTTTTGCGGCTTTGGTACGCATCGAGCCGACGTGTCCGGGTGGACTGGATGGAAGGTTAATGCTGCTCCACTTTCCTCTGCTAACCGTGACGTATGACATTTCACATCCCCTTGTTGTTCCGACGAACAGTAATCCGCTGATCGTGTGACCGCTTCGCCTCTGCCCACGCTTATTCATCTACGACTCCGAACGTCACGCCAGGCACGACCGGCAAACCCAAAAGCCTATACAGACACAAGATTGAATGCGATCGTGCTTTTTCACCACCTAAATTCGCTAGGTTTCACCCTGTATTTTTAACAGGGAAAATAGATACCGCCTGCCATCGGAGTGGATGTTGGCGCCCCTGTCTTAGCGCCTTCGCTGCCTATCTTGAATCTGACGAGGACCGTTAGTTGCTTGCATAGATCTGTGCCAATCTGCATGCGGGAAATGGTTAGGCGAGCTTGGCACCCATTACGTCTACCTGCTGAATCGCCGGAGGCTCTGCAAGTAAATGGGGAGCCTCCGCCATTAGTGCCTTGGCAATAGGCCCGTTGAGATGAGCTTGCTGCCCTGTTTCATCTGCGAAAACATCGAAGATGGCGAAGCTTCGGCCTCGGAGCCGAAGTGCAAACCACAGGGGGTTGTCGTCTCCCGGTTCGCAAGCTCGAGCCCCTGCATCAAGAACGCAGTGAGTTCCTCCTCTTTGCCCGGTTTCGCTTCCAGGAGGACCAAAATGCCGACTGTAATCATTTCATCGCTCCTATAGCCATAAATGCTTCTTTCTCAATCTAGGTTCTGGCGGGCGATTTAACCATTGGCAGAACTGCCATATTTGGTACCATATGTGCCATGCGCGTTTTTGTCCTTGCACTCGATGGAGTCTTCGATCTGGGCTTGTCGGCTATTCTGGACGCATTCCAAACGGCAAACGAATTGATTGAGATGACTGGACTCGTCGTTCCACATTTCGAAGTCAAGATCGTAGGTATGCGAAAGGCAGTCCGAACAGCACACGGCCTGAAGGTCCCGATTCAGCCAGTTGGAAGACAAACGCCTCAATGCGTTATTGTCCCGGCAATCGCATGCAAGACACCCGATACTCTGAAAGCAGGTCTAGCCAGGCCTGACGTCCGCGATGCTGGGAAGGCGTTTCGAAAGTGGGCAAACGACGGAGCAACGTTGAGCGCTGCCTGCGCTGGAACCTTTGTGCTGGCTGAGTCTGGTCTGCTCAACCAGCAGCGCGCAACCACCACTTGGTGGCTGGCACCAATGTTTCGCGAACGATACCCTCAGGTATTGCTGGACGAATCGGACATGGTAGTCAAGTCGGGAAACGTTGTGACCGCCGGAGCTGCTCTGGGCCATATGGATCTGGCCTTATGGCTGATACGTGGTGTCAGCCCCGAGCTCGCCTCGCTCACAGCAAAATATCTCATTGTCGATTCCAGGCCTTCTCAGACTGCATATGCTCTCACTGATCACTTAATGCACTCTGACCCGGTGGTACAGCTCTTTGAACGCTGGGCGCGTGCCCGGCTCGCACGTAGGTTTTCCCTCGACAGCGCTGCGAAAGCCGTAGGCGCAAGCAAAAGGACGCTTACCCGGCGGCTACAGAGCGTCCTTGGGAAATCCCCGATGTCGTATTTCCAAAGTCTGCGTGTTGAACGCGCGGTGCATCTCCTGAAGACCAGCAAGGCAAGTGTCGACGACATTGCCGCAAAAGTCGGGTACATGAACGGTGGAACGTTGCGGCTCCTTCTGCGACGGCGGCTTAATCTCGGAGTGAAGGAGATAAGAAAAGCTGCCTGACCCGTTGCACTCATTGACCAAATTCAAGCGGTTTATACCTTGAATCACAACTTTGCCGCCACAAGGCAGCGTTCTTCCTATCCTTGATGCGCAGATGAAGTGGACTGTCGAGTCTGGTGCGGTGGATGTGTTGATTGGTCCAAATTCAGTTGAAACCCCGAAGACTCAGCTTGTCGCTGCTGAGTGACAGGCTCGCTATTCATGCGTGGGGGATCTTCGTCCGAGGCTCTTTCGGCACACATTAGTTCGGAGCAAGTCAATGAAGACAATCGTGTCCACTGTTAGTGCCGTCATGCTTGTGAGTCCTAGGCCCTCGCGGCACAGAGCATTTCCGATGCTTAACGTTGAAACGGCGTAGAATTTTAAGTCGCAACACTCACACCCTGTCCATCCTCCAAGCCACGCGAACGAGTAATTGACTTGAGTGCCTGCCTCTGTCACAGATTGAAGGGGCTATGGCAGATGCGATTTGAAACCGATTCATCAGTTGTGAGAATTAAGACTTGTTGGCCATTCAGAAAGGAACTCAAGGAGTGGAGTGCCCGGCCTTTTATGTACCAGTTTCAGTGAGAGAAACTGGAGCAAAGGAGCTGGCAATGGCACGAGGAAAGAAGCATACACGAGAGCAGATTGTGAGCTTGCTGCGGCAGGTCGCGGTTGCGAATGGCAGGACGACGCCGGTCGCATGCCGGGATAATGGCATCACCGAGCAGACATACTACCGATGGCGCAAGGAGTACGGGGGCTTGCAAGCCGATCAGGTCCATCTCTTTGCGCTCTTTGGTGCGGCGTCCATATTCCTTGAGGTCCATCGACTCCGTTGTATCTGCATAGATGCGGATTTCATCGCGCCATTTTCCGCCGAGCATTTGATATACCGGGATGTTGTAGACCTTGCCGGTGATGTCCCAAAGCGCCATCTCCACCGCGCAAACTCCGCCTGCCTGGCGAGCGCCGCCGCCAAACTGCGCTATTTTCTGGAACAGAATAGTCAATACGCAGCGGATTCTCACCGAGAAGTCGGCTCTTAAGCACCATGGCATACTGCGGTCCCGCAACATCGCGCACTTCGCCAAGACCGTAGATGCCCTGGTTAGTGTCGATGCGAATCAGCACGCACGGGCTAGGTCCGGGCTTCACGATCACTGCATAGCGCATATTGGTGATCTCCAGGCTCGACGGGCTGGAAGCGAGATTCGCATTCTTAATTTCCGGCTCAGCTTCCGCGATCTTGCCAACAGCGCCACCGGCAAGTAATGCAAGTGAAGATTTAAGAATGCTGCGTCGATTCAAACGAGGACTATTCGTGTTAGACACTTCGCCGATTCCCCCGTGAATAATTTTCGAAGCCTCATCTTACTCCAATGTCCGCAAGCTCTGCCCCGTATTCGATCTGTTTGTATGAACCTTGGAATACAACCAATATCTTTTCCCGTCACCTGCGGGGTGGTTCTATTGAACTTGGTTTCGATCCCGCACCAGACCCAGATCGTGGGGATTGTCGAGAGCGAATGTAAAGGGTTACATTCAAGTGCATAGCGAAGATGTTTTTCAGCCACCGGCTAATCTGCTGTCGAGGAGTCGCTCTGTTGGTAATCCACAAACCTGTTCTTCTTTGTACCCTAATCCTCGTGAGCGCCCTCGTAAGGGTCGAAGCACAGCAACCTCAGATGGTGTTGAAATCTCCGCAAGGCGATCTGATCATGACTCTGGCTATCCGGTCTTCAAAGGGAGAAGAAGCACAAACCGGCCAGTTAGTGTATTCCGTGCGATATCGTGACAAGGTTGTGCTCGAGGACTCCATGCTTGGCCTCGATCTTGAAGGGAATGCCGTGCTTGGGTCAAAGGTTCGCGTGACCGGCAGCGAATCCGGCTCGGGGGTCGACGATTACAGCCTTGCTACAGGCAAGACGAGGCACGTACATGACTCTTACCAGAGTCTGACGGTCAATGTAACGGAAGATGGCACGGCCGCCCGCAGATTCGAGATTGAGGCACGAGCGTATGACACCGGTATTGCCTTCCGTTATGTTTTGCCTGAACAGCCAAGGGCGATGAAGGAGCTGAGGCTTCGGCAGGAGACTACTCAGTTCCAGTTCAGTTCAGACGCGATGACTTGGGCCTTGGCGTTGCCGAATTATCGCAGTAGCTACGAAAGTGAGTACGTAAACTTGCCGGTAAGTGCGTTTTCAAACCAGGGAGGAGTCGCCAGCCACTTTCTTCTAGGCTTGCCTCTGTTAGCGCACGAGCCCGGAACCGCGTGGTTGGCAATATTGGAAGCTGATTTAGAAGGCACCGCGGGCATGTATCTGACGAATCCTTCCGGAAGTTGGCTAGGTCATGGAATGACCTCTCTGTTATCCCCGCAATTCGATAATCCGGAGTTGGCGGTGACCGGGTGGTTACCATTTCACTCGGCATGGAGAGTTGTCCTGGTAGCCGATGATCCTGGCAGGCTTGTCGAATCGAATGTGATAACCAGTCTCAACCCGCCTAACGCCCTTAAGGACACCTCGTGGATCAAGCCCGGAAAAGCCTCCTGGGACTGGTGGAACGGAGACCTTGATGCAAACAATAAGCCCGCGTATACAACCAACAATATGAAGCGGTATGTCGACTTCGCCGCCGAGTCGGGATTTGACTACTTCATGCTCGATGCAGGTTGGAGTACCGACGACATCACCAAAATGCGCGGCAACGTAGATGTGCCAGAACTTTGCCGCTATGCGAAGACCAAGAACGTGAACGTGTGGATATGGCTTTATTCGAGCTATGTGATGAAGCAGATGAAGGAAGCCTTTCCGCTTTACGAGCAATGGGGCGTAGCCGGACTGAAGATAGACTTCGTCAACCGCGACGATCAACAAGGAATCCAGTTTTACTATGACGTTGCCCGCGAAGCTGCGGCGCACCATCTGATGGTCGATTTTCACGGTGCAAGCAAGCCCTGGGGCATCGCGCGCACGTTTCCGAATGTACTGAGTTATGAGGGGATCCTGGGCATGGAGCAGTCCAAAGCCGGAGCGCGGGACAATCCCACGCAACGGACCGTGTATCCATTTACCCGAATGCTGGCGGGCCCGATGGACTACACACCTGGAGCGTTCAACAACGTGACCGAAGAAGGATTTGTCGCAAGAAATGAGAACCCAACCGTGATGGGTACACGAGCTCAGCAACTAGCCCTGTACGTCGTCTATGAATCACCGTTCCAGATGGTTTCCGATAGTCCTCAAGCCTATCGCGGACAGCCGGGATTTGAATTTATCCGAGAGGTTCCAGCCGCGTGGGATGAAACTCGTGTGCTTGCCGGAAAGCCAGGTGAGTCGGCTACAATCGCCCGGCGAGTTGGAAATGACTGGTACATCGGCAGCATCAACAACTGGTCAGTTCGCGATATTACCGTGCCGTTGAGCTTCTTGAACGACGGCGACTATAAGGCGGAGATCTATGCCGATGCCCATGATGCCGCAATCGAGCCGAAGCACCTGGAGATCAGCCACAAGACCGTGCGGAAATCCGATGCGCTGTCGTTTCGTCTTGCGCCCGGTGGGGGCCTTGCGATCCGGCTTCAGCCAAAGTAGTGATTATTTCAGCTCGGCCAAAATCGGCTGATTTAACCGATCGAGCCAACGAACCATGAAGCTTGTTCACACAACAGCTTTGCACTAATCAGCGGGATCGACGCGGTTATTTGCGATTTGCTGACAGCGCGCCCTTGTCGGGTCCATTGCGATTGATGCATGATGGCTGGATGATTTCGACACGGTTCGGCTTCCTGTTCGCATGTTTAGTGGCAATGGCTGTCGTTAGTCAAACAGCGGCAGCGCAGCGCGTCTTCAATATCAGAGAATACGGCGCAACTGGCCACAAGAGCGATGATGCTCGGCCCGCTCTGCAGAAGGCCATTGACGCCTGCGGCAAAGTAGGAGGAGGCCAGGTCTACGTTCCGGCCGGGGAGTACACCTCCGGGCAGCTTCACCTCCGTTCGGGAGTGCGGCTGTATGTGGAGGCGGGCGCGACGATCTACGCCACCTTCGATCCGCACCAGTACGACGACCCAAGGAAGGCTGCGCTGATTTATGGCGAGGACCTGCACGATATCGCGCTCGAAGGCGCAGGCACGCTCGATGGACAAGCCGCCTACGAATGGCGTCGGAACAACATCACAGACCATTACATCCTCTCCAACCAGCACCAGATGGAAGCGACCGGCAAGCCCTTGTTGCGATCGTTTCCAGTGAGCCCTTCAAAGGATGCTGTATTTCCACGAATGGTGTTGTTGCTGCGCTGCATTGACGTACGTATCACTGGTTTGAAGTTCCTCCGATCTCGAAGCTGGACCATCAATCCGTATGCATGCAAGCACTTGGTGATTGATGGAGTGTATATCTACTCAAGCCAGAAAGATGCCGTATGGGCAGACGGCATTGATCCCGACGGCTGCCAGGACGTGCACATCTCCAATTGCACCATTGAGACCGGTGATGACGCGATCGTTTTCTACTCGACCGATGCCTGGGGGCCCGTCTTGCCGACGGAGAACGTGACCGTAAACAACAGCCGACTGTCCTCGTCCTCAAGCGCGATCAAGTTTTGCGACGGGAACAGTAAGGCAGTCCGCCACGTTACGATTAGCAACATTGTCATAACCAACTCAAACCGAGGCTTGGCCTTCATGGTCTTCGATGGAGGCATCGTGGAAGACGTAGTGATTGACAACGTAACCATCGATACCCGACGCTTCGACTGGTTCTGGTGGGGAGATGGCGATCCGATTCACTTCAACATCAAGCGACGCAGTGAGATCGACGGCGTCAAGCGCGAGCACGAACCGGCGGCAGGCATCATCCGCAACGTGACCATCAGCAATGTAATCGCGCACGGGCAGGGGACGTCCATGATCCAGGGTCACCCGGACAGTTGGCTCCAGGGAATTCGTCTCAACCACGTCCGGCTCTTTGTTTCGCACGGAGTAGACGCACCTTACGAGAGCACAAACGCCGCGATGGAGCTGAAATATGCGCGCGACGTCGAAATGAACGACGTCGAGATAGCTTGGGAAGAGCCGCATGCTACCACATGGCGGACAGGGTTTTCGGTCGACCAGGTACAGGACCTGCTGATCGATAACTCGAGGATGGACGCAGCTCCCGGTTCAAACCAATCAGTATTGCAACTCAACGACGCGGATGGTGTCCTTGTGCGGCAATCCAGAGTCGCATCAGTTGATGTTAAAGGCAGCAAAAGCAAAGGGGTGCGCTTGGTGGAGACCGAATCAAAGGTGACGTACGGTCCTGGAGTCGCGCCGGTGACAGTGAAATAACCGGCGCAACGATTTCCTTATGCTTCCTCCGCAGACTTCTTATGGAGTAGACGATCCAATATATCGAGAGGCGGCTCCTATGCCAGCCTCAGATCATCATGGGTATATATCGCACTTCGAGACCAATGGTTGTGGACGCCCTGCAGTGCAAGCAGTCAAAGACAATCGCGACAGATCTTGGCTTCATCAACGTAGAATCGGGCGACTGGATTGTCTCTGGAGAGGGCGGCGAAACTTACGTCGTTGATGACGAGTACTTCCAAAGAACATTCGTCCTGGCCCGAGTGGCCCCGCACACATCAATTGCTGAACCCACTGACGCTCAATGCGCGCCGTTGACAGAGCTCACTACCGCCCCGTTCGCTTCGTCGCGAACTTGCGTTAGTCGGAATCCAACCCACGGGGTGGTTCGTCGTGACCGTCGGCGCAAAGCCAGGATCTCACAGTGACCGAACACATCTAAGCCACACACCGAAACGAGTGATTAGTCGCATGACAGAACCCGAGCCGTACTTCGTGATACCGACGCATCGCTTGCGCGACGTCGGAGCAACAATCCACGAATATGATGAACATTTCTGGAGGAATGGCCATTCCGTCCAGATGATCGTATTTGATGATTCCACCCAGGCTAATGTGGACAAATATTTTCCCCTATTCCAACAAACCACAACCCGATCTGAACTCTTCTATGTCGGTCCACGAGAGAAAGAAGAGTTCATTGCATACGTCAACTCCCGATTGCGTAATAAGAGGCTGGAACCGTTGGTCAAGAACATCTTCAGGCCCAGCTACGGCGGAAATCGCAACTACTCGCTGATGTACTCCCTGGGCGGGCATATGGTCAGCTCAGACGACGATATGCGCCCCTATTCGCTGATGGAGGACAGCCCCGAATCACTCGACGACCATGAGATCAGCCGAGGGCGTCTGCACAAGGTCGGCAGCAATGGTTACGTTCGGAAATCCTTCGATATCATGTCTGCTTTTCTTGACGTTCTGGGCAAGCCCGCTGCCGATGTTCCCGGGAATTACGAGCGCGGTGAAGGCGTGATCGACACCGCAATGGACCTCGAGACAAATTCGAGCAAAGGGTTTTCCTCGGAGAACTTGGTTTCTCTCGAGCCAGGCTCTGTTCAGCAGGATGCGATAGTAAAGATTGCTCAAACCTTTCGCTCTGGAACGAACGACATCGATGCCATCGATTTTATTGAGATGTTCCTGCGTGATGAAAACCAGATCGCCCCAGAAAACCTGAACGACATCTACGTCCTGGACAACTTTCGCCCAGCGATTACTAGCTGCAACTGGCGGATCGACTGCGGCGTTGCAGGTTACGACAATGTCTTTGGACTCCCACCGTTCTTTCCCACACGATTACGCTTTGAAGACTATATCTACCGCTTATGGATCCAGCAAAAGGGCATGGTTTCTGCGCACGTCGACGCCGCGCAGCATCACACCAAGAGCAATTACATGCGGAACCCTCCGGCGTCCGAAGTGCTGAATGAGGAGATTGCGAATCTTCTTAAGAAGAAGATCAATGCTTCGATCACCTGCTGCGATGAACTCGGCATCACCTTCGAATACTCGGGAGAGGTAACTGCCGAGGACGCAGAGTCGATTTTAGGAAAGATCACGACGCTGCACCAACGGGCGCTCATGGCTGCAGATGCGTCGGAGAGTCCCGAACGGGCCGACTCACTCCGAATGTTTGCTGCAAATCTTGCAAAGGCTTTTTATGGATTCGAACCGGATTTCTTTCAGCACAACCTCGTGCGCATCGTTGACGATGCAATCGGCGTTATCAAGTCCACCCTGGAGTTGTGGCCGACACTCGTAGAAATCTGCTATTTCCAGAAACTACGCCACGGCCTTCCCATGAAGAGAATCAGCGGACAAGTTCGATAGCCTACCCTGTCTGATCGTTGTAGAGGCGAGATACGGCACCCCTCGGCGGAATCGAATGCTCTCGAACCCAGGTGCAACAAGCCCTTGCTGTGTAAGCTGTTGATTTATGGTGCCCGGAGGGGGACTTGAACCCCCACAGCCTTGCGGCCCGCGGATTTTAAGTCCGCTGCGTCTGCCGATTTCGCCATCCGGGCTGAAAACTGTTGACCACCTTTGCAGCGGTCAACAGTCGGCTACAAATATGCTATCGGATCGCGCAGGCAAATGATCGACTGCAATCTACTGGGTTGCCCGATATCGAATATTATCTCCGTCAAATCCAAACTCTGCCGAACATGCGTCCCCTCCGCAGATCATGGTCTCAAAACCATGCAGCTGCCGCCGCGTAATGAGCCCGACTGTGCCGCATCCCGGGCACGCCAGTACAGCCACGAAGGGATTGCTGCCATGTCCCAACGAGTTCGGCCCTTCTAGGAGAAACACCGTACCCGGTTCCATTTTCTCGGGAATCCATGCTTCGAGGAACTGCAACTCTGCTGTCATTCTTCCCTCCATTGGGTCAGTTCGACAGGGCTGCGCTTCAAAAGTAAGCCGCAACCTTGGGTAGTTCGCAGTGCGCCGTGAAGTGGAACAAAAATCGCGGATTTACTCGAATTAAGTGTTGCCAGCGAGGGGCCTCTCGTCAACAAAAATCGTCAACAAAATAGTACCCATGCAGATTCTCTAACGTGATTCTAGAACCGGCAGACAACAGTCAATGTTCACTATCGAACTACAGCCGGTCGAACCTGTGCCTGTCCACGGGGTGCCGCAGTCTGAAGGTGCGCAGGCATTGTACCCACTACCTCCGCGCGCTGTGTCGACTGCGCACCCTGCATAGATTGCGCGTACTGATCGATTCCACGGTAGATTTCCTGGTTGCGCAAAATAGCCTGCACATACTCACGCGTCTCGGTAAACGGAATCGACTCTACAAACTCATCCAGGCCGTGATACGGCCCCGCAGCCTGCCAATCAACTACGCGGCCATCGCCCGCATTGTAGGCGGCCAGCACGTACTCGGGCACGCCGCCAAACTTATCCATCGTCTGACGCAGATACCGCGTACCCAGCTTGATATTCAGCACCGGATCCAGCAACTGCCTCGGTTCAATTGACCCAAGCCCCTCTTCGCGAGCCATCTGTCTGCCCACCGATGGCAACAACTGCATCAACCCGTAAGCATTCGCGCGCGAAATCGCCACCGGGTTAAACTCCGACTCCTGCCGAATCAGCGACGCCACAAAGTACGGGTCGAGTCCGTTCTTTGCCGACTCCGCACGTATCGTATCCCAATAAGCCTCAGGAAACAGAATCCGCCAGTATGCCAACGGGATCGACTTGATCGGTGCAGACGCAGCGTACGGTAGCGCGCGCTTGAGAACGCGCATCGCCCGAAACGTCTCCCCATAAGACGTGTAAATCTTGGCCTCGGCAATCCCACTCCACGAAGAGCTCCCAGGTGCTGCCGCAATCTCCTGCGGCACATACTCACTCAGCCCCGCATTCACCAGCAGATGAGCCTTGATCAGATGCGGGTCGCCCTCAGGAAACGTATCGTCAAGCTTGGGAATAGTCGCGGGAGCATACTTATCCAGCGCCGGTACCGCAGCTGCAGGAACCGCATCTCCCAGGGCCACAAGCCGCTGCCGGGCCATCTGCGCATAAAAATAATGCGAATACGCGGACACGATCGTGCGGTAGTGCGCAGCCGCAAGCGAGGGCTGATGATCCTGTTGCTCATACATCCGCGCCCGCCAATATAGTGCGCTCACTGTCTCCTTAGCGCCCGGGTACTGACGAATCTGCTCCTCGAACACCTTTGCCGCCTGATCATAGAGGCCCTGGCGATACGACCACCATCCCGCGCGCCAGTGCGCAGCAGCCGCGTTGGTATTCTGCGGAAAATGCTCAGCAAGATCGGAATAATAAGTAACGGCGCGCTGATAGTCCTTGCGCAGCATATACATATTGCCGCTTGAAAACAGCGCCTCCGCAAGCCACGGACTACTTGGAAACTCCGCGCGCAGTTGATCCACATAGGCGGACTGGGCCGTCAGGTCGTCGCGATTGCGAGCCAGCTCCATCAACAGATAAATTCGCCGCGCGCCGTTCTCATCATGGGTCGCAGCCAAAGCCTCAGCTTCCTGCCGCGTGAGCCGCTTCAACTTCAGTTCGCAAGCCGCAGCAGCCACTGCAAAGCCATTCCGCGTTGCCGGATCGGAACCATTCTGACGAGCCAGCGCATGGTACTGCTCCGATGCCTCCACATAGCGCCCTGCATTGTAATAAGCATCCCCCAGGCTCCGTAACTCCGCAGCGGTAAGGCTCGATTCCAATCCCATCGCCGTCAAACGCGCTCGGGCCGTTGAGGCCTCTGAGCTCAACGGCCACGTCAGCAGCACGTGCTTATAAATCCTGCCCGCTTCACCACTCTGAGACTGAACCTGATTCACCTCAGCCAAAGCCAGCTGATATCCAGCCCGGTTCGCTGAGTCGGGATTCTCCGTAAGCACCCGCCGCGCTCCCTCAAAATTGTTCAACCCCAGCAACACCTGCGCCTCGAGCTCCGGCACTTGATCTACAAAGATGCTGTCCTGATTCCGCTCCGCAAAACCCTTCAGCAGTCCTTCCGCAGCAGTGTCATTGCCGCCATCGTGCTCCGCCTTCGCGCCCAGGTAGTCGGCGTAGTCTGCAAGCGCATCGCCGGCTGCCCGCGCTTGGCGAAAGTTAGCAGCTGCATCCTTGAAGCGGTTGTCGAGCAGGTAAGCATGACCAAGGGCCATATAGGCAGCAGAGGAGGCTTCGCCCTGGTGCTGATGCGCGTAAGCAGCGACTCCAGCGTAAGCCGCCGGTGTTCGAATCGCAGCAAGCTGCTGCGCCATCGGACGCAGCTCCGTCGAAGCCACAAACGCCTGTTTGAACTTCGCAGATCGCGCCGCCCGGCTGGCCTTCGTTTCATGAGTCCGCGCTCGTTTTCGCGCAGAGCTCCCGGAAGCACTACTCGCCGCAGTTGCCTTATGACTGGTCTTTGCCTTCCCTGCCGCAGCACCGGACCTGGACTTGGGCTTAGCGCTCGTCTGCGAACTGGAACTCGACTTCGAATGATGCGTAGCTGCCGTAGCCGAGCTGCTTGTCTGCGCGCAAATCCCCTGCGCACCAACCACAGCGGCTACAGTCAATACCGCCACAACCCACCGACCGCCCATCCGGCGCGGTCTCCGCGAGGAAAGGTTGGAGATTGTCCCGTCGACAGCATTTCGGCCCGTATTCACCGAAAGCCCTGGAAATGGGGAATCCCAGAAAAACAGCTTCATAGCTACACTCTATGCGGATTCGGCCGCTTTTGGATATTCACCTTGTCGGACGAACCACCCCCGTAACCTTATAGATCCCGCTTTGGGCGACTTGGTAAGCACCATTCCGGTCCGATACACTATTAGCAGGCTCATCTTTGGAATTTTCGCAACCAACCTGAATGGCTACCATCCAACTACAAGAGAACGAGCAGCACCCCGACGTCGCACTGGTCGCTAGTGCACGTTCGGGGGACGTTCAGGCCTTCGAGACGCTCGTCAATAAGTACGACCGGCAGATCTTCCGCATTGCGCAGCACATCACGCAAAACCGCGAAGACGCGCAGGACGTAGTGCAGGACGCGTTTCTCAAGGCCTACGAGAAGCTCGACCAGTTCCAGGGCAACAGCAAGTTTTATACCTGGCTGGTTCGAATCGCTGTAAACGAGTCTCTGATGCGGCTGCGCAAGCGTCGCACCGGAAAGATGGTTTCGATCGATGACGATATTGAGACCGAAGAAGGCAGCGTCCCTCGCGACCTTGCCGACTGGAGTCCCAATCCGGAGCAGAACTACGGCCAGGCAGAACTAGCCGAAATTTTGCGTAAGACTATCCAGGGCTTGCCGCACGGATTCCGGATCGTATTTGTGTTGCGTGACGTGGATGGACTTTCTACGGAAGAAACGGCTGAAACGCTCGGACTGAGCGTTCCGGCAGTAAAATCTCGGCTATTGCGAGCGCGGCTTCAACTGCGCGAACGATTAAGCCGTTACTTCCGCAAGAAGAAGGCTGGTGAGAAGTGACCTGCACAGAGTTTTTGGCGCTGCTCGATGAACTGATTGACGACGACGTCTCCGCGCAAATGCGCTCCGAACTGCAAGAGCATATGCAAGGCTGCGAACACTGCGAAGTAACCCTGAGCACGACGCGCAAGACGATAGAGATCTATCGCTCTCACGAAGTCTACGAACTACCTGAGTCGGTCCGGGAACGCCTGCATGTCGCCATCATCGCCCGCTGCAAACACGGCTGCTGAGTGCTGAACGTGCCTGAAATCTTCCAATTCCCTGCTCGGGCAGCCTAGTTGTTGCTCTTATCATCCTCGCGCCGATGCAGCGTGGGTGAGTCGCTCTGAGTTGAATTCGGATCGTTGGTCTGGGCAGTCTTATCGGTTGATCCACTCGCCTTGCGCAGCGAGGGCTTCTTCCCATCCTTGGAATCAGTCAGCCGGCGCTTGTTCTCGATCCGGGCCAGTCGCGCCTTCACATCGTCAAACTCCGAAGTCGTAACTGTGTACTCATCCTTCGCGGGAAGAATATGCGCAATCTCTTCCTGTGAATGTCCAATTCGATCCGGCGTCTGCGGATGGTCCGAAAAAGCCTTGGCCACTAAGCCCGGTTTCCGCTTCTCAAGAGCCTGCACCTTTTCAAAAAAGGTAATGAATGCCTGCGGATCATACCCAGCCCTGTACATATACTGCACGCCCAGATAATCCGCCTCTGCCTCGAACTCGCGAGAAAAATGCAGGAAGGTCATCGGAATGGCAAGCGATGCAGCCTCGTAAATGCCATATCCTGTCCAGCCGCCAATAAAGATCAGCGGAATGGTCCCCAGCTGAGCATAATTCGCCCGTGTCATCTGCCTGGCCGCATGGTGCGCGCAAACGTGGGCAGTCTCGTGCGCCATCACACCCGCGAGCTCCGCCTCTTCGTCCGCGTTCAAAATCAGCCCCGAGTTCACATAGAAGAACCCGCCCGGCAACGCCATGGCGTTGATCTCATCCGTGTCAATCACCTTGATTGTGAACGGCACCTTGCAATCCGAATTCTTCACGATGTTCTGCCCGATGCGATTCACATACTCGGTCACCACCGGATCGGTGATGAACTTCGTGCTCTTCTCAATGTCAGCGGCGTACTGGCGCCCCATGCGAATCTCGGAATCCGTCGAGTACCAGTTCCCCATTCCCCGTCCGCCGATATCGCGATTGCCGACCGCGCTCACATCATTGATGCTGCCCGGCTTCACCGTCTCCAGCTTGCTGCCTGGTTCCACCAACACGGGGGTTTTGGCAGCCGCAGCCTCCTTGGTCGCGTCCTTCGCATCCTTCGGCTTGTTCTTCAGGGTCGCATCATCTTTCGGAGCGTCAGCAGCAGGCTGAGCTGCAACCGTCGTATCGGCAGCTGGCTTGTCAGAATCCCCTGCAGTCTTGTCCGCAGTCGCAGGAGGCTCCGCCGCGGGCTGAGTCCCCGCTGACGATTTATCCGGCTGTCCAGCGGACTGCTGCGTCGAACCGGCCTGAGCAGTCGTCGTCTGACCCGACGGCGTTCCCGTCTTGTCCGGCTGGCTGGCCACCGGAGTGGATTGTGCGAACGCGAGCGGGGTAAAACTCAGCGGTAATGCCAGCAAAAGACCCGGCAAGAGGACCTGTCTATTCGCTACTTTGATCGCATTCATCCTCGAGACCTCCCGACACCGACACGAAGTATCCGTACGAATCCACTCGGTTAGACGACAGTATGCGCTCTTTGGTGAGGAAAGCGCGACCTCTTTTTGATTGAGCGCACAAGTCTTTAACGCCATATCCCCAACGCGCTCCACCCCTGGGCCCGTAACTCGATCAGGACCTATATCCCTCCAAGAAATCGTATTCATATTCGCGGCCCATTTTCACCAGACGCCTGTCTGGCGCGAATTTGAATCTCGTCTAACCCCTTATGCCCCAACGCAACGAACTGCCGCGTTCCCCGTTGGAAGTCTCGCCCATCTGCGATACAGTGGAGGACACAATGCACGCAGATCCTTTGGCCCGCCCAAGGGGCTGGCAAAATGGTTTTCGAGTTGGCATGCCATTCGTTACGCTCCGCTGCCTCCAATCCCGCCTCGCCTCGCGAATTGCAGCCCCCCTCGCACTTAGCTGCGCGGCAGCTTTGGTCGCTCTGAGCCTCAGCCCTACCCTCTTTGCGCAGCCACCGAGCGACCATCCCCCACATCATCAACACCCCCAAACGAATGCTGAAGCAGATAAACCGGAAGAGCCGTCCGCGGTGATCGATGCAACCACCGCCGGCGGCTCCCTGATTCTCGATCATGACTGGAAAATGGGCATCACCTCCGACGACGCCCCTGCGCAGCCGTCCTTTGACGACTCCAAATGGGCCACCCGCAATGCCCAAAAGTCATTCGCCGACGTCAGCGACACCACCATTGAGAGTGAATTCAAGGTCCACCACGACCGTCACCACGGCCCCTTTGGAAACGGCTTCGCCTGGTTCCGAATCCACGTACTGCTGCCTGCCCACCACGACCATTGGGTCCTGCTGGTCAGACTCCCCATCACTCGATCTGGGCAATTTACAGGTGGCACTGAGCCCAGTCTGGGAATGGATGTCTTTGCCAACGGCCAGCAGATCACTCCCGAAGGCCCGCACGCCACCGCGCCGGAAGGGTATCCCCAGATCTCTCGCATCTATCCAATCCATATCCCTGACTCCGATACTTCCCTTACTCTGGCTATTCGAATTCCCTATGTCCCAATAGGTTTCTCAGCGTATACAAGCTTCTTCGCCGGCCGTACCTTCATCCTCGGCGACGGGCGCGATCTGAATGTTCACCTCAACCTCTGGAAAGATCGAATCCTCTTCGAGCGCTTGCCCTCTCTCGTAGACAGCGGTATCAAAATGCTGCTCGGGCTCTTTCTTCTCGCCCTCTTCTGGACTCAACGCGATCATCGCGAATATCTCTGGCTCGGCCTCCATCTCATCTTCACGGCGCCCCTTGCATTCATTGAACTGGGAGGCAGTTATGGACGCATGGAGAGGATGCTTCTCGGCGCACTCTCCATGCAGCTGCTGTTAATCTCGACCTACTTCTATTTCGAGTTTCTGGTTTCGTTCCTTTCTCTCCGCAAGCGATGGTACATCCTCGCGATGCGCTACACCGCCCCCCTCCTTCTCCCCTTCGGGCCATTGCTTCTGTTCGTGCGTGGCAACACCCCAGCCATAGGAATCGCTCTTGTCATCTTTGGCCTCTTCGCATTGGCCTGGGTCGTAGCCTGGTTCCTGTTCGTCGGCATCACGCTAACCGTCGCTGCAATCCGCCGGAATTATGAGGCCGCCCTGCTTCTGCTACCCCTGTTGTTGAGCGTAGTCGGCCTGGTCGAGATTCTCTCGACCAGTTCCGCCAGCTGGATGGGTGGCCCAATCCAATCCCCCCTTACGTTCCAGTTCGGCCCCATCCCGATCCACTTCTCCGCCGTCGCAGACTTCGCCGGCATCTTCGTCATTATCGTCATCATCTTCGCCCGATTCCTGCGCATTCACCGCGAACGCGAGCGCGCCTCCAATGAACTGGCCGCAGCTCGCAGCGTGCAGGAGCTGATGATCCCCCGCGAATCCCCCGAAACCCCCGGCTTCCATGTCGACACCGTCTACAAGCCCGCAGCCGAGGTAGGCGGCGACTTCTTCCATATCGAAGCCGTCGGGGATGGCGGCCTGCTCGTAGTGATCGGCGACGTAGCAGGACACGGCCTGCAGGCAGCCATGAACGTCTCCATGCTCATGGGCGCCCTGCGCCGGTCAAATCAAACCGAGCCAAGCGAACTCCTCGCCAGCCTCAACGAGGTCCTCGTCGGCAGCGCAAGCTTCACCACCTGCGAAGTCGCCTACTTCTCGCCAGACGGAGAAGTAGTCATCGCCAGCGCAGGCCATCCGCCGCCATACCTCAACAGCCAGGAAATCCACCTGCCCGGCGGCCTGCCCCTCGGAGTCATCGCCGACGTCCAATACGAACAGATCCGCCTCTACCTGCATCCCGGCGACCGGCTGCTCATGATGTCCGACGGCGTAGCCGAAGCCCGCAAATCCAACGGCGAGCTCTTCGGCTTCGATCGCGTCCGCAATCTCAGCAACCAGTCAGCCTTCTTCATCGCCGACGCCGCCAAGGAGTTCGGCCAGGAAGACGACATCACCGTCCTTACCGTACGCCGTCTCGCGCAAGCCGCAGCCGCATAGCCCGAGGAGACCGAAATGACAAGATGGCAAGCATGTTCATCGATGGCAGCGTGCACGCTTGCACTGGCGACCGCCGAACTCCTCTACGCCCAACCCGCGCCTGCTGCTGGCCATGCCTATATCCGCGTTCAGGCCGCCGCGTCCATTGGGCAGCCTCTCAACGGCCGGCTGCTAATCTTCCTGAAACCGGGTTCAGGCGACAAGGAAGTGGATTCGACCGAGTTCAACCCAACCGCGACGTGGGTTGCGGCCCGCGAAGTGCACAACTGGGCGCCCGGCGCCTTCGTCGAAGTTGATGCGGATGAGATTGCCTTTCCGAAAGGCTTTTCCACGCTTTCGCCGGGAACCTACGAAGCCCAGGCCGTGCTCGACGTGGACCACAGTTACAACTATGGCGGGCGAAATCCGAAAGACTGGATCGGCCCGGTCGTCTCCACCAGAAACTGGACGCCGGCCTCGGGTCCGGAACCGGTGCTTACGCTCGATCGTCATCCGGAGCCAAATCCCGCCCAGGCTGAAGCGATGGCCAAAATCAAAGCCGCCGCTACCTCCGATGTGGCCCGCCTCGAAGAGTTCGAGAGCCCGGTGCTGAGCCGGTTCTGGGGGCGCCCAGTCAAGATCCGGGCCTGGGTGATTCTGCCGCCGGGCTATGAGGACCATGCAGCCGGCACATATCCTACCGTCTACTGGACCCACGGATTTGGCGGAACTCTCGACGGCGCGCTCGCGACCGGAATCCGAGTCATCCACGAGCGAACCGCCGCCGGTAAGATGCCGCCGATGATCTGGGTCATGCTCGATGAGTCGATTCCCCAGGGAACCCACGAATTTGCCGACTCGGTCAACAACGGCCCCTGGGGAACCGCGCTTACCACCGAGTTCATTCCCTATCTGGAAAGCAAATACCGCATGGACGCGAAAACCAGCGGCCGCTTTCTCAACGGCCACTCCAGCGGCGGCTGGGCCACGCTCCAACTCCAGGTGAACTACCCCAGGATCTTCGGTGGAACCTGGTCGACCTCGCCCGACCCCAGCGATTTCCACGACTTCACTAACATGAATCTCTACGCGCCTAACGCCAACGCCTACCGTCAACCCAACGGCGAACCCATTCCCATCTTCCGTGACCAGGGCAAAATCGTTGCCACCGTGGAGCAGTTTGCCCGCCTGGAGATGGTCTTGGGCAGCTATGGCGGCCAGATGACCTCCTTCGATTGGGTCTTCTCGCCGAAGGGTCCCGACGGCGCTCCGGAACCGGCCTACGATCGGGAAACCGGCCAGGTCGATCCGGCAGTCGTAGCCTACTGGCGCGAACACTACGACCTGGCGCATATCGTCGAAACGCACTGGGAGGAACGGGGCGCCGACCTCAAAGGCCGGATTCATGTCTACGTCGGCACCGCCGACACCTTTTACCTCGATGGCGCCGCGCACAAGTTTGACGCGGTGCTGGCCAAGCTCGGCGCGGACGCGCATTTCACCTACGTGCCTAGCCGCACCCATTTCGATGTCTATAAGATTGGCGACGACCGTCAGGGCCTTTTCGACGAGATTGCCGCGCAGATGTACGCTGTAGCCCGACCCGGCGCGGAGTGGAAAAAGAAATAGCGGCGCTGATCCTGTCTTCCGCGAAACCCCTTGCTCGCTTCATCCCCAAAAGAGAGACTGCGCGCGCCCCGCGCTCCATACTTCGTCCTCAGTCGTAATACTCGAGGCCCAAGTGAGTAATCAAATCCTCACCCATAATATGCCGCAGCGTGTTCTTCAACTTCATCGACTGAATAAACAGATCATGCTCCGGATATAACCCAGGCGCAGTCTGCGGACTCTTCCAGTAAAAGCTCAACCACTCCTGAATCCCAATATTCGCCAACTGAGGCGTCCGCTTCGCCAGATCCAGAAATAACACCAGATCCAGCGCAATCGGAGCCGCCAATATCGAATCACGGCAAAGGAAATCCACCTTGATCTGCATCGGATAGCCCAGCCATCCAAAGATGTCGATGTTATCCCAGCCTTCCTTGTTATCTCCCCGCGGCGGATAGTAATTAATCCGCACCTTGTGATACAGGTCCTTGTATAAGTCGGGATATAACTCAGGCTGCAGAATGTAATCCAGCACACCCAGCTTCGACTCTTCCTTCGTCTTAAACGACTCAGGATCGTCCAGCACCTCGCCATCGCGATTGCCAAGAATATTGGTCGAGTACCAACCGGCAACGCCAAGCATCCTCGCCTTGAAAGCCGGCGCCAGCACAGTCTTGATAAACGTCTGCCCCGTCTTGAAGTCCTTCCCCGTAATCGGTGCAGAGTTCTGCCGCGACAACTCCACCATCACCGGCAAATCGACAGTCAGATTCGGCGCACCATTGGCAAACGGCACACCTTCTTTGAGAGCCGCATATGCATAAATCTGCGAAGGCGCAATCGACGGATCGTTATCCACCAGCCCCTTCTCAAAGGCCGCGATCGATTCATGCACAGCCGTAGGCTCAAGAAAAATCTCCGTAGAACCAGCCCACAACACCACGACGCGATCGACCTTCTTCTTGAATGCCTGGATATCCGCAATCACCTGCATCGCAAGATCGCACTTATGCTTGCCCTTCTTCACATGCGTTCCATTGAGGCGCTTCACATAATACTGATCAAAGACCGCAGGCATCGGTTTGATGGCCTCGAGAAAAGGCTTGATCTGCGACAGATGATCGTGATCGATTACCTTTGCATGCGCAGCCGCCTCATAAACGTTGTCCTCAAAAATATCCCAACCCGTAAAGACAATATCGTCCAGGCTCGCCAAGGGCGCGAAATCCCTGATCAGAGGCGAGTTGTTGTCGGTACGCTTACCCAGCCGAATCGTCCCCATCTGCGTCAGCGATCCTATAGGCTTCGCAAGCCCTCGCCGTACAGCTTCGACTCCCGCAATCAGCGTCGTAGCAACGGCGCCCATGCCGACCACCATGATTCCAAGCTTGCCCGTTGCGGGCGCAATCTCAGCGGTCTTGCGGCCGCCTTGCTGTTCAATTGACATCTGCTTCCAAACCATCCCTTCTGTCTTTACCTGTTGTTTTATATCGGGTGCCCCATCCTTGCCGCGTCTTTGCGGCAAGGATGGGATAACTCATGCTTCAGTCGTCACTCGGTCTCGCTTCTTCCAGTGCGTCCAGACAAACCAGGCAATTGCCGCCACCAGAGCTAACTCTACGACCAAGTGAAAGCGATGAAACCACTCATGAAACCTGGGATCGGTATTCCACCGGTCGCCTAACTGCTTGCCCACATAAGCCAACGCAAAGCACCACGGCCACGATCCAATAAATGTATACACATGAAACCGAAGCTGCGGCATCCGGGCAATGCCCGCCGGAAAAGCAATAAAAGTACGAACCACCGGCAGCAGCCGACCAATCAGCACCGCAACCGACCCGTACTTCTCAAAAAACGAATGCATCCGGTCCAGGTCATGCGCGCTCATCAGCACGTATTTGCCGTAGCGCAGCACCAGCGGACGCCCGCCCCACGCGCCAATCCAGTACGCAATCACCGAGCCCAGGTTGCAGCCCAGCGCTCCAGCCGTCGCCACCCAGATCAGACCCATCCAGGTATCGCCGCCGCCAAAGCGTCCCGTCGAAACCAGGTAGCCGGCAAACGGCATAATGATCTCCGACGGCAGCGGTATGCACGCCGACTCGATCCCCATCAACAAAGCCACCCCCGCATAACCAGAGGAAGAGATCGTCCAGATGACGAAGTGCACAATACTAGCGAGCAGTTGTTCGGTCACAGACCTCCAGTATAAACGTCGCCCCGGCACACCCTTAACGCACGATAAGCTGTAGAAAGAAAGGTCATCCATCGTGCCCGATTCACCTGCAGTCCCCCTCACCCTCGAAGGCTCCAGCATGCTGCATCAGGTCTTTCGCTTCAACTGGAAGACCTGGCGCGCTCTTTCACATGCCGACCGCGAACGGATCTCCGCAGTAGCCGTCAGCAAACTCAATGAAATCGGCAAGCCCACGAGCGAAGACCCCTCGCATCAGACCGTCCTCTTCTCCCTCCTCGGGCACAAAGGCGACTTGATGCTGATCCACCTCCGCGACTCCGTTGAGGCACTCAATTACGTCGAACTCGCCCTCGCCCAAACCGAGTTCTACGACTATCTAGAACAGACTTATTCCTATCTATCGGTAGTCGAGCTCGGCCTCTACGAGTCCTCAGCCAAAACCTATAGCGCCCTCGCCGCCAGCGACGTTGCCCCTCACTCGCCTGAGTGGAATGCAGCCATCAAAGAGACCATCGACCGCCAGTCCACAGCCATGGCAGGCAGGCTCCGCCCATCTATTCCACCGGCCGCATACGCCTGCTTCTATCCCATGGATCGCAAGCGCGACGAAACCGTGAACTGGTACCTCGAACCGATGTCCGAGCGCCAGCGCATGATGCACGAGCACGGAATGATCGGCCGTCGCTACGCCGACGACGTCCGCCAGATCATCTCAGCGTCGATTGGCCTCGACGACTGGGAGTGGGGCGTCGACCTCTTCGCCAACGACCCCATCACATTCAAAAAGCTCATCTATGAAATGCGCTTCGACGAAGTAAGCGCCAAATACGCCCTCTTCGGCACCTTCTACGTAGGCGTCCGCCTGCCAATCGAAAGCCTAACCAACTGGCTCTCCGGCACCATCTGATCCAGGTAAGGCAAGGCTTCAGCCTTGCCATCTCCACCGCCCGATCATCTGTCCGACGAGGGGCCTCGATGGCCCCGAGCCTCTTCCTATCATCACAAATGCGTCCATATCAGCCTTGCCAACGTGGAACAATAACAACATGCCGCCGAAGCCCACAAAACGAGCCACCAAAAAAACCACCGCGAAAAAGACTACACCGAAAAAGTCCGCTAAGAAGAAAGCCGCCGCAAAGCCTCTCCCAGCCAACCGCACCCCCAACGCCAAGCCTCTGCCAGCCCCACCCACCGGCCACGGCGTAGCCAAACTCGAAATCAAACCCGAGCGCATCCAGTCCATCCTCAAGATCCTCCACGAAACCTACCCCGACGTCGAGTGCGCCCTCGTTCACACCTCCCCGTGGCAACTGCTCGTCGCCACCATTCTCTCCGCGCAATGCACTGACGCCCGCGTCAACATGGTCACGCCCAGGCTCTTCGCCACCTACCCTACCCCACAGGCCATGGCTAAAGCACCCATCGAATCCATCGAAGAGCTCATCCGCACCACCGGCTTCTATCACAACAAAGCCAAATCAATTCAAGGCGCAGGCCGAGTCATCAGCGAAGACTTCGGCGGCAAAGTCCCCGAGACCATGGCCGAACTCTTAACCATCCCTGGAGCAGCCCGCAAAACCGCGAACGTAGTACTCGGCGTCGCTTACGGCAAAGCCGAAGGCGTCGTCGTCGACACCCACGTCTTCCGAGTCTCCCGCCGCCTAGGCCTCACACGCAGCGAAACCCCGCAGGCAGTCGAGCAGGACCTCATGAAAGTAATCCCCCAGGACCGCTGGATCCAGTTCTCCCACGAACTAATCCATCACGGCCGCCAGATCTGTGAAGCCCGCAAACCCAAATGCGCCGCCTGCCCCTTAGAGCAACTTTGCCACGCCCCCGACAAAACCTGGCACTCGTAAAATCTGTCCGAACAGGGACGGAAGAAATACTAATCAAGCGTTGAGCGATCGAAATCTTCCGGAAATGCGGTTCACCATATTGACCAAGTAAGGGCGTGGCACAAAATCACTCCGGCTCCCCGGGAAAATCCGAGAAGTTGTCGGGCTCCATAGTTTCTCTTAGGGCTTTAACTCCTCGGATGTCCATCAATTTGAGGTCTCCAGGCATTTCCCCAGTGAATTGCTTCATGGCCCAACGTAATTCATCAGTATTCTTGGTCAATCGCTGCTGGATCCGCTTGAAAGTTTCAAATGCAATCAGGTCGCAGGCCTGTAACCCGACTGATTGCTTCCAGCCTAAAGTAGTAAATGAATGGAAAAAGCGACGTGAGCCCCACCGCAAATCGCTTAGCATGTGGTTATAGGCGCTAAGAGCTTGTGCATCCCAATCGCCATGATCTTGAACGATCATCACTTGATCGTCTGGAAACTGTTCTCGCAAAATTGAGCCTAAACTGACCATTAGCTGCTTAATGCAGAGAGCATAGGCATTTTCGCGACGATCGTCGGGTCCACCGGGAAACACCTCCTTCAGTGCTTCCATATCTACTCCAACCCCGACAATTCCCATGTTTCTTCGCTTGATGATCTTGATGAGTTCGGCGGAAAACTCTTCACTCATCTTCTTGTCCCAATTTAAAAACTCTCCGTCGTAGCAGTTCATCGGTGAGGCGTGAAAGCGAGTAATTTGCTGATCTGGTCGATGTTTGCCATTTACCTTTTCAATGCATCTTGACCATTGATTCTCTAATCTTCGCCATTCCGATTCTTCGGCGATCCATCCAGCTACAACCATGCACCGGTGTTCTTTGTCATAGCTCTCATCGAACTGGAATTTCCAGACGGTCACGAATTCTAAGCCCTTACCAATGCTAAACCTGAGTACATAGGTTGAGGAGAAAGGCCATTCCCTCTTATTCGTCCTCAAATCGAGGCAATATAAATGGCTGCAAAGTGCGCGCTAAGATGAAAACAACATGACCCCCGACACCGCCACCGAACGGGATCTAACCTTCCTCCACCAGACCATCGAACTAGCCCACGCAGCGCGAGCCCACGGCGCCCATCCTTTCGGCGCCCTCATCACCGACGAGCACGGCAAGGTCCTCGTCACCGCTCGAAACAACGCCGTCCCGCCCAAGGGCGACCCCACCCAGCACGCTGAACGCCTCGCCTGCTCCCTGATCGGCCGTCAGTTCACCCCGGCGCAACTCGCCAATTGCACTCTGTACACCAGCACCGAACCCTGCGCCATGTGCGCCGGTGCTATCTACTGGACAGGCATCCGCCGCGTCGTATACGCCCTCTCAGCAAAGACCCTCTATAACCTGATCGGCAGCAACGCAGAGAGCCTCGACTTTCCCTGCCGCGAACTCTTCGCCCGAGGCCAACAACCCACCACCGTCCTCGGCCCATTCATAGAAGAAGAAGCCGCCCAGCCCCACCACGGCTTCTGGACAAGGTAAGTGGCGTAAAACGTCGACGGCGTGAAACATCCCAGCCCCAACAACATGCCGGGAACCCCTCAACCCAACCGCCCCACAAACTCCGCAATAATCGCAGCCGCGCGTTCCGGCTCCCGTTGCAAAATCAGATGCGGCCCAGCAATCCTCGCCACAGCCATATCAGGCCTGACTTTCGACATATCTCTAAGGCATGCCGCCCCAACCACACGATCTCGCTCCGCCTGTATATACAAGATCGGCACAGCAATCTGAGCAAGCTCCTTACGCCGGTCACAAGCAAGCACCTCACGAAGACGCGCCGACATAACCCTTGGCTGAACAGATCGGACAGCACTGCGCATAGCTGCGAGCAATGAAGACGGCCCAGTCGGCCCTACCTGCACAAGCCTGAGCACAAAATCCGGCATTGCAATCCGAAACGCAATCGGCCCAAACACCGAACATCCCACTCGCAGCAATCCCGATGCAGGACTCGAAGCGAACCCCGCAGAGAGAACCACGCCCATCAAATTCGGAGGATTCGTAGCCGCATATTGAATCGCAAGCGGCGTCGAAAACGATTCCGCCACAATAACAAACCGTTCCGAAGCCGGAACAGAAGACCGCACAATATCCAACAGTTGCTCGTAAGAAAGAAAAACATCCCGCGGATACCGAACGACCGTTGTTTCGAAGCCCTCGGGAAGCGCCCGCACCAATCCGGCAAACAGTTCCCCGGTCCCCTCCAGTCCGGGCATCAACACGAGTTTGCATACCGAAGCAGGCATAAGTGCACAAGATCAATGGCGGTCGAGGTCCTCAACGACAGGGCCCATGTCGCAGGGCGGTAAGGTTTGTAACGCTGGCCGGCTTTGATTCACATTCCAGTAGGAAGTGCCAGCCTCAGTGGCTCATCTTCCATCCGCTTCAGCAGCGGGAATGAGAGGCACCGTATACGCCTCTGTCGCGCCCGCTCTCAAGCCCCAACAGGAGCACATCCCATGAATGAGTTTCTTCCCGCCATCATCGCTCTCATAGTCCTCGGCACCGTCTTCCTCTATGGTTACCTCACCGACCCATACCGGGCTCGAACCATCGCCATCCAGCCAGCCCATGGCGAAGCCAACCGACGCAGCAATGGAAACCTTCAGCCGTCGAAGATTGGCTAAAAAGATCCGCAAAAGCAAGTGAGACCTCAACCTGAACCGGCAGTTTCATCGCAGAGGCCAGGCGAGCAAATTCGTGCGCAGCACCAACCCTATTCTCTAATCCCTATTCCCTGATCCCTGTTCCTTGCATCGCCTTCACCACAGCCTCAATCAGCGACGGCAAATCCGAAACCACAGCCTCACCCGCCGGCTCCCACCCAAACTCCCGCATAGTCGCCGAAGTCACAGGCCCAATCGAAATCCCAGCCACTCCCGCAAACGGAAACGCAACCCCTGCCTCCTGCGCCACCTCAGCCAGGTTCCGCACACTCGAAGAACTCGTAAACGTCGCCGCATCCACGCCCACCTTCAGCGCCTCCGCAAGCAGCTCCCGAGCTCCATCCGGAAGCCCCGTCTGATATGCATCCACCACCGTCATCAGCGCCCCGGCATCCGTCAGCGCATCCGGAATCACATCCCGAGCCACCTTGGCCCGCGCCAGCAGCACCCGCTTCGCCACTATCGAGTTCCCCAGCGCCGCAACCACTCCCTCGGAGTTGTAACTATCCGGCACCACCGTCACCCGAAAATCGGCTTTCCTCGCCGCCTCCGCCGTAGCTCCGCCTACTGCAGCCACACGCAGCAGCTTGATTCCGGAAACATCCACATCCAGCTTCGAGCACCGCGCTGCCATCGCCTGCACCGTGTTCACACTGGTCAGCACCAGCCAGTCAAAAGACGCCAGCTTGCGCACTGCTGCATCCAGAGGCTCATACGAGTCGGGAGGCCGAATCTCCATCACCGGCACCTCGACTGGCTCAGCTCCCAGCGCCTTCAGGCCATCGCTCAGCTTCCCTGCCTGATGCACAGCGCGCGTTACAAGCACTCTCCTGCCGGCCAGCGGCAACACATCTTCCAATTGTTTTTCACTCAATGAGTCCCAATTCCTTCAAACAGTTCCCTTGCTCCCAACCTCAAAAGGTCTGAAGCAATCGCCTGCCCCAGACTCTCCGCATCATCCCCGTCATTCCCAATCGCCCGGCTTCGAATCACGCGCTCTCCCGCAGGATCAGCCACAGCCCCCAGAATCTCGTACCGTCCATCGCCCATAGCCCGGCAATGTATTCCGATCGGCACCTGGCAGCCGCCACCCAATCCAGCAAGCCCAACCCGCTCCGCCGTCACCGCAAACCGCGTTTTAGCATCATCCAGAAACGCCAGCACTGCCGCCGTCTCCGCATCATCAGCCCGAATCTCAATCCCCAGCGCACCCTGCCCCGCCGCGGGACACATCACCTCCGGCTCCAGCCTCTCGCGCACCCACTCCGTCTTCTCCAGCCGATCCAACCCAGCAGCCGCCAGAATGATGGCGTCCGCCTGCCCCTCGCCCAGCTTTCTTAGCCGAGTATCCACATTCCCGCGAAACTCCGCATACTCGAGATCCGGCCGCAAATAGCGCAACTGCGCCCGCCTCCGCAAACTGCTCGTCCCCACCCGAGCCCCCGCCGGCAGCTCCGCCAAACTCCCATACTCCCGCGAAACCACCACATCCCGAGCATCAACCCGCTTCGGCGTAGCTCCAATCTCAAATCCGTCAGGCAACTCCGTCGGCAAATCCTTCAGGCTATGCACCGCTAGGTCGATCCGTCCCGCCGCCAACGCCTCTTCAATCTCCAGCGTGAACATCCCCTTCGTCCCCACCTCCGCAAAGGTCGCCTCCTGCATGCGATCCCCCGTCGTGCGGATCACCTGGATATCCACCTCATGCCCCTGTGCATGCAGCAGCCTGCCAATCGAGTAAGACTGCCACAACGCCAGTTGCGATCCCCGCGTGCCAATCCGAATCATGACCGGCCTTTCGCAAGCCCGGCAAGGACCTCGTCCCCTTCAACCGACGCCCTGTCATCTCGCATCACAGCACCAGCCTCAAACAACCCCTGCTCCATCTGCAGCGAATACGTCTCGCGAATCGCCTCAATCCGCGCCAGATCTCCATCCCGAGCCGCCTGCTTCAGCGCCTGCATCGGCGGATGAAGAAACTTGTTCACCAGCGACCTGCTCATCGCCTCAATCGCCGCCGCCTGCTCTGCGGTCAAATTCCCCAACCGCGACTGCACCCGGCGGACCTCACTCTGTCGCATCTCCTCCGCCTGCCGTTGCAAACTCACAATCACCGGAGTCACATTGATCGCCGACCGCTTCAGGTGAAATCGCTCCACCTCTGCTGCAATCACCGCCTCCGCATCCTCAGCCGCGCGGGTTCGCTCCGCAACATGCGCCGCTGCCACCTGCTGCAGATCGTCAATGTCGTAGAGAAATATCCCCTCCAGCCGATTCATCTCCGGATCAACATCGCGCGGTACAGCAATATCGATAAAGAACATTGGTCGATTCTTGCGCCGATGCAGAAACGCCTGCCCATCCTCTCGGCGAAAAATCGGCATCGGCGCTCCCGTCGAAGTAATCACAATATCGGCCTGACTAGCCGCCTGTTTCATCTCGCTCCAGGGCACTACCTGCGGCACGACCTCACCGGCAAACTGCTGCACCATGCGAGCCGCGCGCTCTTCGGTACGGTTCGTAATCAACACCGTGCCAGCGCCATGCCCAATCAGGTGACGAGCAGCCAGTTCGCTCATCTTCCCCGCGCCCACCAGAAAGACCGTCTTCCCATGCAGCGAACCAAAGATCTTCTGAGCCAACTCCACCGCCACCGAAGCGATCGAGACCGAGCTGCTGCCAATCTCCGTCTCCGACCGCACCTTCTTCGCCGCCGCAAAGGCCGATTGCAGCAGCGGCTCCAGTTGCGAAGCCAAAGTCCCTGCCTCGCGCGCAACGTTATAAGCCTCTTTCACCTGCCCCAGAATCTGTGGCTCACCCACCACCATCGAGTCCAGGCTCGCCGCCACGCGAAACAGATGCCGAACCGCCTCCTCGTCGCGGTGCACATACAAGTGCGGCAGCAACTGCCCCGGCTCAATCGCAAAATGCCGATGCAGAAATCCCGCGATATCCGCCCCCTCCGACTCCACCGCCGTCAGAATCTCAACCCGGTTGCAAGTCGAGAGAATCATCGCCTCCGCAACTCCCGCCTCATCCCTCAAAGCGATAGCCGCGCCCGCCAGCGACTCGTGCGGAATCGCCACCCGCTCCCGTAACTCGATCGGCGCCGTCTTGTGATTGATGCCCAGCAAAACAAGTCTCATGGCGCTGGATACCTGTGAACCTGGCTGAACTGATTCGCCGCCCAAACAATCAGCATCACGACAAAAACGCCGCTCGACAGATAGGCCGCCCTGCGCCCGCGCAATCCCGCGCTGCGCCGTATGTACAGAAGCACCACGTACATCACCCACATCGCAAACGACAAAAGCACCTTGGGATCGAAGAAATATGCCGATCCCACGCTCTCCTGCGCCAGCAACGAACCCACCAGCAGCCCCAGCGTCATGCATGGAAATCCAAACAGCAGCGTTGCATGAGCGATCCGCTCCAGCGTGTCCAGCGGCGGCAGCAAATCCCCACTAAGGATGGGGTGCCCCATCCTGCGCCGGTTTTGCGCA
>Ga0206972_1042_pt1 | contig 33028 bp, 23 predicted proteins | sample Alteio_BWOrgHeat_86_FD_152925 | JGI IMG/M metagenome (GOLD analysis project Ga0206972, IMG submission 152925) | Enriched cells from forest soil in Barre Woods Harvard Forest LTER site, Petersham, Massachusetts, United States -... | ecosystem: Environmental > Terrestrial > Soil > Temperate forest >...
TTTTAAATTTAGAATAGAAAATTAAGGGAAAAATTCATTTCCCGGTTATTTTTTTGGTCAGTCGCCGGTTTTATCGGTAGAAACTCGATTTTTTTCGGGCCTGCCGTTTTCATTTTTTCTTTTTGAGCTGGTGTCAGCTGCATTGCAAACTGCTTGCGGGTATCGTTTTTCAATGCGCGGAGCTGCTGTTTTTTCTCAGCTGGCGAGAGCCGGGTGTCTGCCGTGATCGCCTGTTTTTTGCTCCGGGTATCCTGGTGCAGTTTTTTCAGGCTGTGCTTCTGTGCAGGGCTGAGGTTCAGTTGTGCAGCGAGGTGTTTTCCATGCGCCGGTGGCGGTGTGGTCTGTGCTGAACAGAGACCGCCGATCAGCAAAGCGGGGATCATAAATAGATAAATTTTCATAGGGATTGTATTTCAGGATAAGAGTGCAGCGGGCAAGGGAAGTTTAAGTTGCCACGTTATATTAACAACTTGTTTTTCAGCCCATCCATCCCACAAAAAATAAAAAGGCGCAAAGAACAGGTCCTTTGCGCCTTGTGTATGATATACTGCCGGCTATCTCAGGAAAAGCATTTCCCTGTATTTAGGGAGGGTCCAGTCCTCATCATTCACCAGTTCCTCGAGCTTGTCCACATGATACCGGATATCATCGAAGAAGGGTTCCTTGACCTGGGTGCAATAGGCGATCGCCTTCGTGCGGCTCTCCGAAATATTGTTCACGATCTTGCGGGCCTCCACCATGCCGTGCACTTTTTCATATACCACCTGTATGTGCTCGCTCACCTGCTTCAGGATCGTGAGTTGACTCTTGTAGGCTGATTCGGGCAGGCCGGCGGTCTTGAGGCCATTGATATTTTCCAGCAGTTCGTTCTGGTAACTGACGGCAACGGGAATAATATGATTGATGGCAAGGTCTCCCATGATGCGCGCTTCGATCTGCACCTTCTTGATATATTTTTCAAGCTCTATTTCATGGCGCGCCTCCAGTTCGGAATGAGAATACACATGGTTGTTCTCAAACAGCGCCTTCGCTTTTTTTGATACCATGGCATCCAGTGCCAGGGGTGTGGTGCGAACATTCGGAAGACCGCGGCGTTCTGCCTCATGATGCCACTCGTCGCTGTAACCATCTCCTTCGAACAACACTTTTTTGCCGTCGACGATATATTTCTGGATCACCTGCATGATCGCCACTTCTTTCTTGTCGCCCTTCTCGATGCTGGCATCCACGTCTTTTTTGAAGTTCTTTAATGTTTCCGCTACGATGGTATTCAGTACGGTCATGGCATTGGAGCAGTTGGCCGAGGATCCTACCGCGCGGAACTCGAATTTGTTGCCGGTGAAGGCAAAAGGAGAGGTCCTGTTGCGGTCGGTGTTGTCGAGCATCAGTTCGGGGATGGAGCGGTGAATATCCAGCTTGAGGATGGCCTCATCCTGCTCATCGAATTTATTGTTTACCCGGGTCTCGATCTCTCCCAGCACTTTGGCGAGGTACTGCCCCACAAAAACGGAAATAATGGCCGGGGGCGCTTCGTTGGCGCCGAGGCGATGATCGTTCCCCGCGGAGGCGATGGAAGAACGCAACAGGTCTGAATAGTCATGTACCGCCTTGATCGTATTCACGAAAAAGGTGAGGAACATCAGGTTCGTCTTCGGTGTTTTACCCGGCGCGAGGAGGTTGACACCCGTATCGGTGGCCATGCTCCAGTTGTTGTGCTTGCCACTGCCGTTGATGCCTGCAAAAGGTTTTTCATGCATCAGCACCCTCAGTTTGTGGCGGCGGGCCACGCGGTCCATGATATCCATAAGGAGGGCGTTGTGATCGACCGCCACGCTCACCTCTTCAAAGATCGGTGCGCACTCGAACTGCGCAGGCGCCACCTCATTGTGCCGTGTACGCAGGGGAATGCCCAGCCGGTAACTCTCCGTTTCATAATCGCGCATGAACGCATAAACGCGTTCGGGTATCGATCCAAAATAATGGTCCTCCAATTGCTGGCCCTTGGCGGGCGAAGCGCCGAATACGGTGCGGCCGCACTGAACGATATCGGGGCGGGCATTTGCCAGGGCCTCATCGATCACGAAGTATTCCTGCTCCCAGCCGAGCGTGGGGGTCACCTTGGTAACGTTCTTGTCGAAATAATTACATACATCCACCGCGGCCTTGTTCAGCGATTCCACCGCTTTGAGCAGGGGCGCTTTATAATCGAGCGATTCACCTGTGTACGAAACGAATATGGTGGGAATGCAAAGCGTCTTGCCTTGCCCGATCTCCATGATAAAGGCGGGTGAAGAGGGGTCCCAGGCAGTATAACCGCGGGCCTCGAAGGTGGCGCGGAGACCGCCGCTGGGAAAAGAAGAAGCATCCGGCTCCTGTTGTATCAGCGCCGCTCCATCAAACTCCTCGATCGCAGTGCCATCACTCTTGATCGTAAAAAAACTGTCGTGCTTTTCAGCCGTGCTGCCCGTTAATGGCTGAAACCAGTGCGTGAAATGGGTCACGCCCTTGCTTTCGGCCCAGCCGCGGATGCCGTTCGCTACCTGGTTGGCAACGGCCCGGTCAATTCTTTTGCCGCCACGGGTGCTGCCCGCCAGGCTTTTATAGGCTTCGTCACTCAAAAAGGCGCGCGCCGTTTTCAGCGTGAATACATTCTCACCAAAGATCGCGGTGATCCGGGCGGTACCCGAACAGCCGGGTTGAGGAGTTTCAGTAGATAGGTTGGCAATCGCTTTAAATCGTAAAGACATGGTATTTTAGTTGTTGTTCAAGCGACAAATATCATGAAAAGGATAATATTTCCGGCTCTTTGTTCGATTTTCCGGACAAAAAGTGGAAAAATCAATACATATAAAATTATTTAATATGTATGGTGTTTTTTCAGGATGAGATATTCCCCCTCTAATTGCTGGGGTGTACCGTATAAGCGGTGTAATAGCTCCTGATAATGTGCACTTTCAGCTTGTCTCCCGTTGCGCTTACCAGCTTATATTCCTGGAACTGCTTTTTTGCATCCAGGAACCCCACGGTGCAGGTAAGCGGGTTGGTCCCCTTATGGATCTCCACGGTTGGATAGATGCCGAAATCAGGTATCCGCAAGGTGTCGGTCACGACCATTGCCTTGTATTGCAAATGCAGCAGATAGGTGAATGTTTGTTTCGTTTCCCTCGCTTCCACCGAAAACCGCCACCCATAGGCAGGATCATCGATCGGTATGGAATAAGAAGCCACCGGAAGTCGCGTTACGATCCGTCGGTTCGCCGGCACGGTATCGCGGTGAACAGTCGCCATCGTGTCCGCCGCGGGCGGTGGGGAGGCCGGCCCGCTCCCGCACGCAGTGAGTGTCAGTAATATGATAGTGGCAGGCAATCGCATATTATCCTCCTTCTGCAATGTCCCTGATCTGTACCAGGATGGGGTTCCAGCCTTCTCCATTGTTATAGGCTTCGCGGTAGCGTTTTTCCCCGTCTGCCACGGTATTGTAGTCGCCCTGCGTTACGGTCAATATGGTTTCACCATTCCCCGGCGTGAGATCGTAACTCACCGTGAGGTAGTTGGCAGGGATGTCTTCCATAGCCGCATTGTTGGGATCAAAAACGGTATACACCAGGCGCCGCGGCGGATCTATCTCAACAATACTGCCCTTGACAGCTACCAGTTCTTTTCCTTCATGCTCCATCCTCCAGAGCAAAGGACTGCCTGGTTTCCAGTCAGACACCGTCTCGCAGCCGAACATATATTTTTTTGTTTCTGCCGGGTTCACCAGCACATTCCAGATAACCGCTGCATCGGCTTTTATCGTAATACGGCTAACGACCATTTTCTCTTCCATCATTGCATTTTTAGGTTCCATTCTTCCGGAACAATAAAGATAATATTCTTGGTATATCCTTCGCGTCCTCATCAAACCATTCATTCAACCCTGCCAGTGACAAACCGCTGCCTGCCGCGGCCGCATAGAAATCAGAAATATGATGCGTATAGCAACCCAGCTCAATGCGCTGCCCGTCTTTTTCGAAGCGCGCCAGGCTGCCGGTATACTGTTTGAACGGGTGCAGCTCACCGATATAGAGATGCCCGCCTGGTTTCAGCTTTTCCGCCGCCGCACGGAGTACCGGCGCCAGCAATTCTATATGCTCTAAGACCAGGCTGAACACTACCAGGTCAAACACTCCATCTGTAAAGTTCCATTCGCCGAGCAGGTCGGCCTGTTTGAACAAAATGTTCGGGGCAGTGATCTTGTTCTTCGCGTGTTTCAGCATCTCTTCTGAAAGATCTACTGCGAGCAGCTTTTTCGCCCTGCCCGCGAGCCATTCCGAATTCTTTCCCGTACCACATCCCGCTTCGAGCACCTCCGCAAATGGCAGGGATGCCAGCATTCGCCGCAATGAAACGCCTTCCAGGTCGCGGGTGCGATTGGCATCGGCATCATATTGTGCCGCCCAGGCATTATATTTTTCTCTTGTACTCATACCTGCAAACATAAGCAGTATCACAGCTTCCGGGTTTCTCCACAGGGTGCTTAAAACTTCGGCGGGTGCTCATTTTTTTACTTCTTATTTTTGCCGCATGGCAGATGTTACCGTTGCCACCGCGCAACAACTGCGGTTAACAGCAGAAGAATTTGAACGCATCACCGAAGAACTGGGCCGTACCCCCAACTTTACGGAACTCTGTGCCTTCAGCGGCATGTGGAGTGAACATTGCAGCTACAAAAATTCCATCAAATGGCTCAAGACCCTTCCCCGCGACGGGGGCAAAATGCTCGTTGCCGCAGGTGAGGAAAATGCCGGACTGATGGACATGGGCAATGGATTTGGCGTGGTGTTCAAAATAGAGAGCCACAACCATCCCAGCGCTATCGAACCCTTCCAGGGTGCGGCCACGGGAGTCGGCGGCATACACCGCGATATTTTTACCATGGGTGCCCGGCCGATAGCGGCGCTCAACAGCCTTCGCTTTGGTAACCCGTCCGATAAAAAAACACAACATCTCATTAAAGGCATCGTTCACGGCATCGGTCACTATGGCAATTGCTTTGGCGTGCCCACCGTAGGCGGCGAAATTTATTTCGAGGAGGGATACCACACCAACCCGCTCGTAAATGCCATGAGCGTCGGCATCGTGCGCATCGGCGAAACGGTCAGCGCCACCGCTACCGGAAAGGGCAACCCGGTTTTCTTTGTCGGCAGTGCTACAGGGAAAGACGGTATCGGCGGCGCGAGCTTTGCAAGTGCCAATATCACCAGCGAAAGCGTAGAAGAGCTGCCCGCGGTACAGGTGGGCGATCCCTTCCAGGAAAAGAAATTGCTCGAGGCATGCCTCGAGGTCATTGCCACGGGCGCAGTCGTGGGCATGCAGGACATGGGCGCTGCGGGCATCATCTGCTCTACGGCCGAAATGAGCGCCAAGGGCGGAGCGGGCATGCGAATCGATCTCGATAAGGTGCCCACGCGCCAGCAGCATATGAAGGCCTGGGAACTGCTCCTGAGCGAGAGCCAGGAAAGAATGCTGCTGGTGGTGGAGAAAGGGAAAGAGGCCCCCGTGCTGGAAATATTTGAAAAATGGGACCTGCCCTGCAGCCAGATAGGGGAAGTGACGGATGATGGCATGCTGCGTTTTTATATGCATGGCGTGGAAGAAGCCGTGCTCCCGGCAGAGCTCCTGGTGCTCGGCGGCGGCGCCCCCCAGTACGACAGGGAATACCGGGCACCTGCTTACCTCGAACAGGTGAACGCTTTTGATGCCACCACTATTGCCGACGTAAAAGACCTCCGCGTTATGGCGGAACGTTTACTGCAATTACCCGATATCGCCTCAAAACGTTGGATATATATGCAGTACGACAGCATGGTCGGCGCGGCCAATATGTCTACCAATGCACCTTCCGACGCTGCCGTAGTGCTGGCGAAAGGAACCGGTAAGGCACTGGCCATAACGGTGGACTGCAACAGCCGATATGTATATGCCGATCCGTATAAAGGCGCGATGATCGCCGTTGCCGAGGCGGCGCGGAACATTGTTTGCAGCGGCGGCGAACCGCTGGGGGTAACCAACTGCCTGAATTTCGGCAATCCCTATGAGCCCGAAGTGTACTTCCAGTTTGTGGAAGCAGTAAAAGGCATGGGTGCCGCCTGCAGAAAATTTAATACGCCCGTTACCGGCGGCAATGTCAGTTTCTATAACCAGCACCCCGATGGCGCCGTATTCCCGACCCCGACCATCGGCATGGTGGGGCTGATCGCCGATCCTTCCAACCGGCTCACGATGGACTTCCGCTCGGAAGGGGATGTGATACTGCTGGTAGGCGAACAGCAGAACGACATCGCCTGCTCTGCCTATCTCCACCAGTTGCTCGGCATTGCACATTCACCCGCCCCGCATTTCGATATCGACCACGAATTTGCGGTTCAGAAATTTATCGCCTCGGTGCACCCCGAAAAAATGATCAGGAGCGCGCATGACGTCAGTGATGGCGGCCTCATTGTGTCACTGTTCGAGAGCGCATTTCATCGCAACCTGGGGTTCGATGTAAAAGACGATACGGGCATCCGCGCCGACGCTTGCTGGTTCGGGGAGGCGCAAAGCCGCATCGTGATCAGTTGTACGCCATTGCAGGTGGAGGCGATCCGCCATAAAGCCGCCGCTACGGGTATTCCCCTTACGATATTGGGTACCGTTACCGGCGGGAGCATCCGCGTCAACGGGCAGGATTGGGGAAATATTTCTTCCTGGAAGGAAAAATATGATACCGCGATAGAAAACATATTGGCCGGTGCCACCGACGGCAACTTATAAAGCATTGTAATGGCAATTAAGGTTGAAAAGAATGATATGATCCTGGTAACGGGAGCGGCCGGTTTCATCGGGTCCTGCATGGTGCAGTACCTCAATGATCATGGGTATGAAAATCTCCTGCTCGATGACGATTTTGGTGTGGAAGAGAAACGGAAGAACTGGGAGGGGAAAAAATATACACGCATTATCGAGCGGTATCAATTGTTCAGCTGGTTGCAGGAACATCGCCCATCACTTGGCCTCGTGATCCACCTCGGCGCCCGCACCGATACCACCGAATTCGATTATGCCGTACACGAAGAGCTGAATGTGCAGTATTCCAAGGACATATGGGACTATTGCACAATGCACGAAGTGCCACTGGTGTATGCCTCCTCGGCCGCCACTTATGGCGCAGGCGAACTGGGTTATGCCGACGATCATGAACTGGTGCCGCGGCTGCAGCCGCTCAATCCGTATGGCGTGAGCAAGAACGAATTCGATAAATGGGTACTGCAGCAGGAAACCTGTCCGCCATTCTGGGCCGGCCTGAAATTTTTCAATGTCTATGGTCCTAACGAATACCACAAGGGCCGCATGGCCAGCGTGATCTGGCACGCATTCGGACAGATCAGGAAAACAGGAGAAGTGAAACTGTTCCGCAGCCATCGCGGCGACTTCAAAAACGGGGAGCAGCTCCGCGATTTTATCTACGTAAAGGATGTGGTTCGGGTGATCGGCTGGATGACCGGCATCACCCCCACAGGCGATAGTCCGGCGGCCATACCTGCTGGAATCGATTCCGCCATTTACAACCTGGGGACCGGCATCGCCCGCTCATTCAATGACCTTGTGAGTGCTACTTTTCATGGGATGGACCTGGAGCCCAGGATCGTTTATATAGACATGCCCGCCGATATCCGGGATACTTACCAGTATTATACCCGGGCAACGATGGAAAAGCTGCTCTCTGCGGGTTATGACGGAGGTTTTCATTCATTGGAGGAGGGCATCGACGACTACGTACGAAACTACCTGATAACCAGCCGGTTGTATTAATTCCCCCAAAAAAAATTTCATTCCCGCCCTTAAACATTACGTCAAAAAACAGGTCTTGATTAGGTTGCCGGGCAACAAAAATCCCCGGAGACCTGTCTTCAGGGGGTAATACTGCGTATTTACCTATTTCATTCATAGACGCAGGTGTCGTTTTAATATTTTTGCCGATTGAACAAGCTATTTTTTGTTTTCCTGGTTTTTATCACTGTGGCCGGTCATGCCCAGACCGACACTGCCCGCCGTACCGTTTCCCATGATTCTGCCTGGACAGACCCCGACAATACCGGTCAGCGTGACATTATCGACGTGTACCATCACATCCGCAACCGCCATGACCATCCACACGCCGCCCCGCTCAACAATAAAACCAACCGGTTCCTGATCTCGGTTGTGCCCGCGGTCGGCTATACCCTGCAAACCGGTTTTGCAGGCATCCTCAGCGGCAACCTGGGTTTTTATACGAGCAACGATTCCGATTCAAAAATTTCCAGCATCACTACCAGCTTTACCTATTCGGAGTATAACCAGGTGATCGTTCCGCTGCAGACGGACATCTGGACAAAAGGCAATAAATATAATATCATTACAGACTGGCGCTATATGGCCTATCCATCCGAGACGTTCGGACTGGGTGGCCATACGGATCCCACCGACGGATATACCATCAATTTTTCTTATCTCAAGTTTCACCAGTCGGTATTAAAAAAGGTCACCAATAACCTGTATGCGGGCCTGGGTTATTATTTCGACTATTTCTGGAACGTGCGTGAAGTGGATCCGCCTTCTGGCGAGGTGACGAGCTTTCAGCGGTATGGACTTACCAAAACGGAAAAAGCTTCGGGCATCGCCTTTCGTACGCTGTATGATTCGCGGACCAACCAGATCAATCCTTCGGGCGGTATGTTCATTAACGTAGCCTTCCGGCCGAACTTTACGTGGATGGGAAGCGACAACAACTGGCAGTCATTGCTGGTCGATGCGCGCAAATACATTCATCTGCATTCCGGCAATGTGCTGGCACTGTGGAGCTTCAACTGGGTAACCACGGGTGGAAAGCCGCCGTACCTGTTACTGCCGAGCACAGGTTGGGACGATTCCTACAATACGGGGCGCGGCTATATCCAGGGTCGGTACCGGGGCAACAATATGTTCTACCTCGAGGCCGAGTACCGTTTCAGGATCACTTCCAATGGCCTGCTGGGCGCGGTACTGTTTGCCAATGCGGAATCGTTTTCGAAGGAGATATCTGCCGCCTATAATACAGTGGCGCCGGGTTTCGGAACAGGGCTTCGCCTCAAGCTCAATAAACATTCGGGTGCCAACCTCTGCCTTGACTACGGTTTTGGTGCGGATGGGTCCAAAGGTTTTTTTGTAAACCTCGGGGAAGTATTTTAAAGCCGGCCTGTCGTCTGTACGCAAAAGAGGCAAAGACCCAACGGTCTTTGCCTCTTTTTTATGCAAAACGGGTAACTACATTCTTGCCCGTAGAAATGCGAGGGCCTTGGTGTGAGAATCTTCGGTGGCCTCCTTGTTGTAACTGGGATTGGAAGGATTGGCAAAGCCATGACCAGCCTCGTACCGGTACACCTGCAGGTTCCTGTTCACCGCCTTCATATTGTTCTCGAAAGCAGTAACTGCGGCGGGGTTGATGCCCTTATCCTGGTTGCCGAAAAAGCCGATTACGTCGCAGTGAATGCTCTTCAGGCGGTCGAGATTGCTTTCGGGGCGCCCGTAGTACATGACGCAGCCCGCTGCCTGGTTGCCCGCCAGGATGGTGGATTGCAGGCTCCAGCCGCCTCCGAAGCACCAGCCAACGGTATAGATCCTTGCTTTACCGCCCGCGTAGGTCAGCGCACCCTTGATAATGCTTTCCAGGCGCGGAACCTGGGCCCCGCTCATATATTTCATGGCGCTGTCCTGCGTGGAGGCCACTTTGCCATCATACAGGTCTATTGCCAGTACGTTCACATCGCCGAGTTCACTATAGAAAGTTTCCGCCTCTTTTTTGATATTGTCGTTCAATCCCCACCATTCCTGGATCACGAACAGCCATTTGTCGGTGTTTTTCTTGCTTTTGATCAGGTAACCCCGGGCAGCGGCACCCTCATCGGCCGGGAAGCTGACCATGGCTCCCATGGGGTTTTCGAGGCGGTAATATTTGGGGTTCTCGTGGAGCCTCGCGAAAGCAGGGTCTTTTGCATCCATGCCGATCAGCTCGCGGGTGTCAAAATGGTAGCAGGCGGCATAGGAGGCAGGCACCAGCGCATCCGGTGTGGTCAGCCTGAGGGTGTAACTCAACAGGGCTGCCGTCAGAAAAGCGGCCACTGTAAGAAAGATCAGTTTCTTCATGTGTCTGTTTTTAGGTATTGGTTGAGGAAGGAGGGATACTCCGTGCGGTAAATTAACACTTGTGCACATGAATTGTTTAAAATCAGGATGGTATTTTCAGGAATCGTTTTTTTATTTTAGGTTTGCACGACCTCCGGGAATTTCCCTTTTTTTGAATTTCTAAGGTCTTTCGATCAAAACGGCAGAATGGGTGCCGCTCCAAGAACAGGATACACATTGATTAGCCATACTGGGCAGTATATTTCTATTGACCTGATAAAAGGATTAAACATAGCATTATGTCGAAATTTATTTTTGTTACGGGCGGTGTTACAAGCAGCCTGGGAAAAGGAATTATTGCGGCCAGCCTGGCCAAGCTCCTGCAGGCCCGCGGTTTCCGTGTTACGATCCAGAAATTTGACCCGTACATCAATGTAGACCCGGGCACATTGAACCCCTATGAGCATGGGGAATGCTTTGTAACGGAAGACGGCGCCGAAACCGATCTCGACCTGGGCCATTACGAACGCTTTCTGAACATATTCACTTCGCAGGCCAATAATGTTACTACGGGCAAAATATACCAGACCGTCATCAATAAGGAACGTGCGGGAGATTTCCTGGGCAAAACGGTGCAGGTAGTACCCCATATCACCGATGAGATCAAAAGAAGGATGCTGTTGCTCGGGAAAGATGATCAGTATGATATTGTGATTACCGAGATCGGCGGTACCGTGGGCGACATCGAAAGCCTTCCGTTTATCGAGGCGGTGCGGCAGTTGCAGTGGGAACTGCCCGAAGAAGATGTGGTAGTCGTGCACCTGACCCTCATACCTTACCTGCGCGCAGCCAGGGAACTGAAGACCAAGCCCACCCAGCACAGCGTGAAAATGCTCAGCGAAACCGGTGTGCACCCCGATGTGATCGTATGCCGCACGGAAGAACCGCTCAACAACGACATTAAGAGAAAGATCGCGCTGTTCTGTAACGTAAAGCCCGAAGCAGTGATCGAAGCGATAGATGCTTCTACCATCTACGAAGTGCCGCTGCTCATGCTGCGCGAAAAGCTCGACCTGTACTGTATGAAAAAACTGGGTATCGTAAATCCGCAGGAACCTGAGCTAGACAAATGGATCGGCTTCCTCGACCGGCTCAAATACCCCAAAAGCAAGGTAACCATCGGCCTGATCGGCAAGTACATCGAACTGCAGGATGCCTATAAATCCATCCTTGAAAGTTTTATTCATGCAGGTTCAGTGAACGAGGTGAAGGTGCAGGTACTGAATGTGCACAGTGAATTCATTACCCCGGAGAACGTTTCCGAAAAACTCGAAGGCCTCGATGGGCTGCTCGTAGCGCCCGGTTTCGGCCACCGTGGTATCGAAGGAAAAATTATTGCAGTGGAATATGCCCGCAAGAACGGACTGCCCTTCTTCGGTATCTGCCTCGGTATGCAGATGGCCGTGATTGAATATGCGCGTAACATCCTCGGATTGCCGCACGCGCATTCCACAGAAATGGATGCCGATACCAGCGATGCGGTCATCAACATGATGGAGCAGCAGAAAAAGATCAGAATGATGGGAGGCACCATGCGCCTTGGCAGCTACCCCTGCGAGATCCGGGAAGGCACCCTGGCGCACCGCATCTACGGTACTACGATGATACAGGAGCGCCATCGTCACCGCTATGAATTCAACAACGACTACCTCGAACAGTTTGAGCGCAGCGGAATGATCGCTAGCGGCCGGAACAATGAGACCGGCCTTGTCGAGATCATTGAACTGCCCGAACACCCGTTCTTTATCGGTGTTCAATATCACCCTGAACTGAAAAGCACTGTGGAAAGGCCAGCACCCCTTTTTGTAAGTTTCGTAGCTGCCGCCAAACAGTACAATGAAGAAAAAAACTCCGTGGTAAAGCGATCCATGCAGGATGCACTGATCTGATGTCAATGAACAGAACTTACCCTGTCGCCCCACGGCAGGGTATTTCTTTGTTTACTCCGAATATTTTCAAATAAACAGCTATCATGAAAGCAATACTGTTTCTATTTTGTTTTCTTTCCGTCTCCCTCCTTTCTTTTTCGCAGCCTGCCCGCACGGCCTATAAATGGACGCGCGACGGCAACGGTTATTACAGGGCCGAAGGCGGCAATATCGTGGAATACAGCCTGCCTTCATTCACCAAAAAAACATTGGTGGACAAAGCACTGCTGGTACCGGCCGGTTCCGATGCCCCCGTTGGCATCAGGGATTTTTTCTTTTCGGAGGATGGAAAGAAAGTACTGATCTATACCAACAGCAAGCGTGTGTGGCGGGAAAATACCCGCGGCGATTATTATGTGCTGGACCTGGCGGGCCACCAGTTTAAAAAATTGGGTACCGCGCGCCCCGCCTCATCGCTGATGTTCGCCAAATTCTCGCCCGATGGCAAAAAGGTGGCTTATGTAAGCGCCTATAATTTATATGTGGAGAACCTGGCAGATGGAAAAGTTACCCAGCTCACTGCCGATGGCACCCGCAAGCTGATCAACGGCACGTTCGACTGGGCCTATGAAGAGGAGTTCTTCTGCCGCGATGGATTTCGCTGGAGTCCCGACAGCAGGCAGATTGCTTATTGGCAGATGGATGCGAGGGGAACCAAAGACTACCTGATGCTCGACAATACCGATTCGATCTACCCGTTTGTAAAGCCGGTCGAATACCCCATCGCGGGAGAACCACCATCCCCTTTCAGGATCGGGGTGATACCTGTTGAAGGCGGCAAAACAAAATGGATGAGCATTCCTACAGATCCGGTACTGCAATCCTATGTTCCGCGAATGGAATGGGCGGCCAACAGCACACAGCTTATTGTTCAGCACCTGAACCGGCACCAGAATACCAGTGACCTGATGTTGTGCGATGTAACCAGCGGCCAGGCAAAGACAATCTACCACGAAACCGATCCGGCCTGGATCGATATCCTGCCATTATGGGACGAGGCGTATTCTTATGGAGGCTGGGACTGGCTGAACGGCGGAAAGGAATTTGTGTGGGCGAGTGAAAAAGATGGCTGGAGGCACCTCTACCGCATCACGCGGGATGGAAAGGAAACGACTATCACCAATGGCAAATACGATGTGATGGGCATCTCTGCGATCGATGAAAAGGGAGGTTATGTTTATTTTGATGCATCTCCTGCCAATGCCACCCAGAAATATCTTTACCGCACGCGGCTCGATGGCACCGGGCAGGCCGAAAGGCTGTCCCCGGCGAACGAACCGGGTACGCATAACTATGAGGTAACCCCCGACGGGCGCTTTGCCTACCATGTTTTTTCCAACTACTACACACCGCGCACAACCGAATGGGTGTCGTTGCCCGACCACCATTCCATCAATGGCGACAACGTAAACAAGTCCCTCGCCGCCTCGGACAAGTCCGCGTCTAAAATGGAATTTTTTACGATCAAGACCTCCGAGAATATAGAAATGGACGCGTGGATGGTAAAGCCCGATCATTTTGACCGCACAAAAAAATATCCGGCAGTGTTCTACGTATACACAGAGCCCTGGGGCCAGAACGTAAAGGATGAATATGGCGTTGGCAATAATTTTCTTTACCAGGGAGATATGCAGCGTGACGGATATATCTATATTTCCATAGATAACCGCGGCACACCGGTACCGAAGGGCCGCGAATGGCGCAAAAGCGTTTTCCACAAGATCGGCCTCGTGAATATCCGTGACCAGGCCCTGGCTGCGAAAGAAATACTGAACTGGCCGTTCGTGGATACTTCGCGCATAGCAGTGTGGGGATGGAGTGGGGGTGGCTCTGCTACACTGAACCTGATGTTCCAGTATCCGGACATCTACAAGACCGGGATTGCCGTGGCAGCCGTGGGCAACGAACTCACCTACGATAATATTTACCAGGAACGTTATATGGGGCTGCCACAGGAAAACCGCCAGGATTTTGTCAACGGGTCGCCCATCACTTACGCAAAGAACCTGCAGGGACACCTTTTGTACATTCACGGCACCGGCGATGACAATGTGCATTACCAGAATGCGGAAATGCTCTTCAACGAACTGATCAAATACAACAGGCAATTCCAGATGATGTCGTACCCAAACCGCTCACATGGCATATTTGAAGGGCAGGGAACGCAGCAGCACCTCGGAACCCTGTACACCAATTATCTCCGGCAGTATTGTCCGCCGGGCCCGCGCTAGCGCAGGAGGCTGTCGAGCGTATGGTGGAATAAGGGAGACCCGTTCAGGTTATGATGGTCTCCCTTTTCTATTGCGATGAACCTGTCTCCCGGCTTGAATGAATCCCTGAGTTTTGCAGCATTGCTAAAGGGCACTACCGCATCGTCTGTGCCATGCAGCACGGTAACGGGCGCCACCACATTCTTCAGGTACTCTCCTGTAGGTAAGTGAAATTTCAGCATCCTGCCCAAGGGATACATGAACAGGTACCGCCGCAGCAACGTTTCAATGCTGTAATACGGTGTTTCGAGTATGAGTGCGCGACAGTCTCTTTTGGTTGCGAGTTCGGCGGCAATACCGGACCCCAGCGATTTGCCGTAGATAATGATCTGACCGGGCTGAAACCTGCTCCGCGCCAGTTTGTACACTTCCAGTGCCTCGTCGTATAGTGCCTGTTCCGTCAGTTCGCCGGTGGACTGGCCATAGCCCGGGTAATCGGGCATCCATACTTCATAGTTATGCGAAGTGAAGTTCTTTGCGAAAGGCGCATAGCGGTTGATGTTCTGCCGGTTGCCGTGAAAATAAAGTACCACGCCGCGGGCAGCCGTATCATGTTCAGGAAGGAATTCAACCATACTCCAGAGGGTATTGGCATCGAAGCGGATGCTCACTTCACGAAAAGGTTCAGAAAATGCAAAGGGCTGTGAGGGCGTCAGCCGCTGGGGACGGAACAGGAGGCGCTCCTGCAGGTAATACAGCGCGATACCGGTAACACAGTAAAGTATAATGATGATCTTGATCCACGCCAGCATACGCGATGATTTTTTTCTGGGTGATGTCTGCGAAGGTACCGGGGATGCGGGCGTCATTTATTACTCTTTTAATATGTCACGGATGAAATTATGGTATTCCGGGAAAGAGGAGAGGTTATTATGGCCGGCGCCTTCGATGCGGATCAGTGTGATGCCCGCGGGGTTGAGTGCCTGCAGCCGCTCACTGTGCCGGATCGGAATGAGCCAGTCGCGCGTGCCGTGGATTATATAGGTATGGCATTTTACCTGTGTGATCCATTGATCCGTTCGCAACTGGTAACGCAGGAAAAACCGGTGCAGCAGGAAGGGGGTAAAACGTTCCGCCAGTTCCCGGAAACTGTAATAGGGCGAATCGAGTATCAGGTAGCGCGGGTGATTGTCGGAAGCCAGTTTCGTGGCGAACCCGCTGCCCAGGCTCCTCCCATATACCAGCAGGTGGCTTTCGGGATGCTGTTGCAGCAAAGAAGCGTACACAGACTGCACGTCGGAAAGCAGGTCTTTTTCGCTCCGCCGGCCTGTGCTCTTTCCAAACCCCCGGTAGTCTACCAGCAATACATCATATCCATACCTGTAAAAATCACGGGCATACCTGGCCCATCCTTTAATGCTGCGCGTATTTCCATGAAAATAAAGAATGAGCCCCTTGCTGTCTTTTGAATAAAAATGAAGGCCGTTGATGCGTACTCCCGGCGCCGTATCGAAGAAAAGCTCGCGGAAAGGAACGTCGTACTCATACTGAAAATCCTGGGGCAGTTTCTCGGGCCGGAAAATAAAACGCTCCTGCAGCAGGTAACCTGCTGCGATCAGCACGGCCCAGCCGGCAATAATATAAAGTAGGAGAGACGACAATCAGCAAACGGAACGAACGGGAGAACTACACCCTTTTCAAATTCAGTTTCGACACCGGTGCCACGATCAGCGGAAATTTTTCAATCGTCACGGTACTTGACTCCAGCCCGAAGCCCCTTTCTTCGCCCAGCGAAATCTCCTTCAGCCAGAAATACAGTTTCATGATCAGCCGTTCGAAGAACGGGAGCTCATTATCCTGGCTGAGGTATTTTTCCAGTACGATAAACTGGAAATCGCCCGCTACATTGTTTCGTTCGAGGCTCTCGTACCGGCTGGTAATGTTCACCTCCTTGTTGGCAACGAGGTCCTGCACCACTTTGCGGAACATCAGGTTGATGCGCTGCTCCACCCGGAAACCCAGCCTGAACTCGATCCGGATGATATCATCGGCCATAATATGATCTACCGAGTATTCGCAGGTATAGGGATCGTCCAGCACGTCTACGTGCACGAGCCAGTAGGTATCGGCGCGTTTGGGCTTTTTATTGAGGATCGAATAAATGATCTTATGTTCGATCTCTTTGGGGTTGTTTGCGCTGGTCATGTATACCAGGTGGGTGGCATACTTGGGGATGGAACTGTCTTCACTCAGCTCCTTCAGCATGGGTATGTAGTGTTGCAGCCGAACGAACTCCACGTACCGGTTCTTGATCTTCCGGCTCCGGAACCAGGTATACATCACGGTGAACAGCACGCCACCCACGATCAGCGCCACATAACCACCGTGCGGGAATTTTTCGAGATTGGCGATCAGGAATGAGGTTTCGATGGTCAGGTACACTACCAGGTACAGGTAGATCCATCCTGCCCAGATGCGGTGACTTACCAGGAAGTTGGCGAACAGGATGGAGGTACTGATCATGCACAGCGTGATCGCCAGTCCATAAGCTGCCTCCATATGCGACGATTTCTGGAAGAGCAGAACGATACCGGTACAGCCGATCCAGAGCAGCAGCCCGATACCGGGGATGTACAACTGTCCTTTTTCTTCCGTCGGGTAGTTGATTTTCATCTTGGGCCAGAGGTTCAGCCGCATGGCCTCTGCGATCAGCGTAAACGATCCGGAGATCAAAGCCTGGCTCGCAATAATGGCAGCAACGGTCGCGATGATCACACCGGCCAGTTTGAACCATTCCGGCATCACGCCGTAGAATGCATTGAAACCGCGGTCGATATCCAAATCGGTAATGGTTGCCCCGTGGTGCTTTGCCAGCAGCCAGGCACCCTGCCCCAGGTAGTTCAGCACAAGGCAGGTTTTCACAAATATCCAGGAAATGCGGATGTTGCCCCTGCCGCAATGGCCCAGGTCGCTGTACAATGCTTCCGCACCCGTGGTGCAGAGGAAGACCGCGCCCAGCAGCCAGAACCCCTTGGGATAGCGGGTGAGGAGCTCGATGGCATAATGCGGGGAAAAAGCTTTGAAGATGCCGATATCATCCAGCAGGTGGGAACAGCCCAGGACTGCCAGCATGCCAAACCAGATGAACATGATCGGCCCGAACAGTTTGCCGATGGATGCCGTGCCAAACTGCTGCACAAAGAACAGGAGGCTGATAATGCCCACAACAATATATACGATCACCGAAGTGCTTTGCAGCATGTGCATGGAGGGAATCTGCTTGAGACCTTCTACCGCGGAGGTAACCGAGATCGGTGGCGTGATAATACCATCCGCGAGCAGTGCCGCGCCGCCCACCATCGCAGGCGCCACCAGCCATTTTTTTCTTCTTCTTACCAGCGCATACAGGCTGAATATCCCGCCCTCACCCTTGTTATCGGCCTTCAGGGTCAGGATCACATACTTAACGGTGGTTTGCAGGGTAAGCGTCCAGATGATGCAGGAAAGACTCCCCAGGATCAGGACTTCAGTGATCTCCTTGTCCCGGATGATCGGGTTCAATACATACAATGGCGAAGTTCCGATATCACCATAAATGATTCCCAGTGCAATGACAAGTCCGGCCGCAGTAACTCTATTAATGTGCTTGCTCACAAAACAAAATTGAGGCTTTATAGCTGAATTCAGCAACAAATGTATCGTAAAATTGATGGGTGCAGCGAAATGTTCCGTGCACCCGTGTTTGGGGAGGGTATGCAGCGCAAAGAGTCTTCACAGGGTCTTCTATTGCAGCAACAGGCCTTCCGCCAAAAAGACCCGTCCCGCCCAACCCGATTTAAGATTTGACGTTACTATATATATGTACATTTGAACAGCTAAAGATCCCTTCATGAAAAGAGCTTTGTGGCTATCCCTGGCCTGTATATCTGTTTTCGTCTGCCACGCCCAGCAGATCACTTATTCGGAGCCCGACAGGGATGATGTACGGTCACTGGAATACGATGTGATCGGCAAGATGAACGGCAACATCCTCGTGCATAAAAATTATCGTGACCTGCACTATTTCTGCGTGTACGACAACGATATGAAAATGACGTCCAAATCGAAAATGGACTATCTGCCCGAGAGGATATTCAACCCCGATTTCCTGCAGTATTCAGATCATATCTTCATGTTCTACCAGTACCAGAAGAAGAACGTCGTATATTTTGTGGGGGTGAAGCTCGATGGCAACGGCAAACGGATCAGCGAGCCGGTTCAGATGGATACTACCGAGATCGGCTATGCGGCCGGCAACCGCATTTACTCCATCGCCACCAGCGAAGACAAACAGAAAATACTGATCCTGAAAGTAAATGCCCGCAACGAAAAAACGCATTATCTCACTACGGCACTGTTCGATCAGTCGCTCCAGGTGATCCACCGGAGCCGGATCGGGGTGAGCATGCCGGGCCGCAATTCCTATCTCAAAAATTTCCAGGTAGATAATGACGGCGACCTGATGTGCCTGCTCGAGACCGGCACCGTGCAGCAGGACAATGTCGGGAAACTGGCCATATTCATCAAGCCGGCCATGGCCGACTCATATGCCTCCTACGATCTCAAACTGAATAATATCTACCTGGATGAAATGACCGTGAAGGTGGACAATGTGAACCGTCATTTCCTGGTCGCCTCGCTGTTCAGCAAGCAACGCCGGGGAAACATCGACGGGCTGTATAGCATTTTGTGGGATAAAAGAGCCGCGAAACCCGTTGCAGAGAATGTAATGACCTTTTCCGATGAACTCCGTGGGGATGCACGCGGCGAAAGCAGCGTAAAAATGGCCCTGAACGACTACTATATCCGCCAGCTGATCATGAAAAAAGACGGCGGCTTTATCCTCACTGCCGAATCGATCTTCAGTTCTTCCCGGGGCGTGCCGATGACACGGTGGGACTACCTGTACGGGGGCGCCCCTTATGACTATTTCAATAACCCCTATTACTATCCGGGCTACCGCACCAATGTGTTCAACAACATCACCCGTTACTACGCCGAGAACATAGCCGTGCTGTCCTATGATATCAACGGCAAGCTGGAATGGAGCAATATTATCCGAAAATCGCAGTACGACGACAATTCAGAGAACTTTATCAGCTACGGCCTCATCAATACCGGCGACCTGCTGCATTTTGTTTTTAATGTGCAGGAAAAAAGGGAAATGATCCTTACCGAGCAGAACATCTCGCCCGAAGGGCAGGTGACCCGGAGCCCTACATCCAAGAACCTCGACAGGGGATATGATTTTATGCCCAGGGAAGGCAAGCAGGTAGGTGCCCGGGAACTCATCGTTCCCTGCCAGTACCGCAATTTTGTTTGCTTCGCCAAACTGGATTTCTGATGTTCCGTGCGCCCGGGGCGCGTTATCTTTGCCTGGCAAAAAAGCCAGCTACACACATTGGTATTCCTCTTCAGAGATAAGTCCATCGCAGCCATTTTTTTCCTGGCCGTGCTTTGCATTGTCGCACACCTGCATTTTTTTCTGCAACCACCGCAGGTAGTGATCAGCGATGATGACGGACTGTTTTCCATCCTTTTCGGCCGTTACCTCGCCCCATTGCCCGTCCCGGCCCTGCTGCTGCTGTATTATGGACTGGTCCTTCTGCAGGCAACGCGCTTTAACCTGCTGCTCAACGAACTCAGGATGTTCCCGCAGACCGGCTTTATCACCGCCATGATCTATACGCTGTTGTCGGCTTTTATTCCGCAGTGGTGCGCCATCACACCGGCGCTGGTGGCCAATTCCTTTGTGATATGGATATTTATCAACCTCAGCAGGATGAACAATCATCCCGCACCCAAAACCCTGCTGTTTAATACCGGGCTCCTGACGGGCGTGGCCATCCTGTGTTACCATCCTGCATCCATCCTGATCCCCGCGGTGCTGCTCGCGCTGATGATCATTCGCGCTGCACGCATCACCGAATGGCTGGTGCTGCTGATCGGGATCATCGTTCCCTACTACCTGCTGTTCTCCATTCTCTTTCTTACGGGCTACCTGCGGGAGTGGCAGCGGTTTATGCCCGAATGCCGCTGGAACCTTCCCGTGAACCATCCCGACATTTTTCTCTGGGTCCGGCTCGGCCTGCTCAGTTTGCTGCTGCTGATCGGAGTGGCCTACTGGCTGGGCAACAGGGGCCGCATGCTGATGCATATACGCAAGAACTGGGGCGTTCTGCTCCTGATGCTGGTGATGCTCCTGCCCGTGCCATTTATCTACAAAAATGCTGGACTACCATCTGCCTTCCTGGCCGTCGTACCCCTTTCGGGCTTTATCGCCAACTTTTTTATCTATCCCCGGAATAAAATGCTCTCCAATTTCTTTTTCCTGCTGCTGCTGGCTGTTGTTATCCACACGAACTGGCTCATCGTTCAAAAATTAGCCACGCCTTAACGGCAGCGCGCAGTACCTTTGTGCGCGAAAAAGCGGGTAGGCCGGCAACCCTATCCCCATAAAATATCATTGATGAAATTTGGCGTGGTTGTGTTTCCGGGATCGAACTGCGACAGGGACATGAAAGATGCCCTGGAAAACGACATGGGTCGCGAAACCGTCATGCTCTGGCATAAGGACCGCGACCTGTCTATGTTCAGCACAGAAGACTGTATCGTATTGCCGGGCGGTTTCTCTTACGGCGATTACCTGCGTTGCGGTGCTATTGCGCGGTTCAGCCCCATGATGCAGAGCGTAATGCAGTTCGCAGGCCGTGGCGGCCGCGTACTCGGGGTATGTAATGGTTTCCAGATCTTATGCGAAAGCGGGCTGCTCCCGGGCGTGCTGTTGCAGAATGCAGGCCGCCAGTTCGTGTGCCGGAACGTATTCATTAAAGGGAACAACGGTACACCCCTGCAGGTGCCCGTGGCGCATGGTGAAGGAAGGTACTATGCCGGACAGGAAGCACTCGATGCGCTTGAAAAAGACAACGGCGTGATCTTCCGCTACTGCGATGAAAAAGGAGCCGACAGCGCGGGGAGCAACCCCAATGGCGCACTCCGCAATATCGCCGGCATCCGGAACAAGTCCGGTAATGTGTTTGGTATGATGCCCCATCCCGAACGTGCCTCATCCCGTATATTGAACAACACCGACGGAAAAAAAGTATTTGAATTATTGGGGCTGGCATAGTCCATCCTGAAAAACCAGTTATAGATGAAAAAATTATTGTTGCTTCTTGTGATCAGTACGATGTCCGCAGCCGTTATCGCCCAGGGCGATGAGCCTGTTGAATGGAATTACAGTGCCAAAAAAACCGCGAATGGCGTTTACGAAGTGGTATTGACCGCCACGGTGACGCAGCCCTGGCATATCTATTCACAGAATACAGGCAAGGGCGGCCCGATTCCCACCCAGATCGTGTTCAAGGCCAATCCGCTGATCACCAAACTGGGATCACTGAAGGAAAATGGCAAACTCCTGAAAACCTACGATAAGAATTTCAGGACCGATGTGTTGTCCTACGCCGGAACGGTTTCTTTTGTGCAGGTCGTAAAACTGCGCGGTGCGGCGAAAACGAATATCAGCGGCACTGTGGAGTACATGGTATGTAATGATGAGCAATGCCTCCCCCCGGTGAAAAAAACATTTGATATCAGGCTGATGTAACCTACCAAGATGAGAAAAGGTGCCCTGCTTGCCCTGGTTGTACTTTCCTGCTGCGCGAGGATATTTTCGCAAACCGATAGTACTGTCCGTTTTACGGTCGAAGCCGCGCGCATTACCGCAGGGGAATATCGCCTCACCATTCACACCCACATTACACCCGGATGGCGGCTTTTCGGCAACAACCCTTCCGTCGAGGGGCTTCATGCACCACAACTGGCCTTCGGGTATGAACATGCACATGCACTGGGCACTCCCGTTTCCCCGCAAACCGTTCAGCACTTCAATGACCCCGTTTTCAAGCAGGTGGAAGTATATACCGGCGATCCCGTATTTACGCAAACGGTGAGGATCGACAGTACCGTACCCGCCACGCTGAAAGGCACCATCACGGCTTTTTTGAGTAAGGGCGATGAGTATCCGCAGGCGGAACAGCCTTTTGAAGTAACGCTCGAAGGCGGTCAGGCGGCCGAAACGATCGCGATCCGGATCCCTTCCATACAGGTGGAGCATCCGCTTACGGATTGTGTACAGCGGAACGAAACGCGGAACAGCGGGTGGCTGGCCGTATTCCTGCTCGGTTTCCTGGGCGGGCTGATCGCATTGCTCACCCCCTGCGTGTTTCCCATGATACCGATCACGGTGTCGTTCTTCACCAAACGTTCGTCATCAAAAAAGCAGGCCATCCGCAATGGTTTTTTGTATGGGCTGTTCATCCTCGTGATCTATATGCTGGCCAGTGTACCCTTTCATATACTTGGGAATGTGCAGCCCGAGATATTCAATAATATCTCTACCAATCCCTGGCTCAACATCGCCTTCTTCGTGATCTTTATCATTTTCGCGATCTCCTTTTTCGGGTATTTCGAGATCACATTGCCGAGCAGCATCGCGGGCAAGGCAGATTCCAGAAGCGGGCTGGGCAGCATGGGCGGTATTTTCTTTATGGCGCTGACACTGGCTGTTGTTTCTTTCTCCTGTACGGGTCCCATCCTCGGCTCCCTCCTCGTGGGCTCCCTGAGTGGTGGCGCCTGGCAACTCACCAGCGGACTGGCAGGTTTTGGCCTGGCACTGGCGCTGCCTTTTGGATTGTTCGCGGTGTTCCCCGAATGGCTGAAATCACTTCCCCGTTCCGGCGGCTGGCTCGATACGGTAAAGAAAGTGCTGGCCTTCGCGGAAGTGGCGCTGGCCTTCAAGTTCCTGTCCAATGCCGATCTCGTGATGCACTGGGGACTGATCAAACGGGAAACATTCTTTGCCATCTGGATCGTTACGGGCATCGGGCTGGTACTATACCTCTTCGGACTGTTGCGGCTTCCGCATGATACCAAAGGAAAGATCGGGGCGGCAAGAAAGGTACTGGCCGGGCTGGCCGTATTGTTCGTGTTATACCTGGTGCCGGGTGTAACGCCTACAAAATATGCAAACCTGCAGCTGCTGAGCGGGTTCCCGCCGCCGCTCAGCTACAGCGTGTATGGCAGGCAGAACATTCAGAACAAGGGACTCGAGGCGAATGTTGTAAATGATTATGATAAAGCGCTCTCGATGGCGAAGGAGCAGGGCAAGCCCCTGCTGATCGATTTCACCGGCTGGGCCTGTGTGAACTGCCGCAAGATGGAAGAGAACGTATGGACCCAACCGGAAGTGATGAATTATATCCGCCAGCATTTCATACTGGTGTCGTTATATGTGGATGATAAACAAAACCTGCCCGTGCAGGAGCGCAACGGGGCTTACCGGACCCTGAAAGGAACATTGAAGGAAATTAATACGGTGGGTGATCGCTGGGCCACTTTCCAGACAGAAAATTTCGGCCAGACGACTCAGCCCCTGTATGCCATAGTAAACGTGGGGCAGCAACTGGTAAGTAACCCGGTGGGGTATACGCCGGACCCTGCGGCTTATCTTCGCTGGCTGCAGTGCGGGTATGAGCGCACGGTTCAGCAGGCCGTGCCAAAACAATAGTTAGAGGGCTACCTGGTTTTCCACCATTATTTTCCGGAGATTGATCAGGCCGTAGCGCATGCGGCCTAGCGCGGTATTGATGCTGGTGTTGGTAACGGAAGCGATCTCTTTAAAGCTGAGATCGGCATAGTGGCGCAGAACGATCACCTCGCGCTGCTCTTCCGACAGTAACTGGAGCATATAACGGATGCGCTCATGGCTTTGCGATTGTACGAGCCGGGTATCTGCCTGTTCGCTATGCTGGTTCATGGTATCGGAAAGATGCTGGTCGTCGCTGGTGATCACCTTGGTGCGCTTGACCTTGCGGAAATGGTCAACGCAGAGGTTATGCGCTATGCGGAGCGCCCATTGCAGGAATTTTCCCTCTTCGTTGTACCGGTTGCTGCGAAGGGTGTCTATAACTTTAATGAATACCTCCTGGAACAGGTCTTCGGCGAGATATTTGTCCTTAACAAGAAAGAAAATGGAAGAGAATATCTTCTCCTTGTGCCGATGCACAAGGACCTCGAGGGCCTGTTGGTCTCCTGCCTGGAAAGAATAAACCAGGTCTGTGTCCGGCAGCTGTTGCAGCGGTTTCATGGTCAATGGGTTTTTTATAAAAACACGAAAAAGGACAGGATATTGGATCGGCTGAGGGGCATATGCGGGCACACACCACTTCCGCAAAATGAAAATAGTTATGTTTCGGGGCAAAGGAGATTTTTGGGAGACTTGTTGAAAAGTATAAAAAGGCGGCGGCAATATCCACATTTCAAAACCGCGGCCGATGAATATTGTGTTTATTTGTTTATTCTATGGCAACTAAGGTAAAAAAGGCAGCACAGGCCGTTCCTGTGAGAGATGAGATACTGGTTAAAGGAGCGCGCGTTCATAACCTTAAGAACGTAACGGTCAGCTTCCCGCGCAACCGCTTTATCGTGGTAACAGGCGTCAGTGGCAGCGGCAAATCCTCACTTACCATCGACACTCTTTTTGCGGAGGGCCAGCGCCGTTATGCCGAAAGCCTCAGTGCTTATGCACGCCAGTTTATGGCCCGCATGGTGAAGCCCGATGTGGACTATATCAAGGGACTCTGCCCCGCCATTGCCATCGAACAGAAAGTGATCACGCGCACACCCCGCAGCACCGTCGGCAGTATGACCGAGATCTATGATTACCTCCGGCTGCTGTTTGCACGTGCCGGGCACACCATTTCCCCCATCAGCGGACGCGAGGTAAAAAAAGACGATGTAGGCGATGTGATCCTCGCCATCCGTGGACTGCCGAAAGGTGCCAGGGTCGTGATCCTGGTCCCGTTCCGGCAGCATGCCAAACGCGATTCAAAAGAAGAGCTCAACATACTCCTACAGAAAGGATTCAGCCGCATGTACCTGCGGCCTGCACCTGCAACGAAAGCAACCGCTAAAAAGGGGAAAGAAGAAAAAGCCACTGATCCGGGTGGATGGAGCCGCGAATTCGCCGTGGAAAACGATCAGCCCGCAGAGATCATACGCATCGAGGACCTGCTGGAACTGCCACCCAAAGAGCTGAAACAGAAACTCCCCGTTTCCGGCAACCTGCAAACCAGCCTGCTGGTAGACAGGATCGTAGTAAAAGAATTTGATGAAGACGACATCCATCGCCTGAGCGATTCCATCGGAACCGCTTTTTATGAAGGTGAGGGAGAAATGTTCCTTGAAATAGACGGCCAGCGCATGCTGCATTTCAGCAGCCGCTTCGAGCTGGACGGCCTCCAGTTCGAGGAACCCGTACCCAACCTGTTTTCCTTCAACAACCCGTTTGGCGCCTGTCCCGTTTGCGAGGGGTTCAGCCAGGTGCTGGGGATTGATGCCGACCTGGTGCTGCCCGATAAACGGCTCAGCGTTTTTGAAGGAGCGGTTGCGCCCTGGAAAGGCGAGAAACTCGGGCTCTGGCGCGAACAATTTATAAAAAATGCAAAGGGCTTTCCGATACACAAGGCCATCGCCGACCTCACCCCCGAACAGTACAATCAACTATGGACCGGTACGGGCAGCGCCCATGGCATAGACGATTTTTTCAAGGAGGTGGAACAGAACCTCTATAAAGTGCAGTACCGCGTATTGCTCAGCCGTTACCGGGGAAGAACCCTTTGCCCCGAATGCAAGGGCTACCGGTTACGCAAAGAAGCACTTTACGTGCAGGTAGGCCAGCGCCACATCGGCGAGCTCTGCGAAATGCAGGTAAAAGACCTGAAAACCTGGTTCAACGAGCTGAAACTGAATGCGCATGATGAGCAGATTGCCAAAAGGATACTGATCGAGGTGAACCAGCGCCTGCAAACGCTCATCGATGTAGGGCTCGGATACCTTACGCTTAACCGACTGGCCAACTCGCTCAGCGGCGGCGAGAGCCAGCGCATACAGCTTACCCGCAGCCTCGGCAGCAACCTCACGAACTCTCTTTATATACTCGATGAACCTTCGATCGGGCTGCACTCGCGCGATACCGAGCGGCTGATCACCGTACTGAAATCGCTGCGGGACCTCAACAATACAGTGGTGGTGGTGGAACACGACGAAATGATGATGCGTGAGGCGGACCATATCATCGACATGGGACCGCTGGCATCACACCTGGGAGGCGAAGTGGTGGCCGCTGGCAACTACCAGCAACTGATCGACGATCCCAACAGCCTGACAGGCAAATACCTCAAGGGCGAACTGTCCATCGATCCTCCGAAATCGGTGCGGAAGTGGACGAACAGCATTACGGTGGAAGGCGCCCGGCAGAACAACCTCAAAAATATTACAGCCGTATTCCCGCTCAACCTGCTCTGTGTGGTCACGGGCGTGAGTGGCAGCGGTAAGACCACGCTGGTGAAGCAGGTATTGTACCCCGCGCTGAAAAAGCTGAAAGGCGAGCCCGCCGAGAAAGTAGGATTCCACAAGGCCATTACGGGCGATGTGGATTACATCTCGCAGATAGAAATGATCGATCAGAACCCGATCGGCAAATCATCGCGCAGCAATCCCGTTACTTATATAAAGGCTTACGACGAGATCAGGAACCTTTTTGCCCGGCAGCCCTTGTCGAAGTTGCGTGGGTTTCAGCCGAAGCATTATTCCTTCAATGTGGATGGGGGCCGCTGCGACGCCTGCAAGGGCGAAGGGGAGCAGGTAGTGGAAATGCAGTTCCTGGCAGATGTGCACCTGACCTGCGAGGTGTGCGGGGGTAAACGGTTCAAGGATGAGGTGCTGGATGTAAAGTACAACGACAAGAACGTGTACGATGTGCTGGAGATGAGCGTAGACGAAGCGATCGCCTTCTTCAAAGATGAAAAAGGGATCCGCAATGCGATACAGCCGCTGCAGAATGTGGGACTGGGCTATATCAAGCTGGGGCAATCGTCAGATACGCTCTCGGGTGGCGAGGCGCAACGCGTGAAGCTCGCGAGCTTCCTGGGCAAAGGCAAGGGTCACGGGCATGTGCTCTTTATTTTCGATGAGCCCACTACCGGATTGCATTTTCATGATATTCGGAAATTGCTGGCTTCCTTTAATGCGCTGATCGAGCAGGGTCATTCGCTGATTGTGATAGAGCACAATACCGACGTGATCAAATCGGCAGACTGGGTGATCGACCTGGGGCCCGAAGCGGGAGATGGGGGTGGAGATATCGTGTACTCAGGCGTGCCCGCGAATTTGAAAAAGGAGAAAAAGAGTCATACGGGACGGTTCCTCTAGGTGATGACAGGCCGATAATTTTCGACTTCCCTGGCTCTTTCCCGCGTTTTCATAACACTTGGTACTCCGTTTGTGGCTTATTGCTCCTAAAACACAAACATTATGGAGCCAGTCATCGAACCGGGGTACTCTGGCAGTCGTCGGGGATTTATTGAAAAAGGCGTTGCGCTCGCGATATTCGGCGGTGTCGCCGGGTTAGGCGTTTTATCAGGATGCAAGGGCGAAGAAGACGATGATGGCCAGAAAGTATCGCCCCCGGAAGACCTGATGCAGGAGCATGGGCTCCTCAACCGGGTATTGCTGATCTACGATGCCTGCAAAACACATCTTACCAATAAAGAAAGTTTTCCGAGGGAAGCACTGCTGAATGCGGCAGGTGTCATCAGGACTTTTGTTGAAGACTACCATGAAAAACAGGAAGAGAACTATCTTTTTCCGCGGTTTCAAAAAGCCAACCAGTTAACAGATTTGGTGCAGGTGCTGCTCCAACAGCACAATGCAGGCAGGGCCATGACTGACCAGATATTACAGCTCTCTAAAATATCCGCACCTGTTGAAAGCGACAATGAGAAGCTGTTAAAGGTGCTCACCGATTTTAATTACATGTACCGTCCGCATGAAGCAAGAGAGGATACCATCCTTTTTCCTGCATTCAGAAAAATCGTCTCTACACATGAATACGATTCATTGGGAGAAGAGTTTGAAAACAACGAACAGAAACTTTTTGGAAAAGGCGGTTTTGAAAAGATGGTAAGCAAGGTGGCTGACATTGAGAAGTCGCTGGGGATATATGAACTGGCGCAGTTTACGCCCGGGCAGTACCAGCAGTAAGCAAGATCATTTTATGATCGTTACGGAGCCGGAAAAAGCCTTCCTGCCATTCCCCGGATTGATGATATAGTAGTAGGTTGCAAACGGCAAAGCTGCTCCATTAAACGTTCCATCCCATTCTTTACTATACCCATGTGAGCGGTATACGAGTTGGCCGCTCCTGTTATATATCTGTATGTCGGCATCCGGGTAACTATCCAGGTATCTTATTTTCCAGGTATCGTTTATTCCATCCCCATTGGGAGAAAACGCATTCGGAATCACGGGAGTTTTCAAAACCGATACCAGAACGGTGTCTGATACGCTGCATCCCCCCACGCCTGTCAATGTCAGCCGGTAAGTGATATTGTCCTGCGGCGCAGCACTAGGTGCGGGTATGGTAGTGCTATCGAGGTAACTGGAAGGCGTCCATAGAAACGTTAAGCCGGTGCCATAATAGTATACCGGTTGCAGAACGACCACCCCCCCCCTGTAAAATCCCCTGGGCATTTTGCATGACCAGTTTAGGATAGGGGTGGACTGTTATTTGCCTGACCATTGTATCGCTTACGCATCCCTGGCTGTTTATGATATAGAGGGATGCACTGGCAGCCCCCGAATCGCGATATGTATTAACAGGATTCTGCGATGCGGAACTGTCGCCAGTTGCAAATGTCCAATGGTAAGAACTGATGGGGAACCCCATTCCGTCACTGTTGTCGGTGAAGGAAATGTCCTGGTCCATACAGATGTCGGGTGAAGACAGCTGGAAGTTCGCCTTTGGCTGAGCGTAAATAGTGGTTAGTTTTTGTGTTAGGGAGTCTTTACACCCGTCTTTTGAAGTGATCGACAGTTTTACGAAATACGGCCCGATAGAAGAATACCTGTGCGTGGGGTTTTTTAAGGTGGAAGGAGTTGTATTGAGCACATCTCCAAAGTCCCATAAGTAGGTTAACAGGCCACTCGAACCGTCGGAAATGGTTGATGCATTTACAAAAGAGCCGTTGCCATCGGGAAGACAGATTGTCGGCAGACTGAATACCACATCCGGCAAGGGTGATACCGTTACTGTTCTGGATGCAGCCACGCTCCCGCATCCGGAACTGGTTATTGTATAAGTGACCGAAGCACTGCCTGTTGAGGTGCCGGTTATTAAGCCGTTTTGATCCGTGTTTATGACGGACACATTACCGCTGCTCCAGGTGCCACCCGGAGTAATATCAGCCAGTTGTGAAGAAGCATGTTGGCAGATGGCTGAACTGCCGGTTATTGGCTGTACAACCGGCAGAGGGTTGATCCTGACGGCAAAGGACACGCCGCCCGTACAACCAGATTGATTTACCTGGTAGCCGACCAATACAGAACCCGCTGAGGTTGCGGTCAGCACCCCATTGGAACTGACAGTTGCTATCGCTGTATTGTTAGTGCTCCAGGTTCCACCGGGAACAGGGTCAGCCAGGCTGATCGACGATCCGGCACAAACCTGCGTTGCGCCGGTTATGGGGGAAACGACAGGTATGGGATTGACGGTTATTAATTTTGTTGACTGGACACTTCCACAGGCATTGCTTACCTGGTATGTTATAGTGGTTGAACCAGCGGATATCCCCTTTACTTTTCCGGTGGCATCGATGGAGGCATTTCCTGTATTACTGCTGCTCCACACGCCAGCAACCGTCGCATCATTTAGAGAAATGCTGTCCCCGGCACAAACAGCCTGGTTGCCGGTAATGGAAGCAGGCGAAGGAGGGGCATTGACGGTCATGGCAACGGGAGCTGATACAACGCAATTGCCAACGGTTATTGTATAACTGATAATCGCGGTTCCGGCTGAAATACCGGAAACTTTTCCAGTGGCGTCCACCGTTGCCACCGCACTGTTGTTGGTACTCCAGGTGCCTCCTGCGGAAGAATTTGAAAGGGTTGTGTTAGTGCCAATGCACAAACTGGATGCGCCGGATGTTGCAGCGATCTGGCCACATATTGTAACTTTTCTGATAATAGCAGTATATTCTTCATCTGCAAAGATTAAATTCCCTGCGTTGTCAAATGTCGCGCCCGTAGGTTCTTCAATCTGCGCCGCAGTCGCTGGGCCGCCATCGCCACTGTATCCGTAAGTTCCAGTGCCGACCACTGTTGTAATCATTCCGGCATTGTCAATTTTACGGATACGATCGTTCAACTGATCAATAACATAGATATTTCCTGATTGGTCGGCATTTACACTTATGCAGCAATTAAATTCAGCATTAACAGCGAGTCCCCCATCACCGCCGTAACCTTTTGTTCCGTTCCCTGCTATTGTAGTGATGATACCTGATGTATTAACTCTTCTTATTCTCGAATTTCCTAAGTCGGCTATATAGAGATTTCCATTCCTGTCGATGTCGATGCCAAAGGGCCGGTACAAATCGGCATTGATCGCGGGACCGCCGTCTCCTGAAAACAGGTTAACATTACTGCCTGGGCTGGTTATGTCTGCTTTACCTGCCACCGTAGATAAGATGCCGGCGGAATTAATTTTTCGCACCAAGTGATTCCACTGATCTGAAAAATAAAGATTCCCCAAATTGTCTGCCTTAAGGCAACAAACTTCACCGAGATATGCATTAATGGCCAACACGCCATCCGGTGAGTAGTAGGTTCTATCTGCTCTTCCCGCTATGGTTTGTATAATTCCTGCACTATTCACTTTGCGTATTACAAGGCCATTTTGATCGTTGATGTAAAGATTGCCGGCATTGTCGGTGGCTAGCCAAAGCGGATGATAAAGCGTCGCCGCACTGGCTGGCCCCCCATCACCGGTGTACCCCAAAACACCCGTCCCTGCAAACGTGGTAATGATCCCATTTACATCCACTTTGCGGACAACGTTGTGACCCATGTCGGAAAAAAGCATATTGCCGGCATTGTCAATTGCAACACCATAAGGCTCGCTGATACTCGCATTTATTGCCGGACCGCCATCGCCTGAATAACCATAAATATGGTTTCCCGCAATCGTGGTAATGATCTGGGCAACCCCCTGATCAACATAAAGAAATAAGACGAATGCGAGCAGTGCGCAGCGCGTATTTGTTCTGGTAAAATTCATCGCGACATTCTTGTTAAATCCCGCACGTTTGAGGTCCCCCTGGAAACCTGTAGAAAAGTCTCGACTAAAAATATAAATAAAAAAGGAAAGAGAAAATCTTTCCTTTTGTTGGGTTACTAGGATTCGAACCTAGACGAACAGAACCAAAATCTGTCGTGCTACCATTACACCATAACCCAGCTCAACAAGCCGCAAAAATAGGCCCGGCGAAAGGATGTTCCAAAAAAATGAACCGGGTCAGTGCGTTTTCGCCGCGTCCTCGCTTTCCTTCAGGTTGCGGATCAGGTCCAGCGCCTCTGATACCACATCGCACATGATCGTGACCAGGCTTCCTTTTTTCGCCGTGTTATAGGCGTGCATGATCGCTTCCTTTTCGTTATAGATAATGGTAACGGGGATGTCTTTCGGCTGCGTGTCGCGGATGCCCTCCACCAGCAGGTTTACGATTTCTTCCGCGGTTCGGCCCCGCAGGTTCTTGTCTTGCCGGATGATGATCTCATCGAAATGCCTGCCGGAAATGCGGCCGATATCGCGGATATCGTCATCGCGGCGGTCGCCTGTTCCACTGATGATGCCCACTTTGGGTTCGCCATCCATCTTGCCTACAAAATCACAGAGCAGTTCCAGTCCAGCCGGGTTGTGCGCAAAATCCACCAGGAACCTGAAATGCCGGAACTCGAACAGGTTTAACCGCCCCGGAGTCTGTTGCGGAGATGGTACAAAAGTGCTGAGACCCGTCCGGATATCTTCAATGGAGATATCCTTGAACAGGTAAGCCGCCAGTACGGCGGGTAGCGCATTCATGATATTGTGTACCGCCCGGCCTTCATAGGTGATCGGGATATCGGTGACCTTGCTCACGCGGATTTTCCAGGTGCCCTTGAGTATCGTGATATATCCATTTTCGAATACGGAGGCGTACCCTCCTTTCTTGCAATGCTCCGTAATGCGGGGATTGTTCTCATCCATGCTGAAGAAGGCCACGTTGCAGTCCAGGTCTTTCTGCATCGCATATACCAGGTCGTCGTCTGCATTCAGGATCGCGAACCCGTGCGGCAGCGTGGTTTCGGGCACCACTGCTTTTACGCGGGCCATCTGCTCAAGCGAATCGATTCCGCCCAGCCCCAGGTGATCGGCCGTGACATTGGTAACGATGCTCACATTACAATGACGAAAAGAGAGACCTGATTTAAGTATGCCGCCACGCGCGCATTCCAGCACCGCGAAATCCACCGTGGGATCGCGCAGCACAAATTGCGCGCTGACCGGGCCGGTGCAGTCGCCCTTCATCATCAGCTGGTTCTGTATGTAAACGCCGTCGCTGGTGGTGTAGCCCACCTTGCGCCCCGCGGCTTTGCAGATATGAGCGGTGAGCCGGGTGGTTGTGGTCTTGCCATTGGTACCGGTGATCGCGATAATGGGGATGAGGCCATCGCTGCCTTTTGGAAACAACA
>Ga0206972_1022_pt1 | contig 32633 bp, 26 predicted proteins | sample Alteio_BWOrgHeat_86_FD_152925 | JGI IMG/M metagenome (GOLD analysis project Ga0206972, IMG submission 152925) | Enriched cells from forest soil in Barre Woods Harvard Forest LTER site, Petersham, Massachusetts, United States -... | ecosystem: Environmental > Terrestrial > Soil > Temperate forest >...
AGAGATGTGAGAGATGATAGATGGGTAAGGTCAGCATCTGTGATGCGTTCGCACTCACTTAGATCAAGTGAGGTTAGAGATGTGAGAGATGATAGATGGGCAAGGCCGGCATCTGTGATGTTATTGTCCCTACTTAGATCAAGTGAAGTTAGAGATGTGAGAGATGATAGATGGGCAAGGCCAGTATCTGTGATGTTATTGCCCCCGCTTAGATTAAGTGAGGTTAGAGATGTGAGAGATGATAGATGGGCAAGACCGACATCTGTGATGTTATTGCACCAGCCTAGATTAAGTGAGCTTAGAGATGTGAGAGATGGGAGATAGGCAAGTCCAGCATCTGTGATGTTATTGCCCCCCCTTAGATTAAGTGAGGTTAGAGATGTGAGTTTTGATAGATGGATAAGGCCAACATCTGTGATGTTTTGGCACCAGCCAAGATTAAGTGAAGTTAGAGAGGGAAGTTTTGATAGAAGGGCAAGGTCAGCATCTGTGACGTTATTGCAATTAGACAGATTGATAGATGTAATGCGACTGCCACTTGCTTGGTCAAGAATGGGTTTAAGATCCCTTAAATTAGTTAATCCGGAAAGATCTAGACGGCCGTTGTTGACGAGGGGTAGATTACTCCAATCTTTGCATACTAGAGGCACACAAGTTATTTGTTCTTGAGCTGGAAGGAAGCTTAATATGTTTCCGAAAATGTCTTTAGAGATAGACTTGATGTGAGTCTTTGCGCGTTGAGGAGTAGCTTGAGAAAGATCATGTACAGGCTCTTGTTGCGCTGTAGATGATAGGGTTAAAGGGGTAAGGCTGGACAGTAATGACATTGTTAAACCTCTTAATTTTGATTGATAATAATTAAAATTATATCTGAATTTTCATTTTATGGAAATATTAAATTATTAATTATTAATTTTAATTATAAAAATTAATTGCAGACGTAGAAAGTATGTAGAAAATCAAATAAATTCTTACAACACTTGTTGGGCTTGATTCTTAATCACCTCGATCACAGCTAGTCTAAAACGTGCTGGATCATCAAAACGATGTGATTCTCCCCATTTCTCGCCCCCTTTTGGGTGAGGGGCTAGTTGATAAACTTGGTCGAAAATAGCATTCCTTGTCTCTTCCGGTAACTCATTTAACAAATGATCGATGTGCTGATTCGTGGCATTCGATTGATTGATGAGATCAAGTAAGGGATCAACCGATAGTTCTTTAAAAAGACTTGGACGTGACATGTTCAAAATAGCAAGAGCTTGCGCCAATCTCAGACGATCCAAATCATGATAACGATTCTTTTTACCCCATTCATCACCTCCTTTTGGCTGTGAAGCCAACATGTAAATGTAATAATCCATTCTATCTCTGAATGGGGCGTCTTTAAATTCGATCGGAATTAGCTTTGCTTTAAGTGCTTTTACAGCATCCGAGGAAATCCCTGAATGTAGCTTAAGTGAGGTTAGAGATGTGAGTTTTGATAGATGGACAAGGCCAGCATCTGTGATGTTTTGGCTTCCCGTTAGATTAAGTGAGGTGAGAGATGTGAGAGATGATGAATGGGCAAGGCCAGCATCTGTGATTTTTTTGCACTCGCTTAGATCAAGTGAGGTCAGAGATGTGAGAGATGATAGATGGACAAGGCCAACATCTGTGATATTTTTGCACCCGCTTAGAGAAAGTGAGCTTAAAGATGTGAGAGATGATAGATGGGCAAGGCCAGCATCTGTGATACTTCTGCACCAGCGTAGATTAAGTGAGCTTAAAGATGTGAATTTTGATAAATGGGCAAGGCCAGCATCTGTGATATTTCGGCAAACGCCTAGATCAAGTGAGGTGAGAGATGTGAGTTTTGATAAATGAGCAAGGCCAGTACCTATGATGTTTCTGCACCCGCTTAGATCAAGTGAGCTTAAGAGTGTGAGAGATGATAGACGGGCAAGTCCAGCATCTGTGATATTATGGCACACGCTTAGATCAAGTGAGCTTAAGAGTGTGAGAGATGATAGATGGGCAAGTCCAGCATCTGTGATATTTTGACACCCGCTTAGATCAAGTGAGCTTAAGAGTGTGAGTTTTGATAAAAGTGCAAGGTTAGCATCTGTGATGTTACAGTCGCTTAGATCAAGTGAGATTAGAGATGTGAGAGATAATAGATGGGCAAGGCCAGCATCTGTGATGTTTTTGCACCCGCTCAGATTAAGTGAGGTTAGAGATGTGAGAGATGATAGATGGGCAAGGTCAGCATCTGTGATGTTCTTGCAATTAGTCAGATTGATGGATGTAATGCGAATGCCACTTGCTTGGTCAAGAATGGTTTTAAGATCCCTTAAATTAGTTAATTCGGAAAGATCTAGACGTCCGTTGTTGACGAGGGGTAGATTACTCCAATCTTTGCATACTCGAGGCACACAGGTTATTTGTTCTAGAGCTGGAAGGAAGCTTAATATGTTTCCGAAAACGTCTTTAGAGATAGACTTGATGTGAGTCTTTGCGCGTTGGGGAGTGGCTTGAGAAAGATCATGTACAGGCTCTTGTTGCGCTGTAGATGATAGGGTTAAAGGGGTAAGGCTGGTCAGTAATGACATTGTTAAACCTCTTAATTTTGATTGATAATAATTAAAATTATATCTGAATTTTCATTTTATAGAAATATTAAATTATTAATTATTAAATCTAATTAAAAAAAGTGTGATTGTAGGTGTAGAAAGTGTGTAGAAATCAAATATTTTCTTACAATAGTTGTTTGGCTGCTTTGAAGGAGATCAGATTAGCTTTCATTTAATTTAAGTGTGCAGATTTCAAACAAGTAAATTTTTGAATTGCTTTAGACAGCTTCAATCAATAGACCTCTTTCGAAACCCTGTGGCCAATGCCTGCCTTTGCCGCAGGGTTTCGAAAGAGGTCTATGTGATTTTTCATCATTAGGGCTTAGGTCGTTAGTTTGTAATAACCCAACTTGCCCCCTATCCTCCCTTAGAGCGTAAGCGAGACAGGTAAGATGCAAGATTCGTGAGGAAGCCAAGGTAGTTCACCTTGGCGACGAACGAAGCGCAGCAGATTGCCTGTCGCAGCTCGCGGATAAAGGAGGATAGGGGGCAAGTTGGGTTAATAGCCTCTTATCTCTAAATCTACTCTATCTGAATGCTCAGTTTCGCCTTAAAGGCTTGTTCAACATCCCGGGTAATCTTCGAACCTTATTGCTGAACTGAGCGCAAAAATGGGAGTTTTGATAGATGGTTAAGGCCAGCAGCTGTGATGTTATCGCACTTACTTAGATTAAGTAAGCTTAAGAGTGTGAGTTTTGATAGATGGGCAAGGCCAGCATCTGTAATGCGGCTGCAATAACTGAGATTAAGTGAGTTTAGAGATGTGAGTTTTGATAGATGGGCAAGGCCAGCATCCGTGATGTTATCGCACCCGCTTAGACTAAGTGAGTTTAGAGATGTGAGTTTTGATAGATGGGCAAGGCCAGGATCTGTGATGTAGCACCGGCTTAGATCAAGTGATCTTAAGAGTGTGAGTTTTGATAGATGGGCAAGGCCATCATCTGTGAATTTTCTGCACCCTTCTAGATTAAGTGAGCTTAGAGATGTGAAAGTTACTAGATGGGCAAGGCCAGCATCTGTGATGTTATTGCACCTACTTAGATTAAGTGAGGTTAGAGATGTGAGAGATGATAGATGGGCAAGGCCAGCATTTGTGATCTTAAAGCACCCACTTAGATGTAGTGAATTTAGAGATGTGAGTTTTGATAGATGGGCAAGGCCAGCATCTTTGATGTTTTCGCAATCGCTTAGATTAAGTGAGGTTAGAGATTGGAGTTGTGATAGATGGGCAAGGCCAGCATTTGTGATGTTTTTGTCCCTGCTTAGATTAAGTGAGGTGAGAGATGTGAGTTTTGATAAATGGGCAAGGCCAGCATCTGTGATGTTACCACACTTACTTAGATTAAGTGAGTTTAGGGATGTGAGTTTTGATAGATGTGCAAGGCCCGCATCTGTGACCTTATCGCACCAGCTTAGATTAAATGAGGTTAGAGATGTGAGCTTTGATAGAGGGGCAAGGCTAGCATCTGTGATCAGCCAGCACCAGCTTAGATTAAATGAGGTTAGAGATGTGAGCTTTGATAGAGGGGCAAGGCTAGCATCTGTGATCAGCCAGCACCTGTTTAGATCAAGTGAGCTTAAGAGTGTGAGTTTTGATAGATGCACAAGGCCAGCTTCTGTGATGCAGCTGCAATAACTGAGATTAAGTGAGGTTAGAGATGTGAGTTTTGATAGATGAGCAAGGCCAGCATCTGTGATATTGCAGCTAGATAGATTGATAGAGGTAATGAGAGCGCCATGTTCGCTTGCTTCATTGAGAATGGTTTTAAGATCTTCATCTGATAACTTAGAATGTCCAGAAAGATCTAGACAACCGTCTTTGACAAAAGATAACTTATGTGAAGCTTTGCATACACTGCGAACGGTAGCTATTTCTCGAATAGAAAGGAAACCTGCTATACGTGATAAAACACCTCTTGTATCTCCGAAAACGTCGCTAGATTTAGATATAGCCTCTAGTGCCAGTTTTGTAGTAGAAGAAGTCTTTGGTGGCACAACTTCCACAGACAGTGATGGCACAACCACAGCAGACGATGCAAGCGCAGGTGATGTCGAGGATAAGTGTAAGGGGGCTAAATCTAGAGATGATACTGAGGTCATAATTTTCCTTTATTATTTATAATGTGTGTTTATTTTATTTATTTCTTAGTCAACTCTTTATTTTAAAAAAAAACACTTGTTAAGTTTAATTAAGAAAATGTAATTGTACAATTGCAGTGCATATTAGAAAATAAAAATAATTTATTACAACAGTTGTTCGGCTGCTTTGGAGGAGATCAGATTAGCTTTCATTTAATTTAAGTGTGCAGATTTCAAACAAGTAAATTTTTGAATTGCTTTAGACAGCTTCAATCAATAGACCTCTTTCGAAACCCTGTGGCCAGTGCTTGCCTTTGCCGCAGGGTTTCGAAAGAGGTCTATGTGATTTTTTATCATTAGGGCTTAGGTCGTTAGTTTGCAATAGCCTCTTATCTCTAAATCTACTCTATCTGAATGCTCAGTTTTGCCTTAAAGGCTTGTTTAACATCCCAGGTAATCTTCGAACCGCTGAACTGAGCGCAAAAATGGGAGTTTTGATAGATGGTCAAGGCCAGCAGCTGTGATGTTATCGCACTTACTTAGATTAAGTGAGCTTAAGAGTGTGAGTTTTGATAGATGGTCAAGGCCAGCATCTGTGATGTTATCGCATTTACTTAGATTAAGTGAGGTGAGAGCTGTGAGTTTTGATAGATGGGCAAGGCCAGCATCTGTGATCTCCCAGCACCTGCTTAGATTAAGTGAGCTTAAGAGTGTGAGTTTTGATAGATGAGCAAGGCCAGCATCTGTGATGCATGCGCACTGAATTAGATCAAGTGAGGTTAGAGATGTGAGAGATGATAGATGGGCAAGGCCAGCATCTGTGATGTTTGTGCGCCCGATCAGATTAAGTGAGCTTAAGAGTGTGAGAGGTGATAGATGGGCAAGGCCAGCATTTGTGATGTTTTTGCAATCGCTTAGATTAAGTGATCTTAAGAATGTGAGTTTTGATAGATGGGCAAGGCCAGCATCTTTGATGTTATAGCAATCCGTTAGATTAAGTGAGGTTAGAGATGTGAGTTTTGATAGATGGGCAAGGCCAGCATCTGTGATGTTTTCGCAATTCGTTAGATTAAGTGAGGTTAGAGATGTGAGTTTTGATAAATGGGCAAGGCTAGTGTTTGTGATGTTTTTACAATTCGTTAGATTAAGTGAGGTTAGAGATGTGAGTTTTGATAAATGGGCAAGGCTAGTATTTGTGATGTTTTTGCAATTCTGTAGATTAAGTGAGCTTAAGAGTGTGAGTTTTGATAGATAGACAAGGCCATCATCTATGATTCCGCAGTCACTTAGATTAAGTGAGGTGAGAGATGTGAGCTTTGATAGAGGGGCAAGGCTAGCATCTGTGATAGGACAGTTGCTTAGATCAAGTGAGGTGAGAGATGTGATGGATGATAGATGGGCAAAGCCAAGACCTGTGATGTAACAGCTGCTTAGATCAAGTGAGGTGAGAGATGATAGATGGGCAAAGCCAACACCTGTGATCTTTGGGCAGTATCTTAGATAAAGTGAGGTTAGAGATGTGAGAGATGATAGATGGGCAAGGCCAGCATCTGTGATCTTTAGGCAGTAGCTTAGATAAAGTGAGGTTAGAGATGTGAGAGATGATAGATGGGCAAGGCCAGCATCTGTGATGTTTCTGCACCCTCTTAGATTAAGTGAGGTTAGAGATGTGAGTTTTGATAGATGAGCAAGGCCAGCATCTGTGATCTCGCAGTTAGATAGATTGATAGAGGTAATGAGAGTGCCATGTTCGCTTGCTTCATTGAGAATAGTTTTAAGATCTTTATCTGATAACCTAGAATGTCCAGAAAGATCTAGACAACCGTCTTTGACAAAAGATAACTTATGTGAAGCTTTGCATACACTGCGAACGGTAGCTATTTCCCGAATAGAAAGGAAACCTGCTATACGTGCTAAAACACCTCTTGTATCTCCGAAAACGTTGCTAGATTTAGAGATAGCCTCTAGTGCCAGTTTTGTGGTAGAAGAAGCCTTTGGTGGCACAACTTCCACAGACAGTGATGGCACAACCACAGCAGACGATGCAAGCGCAGGTGATGTGGAGGATAAGTATAAGGGGGCTAAATATAGAGATGATACCGAAGATGATGCTGAGGTCATAATTTTCCTTTATTATTTATGTTTATTTTATTATTTTATTTGTTTTTTAGTCAATCTGTTATTTTTTAAAAAAATACTTGTTAAGTTTAATTAAGAAAGTGTAATTGTGCAATTGCAGTACATATTAGAAAATAAAAATAATTTATTACAACAGTTGTTCGGCTGCTTTGAAGGAGATCAGATTAGCTTTCGTTTGATTCAAATTTGCAGATGTCAAACAAGTAAATTTTTGAATTGCTTTAGACAGCTTCAATCAACAGAATCTCTTTCGAAACCCTATGGCCAGTTGCCTGCCTTTGCCGGAGGGTTTCGAAAGAGGTCTATGTGATTTTTTCATCATTAGGGCTTAAATCGTTAGTTTTGCAATAGATCCTATCTCTAAAAATCTACTTTCTCTGAATGCTTAGTTTCGCAATAAAGGCTCGTTCAACATCCCGGGTAATCTTCGAACCATATAGATCAACTGAACGCAGAAATGTGAGTTTTGATAGATGAGCAAGGCTAGCTTCTGTAATGTTTCGGCACTTCTTTAGCTTAAGTGAGCTTAAGAGTGTGAGTTTTGATAGATGGGCAAGGCCAGCATCTGTGATGTTATCGCACTGGAGTAGATAAAGTGAGGTTAGAGATGTGAGAGAGGATAGATGGGCAAGGCCGGCATCTGTGATGTTTCTGGAGCAGAATAGATGCAGTGAACTTAAAAGTGTGAGTTTTGATAAATGGGCAAGGCCAGCATCTGTGATGTATTCGCATCTTTCTAGATCAAGTGAGCTTAAGAGTGTGAGTTTTGATAGATGGCCAAGGTCAGCATCTGTGATCTGGTACTCGCTTAGATCAAGTGAGGTTAGAGATGTGAGTTGTGATAGATGGTCAAGGCCAGCTTCTGTGATCTTTTGGCAATTGCTTAGATTAAGTGATCTTAAGAGTGGGAGTTGTGATAGAGGGGCAAGGGAAGCTTCTGTGGGTCGGCAGTAGATTAAATCAAGTGATGTTAGAGATGCGAGCTTTGATAGAGGGGCAACGCTAGCATCTGTGATCAGCCAGCACTTGTTTAGATTAAGTGAGCTTAAGAGTGTGAGTTTTGATAGATGCACAAGGCCAGCTTCTGTGATGTTGTTGCAATAACTGAGATTAAGTGAGGTTAGAGATGTGAGTTTTGATAGATGAGCAAGGCCAGTATCTGTGATGCGGCTGCAACTAGATAGATTGATAGAGGTAATGAGAGTGCCATGTTCGCTTGCTTCATTGAGAATGGTTTTAAGATCTTTATCCGATAACTTAGAACGTCCAGAAAGATCTAGACAACCGTTTTTGGCAAAAGATAACTTATGTGAAGCTTTGCATACCCTGCGAACGGTAGCTATTTCTCGAATAAAAAGGAAACCTGCTATACGTGTTAAAACACCTCTTGTATCTCCGAAAACGTTGCTAGATTTAGAGATAGCCTCTATTGCCAGTTTTGTGGTAGAACCAGCCTCTGGTGGCACAACTTCCTCAGACAGTGATGGCACAACCACGGCAGACGATGCAAGCGCAGGTGATGTGGAGGATAAGTGTAAGAGGGCTAAATCTAGAGATGATACCGAAGATGATGCTGAGGTCATAATTTTCCTTTATTATTTATAAAGTATGTTTATTTTATTATTTTATTTGTTTTTTGGTCAATCTGTTATTTTTAAAAAAAATACTTGTTAAGTTTAATTAAGAAAATGTTATCAAAACAGCCTCTCTGGCTCCCCCATGACTGATAGGGATATATGTTTTAACTTCCTTGGGGATAATCAAGCCTGAGCCTAAAAGGAGAAAAGTGGGAGCCTGAGAGGAGAAGGTGGGGCATGGCCATCGCGGTTTCTAAGGATGTGCGTTAGAGATGTGAGATTTACTAGGTGGGCAAGGCCAGCATCTGTGGTGTTTTTGCACCCCTCTAGATTAAGTGAGCTTAAGAGTGTGAGTTTTGATAGATGGGCAAGGCCATCATTTGTGATGTTTTTGCACCTGCATAGATTAAGTGAGGTTAGAGATGTGAGTTTTGATGAATGGACAAGGCCAGCATCTGTGATGTTTTTGCACCCCTCTAGATTAAGTGAGCTTAAGAGTGTGAGTTTTGATAGATGGGCAAGGCCAGCATCTGTAATGTTTTCGCACTCTCTTAGATCAAGTGATCTTAAGAGTGTGAGTTTTGATAGATGGGCAAGACCAGCATCTGTTATCTTGTATCTGCACCCTTCTAGATTAAGTGAGCTTAAGAGTGTGAGAGTTACTAGATGAGCAAGGCCAGCATCTGTGATCGCCCAGCACATGCTTAGATTAAGTGAGCTTAAGCGTGGTGTGAGTTTTGATAGATGCGCAAGGTCAGCATCTGTGATGTGGCACTGGCTTAGATCAAGTGAGCTTAAGCGTGTGAGTTTTGATAGAGGGGCAAAGCCAGCATCTGCGATGCGGCTGCAATAACTGAGATTAAGTGAGTTTAGAGATGTGAGTTTTGATAGATGGGCAAGGCCAGCACCTGTGATGCGGCTGCAATAAGTGAGGTTAAGTGAGTTTAGAGATGTGAGTTTTGATAGATGGGCAAGGCCAGCTTCTGTGATGTTTTCGCAATTGCTTAGATTAAGTGAGCTTAAGAGTGTGAGGTTTGATAGATGGGCAAGGCCAGCATCTGTGATGTTTTTGCACTTGCTTAGATGCAGTGAGGTTAGAGATGTGAGAGATGATAGATGGGCAAGACCAGCATCTGTGATGTTTTTGCGCCCGCTTAGATTCAGTGAGTTTAGAGATGTGAGTTTTGATAGATGAGCAAGGCCAGCATCTGTGATGTTTGCGCATTCGAATAGATTAAGTGAGGTTAGAGATGTGAGTTGTGATAGATGGGCAAGGCCAGCATCTGTGATGTTTTCGCACCGGCTTAGATTAAGTGATCTTAAGAGTGGGAGTTGTGATAGATGGGCAAAGGAAGCTTCTGTGGGTCGGCAGTAGCTTAAATCAAGTGAGGTTAGAGATGTGAGCTTTGATAGAGGGGCAAGGCTAGCATCCAGCCAGCACCTGTTTAGATCAAGTGAGCTTAAGAGTGTGAGTTTTGATAGATGCACAAGGCCAGCTTCTGTGATACTGCTGCAATCACTGAGATTAAGTGAGGTTAGAGATGTGAGTTTTGATAGATGAGCAAGGCCAGTATCTGTGATGCGGCTGCAACTAGATAGATTGATAGAAGTAATGAGAGTGCCATGTTCGCTTGCTTCATTGAGAATGGTTTTAAGATCTTTATCTGATAACCTAGAATGTCCAGAAAGATCTAGACAACCGTCTTTGACAAAAGATAACTTATGTGAAGCTTTGCATACACTGCGAACGGTAGCTATTTCCCGAATAGAAAGGAAACCTGCTATACGTGCTAAAACACCTCTTGTATCTCCGAAAACGTTGCTAGATTTAGAGATAGCCTCTAGTGCCAGTTTTGTGGTAGAAGAAGCCTTTGGTGGCACAACTTCCACAGACAGTGATGGCACAACCACAGCAGACGATGCAAGCGCAGGTGATGTGGAGGATAAGTATAAGGGGGCTAAATATAGAGATGATACCGAAGATGATGCTGAGGTCATAATTTTCCTTTATTAGTTATAATTTATGTTCATTTTATTAGTTTATTTGATTTTTAGTCAATTTCTTATTTTTTAAAAAAATATTGTTAAATTTAATTAAAAAGTGTAATTGTATAAGTCTCTAAATCTACTCTATCTGAATGCTCAATTTCGCCTTAAAGGCTTGTTCAACATCCCAGGTAATCTTCGAACCATATAGCTCAACTGAGCGCAGAAATGTGAGTTTTGATAGATGAGCAAGGCTAGCATCTGTGATGTTTCGGCAATTCGTTAGCTCAAGTGAGCTTAAGAGTGTGAGTTTTGATAGATGGTCAAGGCCAGCATCTGTGATGTTATCGCACTTGCTTAGATAAAGTGAGGTTAGAGATGTGAGAAAGGATAGATGGGCAAGGCCGGCATCTGTAATCTGAAAGCACCAAGTTAAATAAAGTGAGGTTAGAGATGTGAGAGAGGATAGATGGGCAAGGCCAGCATCTGTGATCTTAAAGCACCAACTTAGATCAAGTGAGCTTAAGAGTGTGAGTTTTGATAGATGGACAAGGCCAACATCTGTGATGTTTTCGCAATTGCTTAGATTAAGTGAGCTTAAGAGTGTGAGTTTTGATAGATGGGCAAGGCCAGCATCTGTGATGTTTCTGCAGCAGTTTAGATCCAGTGAGCTTAAAAGTGTGAGTTTTGATAAATGGGCAAGACCAGAATCTGTGATGTTGAAGCAATTCGTTAGATTAAATGAGTTTAAGAATGTGAGTTTTGATAGATGGGGAAGGCCATCATTTGTGATGTTTTGGCACCCGCTTAGATTAAATGAGCTTAAGAGGGTGAGTTGTGATAAATGGGCAAGGCCAGCATCTGTGATGTTTTCGCAATTGCTTAGATTAAGTGAGCTTAAGAGTGTGAGTTTTGATAGATCGACAAGGCCTGCATCTGTAATGTGTCTGCAATAACTGAGATTAAGTGAGGTTAGAGATGTGAGTTGTGATAGATAGGCAAGGCCTGCATCTGTGATCTTAGAGCATCGTTTTAGATTAAGTGAGGTTAGAGATGTGAGTTTTGATAGATGGGCAAGGCCAGCATCTGTGATCTTATCGCAACCAGATAGATTGATAGAGGTAATGAGAGTACCATGTTCGCTTGCTTCATTGAGAATGGTTTTAAGATCTTTATCCGATAACTTAAATTGTCCAGAAAGATCTAGACAACCGTCTTTGACAAAAGATAACTTACGCGAAGCTTTGCATACACTGCGAACGGTAGCTATTTCTGGAATAGAAAGGAAACCTGCTATACGTCCTAAAACACCTCTTGCATCTCCGAAAACGTCTCTAGATTTAGAAATAGCCTCTACTGCCAGTTTTGTGATAGAAGTCTCTGAAGGCACAACTCCCACAGACAGTGATGGCACAGCCACGGCAGACGATGCAAGCGCAGGTGATGTGGAGGATAAGTGTAAGGGGGCTAAATCTAGAGATGATACTGAAGTCATAATTTTCCTTTTATTATTTATAATGTATGTTTATTTTATTGTTTTATTTGTTTTTAGTCAATTTGTTTTTTAAAAAAAATTATTTATTATATTTAATTAAAAAATGTAATTATAGAAGTGTGATGCGTGTTGAGAAATCAAATAATTTTTTTAAAAAAAATAGTTTAATTGCTTTGAGGGAGATTAAATTAATTTTTATTAGATTTCAAAGAAGTCCATTTTTAAATTGCTTTTGACAGCTTCAATCAATTTTGATTTTTCCACATTAATATGTCAAAAACAATCTTTAATCAAAAATTTCTTCCATTGCAAATTTAATTGTTTTTACGATATCATTTCCTTTTACTAGCATAGAGGTTTGTGTATGAAAAGACGGCGAGTTGTCGTCACTGGAATGGGTTTGGTTTCCTGTTTTGGTACGGATATCGATCAGTTTTATCAACAGCTTTTGTCGGGCAAAAGTGGCATTACGCCTATAGATGCCTTCCCTTGCGAGGCGTTGCCCACGCGATTTGCCGGAGCTGTTCGAAATTTTGAGACAGGGGATTATCTAGACAAGAAACAAGCGAGACGCGTCGATCCTTTTATTCGCTATACAGTTGTTGCAGGAAAGAAAGCATTGGAAATGGGCGGATTGAGTGGAGAGGCTTTAAACAATCTCAACAAAGAGCGTTGTGGCGTGCTCATTGGATCTGGAATGGGAGGGATGTCTGTGTTTTTTGAAGGCACAGAAACTTACCTGACAAAGGGCTTTAAGCGAATGACCCCTTTTTTCGTTCCCTACATCATCACCAACATGGGCGGAGCCTTACTGGCAATTGATCTTGGTTTCATGGGCCCAAATTATTCGATCTCTACAGCCTGTGCGACATCTAATTTTTCTATTCATGCAGCTGCTGGGCATATCCGTCGAGGAGAAGCCGATGTGATGCTATGTGGCGGTGCTGAAGCTCCGATCAATCCGATTGGCGTTTCCGGGTTTGTCGCTATTAGAGCTCTTTCTGAAAAAAATGACGCGATGGAGCAAGCTTCGCGCCCTTGGGATAAAAAACGCGATGGATTTGTGATGGGAGAGGGCGCAGGGGTGCTCATGCTAGAAAGCCTTGAGCATGCGCTAGAGCGAGGCGCACCTATTCTTGCTGAGTACATGGGGGGAGCTGTCAACTGTGATGCCCATCATATGACCGATCCACGTGAAGATGGTCTCGGTGTGAGCTCGTGCATGAAAACGGCTTTAAAAGATGCTGGTCTTACAGCCGAGCAGATTAATTATATCAACGCTCATGCCACTTCCACACTAGCTGGTGATTTGTGTGAAATTCGAGCCATCAAGCAAGTGTTTGGTCCTCATTGTTCTGAGTTGAAAATCAACGCCACCAAGTCGATGATTGGACATTGTCTAGGTGCAGCTGGAGGAATTGAAGCGATTGCTGGGATTAAGGCGATGCAAACGGGGATGCTCCATCCGACGATTAATCTTGATGAGCCAGAAGAGGAAGCGAAGGATTTGGATCTCGTACCTCATGTGGCGAAGCGTCATAAGATCACAGCTTTTATGAGTAATTCATTTGGGTTTGGTGGCCATAATTCGACACTCATTTTTGCTCCATACCAGTCATGAAAAAGGTCGAATCATTTGGGATTGTTCCTTTAAGACGAGAAAACAATGAGTGGAAGGTGTTATTGATTCTTCATCGAGAAGGCAACCATTGGGGATTTCCCAAGGGAAAGGCTAACGAAGGCGAGAAACAACTGGAAACAGCTTGTCGTGAACTCAAAGAAGAGACCAATCTCAACATCAAAGAAGTGCTTCGCGATACTCCTTTTGTTGAACACTATCAATTCCGTCGAAAAAGTGAGCAGATCCATAAATCGGCGTTTTATTTTCCTGCCATGGTAGAAGGGGAATTGCTATGTCAACCAGAAGAGATAAGAGATGCTAAATGGTGTAGTTTGAATGAAGCTCTCAATCAGCTTTCATTCAAACAAGCTAAGCACATCTTATGTGAAATCATGCGCTACTTACATATCGATGTACCTGACCAATCATAGAAGGCCATGTTTTCTGGAATTAAAGCACAATTAAAGCAACTGTTTGCAGAGCGTACCATGCCCCAATTAGAAGTGTTTGTTCGCCACTGTTACTACTCGGCTGCCAGTGCGCATAAAGGGCGCTTTCCTGGATTTAGCCGAGAGAAATGCTATCACAACTTGTTGAGCACAATAGATCCCTCTGTGAAAGTGACTTTTTTCCTCGATACGTCGCATGCTCAAGGGGAGCATTTTTTACTTAAACAAAACCGCTATCCTGTCATTAACATCAAGGCAGGTACAGAAGCTCTTTCCTTCCTTACCATGCTCGATTACGTCATGGCCCACTCCTACGATCCAGAAACCATCATCTATTTTCTAGAAGATGATTACCTTCATAAGCCTGAATGGACAAAAATTTTGCGAGAGGGGATTGCATTACCTAGTGTGGATTATGTGACGCTGTTTGATCATAAGGATAAGTATTTCTTGCCCGAATATCAAAACCTGCAATCACAGGTGTTTCATACCACTTCTTGTCACTGGAGAACTACGCCTTCGACAACCAATACTTATGCGATGAAGTTTAAAACTTTAAAGAGAGATGTGGAGATTCATCGTCAATATTCTCTCGATCGAAAGATCACGGCTGATCACCAGAAATTTTGTGCTCTTGCACAACACAACGCTCTGCTGGTTTCATCGATCCCTGGATGGGCAACGCATGTCGAGCCCGAGTTTGCTTCACCCTGCTCTGATTGGGAACAGATTCTAGAGAAATCCTCAATGGAGAAATAGACCTCTTGCGTAATTAACCTAGGCAAAGCATCTGAAAGAATTGACGCATTAGAAAAAGGGACATGATAAACAAGATATGCACGATACGCATGATTGGTTTATTGCCGCAAAGCGGCATGCGGCTCCGCCGCACCTTCTTTTTTTATCATGAGCATCATGTCCATCCTGTTCCCCTTTTAACGGTTCCTACGTTAATTACGCAAGAGGTTCAATAGAGAAATTAAGAGGTTTAATATTTTTTCTCTTCTACATTCGAAGGGAATGTGGCGCGTCCTTCTAAGGAGGAATCTGAATCTTTTCTGGGGAAATGAACCTTACTCTCCGCTTTTTTGGTTTGATCAATAGATGATTTTAATTCTGGGGAAAGTTGAGTTTTATCCTCGGGACGGGATTCACTTGGCTGGGCTGGACCTTCGATCGGTTTGGTCATATAACATCCTCCTATTGTAGATAGTCTCTTACTTCTAACTACCACTTAACCAGTATTAAATTAAAGTAATTATTTACATCTGATGCCGGTAGATTTTCTGCGATTTGAAATCCTTTTGGCTGTTTTTGGCTTGGGTAGAGCATCTGAGCGTCTTACAACTCTCCATGTGCGTTGTTTAGCTCGTAGAGCCTGTCTGGCTTGGACGCGTAATAGTCGGACGATCTGTTCTACACCTTTGACAAAAGGAGGGGAAATCGATAGGGTTGCGGAAACTAAGGGTGGTTTTTTTTTCACTTGGACGCGCAAGAGTTTGGCAATCTCAGTGATAGTATGAATCAAAGATCTGCGTTCTTCAGGTTTTTTATTCATTGTAATGTTTCGTTTAAAAGTATCTGGTCTAATGTGTTTTTAGATTTAAAATTTATTATCTCACTTGTTATATATTTATGTCAAATTTGTTTAAAAATTACAAATTAACATCGGGTTATGGTTTAAATTAATGGAAGAATTTGAGAGAATTTTTTAGAATCCGATTTTATGCTTAAAATTAGGAAAAGGAATGAACGCTCTTTTGAACAGTGTGCTTTGGATTGTCCGACGATTAATATCTCTACGCTATCGACTAGAAATCATTGGTTTAGAAAAGATTGTTGCTCATCGATTTGAGAAATCCGGGGGTATTCTTTTTCTACCTAATCATCCTGCTGAACTCGATCCTATTTTCTTAGAGCTCGTCTTATCCAAGCAATTTCGTCCGAGACCTTTGATTGTCGAGCATTTTTATCATCTCAAAGGTTTTAAATGGTTCATGGATCTTGTCCAAGCGCTGCCTTTACCGACGATGGACACAGCGGCAAGCTCATGGCGCGGCAAAAAAATTCAGAAACAGTTTCAGACTGTCGTAAATCACATCAAAGCAGGTGATAATTTTCTCATCTATCCTTCTGGTCGATTAAAGCAAACGGGATATGAGCTGCTCGGCGGAGCATCTTTTGTCCATGATCTACTGCAACGAGCGCCCGAGGTCAATGTTGTTCTAGTGAGGACAACGGGATTATGGGGGAGTATGTTTTCTCGGGCAATCACTGGAGCTTCTCCCAATTTTGGAAAGACCTTGATGCACGGAATTAGGATTATTTTAAAAAATGGGATTTTCTTTGTTCCTCGCCGGAAGGTGAAGATTGAGTTTGAATTGCCTACTGCCGATTTTCCCTACCGTGGCACACGACTTGAATTGAATAAGTACTTAGAAAAATGGTACAACCGCTATCCCGCTGTGGGGGCAGAACCTTTAACACTTGTTTCCTACGCCGTTTGGAAAGAAGAACTACCTCTACCGGCTAATCTTACCACGGATCTCAAAACGCCAACTGAGCAACGCCCCGTTTCTCCTGCCATACAGAAGGAGATATTTAAGGAGCTCTCTACTCTATCGGGACAACCTCTCGATAAGATTGAACGCTCGATGCACCTGTCTCATGATCTCGGCCTCGATTCTCTCGATATCGCCGGTCTTCACATTTTTATTGATGAACACTATGGCATAAAGAATATCTTGCCTGGAGAAATCCGAACAGTTGAAGAGCTCCTACAAGCAGCGGCTGGCTATCTTCAAGAGCGAGAAGTGGTGGCAACTGTGAGCGCTCGTTCCTGGCCAAAAGATTCAAAGCGCTATACTCCTAAGGTGGCATCTCTTCGTACGATTCAAGAGGCCTTTTTTCTGAGTTGCGAGCGCAGCCCTTCTGCAATTGCATGTACAGATGCTCTCACAGGTCCCTTGACCTACCGAAAATTAAAAATGGTCGTGTTGATCCTCTCTGATCAGATGCGTCGCCTTCCAGGTCAACATATCGGGGTATTACTTCCTGCTACAGTGGGAACCTATCTCGTGATTTTAGCGATACTCTGTGCGCGCAAAATTCCAGTCATGTTGAATTGGACAGCAGGAGTTCGCTCTTTAGATCACTCTACACAACTTGCTCAAGTGGAAGCCGTGATCTCATCAGATCGTTTTCTCGATCGATTGGAAAATGGTGATCTAGGAATCGTCGAAGACAAACTGGTATTGATGGAGGAGTTGAGGAAGAAGATCACATGGAAAAATAAAGGTAAAGGGCTCCTATTAAGTTGGGCAAGTCCGAAGTACTTGTTGCGCAAGCTCTCTTTGAACACCTTGCAATCCACCGATATGGCAGCCATTTTATTCACAAGTGGCACGGAAACACTGCCCAAAGGTGTTCCTCTTACTCATGAAAATCTTCTTGCCGATCAACAAGCGTGTCTCGATGTTGCCAAGCTAAGAGCGGAGGACACTCTTTACGGCGTTCTTCCTCCTTTTCACTCTTTTGGTTTTTCCATTACGGGATTACTTCCTCTGTTGTCAGGTGTCAAGGTGTGTTATGCTCCCGATCCCAATGATAGCCATGGCATGGTTCATGATGTATTCGGATGGAAGGCGACGCTTCTTTTTTCCGCACCTAGCTTTATCAAGGCGCTGTTACGCGTAGCTAAGCCGACTGAATTGGCATCTTTGCGCTTGGTGGCCTCAGGTGCTGAGAAGGCGCCTCAAGAGTTATTTGATTACTTTGAGCAACACTTGCCACAAGCAAAATTGATCGAAGGCTATGGCATCACAGAATGTGGTCCTGTCGTCACGTTGGATCGACCTGAGGAGACACATCGAGGTGTGGGCAAGCCTTTGCCCGGTATCACACTTAAAATCATCAATCCCGATACGCTCGAGTTGGTTCCTCAAGGTCAAGAGGGGGAAGTGTGCATTGCAGGTCCCAATGTTTTCTCGGGGTATTTGGGAGTTACCAAAGATCCTTTCCTCAGGATAGAGGGCAAGCAGTTCTACCGATCGGGTGACAGGGGGTATATGGATCCTGATGGGACATTGATTATCTCGGGGCGCATGAAGCGGTTTGTCAAGATTGGCGGAGAGATGGTGAGCTTAACTGGTCTTGAAGATGAATTATTGAGAATTGCTCACCTGCAGAAATGGCTTAAAGGAGATGAGGAAGGTCCTCCTTTAGCTGTGGGTGTTAAGGAAAACGATACAGACAAACCGACCATCATTCTATTCACTACCTTTCCCATTAGTAAAGAAGACGTGAACAATGCCTTAAAAGAATGTGGTTTTGGACGGATTGTAAAAATTGCCGAAGTGCGAGAAATGGAGCAGATCCCCTTGACGGGCACGGGGAAAACCCATTATCGTGTTCTGGATGAACTTTTAACTAAGTAGAAAAATGCGAGCGACACTCAAAGTATTCAATTCAGAAACTCGACTTAAAGAAGAGGTTGTTCCTAGCGATGGGCGCATTGTGCGTATGTACACGTGTGGCCCTACTGTGTATAACTTTGCGCACATTGGCAATTTTCGAACCTATATCTTTGAGGATCTCTTACGCCGCACCTTGAAATTTTTTGGGTATAAGGTCAACCAAGCGATGAATCTAACCGATGTGGATGATAAGACGATTAAAGGTGCGATTGAAAATAAGGTTTCGCTCGATGAATTCACACGACCTTATAAGCAAGCTTTTTTTGAGGATTTGCAGCAGCTCAACATCGAAAAGGTCGAGCACTACCCCGAAGCCACCGCGTACATTCCTGAGATGATTAAGATCATCGAAGGGCTCTTAAAAAAAGGGGTAGCGTATGTCGGTGCTGATAAAAGTGTTTATTTCTCGATTCATCACTTTCCCACCTACGGACGACTTTCCCATTTGCATTTACCTGAGCTGAAAGAAGGAGCCTCAGGAGTGGCTCTCGATGAGTACGATAAAGAAAATATCTCCGATTTTGTCCTATGGAAATCGTTTGATCCGAACAGAGACGGAAACATCTATTGGGATAGTCCCTTTGGTTTGGGCCGCCCTGGCTGGCATATTGAATGCTCTGCGATGGCGATGAAGTTGTTGGGAGATAGCATTGATATTCACGCAGGTGGCGTGGATAACATGTTCCCCCATCATGAGAATGAAATTGCGCAATCTGAAGCTTTCTCATGCTGCCGCTTTGTGCGCTACTGGATGCATTCGGAACACCTGCTCGTTGATCATAAAAAGATGTCTAAGAGTCTAGGGAATTTCTATACCCTGCGCGATCTTCTCAACCGAGGTTACAAGGGAAAAGAGGTACGCTACTTGCTCATGCAGGCGCACTACCGCACTCAGCTCAATTTTACCTTTGCAGGGTTAGATGCTGCGGTTGCCACCTTGCAACGTTGCAGCGATTTTATCGCTCGGTTGCAAGCGATCCGTCAACAGAAGATGCATAAAGCTCTCGATGTGATCTTGGATCAAGCCTTGCCTAGTCAATTTCCCAAGCAAGACATTCACAATCGCATCTTATTTGATCTCAAGAAAAAAAATGAAACCGCCATCTTGGATTCCACCGTGCTCGCTCCCATTCTCGATCGCAGTTTACCCCAATCCACCGAGAAAAAAGGGATTGTCGATAAAATCCTCGTGGCATTCAAGGATGAAAAGGATCGCGATTTACTCCATGTCATCTTAGATAAAGCTCTCTCCGAGTTTCCTGAAAAGGCGAGCGTGATGCAAAAGATCATGCACCAAGTGAGCGATGAAAAAGATCGGGATATGCTCGATCCAGAATTCATGAAACCGATTTTAAACAGGCATCTCCCGAACCAATTAGCTGAAGTGGATAGCATCCTACATGACCTTAAGGTGAAAAAAAATCATGGACTGGTCTTGCCCATCTTGCACAAAACTATGCAGGAATTCATCGGGCATTTAGCAGATGATCTCAATGTCTCGCCAGCACTGGCTGCGCTCTTTGACATGATGCGCGAGGTCAATACGTTATGTGATCAGGATAAAATTGGGATTTCTGAAGCGGAGGATATTTTAGATTTTCTTCATTCTATCGATGAAGTTCTAGGAGTTCTTCCTCTCAAATCAGAAGATGAAGTGATCCCGCAGCAGTTAATAGAGGCACTGGCCCAACGAGAAAAGGCGCGGGTAGAAAAAAATTGGAAAATGGCAGATGAATGCCGTCAGCTCATACAATCTAGTGGTTATCTCATCGAAGATACTCCTCAAGGAGCACGACTTAAAAAAGTGAGGACAACATGAGTCAGAAGGCAACAACAAAAGACGAATTATTTTTAATTAAACTACACGAAATGGCCATGGCTCAACTGGATCTCCAAAGGGAGATTGATCAGTATGTGATTGGGCGCGCCATTGGTCAAAATGATAAAGGTGTGAATACCATTGTCAATTTACTGGCACAAGCAAATTTTGTGAAAAAATGCGGCGATAACCTAGTTCATATCACCTCAAACGGCGTTCGGCTTGTTGAGCATCTTCTTGTGGAGCGTGTTTCGCCACTTAAAACGAACTAAGATTAAAAATCGAGTCGTGTGGTGAGAGTAATCCCTTGCAGCGTGAGATCGCCACTTTTGGGTTGCACTTGAAGATCTTGCGGTGTGTGAAAGAAGTTGAGCATTTCATTTTGATCAAACCAGATGGTCATGTCATAAGTAAGACCTATCGTGAAAAAAGCCATCTCCCGGTAGAGAGGAATTTTTGCTTTAGCTCCTCCGCGGAGTTCACAATTGGCTTTGATTAGATGGGGCGAGCGGTTGCTTGTGATTTGATCTGAGTTAGAGTTGGCAGTGATGTCTGTTTTCACATCGCATTTTCCGTAGAGTAAACTCATAGAGGAATGGCCGTAGAAGCTGACGCAGCGCGCCATGAAGAAATTGAGATCAGCTCCCACCCGTAAACCACCAGCGTGGTAATCATTGCTACCCGTGATTTCTAAAGAAGAAGTTCCAGTAGGAGGTAAAGCATCACGAAATTTGAGATGGAGATCTTGATTAATCCATGCTCCCCGTCCGCCTAGAAAGGGAGACAACATAAAGGATTTTCCCAATAGATACCCGCGTGCTAATTCAAGATCCATGAGCGTGTACTTGAGATGCCATGTCCCTTCTTCTTTTCCAAAACTTAAAGGGGCATCTGGTAATGTTCCAATCATCGGTTCGATGAACTGCCCGTCATGAGCTGTTGTTTCGAGATGATTGGTGGTGCGGTACTGAGTGACGTAGCCGCGAACTTCCCAACAGTCATGAGGCAATCGGTAGCCAAGACCGACGCGAAAGCCAAAATTCCAGGTGGGGTCAAATTCCTTGATGCGGATATCAGTTAAGGGAAGTACTCCAGGAGTTCCTTTTGCCTTGTAGGCATAGTCCAAGCCTTCCTCATTAGCCATCCAGTACAGAAAATCCCCAATGATGAACACGCGCGTGTATTTAGGTGGAGGAGGTGGACATGTGCATTCACACTCACATTCCTCTTCACCTACAAGATGGTGAGTGATCAGTGTGCTTAAGGAAAGAAAGGTAGCAACATAGTTTCGAAACATTTTATCCATCAACTTTAGAGTCCTTATACAAAGGACTGTAAAATTTTTTGTCAACAGACTAGTTATCTCGACTTTGTACAATTTTGCGATCAACTCGCTGACGCTTGTCGATCGTAAGATTGAACAAGAAAATTTTGTCCCCATTCGTCTTCTTGCCGCTTATACACAAATGAATTCAAAAATTGGGAATTTGGCAAGGAAGCAGCACAAATTTTTGTGTTTGGAGCGAGCGACCATTGCTGAATAGCAAGGCGCGAGTGAAGACCAAAATTTGCTGCCAAGCTGACGTAGCCAAATTCCCAATTTTTGAATTCATTTGTGTACTCAGGTTGCTCGCAATACTTGTATGAGAGGAAGTCATAAAATTGTACAAAGTCGAGGAGGAGGTGGTGGAGGTGAGTTTCTATCCTGAAATTGAAGCTTAAAATAAAGTGAGCTTAAGAGTGTGAGTTTTGATAGATGGGCAAGGCCAGCACGTGTGATAAAGCACTGTCTTAGATCAAGTGAGCTTAAGAGTGTAAGTTTTGATAGATGGGCAAGGCCAGCATCTGTGATAAAGCACTGTCTTAGATCAAGTGAGCTTAAGAGTGTGAGTTTTGATAGATGGGCAAGGCCAGCATCTGTGATCTGGCACTGGCTTAGATCAAGTGAGCTTAAGAGTGTGAGTTTTGATAGATGAGCAAGGCCAGCATCTGTGATGCTTGTGCACTGGATTAGATCAAGTGAGTTTAGAGATGTGAGTTTTGATAGATGAGCAAGGCCAGCATCTGTGATGTTTTCGCTCCCGCTTAGATTAAGTGAGCTTAAGAGTGTGAGTTTTGATAGATGTTCAAGGCCAGCATCTGTGATGTTTGTGCACACGCTGAGATTAAGTGAGGTTAAAGATGTGAGAGATGATAGATGGGCAAGGCCAGCATCTGTGATGCTTGTGCACTGCATTAGACCAAGTGAGTTTAGAGATGTGAGAGATGATAGATGGGCAAGGCCAACATCTGTGATGTTTTCGCACTTTCTTAGATTAAGAGAGCTTAAGAGTGTGAGTTTTGAGAGATGTTCAAGGCCAGCATTTGTGATGTTTGTGCACCTGCTTAGATCAAGTGAGCTTAAGAGTGTGAGAGTTACTAGATGGGCAAGGCCAGCATTTGTGATGTTTTCGCACCAGCTTAGATTAAGTGAGCTTAAGAGTGTGAGAGTTACTAGATGGGCAAGGCCAGCATCTGTGATTTTCTTGCAATTAGCTAGATTGATAGAGGTAATGCAAGTACCACTTGCTTTATCAAGAATGGTTTTAAGATCGCTATCCGATAAGTTGGGTAGTTCGGAAAGATCTAGACAGCCTTCTTTGACGAGAGATAGAGTACTCCAAGCTTTGCATACATGGTGGACGTGAGCTGTTTCTCGAGTAGGAAGGAAGCTTAATATACATTCGAAAACGTCGTTAGGGATAGCCTTTATGCCAGTCGTTGCGGGTTTAGGTGTAGTTTGTGAAGGAGCAGGCACCGACGCAGACTGCGTTGTCGCTTGTAAAGTTAAAGGAACTAAGCCGGATAATGCCATTGTTAAATCTCCTGATTGTAATTATGATTAGTTGTGATTAGTATTATATTTATAATATTAGTTTATTCAAAGGTTAAAATTATTATTTACTTTAAACTCGACTTTGTGCAATCTCATGGATTCCTCGCTGACGCTCGTCAGCCATGAGATTGTAAAAATAAAAATTGATAGAGAGGCTCCTATCATTCAGTTGTTCAAAGGCAAAATGTTATGAAAATGGATTCTCTATCGAGCGAGGCAATTGCAAAAGGCCTCGCTACAGTAAAATCACCCTTTTGAGCCATTTTGCCACCCCATCTTCAAGCCCTACTCGCTTGGAGTATGTGCTCGGGGATAGGTGCAGGGCGGCTTAACTCAGGTTGTATGAATGATAGGAGTCTCTCTATCAATTTTTGTTTATACAATTTCATGGCTGACGGGCGTCAGCGAGAAAGTCATAAAATTGTACAATATCGAGAAAGTAAGTTGCTATGTTGAATTTCAGGTACAAAAAAAAGTGACCTTAGAGATGTGAGTTTTGATAGATGAGCAAGGCCAGCATCTGTGATGTTTTCGCACCTGTATAGATCAAGTGATCTTAAGAGTGTGAGTTTTGATAGATGGGCAAGGCCAGCATCTGTGATGTTTGTGCACTCGCCTAGATTAAGTGAGCTTAAGAGTGTGAGTTTTGATAGATGGGCAAGGCCAGCATCTCTGATGTTTTCGCACTCTCTTAGATTAAGTGATCTTAAGAGTGTAAGTTTTGATAGATGGTCAAGGCCAGCATCTGTGATGTTTTCGCATCTGTATAGATTAAGTGAGCTTAAGAGTGTAAGTTTTGATAGATGGGCAAGGCCAGCATCTGTGATGTTTTCGCATCTGTATAGATTAAGTGAGCTTAAGAGTGTGAGTTTTGATAGATGGGCGAGGCCAGCATCTGTGATGTTTTCGCACCCGCTTAGATCAAGTGAGCTTAAGAGTGTGAATTTTGATAGATGGGCGAGGCCGGTATCTGTGATGTTTTCGCACCCGCTTAGATCAAGTGAGCTTAAGAGTGTGAGTTTTGATAGATGGTCAAGGCCAGCATCTGTGATGTTTCTGCACCAGCTTAGATCAAGTGAGCTTAAGAGTGTGAGAGTTACTAGATGGGCAAGGCCAGCATCTGTGATGTTTTCGCACCTGTATAGATCAAGTGACCTTAAGAGTGTGAGTTTTGATAGATGGGCGAGGCCAGCATCTGTGATGTTTTCGCACCCGCCTAGATCAAGCGAACTTAAGAGTGTGAGTTTTGATATAGTGGCAAGGCCAGCATCTGTGATGTTTTCGCACCCGCTTAGATCAAGTGAGCTTAAGAGTGTGAGTTTTGATAGATGGGCAAGGCCAGCATCTGTGATGTTTTCGCACCCGCTTAGATCAAGTGAGCTTAAGAGTGTGAGTTTTGATAGATGGGCAAGGCCAGCATCTGTAATGTTTTCGCACTCGCTTAGATTAAGTGAGCTTAAGAGTGGGAGAGTTGCTAGATGGGCAAGGCCCGCATCCGTGATTTTCTTGCAATTATATAGATTGATAGAGGTAATGCAAGTGCCACTTGCTTTATCAAGAATTTTTTTAAGATCGGTATCCGATAAATTGGTTAGTTTAGAAAGATCTAGAGAGCCGTCTTTGACGAGAGATAGATTACTCCAAGTTTTGCATACATGGTGGACGCGAGCTGTTTCTCGAGTAGGAAGGAAGCTTAATATACATTCGAAAACGTCGCTAGGGATAGCCTTTATGCCAGTCGTTGCGGGTTTAGGTGTAGTTTGTGAAGGGGTAGGCACAGACGCTGACTGCGCTGTCGCTTGTAAAGTTAAAGGAACTAAGCCGGATAATGCCATCGTTAAATCTCCTAATTGTGATTAGGATTATTATATTTATATTTTTAGTTTATTCAAAGAATAAATTATTATTATTTACTGCTTTAAACTCGACTTTGTACAATCTCATGGTTTCATCGCTGACGCTCGTCAGCCATGAGATTGTACAAATAAAAATTGATAGAGAGAGGCTCCTATCATTGCTTAGAATTGGTATTAGGTTCTAGTTGAAGAGGGGATGGCTTAGAGTTAACGATGTATCCTTGCTTGAGTTCTGCTCTGTAGAAAATAAGCAGACCAATTGATACGATTCCTGTAGAGAGTAAAATCGTCCAAGAAAGGGGTTCTCCTAAGAAAAGCCAGCCACTTATCGAAGCAAAGATGGGACTGAGCAAACCGATGAAAGATAAGAAAGTGGCAGTGAATCGCTTGAGCAATACGCCGTACACATTATAGCAGAGCAAATTGTAAACGAGGGTGATGAGCAACGTCCATTGGAGAAAGGGCGTGACATGATGAGCTGCAATAGGCGTTGGTGCCCAGTTTTCAACTAAGGATGAATGACCAAATGCTAAGAGTCCACCGATCAACATACTCGTGCCATTTGCCATAAGAGGAGAAATGGCTTGATCTTTCACGATGAATCTCAAGAGAACCCATCCGTAAACAGAAGACAATACCGCCCCCATGATAGCCAAGGTAGGCCAAGAGAGGAAGCTAAAAGCATTGAACAACTCTTCAGATCCCGTTTGGTGCATGAGAACGGGAATGAATCCAACGAAACCGATCGCCATTCCTATCCATTTATTGCGGTTCATTTTTTCTTTAAAATGAAGATAAGAAAATAAGGCGGAAAAGAACGGGGATAAGCTGTAGATAAAGCACGTCTTAGCAGCTGATAGGTACTGGAGCCCCCAGAATTCGAGCGCATTCGTGAGATAGATGCTAAAAAAAGCGAGAACAACGAGAGAAATGAGCTGAAGACGGTTGAGTTTAAAAGCTGATCGTTTGAAAGCGGCCATGAAGAGATACAAGATCAGGCCGGCTAACACCATGCGCGATCCCGTTAAGAAAAGGGGTGGGCAATACTGCATCGCGATTTTGCCTACTGAAAAAACACTAGACCATACGGCAAACAGCATCACGACAAAAGTAACAGACATAGCTCTCTCAAGTTAGCTCAGGAACTGTCAACTAATTTTTATGCATAGACAGTATCCTAGAATTGTATCATTTTTTTTGCTATTAAGGCCAGGTAAACCATGAATCTATCCCTAATTCAAATTCGAGTTGAAGAGTGGTTGCAAATTTTTTAGTTTGCATTGGTGGTGTCAGATCATATATTGATGGATACAATTATTCTATTCATGTTGTGAGAGGCAATGGGAAAGCAAGTGAAGCGCGTAGCTGTAACAGGTGGGGCAGGACAAATCGCCTATAGTCTTCTTTTTAGAATTGCTTCAGGTGAAATGCTAGGTCAGGATCAGCCTGTCGCTTTGCATATCTTAGAAGTGCCAGATTCGATGGAGGCTCTCAAAGGTGTGGTCATGGAATTGCAAGACTGCGCGTTTCCTTTGCTCAAAGAGGTGAAGATCGGATCAGATCCCCTTGAGGTGTTTAAAGGGGTTCATTTTGCCTTGCTGATTGGAGCCAAACCACGCGGACCTGGCATGGAGCGAAAAGATTTATTAGGCGCCAATGGCAAAATTTTCATCGAACAAGGTGCTGCTTTAAATGCAGTTGCTGATAAGGATGTTCTCATTTTTGTCGTAGGGAATCCCTGTAACACGAATTGTCTGATTGCCATGCATCACGCTCCGAAGATTCCTCAAGAGAGATTCTTTGCGATGATGAGACTGGATGAGAACCGCGCCAAAGCGATGTTAGCACTTAAAGGTGGCGTTACAGTTGAAGAGGTTAATCGTGTGGTAGTGTGGGGGAATCACTCAGCGACGCAGGTCCCCGATTTCCTCAATGCAAAAATTCAAGGGAAAGCTGCTTTAGATGTGATCAAAGATCGAACATGGTGTGAATCTGAATTCATTCCTTCTGTCCAAAAACGAGGAGCGCAAGTCATTGCTGCTCGAGGAAAATCTTCTGCGGCCTCTGCTGCGCATGCTGTGATTGGCTCTATTCAAGCGCTTTTGCGTCCTACACCAGTTGGAGATTGGTTTTCTATAGGAAGAATATCGACTGGCAATCCCTATGGTGTGGCAGACGATCTGATCTTTTCGTTCCCTTGCATCTCGAAAGGGGACGGAAAAGTGGAAGTTGTCAAAGATGTGCCATGGGATCCCTTTTTAAAAGAAAAGATTCGGTTGAGTGAGAAAGAACTTCTCGAAGAAAGAACGTTGATTGCTGATCTCTTGAGGAATTGATATGTCAGAAGAAGTGTTATTCCAGATTACAAAAGATAAGCTTGAGACGGGGTTGAGAGGATTTCCTGTTGGATACTGCACAACCTCTTATGTCGATCCAGAAAAAGGGTTATTTTATGTGGGCAAACCCGTGGATCAATTGGCCAGTTGGGAACCGATTCAAGTGATCTACTTGCTCTATCACGGTAAAGAAGGAAATCCCCAAGAAGTGGAAAAGTTCAATCAGGCACTGAAGCTTCGAAGCAGTTGCTCCAAAGAAGTAATCCATGCAGTAGAGTCTCTGCCGCGTCAAGGACATCCTATGAAGCTGTACTGCGCCGCTTTACTCATCTTAGGCATGTATGAGGGGACTGGCAATTATCGGGAAGACTGTCTCAATCTCATTGCCAAATTGCCCCATCTGACAGCAGCTGTCATCAATCATCATGCGGGGTGGGGGAAAACAGCTGATCCTCAGCGGAATTTAGAGTACATGGAAAATTTTGCCCATATGCTCCGTGTTCCCAAAGTAGATTATACTCAGTTGACGCGCGCTTTCAAACTCTTCAACATCCTCCATTTTGATCATGGAGGAGGCAATCTATCCGCTTTTGTGGGTAAAGCTGTCGCCTCAGGACTGGAAGATATGTATGGCTCGATCGCTTCTGCGATGTGCGCTCTTGCGGGACCTCGGCATGGCAAAGCCAATCAGGATTGTTTGGAGTTCGTCCGTTTTGTACTGGAAGCAGTAGGGGAAAAGGCGACAGAAGCCGATGTAGAAACTTTCATCCGTAAGAGATTAGCAGAGAATCAACTTGTATTTGGTTTTGGTCATGCAGTATTGCGCGTGGAAGATCCCAGAGCCACTGTTCAGTTCAACTATGTCAAAGAGCACTATCCCAACCATCCTCTTGTCAAAATTGCGCAGCTATTGCGCACGGCAGGCTCGAAGGTGTTAGCAGAAAATCCGAAGATCTCCGACCCTCATGCCAATGTCGATGCCGTTTCCGGCACCCTCTTGACAGCGGCAGGATTTCCTTATCCTCAGTACTTTACTATCTTATTTGGCCTTTCTCGATCGGTGGGGATTGCGATGCAGATCGTCTATGAGCGGGTCGAAGCCAGAGAGGGTAAAGGAACGCCCATTGTTCGCCCCAAGTACCTCTATAAACAACGTTGATGTTTTTTACATCAAGATGCTTTTTTGCGTAAATTCCGAAGCTCCAAGCCAATAGCAAAAAAGACAGGCCGGTATTTTCATATAAGTTTTTTGCTGCGATTTTTCTTGTAAGAATCCTATGTCATAGGGATTTTTCGTTATGATGTAGCCATGTTGAACGGCGGAGACAATAAAAAAGCCCAAGAAAATGATCTTGGGCTGTTTTTTTGCGGATAGAGAGGGATCGGCTCGTAAGCTTTATCACTTTCTCGAAGCCACTGTGAACTTCCTCATGGCTACAGTGCCGACGTCAGCCTTGCTATGCATGAAAATGCCGATGTTCAAACCTCTTGAGGGATTAAAGCCTCCAACACATACATGAAATGCAGGAAGCCCGACCGGCTGATCGGGAAATCTCGATTTTTCCTTACAGACTCCCAAGGTAGGTCGAGGTCCTTTACGTCCGGCTCGTCGTTCCTGTCGGAATAGTATTTCCTCAGCGGGTGATCCACGTTGGAATAGTATTTCTTTAGTGGCTGTGTAGCGCGTGAAAATAATTGTGGCTAGATCAAGAGCGGATGTTTCTGATATATAACCCCTACCTGGTTTAATTTTCGCATTCAGAGCTTTGAGCGCATCTTTTTGTTTTGCATAAGCTGCATCGTCATAGGTTTCGTCCGAGTTATTTGGAAATAGCAGACCTTTTCGCATAACAAGCAAACAAGTAGGTCCAGCTGGAGTATTTTCATGCTCGGAGAGAGCTGGTGAGATCATGCGTGACATTTCGTGAAAGTGCCCTGGGTTTCCTTTTTTTGGAGCTGCGACGATCTTCTCTAGAGCTTTAAGGTTAAAGTCTTCTTTAGTCTTAGTCTTTATATTGGTTATAGATTGGGGACGGAGAACTGGGGGAACGTGAGTATCGTAGATGGATTTAGAGGGCTCGAGAGGATCAGTATCCAACCACCAATCGATTAAATCCTTGGAAAAGGGAAGCTCTGGTCCTACATCCACTCCGTAATACTCTTGCCACTCTTTCGCGCCAAAAGCGTTTTCGTCACCTTTAACATATTCTGCTACGAGTGTGGCAACATCTTCGTTAAGAGGTGTGGATAAAAACACATGTTCGGTGAGTCTGAGCTTAACTCTTTCTGAAAAAGACTGAGAGCCTCCCACATATTCTGCGACGAGTGTGGCTAGATCTTCGTTAAGAGGTGTGCAAGAAGCTACGATCTCACCGATTTGAAATACATCTCTGCCTAAGAAAGGTTGCGGCTTTTTTATAGTGACAGAGGTTGCAACTGGCGTGGGTGTAACAGGATCTAGGGTGAGTGGAGCTAATGACAAGCTTCTAACGCCAGATGATGATAGAGGGGATAAAGACATGAATTATTCCTTTTGTTTTTAGTTAAAAAGTTAAAGCAAAAACACATAAATGTAATTATTGATTATTGTATATATTCTGTCTACTAAATTAAAAATTTTAAATTAAAATATAAACTATAATTATATTTGCTAATTAATTTGTAATTAATATTATCAAGTTAGTAAGAGCACTATCCTAACCACCCTCTTGTCAAAATTGCACAGCTGTTGCGCACGGCAGGCTCGAAGGTGTTAGCGGAAAATCCCAAGATTTCTAAGCATAACTTGTAAGACCGCGGCTATTTTGCTATCTTTTAGAGACAATAAAAAAGCCCAAGAAAATGATCTTGGGCTTTCTTTTTTGCAGGTAGAGGGATCGGCTCGTAAGCTTTATCACTTTCACGAAGCCACTGTGAACTTCCGCATGGCCATAATGCCAATGCTATTGGAGGCGTCGCGGTGGAGACTGTGGACCCTCAAGCCTCCAGAGCTGTCAAAGCCCCCAACACATACACGACATACACGAAATCTATGCTCACCGTCAAGCTGGAAGGGAAATCTAGATCTCTCCCGACAGACTCCATTGATGAAGCGGGGGCCCATATGCTCAGGGGGTAGGTTTTCCACACCCGAGCCATCACTTAGGTGGCGCTCTCCAGTGACTGTGTAGCGCGTGAAAACAATTGTGGCAAGATCAAGAGCAGAAGTTTCTGATACATAACCTACATCTTTTTTAATTTTCCCATTCAGAGCCTGGAGCGCCTTTTTGTGGTAGTGATAAGCTTCTTCGCCATAAGGAAAAGCATCTTCTCTAAATAATACACCTTTTCGCATAACGAGTACACAAGCAGGTCCAGCTGGAGTATTTTCATAATCGATAAGAGCAGGTGAGCGATCGACATAATGCCCTGCATGTCCTTTTGCTGGAGTCGCGACGATCTGCCCAAGAGATTTCAGGCTAAAGGCTTTTTGAGTGTTAGTCTCTATAATGCTTATAGATTGAGGGCGTAGAACTGGAGGAAGGTGAGTATCGTAGATGGATTTAGAGGGCTCTAGAGGATCGGTATCCAACCACCAATCGATTAAATCCTTAGAAAAGGGAAGCTCTGGTCCTACATCCACTCCGTAATACTCTTGCCACTCTTTCGCGCCAAAAGCGTTTTCGTCACCTTTTACATATTCTGCTACGAGTCTGGCAACATCTTCGTTAAGAGGTGTGGATGAAAACAGATGTTCGGTGAGTCTGAGCTTAACTCTTTCTGAAAAAGACTGAGAGCATCCCACATATTCTGCTACGATTTTGGCTAAAGGCTGATCAAAGGATGTGCGAGAATCTCCGAGAGGTGTGCAAGAAGCCACAAGCTCAGCGATTTGAAACACATCTCTGTCTAAGAAAGGTTGCGGCTTTTTTATAGTGACAGAGGTTGCAGCTGGCGCGGGCTCAACAGGTGCCGCAACTGGCGTGGGTGTAACAGGATCTAGGGTGAGTAGAGCTAATGACAAGCTTCTAACGCCAGATGATGATAGAGGGGATAAAGACATAAATTATTCCTTTTGTTTTTAGTTAAAAGTTAAATTAAAAAGCATATGAATATGATTATTAATTATTTTTGATATTATGTCTATTAAAAATAAATTTTTAAAATTTAAGTATATATATAATTATATTTACTAATTAATTTATAATTAATATTATAAAGTTAATTACTGTTAATTATGAAGATGGGTAAGGATTCGCTAAAGAGTCGTTAAAAATGGCTATTTTGCGATTTTTTAGAGAAAAAAAACAGCTCCAAGAAAAATGATCTTGGGCTGTTTTTTTGCAGGTAAAGAAAGTGAAGTCCTTGAGCTTTATCACTTTCGCGAAGCCACTGTAAACTTCCGCATGGCCACAATGCCTACGCCCCCCAAATTGAGATCAATGATCCCGACTCTCAACCTGAAACGCTCCTCAAACCCTCCAACACTCACATGAAATGCCTGCTGATGAGGCGTAGGGAGAGATTTCTCCTTACAGGCTCCAAAAATAAGTTGCCTTCCGTCTTTGTTGGATGATCCTTCCACACATGTGTCATCTGGATGGAATTCTCCAGTGGTTATGTAGCGTGTGAAAACAATTGTGGCAAGATCAAGAGCTGAAGTTTCTGATACATAGCGTATATCGGATTTAATTGTCGCATTCAGATTCTTGAACGCATTTTTCTGTTTTTCATAAGTTGCATCATCATACCTACCTATATAGTTTCTATATAGCACACCTTTTCGCATAACAAGTAAACAAGCAGGTCCAGCTGGAGTATTTTCATGCTGTTGAAGAGCTAATAAGTCATCAGTATCATAACGTACTGCCTTTCCCTTTTTTGGAGCTGCGACGATCTGCCCAAGAGATTTAAGGCTAAAGGCTTCTTTAGTCTTTATATTAGTTATAAATTGGGGACGGAGAACTGGAGGAAGGTGAGTATCGTAGATGGATTTAGAGGGCTCTAGAGGATCGGTATCCAACCACCAATCGATTAAATCCTTAGAAAAGGGAAGCTCTGGTCCTACATCCACTCCGTAATACTCTTGCCACTCTTTCGCGCCAAAAGCGTTTTCGTCACCTTTTACATATTCTGCTACGAGTCTGGCAACATCTTCGTTAAGAGGTGTGGATGAAAACAGATGTTCGGTGAGTCTGAGCTTAACTCTTTCTGAAAAAGACTGAGAGCATCCCACATATTCTGCTACGATTTTGGCTAAAGGCTGATCAAAGGATGTGCGAGAATCTCCGAGAGGTGTGCAAGAAGCCACAAGCTCAGCGATTTGAAACACATCTCT
>Ga0206972_1043_pt1 | contig 32469 bp, 29 predicted proteins | sample Alteio_BWOrgHeat_86_FD_152925 | JGI IMG/M metagenome (GOLD analysis project Ga0206972, IMG submission 152925) | Enriched cells from forest soil in Barre Woods Harvard Forest LTER site, Petersham, Massachusetts, United States -... | ecosystem: Environmental > Terrestrial > Soil > Temperate forest >...
ACCTGTGCATCAAGATCGGTTGACAATTTGATCAGGTTATTGGTTTCAGTGCCTATGGTCCGCAACTGTTTCTGCTGTTCCTTGTACTTATCCAGGTTCAGGCTTACGGGATTGTCGATGTTCTTGCCGATCCATTCGGTATTGGTCTTGATCTGGTTAAATACCGTATTCCGGCTTACCTGGTCATTCTCTTTCTTCACAAAAGAATTGTAATCAAATTTACCCTGCCATGGCTGGAAGGGAGACTTGCCGATCTCATCCCAGGGAAGTGCAGAGGGGTTGTCTTTCTCGCGGATCTTCAGGTATTCATACTCGTCGGGGAGGATGATATCGGGGGTAACGCCTTTCAGCTGGGTAGATCCGCCATTGACGCGGTAGAATTTCTGAAACGTAAGCTTTACGGCGCCGTACTCCGTTTTACCGGAGAACATGTCAGTTGGCCGCCCCAGCGGTACTGTTTTCTGCACCGTGCCTTTGCCGTAGGTAGAACTGCTCCCCACGATCACGCCTCTTTTATAGTCCTGGATCGCAGCAGCAAAAATTTCGCTGGCGGAGGCACTGCCTTCATTGACCATTACGGCCAGGGGTCCATCGTAGAGAACGGAATTATCACGGTCACTCAATACGGTGGATTTTCCATCTTTATCCCTTACCTGAACAATCGGGCCCTGCCCGATAAACAAGCCTACCATCTGCACCACTTCATACAGGGATCCGCCGCCATTGGTACGGATGTCGAGCACGATACCTTTTACATCCTCGGCCTTCAGTTTATTGATCTCCTGTGCCACATCCTGTGAGCAACGGTGACCATTCACTTCCTCGAAGTTGGCGTAGAAATCGGAGAGCCAGATATATCCTATTTTGTCGTTCCCGTTCTTGATGATGGCGCTGCGGGCGAATGCTTCATCCTGCTCGATCTTCTCACGGATGAGAGAGATGACCTTGATGGTGCCATCCTGCTTCTTGATGGTCAGCTTTACTTCGGTGCCCTTGTCGCCACGGATCAGTTTCACCGCGTCCTGCGTTTCAAAACCGCTGATATCAACGGGGGTCTGCTGCCCCTGTGCCACTTTGAGTATGATATCGTTGGTAACTATCTCCCCGCTTTTCCAGGCAGGCCCGCCGGGCACTATGCTTGCGATCTTGATCACACCGGCCTGTTCGGCAAGCTGGGCGCCGATCCCGTAAAATCGCCCGCTCATCATCTCATCAAATGCGCGTTTTTCTACCGGGGGGAAATAATCCGAATGGGGGTCCATCAGGTTGGTGATGGTATTGATATAAAGATCAAAACGCTCATCATCCGTTTCGGTGGCTTTGATGTGATCGTAATACCTGTTCAGGGTCTTGAGCGTTGCTTCGCGCGCCTGCTTCTCAAATTGTGCATTCGTCTTCAGCTTGATGCTGTCTCCTTCCTTGGCCTTATCGCGCTCGTCTGTCAGCTGCACATACCGCTCCAGTGTGAAGTATTTGAGTTTTTTTCTCCAGCGATCCCTGAGTTCGGCTTCGTTTGCAGGGTAGTTCATTTTTTCCGGATCGGTAACGATGGTCTCGTTCGTGGTGAAATCGAATGGTTTCGAAAGAATCTCTTTATAGAGCGCCATTACTTCATTTGTGCGCTTCTCATAGATGGGATTGACGGCCGGGACGAATTTGATATCGGCGCCGTGTATCTCGTCATCGAGTGTGGTCTCATATTTCCTGAGCTCGTTGATATCAGATTGAATAAACAGAGTCTTCTCCGGGTCCAGGTCGCCGAGATACTTTTTAAATACCTGTCTCGAAAAAGAATCGTTGATCGCTTTGGGGCTATAGTGCTGCTCTTCCAGCAATTGTCCAACGGCAGACAACAGTTTTTGTTTTTGGGTGATCAGGTTAACGGGGTGACTGTTGCTAGTGAACGCGAAAAAAAGGCTCGCGAACAAAACGATCGCAACCAGTAACAACCCTTTGGTGCTCTTCATAAAGTAAACTATTTTTTGCATACTCAATCTTCAAAATTAGTGTAATTGGCCGATGGATATTTTGCTACAAATCGACTTAACAAAGGTTTTTGATAAGTGGTAAAGATAGAACACCTGCCAGAGATGCGCGTGATTTCATCATTCAAAAAGCCTGCCGCGCTTTGCCGCCCAAACGACCTTCCTGACCGGTGAAAATTGTTGGCTGTTCCCCCGATGAAAATATCGTGTATAAAAATCAAGCGGGATTTATTACTTTTGCAGCCGATCACGGAGGGCGTAGCTCAGTTGGTTAGAGCGACAGTTTGTGGCACTGTAGGTCGTGGGTTCGAGACCCATCGTTCTCCCTTTATTTGCACCCTGCCGGTCGCCGACGGGGTGTTTTTTTAGCCGCGCGGCAGCCAGGGCTTTTCCGGTGCTGCAGTTTGGAACAATTGTTGAAACAGGCAGGGCAAGCAGCCAAAAAAGCTGGACGGTGGCACCGTTCGCACTGATAACCGACAATTCAGCGCTTTTTACCGTTATTCAGCTTGCCCTATCCATTCAGTGTGGCATATTGCCGTTCGTACAGAATGCAACCAGGCTGGTGGCGGACCGGAGCGGACATTTGCGGCGGATCATCATATAATAACATGAACATGAGAAAGATTTTAATGTATGTAATTTTTATGCTTTCCGCGGCGGCGGTGGGCGCACAGGTTCCAGGTGGCGGCCGGCCGGCCGGCGGAAGAACTCCAGGGAACATGAATTTTGGCCATTTTTACGGCAAGATCGTTGACTCCAAAACAAATAAGGGCATTTCCGGGGTCAGTGTTCAACTGACGGGCAACAAGCTGGACACTGTCACAAAACAGAATAAGGAAGCCATCCTAAAAACGGTGATTACCGAGGCCAACGGGGATTTCAGCCTCGACAACCTGCCCATTTTCGGCAATTTCAAGCTGAAAGTGTTTGCCATGGGATACAAAACACTCGACAGGCAACTTAGTTTCGGGATCAAACTTCCGCAGGGCGGCGCAGTAACGCCGCCACCGGTCACCGGCGGCATGCAGGAAGGTGGTGGCACTCCCGGAGGGGTCTCCGGCATTGCAGGCCAGGCCGATAAAGACCTGGGTAATATCAAACTGGAGTCTTCCGAGGCGGATCTCGGCACGGTAACGGTGACCTCCACCGCCAAACCGCTGTTTGAACTGGGTATCGACCGTAAGGTATTCAATGTAGACAAGAACCTGGTGAGCACCGGCCAAACGGCAACGGAGATCATGAAAAGCATTCCCTCACTCAATGTAGATATAGACGGCAACGTGACACTGCGCAATGCCGCGCCCACCATCTTTATCGATGGCCGGCCTACTACGATGACCCTTGACCAGATCCCATCGGATATCATCGACAAGGTGGAGATCATCACCAACCCTTCTGCCAAGTACGACGCATCCGGCGGCAACGCGGGCATCCTCAACATTGTTTTGAAAAAGAACAAGAAAAGCGGCTATAATGGCGGTCTGCGCGCGGGTATCGACTCGAGGGGCAAGCCCAATCTCGGCGGCGATTTCAATCTCCGGGAGGGCAAAATCAACTTCTTTGCCAGTGCCAACTTCAACGGCAGGAAGTCCATCAGCAATTCGGTCACAGACATGACCAATTTCATCACACCACCCAGCGTGGTGCACAATACCGCCGATGCCACCAACAATGGCAGCTTTGGTTTTGGCCGCGCAGGTATCGACTATCTCATCGACAACCGTAATACCATTTCGGTCGCCGGCAACTATAACAAGGGCAATTTCAAGAGCACCACCACCCAGTCTACCGACTCCTCTTCTGCATCGCCCTCCCATAGCAACAGCGTTTCGAACAGCGATATGAATTTCGAGAATTTTGGCGGACAGCTGAGCTTCAAACACAATTTCGCGAAGAACGGGCATGACCTGACGGCGGACTTCAACTACAATTCCAGCAACAATACCAGCAATTCGGATAACAGCACGTTTACCTATCTCCCCGGCACCACCACGCAGAAATTTCCTGCATTGCTGCAACAGTCGGCCAATACGGGATACAACCATTTCTATACCATACAGGGAGATTATGAGAACCCCATTTCTGACGACAGTAAGTTTGAAGCCGGCGTTCGCGCAGCGGTCAGGGATTTTGCCAACAATAGTAACCAACTGATATTCGACTATACGCAGGGTAAATTTGCGCCTATCCCGAGCATCAGCAATCACTATAAGTTCAATGACCAGGTATATGCGGCTTATGCCACCTACAGTTTCAAAATAAAAAAATGGAGTTACCTGCTGGGCCTGCGCGCAGAAAGTTCCAGCTATACCGGCACCCTGCTCAATTCTGCCGGAATAGATTCCTCCAATTTTAAGACGAATTACCCACTGAGCCTGTTCCCCAGCGCCTTCATCACTTATAAGGTTGATGCGCAACAGGACCTGCAGGTCAATTACTCCCGAAGGATCAACCGGCCCGGCTTTTTTCAGCTGATGCCTTTCCCTGACTACAGTAATTATCCCGGCAGCATCAATATCGGTAATGCCAGCCTGCGGCCTGAATTCACTAATTCCTTCGAAGTATCGTATAACAATGCCTATAAAAGAGGTGCTAATTTCCTGGTCAGCCTGTATTTCAAATACACCACTGATCTGCTTACCCGGTATACGTTCCGGGGCATAGACGCACTCAATCCGGCCGACAGCATCTATTTCAACACGTACCTGAATGCCAACAGCGCGATTTCGTATGGCATCGAACTGACGAACAAGATCGCGCTGACCAAATGGTGGGATTTCACGGTGAATGTTAACCTGTATAACTCGCAGATCAATGCAACTATTCCCGGCCAGAATATCAGCAATTCGCTGGTGAGCTGGTTTGGCAAGATGAACAACAGTGTCAAGCTTGGAAAAGGCTTTTCCATCCAGTTCAGCGGTGATTACAACGCCAAGACCGTTATACCACAAAGTTCCGGCGGCGGCAACAACGGCCGCGGCGGCGGTGGCGGCCCCGGCGGCGGCGGACAGTTCGGCGGGGGCATACAGACAACTGCCCAGGGCTATATCCTTCCGAGGTACGGTTTCGACGGAGCCATCCGCAAGGACTGGACCTGGAAGAACGGCCAGAGCGGATCACTTACATTGAGCATGAATGACCTTTTCCGTACCCAGGTATACCAGACCCATTCCGAACAACCGGGGTTGTTCACCCAGGATGCCGAAAGAAGAAGGGATCCACAGGTATTGCGGCTCAACTTCGCATACCGGTTTGGCAAGTTCGATGCGCAGTTGCTCAAGCGTAAGAATAACAAAAACGATCAGAATAACGGTATGGACATGGTGCCCTCCGGCGGAGCGGCCCAGTAATCATCCTGAACTTATTTAGTTGAAAAGGCGCGGCAGTAGATGACTGTCGCGCCTTTTTTGGGTCGCAAACCAGCCGGTTTCGCGGCTTTGTCAGTTGTCTGCTCTTTTTTTGATACGCTGAGTAACTGTTTGCCCGTTGTTAACCGTGGCATAGTACCTTCGTACGGCTGGTATATGAAGATAGCTGCTCAAATAGGTCTTGTTCTGCTGCTGTGCGGCTGCTCGGCGCCCGGCGGCAGCTATACACCGGCTGAAAATGCACTGGATGCAGGGCGGGAATTTATTGCTGCCCGGCAGAAAGGCGATTTCAAAAAGGCGGCGTTTTATGCGGGGCATGACGCGGAGAACGGCACGCGGCTTTCCCTGATGGAAAAGGCTTACCTCGCGGAGAGCCCCGAAGAAAAGAAACGCGATGCCGATGGCTCCTGGCTGCTCGACCAGGTCACAGATATCCAGGGAGGCGGAGCCACCATTCAGTATCATTTTTCGTATGATAAAACACCACGGACGATCACTGCCATCAGGCAGCAGGGATTGTGGGTGGTGGACCTTACCGCTAACCAAACCGACCGGCGTGATCCTTAAAAATATTTTGCTCGTGGCACTGGGGGGAATGCTGGGATCCGTACTGCGTTATCTTGCATCGCTCCTGATAACGCATAACTCCTTCCCCGCAGCAACATTTACGGTAAATGTCTGTGGCTGCTTCGCGATAGGGCTCATTATGGGCTTGGCGGGGCATACGGAAGGCTTTGGTGAATGGCGCCTGTTCCTGGCAACGGGTGTCTGCGGTGGCTTTACGACCTTTTCGGCCTTTTCCTGGGAAAGCATCAACCTGATGCAACAGGGACGATATGGCGCTTTTGCAGTATATGCCGGTGGAAGCTTTATCCTGGGGCTGGGCGCTACCCTGGCCGGTTATCTGATCACACGATGAAAGAGAATATGACACATATCCTGCATCCCTGGCACGGCGTCGCTGCGGGCGAGCAGGCGCCCAGGATCGTCAATACGATCATAGAGATACCGCAGGGCAGCCGCTGCAAGTACGAGATCGATAAAGAAACGGGGTTGCTGAAACTGGACCGGGTTATCTATTCCTCTTTTTACTACCCGGTGAATTATGGCTTTATTCCACAGACCTACGGGGCAGACAGGGACCCGCTTGACATACTGGTGATCACCAGCCTGCCCGTGGTGCCATTGACACTTATGGAAGCAAAGGTGATCGGCGTGATGCAGATGGTTGACAGCGGCGATGCAGATGACAAGATCATCGCGGTAGCCGCCAGGGACCCCAGCGTGAATTACTATAATAATATGGAGGAGCTCCCGAAACACTTCTTCGATGAACTCAAACATTTTTTCGAAGAATATAAGCAACTGGAGAACAAAAAGGTAGTAGTGGAAGAGTTCGCCGACAAATCAACGGCCCTCCAGGTGATCACGGATGCGATGAAACTGTATAACGATCATTTCAAAAAATAAACAATTGAAAAAAATGTCTCTAACAACCCTGATGGTGCTTGGCCTGGTGATAATCGGGCTGGTGTCTGGTATGATGAGCGGACTGGTGGGAATCGGCGGCGGTATTATTATCGTGCCGGCACTGGTATTTTGCCTGGCTTTTTCACAGAAGGCGGCCCAGGGAACCTCTCTGGGCATCCTGTTATTGCCGGTTGGGATACTGGGAGTGATGCAGTACTATAAACAGGGCCAGATCGACCTGCGGGTGGTACTGATCGTTTCGCTCGGTTTCCTGGTCGGAAACTATTTCGGCAGCAAGCTCTCGCTCTCACTGCCCGACCAGACGCTTAAAAAGATCTTCGCAGGTATGCTGATCATTTTTGCCGTAAAAATGCTGTTCTTCGATAAACCCAGGAAATCCCTGCCCTTATCGGCACCGGTTACAAAGCAGGCGACTACCCCTGAAAATGAGGCGTAAAAAATAAACCGGCAAACTTATCTTTGCCGCAAATCAATTCTCCATGGAAGCAAGGCAATCGACTGCAAAAAGCTGGTTCTGGTTCTTTATATGGCTGGCCATTATGATCGGGATGATCATTTTCGTAAGGCAGTTCTTCTGGCTGGCATTGCCTGGCGTGTGCCTATACTTTGTGAAGGCGCTGGATATCATGTAGAGCGCATCGGGTCAGCTATTACCCGAATTTTTGAAGCGTTTGATGATCCGCAGGCGATGGGTACGCTCCCCCGTGATCGCGTGCATGATGCCCGCACTATCTATCTTATCTACCCGAACCTTTCCGGATGCGTGGATGATATCCTCCGGGTTCAACAGGATGCCCGTATGGGTGATCCGGCCATCCTCATTATCAAAAAAAGCCACATCCCCGCACTGGACCTCCTGCAGAAATGATACGGTATCACCTTTTTCGGCCTGCTGGTAAGCATCCCTTGGCAGCCGGATATCAAACATCTTGAATACCTGCTGTACAAATCCGCTGCAATCGATACCAAATACCGATTTGCCGCCCCAGAGATAGGGCGTTTCGGTGTACTGCGACACTACCAGCAGCATATTGTTCTTGTTGAATGCAAGATCGGTTGAAAACAGGCGGCTGGTTCCCGAGTAGTCAAGCTCATAGGGTCCAAACCGGATGGACCGGTCAAAAACCGGTGTTCCAACACTGACCCTGCAATAGCTGTGGTTGATCTTTACTGCATTGATCTCGGTATTGACGAACATATTGGTATCCAGGGCCTCTCCCGACACGGCCAGCTGGCTGCGCTGGCACCAGCCCTCGTAGCCGTCGTACAGGCAGCGAATTTTAATAAAATCACCATCGGTCTCCAGCAACTCACAGCATTCTCCGAGCAGTAACTGGCTTGTCATCTCGCTGCGGTGGGAAGCTTCCCTGCGAATGGGCGCAACGGCCACTATTGAAGCAACATACTCCATCCTTCTATTTTTGGTACATCGGCCCCCGCGCTTGCGGGGTGCCCAAACGGTTTCCCTTATTTACCGGCAAATTATGGATTAATACGCTTATTGCATCTCTCTAAAAGTACTTACTTTGACGCCGTGCATATCCAGAACCATCCAGATGCTACCGACAATGAACTGCTCGATCGTTTTTACGAAGACGGCAATAATGAATGGCTGGGCATCCTCCTCCAGCGATATACGCTTCTCCTGCTGGGTACCTGCATGAAATACCTCAAAAATGAAGAGGAGGCGCGCGACTGTGTTCAGCAGATATTTCTCAAGGCTATCACCGAACTGCATAAATACAGGGTGGAGTACTTCAAAAGCTGGTTGTACATCGTGGCAAAAAACCATTGCCTGATGCGGTTCCGGAACAAGACGGTGGTGGTGCCGGTGGAAGAAAAACGCGAAATTGGCACCGAAGAGAGCAACCTGGAAGAAATTGCCGGGCGTGAGGCCCTTCTGCAGGCGATGGAAGACTCGCTGCCGTCGCTCAACCCTGAACAAAAAACATGTTTAACTTTATTCTATCTCGAAAAGAAAAGTTACCGGGAAATCACGGATGCCACGGGGTTTACCCCAATGCAGGTCAAGAGCCATATCCAGAACGGTAAACGGAATTTGAGGGCGCTGGTGGAGAAAAAAATAAAAAACGGTCATGACAGATATTGATCACATACTGGACAAAGAGGGCGAGATCAGCGAAGATCAGTTGCTTCAGTACCTCTCGGGGGAACTTTCGGGTGAAGAACGCCATGCTGTAGAAAAGAAAATGATCGATTCACAGTTTGTGAACGACGCCATAGAGGGTCTTCAGGCCATCTCCGATCCGCGGCATGTACAGCGGTATGTTGCCGACCTGAACATGCAGTTGAAAAAACAGGTTTCCGGCAGGCGGGCAAAAAAACGCCGGATCACGATGAGCATGAACTGGATCCTGCTCTGCGTAGTGATCGTTCTTATGTTGGGTGTGATGGCCTGGCTGGCCATCCATTTCCTTCAAAAACGTTAAGTGGTGTGTCAGGAGGCGATCATGATAAGTTTCTGCGGGAGGGAGAAATATTCCGCTTTGATCTTCTCGAGGTTTTCCTTCTTATTGAAAAGATTGTAGTATTCGTCGATATCGATGTTCGTGTTTTCCTTGTTCACATATACCGGGCCCGAAACAGAACTGTTCTCTACGTTTTCAAACAGGCAGGTCCGCACCACCCCGCTGATGACCGCGTCTGCCTGCAAAAGACATTTGCTTTTGCAGATCACATTGCCTTCCACCAACCCTCCCACCACTATCTCATGGCATAGAATGTCGCCGCTAACCGTGGCCTTCTTATCGATGATCACCTTGTTATTGCAAAAAATGATGCCCTTGAAGTCGCCCTCTATGCGGATCGGCGAGGACGTTTTAATGATGCCAAAATAGACCCCGCCTGAAACCACCTGCATGGCAGGCAAAAGGTCTGAAGGTTCGTCTTTTTTCCTGGAAAACATAAGATATGGGGTTTTCAGAGGTCTTTGGGGCACTCAATATAATCTTATTTGCCCGGTTCTGCCAGCCGACGGGAGGCTTTTTTTCAGTACTTGACAAAAAAATAACCTGACTATCAGTAAAATATCAAGCCCATTTCATTTTTCTGAAATATATTTAACCCCATTATAAATCAGAAGGCTATGAACAAATTCAGGGAACAGATCCTGCACGACCCCAACTCCAGCTTTGCCAATCCTGCTTTCCAGGAAGACAAACAACTTTTCATTACCCGGTCTACCAATATCTCCGGTATCCTGGATTCCGAAAACGATATCGTGCTCGACGGCAATTTCAACGGCGTGCTTTACAGCAAGAAAACAGTTCATATTACGCAAACCGGTATTGTCAGGGGCGTAATCATCTGTAATGATATCAAAGTGGAAGGCGAGCTGGAAGGTTCGGTTTACGCTTTGAAAGTGAACCTGTGCAAGGATTCGGTGCTCAAGGGAACCATCTACTGTACGATCATCAATACCGAAATGAACCAGTTCGTGGAAGCCAATATCAAACTGCTCAGCCTCGAAAACACGGTATTCGACTCCACCTCTACCGAACTGTTCGCACAACTCAAGGATGTGTTCTCCAAGAACAACAAGGACAATAACTACCTCGCCATTTTCCAGGAAAAGCTGGACGAAGTGAAGCCTTCCACCAAGTTCTACCATCAGACGATCTACGTGGCGCCCACCTCTGCCGAAAACAATGACCTGGGTAACTACCAGTCAGAAGAAACGGAGCAGTAATCACGTTGCAAGTATATAAAAAGGGGAAAACGATCGTTTTCCCCTTTTTTTGCTCTTTCGCGGTATCTCCTGTAACCTTTTGCGGGGATGACAGTTCTACCGGTATGTCACCGCAGTCACTTTCCCTGGTCAACCGCAACCCAAAGCTTTCATGGGTATTGGGTATGGGTGCCACCTGGCTCCTGGTCATTATTCTTTGTCACGCGCTCGACAACCTTCCCAATAATGAATTGGCTTTATTCTCGCCGGTACAAAACTCCATACTCGCCGGCCAGGTGAAATAACCGCTATTTTTCGAAAACGACGAAATCGGGACTGGCGCCCAGTTCTCCCAGGATGGAGGCGAGGTCGCTGACCATTTTGTCGGGCCCGCATATGTAGAAGGGTTTTGAAAAATCCTCAATCTCCTTCTGCAGGAACTCTTTGTTGATGAACCCCTGCTCGAAGCGCGTTTCCTTCTGACCGGTAACAATGTATTTCACCTGTTTGCCGAGCATCAGGTCGAGTTCTTCATGCAGGATAATATCGGCCTCCGTCTTGTTGCTGAAAAAGAGCCTGTTACCCGCCAGGTCGCCCTTGTGGTGCAATTCGCGCAGTATGGCTATAAAGGGTGTAATGCCTGCGCCGCCTGCAATGAAATACCCGGGACCTTTATAGGAGATGGCTCCCCACACATCGCGGATGATCAGCTCATCGCCCGGTTGTACCCTGTCGAGCTCGTTTGTCACGCCCGGGTGGTCCTTATATATTTTGATCGTGAATTCGAGGAGATCATGATGATTCAACCCCGTGAAAGTGAATGGCCGTTTTTCATCTTTCCACCCATCCCTGTTGATGGATACTTCCGTGGCCTGTCCCGGGTTGAACACGTATCCTGCGGGTTTGCTCACGCGAAATGATTTTACATCATGTGTAACGGGATGAACGGATTTTACAGTAACAATATGTTCTTCCATGGTCACAGTTTTAGCAATTGAAGCAATTCATTTTTTCTTTCCCCGGCGAATACGCCATGATAGCTGGATGTAAAGGTAGTACTGCCCTGGTCACGGATACCACGGGAAGCAATGCACAGGTGTTCGGCCTCGATGATCACAGCAACATCGTTTGTGCATAGCTTCCGCTGCAGATAGGATGCGATGTCCTGCGTCAGGCGTTCCTGGACCTGTGGCCGGCGGGAAAAATATTGCACGACCCGGTTCAGCTTCGACAGTCCCACGATCTTTTCGCCGGCAATATAAGCTACATGGGCCTTTCCGATGATCGGCACAAAATGATGTTCACAACAGGAATAGACGGGTATGTTCCGCTCGAGGATGATCTCGCCGTAGTGGTACCTGTTTTCGAACAGGGTCATGGAGGGTTCGTTCAGCGGGTTCAGTCCGCTGAATGTTTCATTTACATACATTTTCGCTACGCGGGAGGGTGTATCCCGCAGGCTGTCGTCAGAAAGGTCGAGGCCCAGCACATCCATGATCCGGCGAAAATGATATTCGATCATCCTGATCTGCTCGCCGGGAGATAAGGCCTCGTTTGCGGCCTCCGGCTGCGCGGAAATTGCCTCGCCGATATCGCTACCGGCTATTTCGCATGTCTTCATATTTTAGCTTGGGAAGTGGTGATTTTAGTGAGTTGAGACAAGGTGTAGGCACCGATGGCCATGGCGAGGTCACGGACTGCCACGTCGAGATAATGACCACTGATGATGAGCTGCAGGGCAATGCAGGCCAGCCATGCCATAACGATATACGCGCCGAGGATTGGCCGTACGAGTACGATCACACCCGCTATGATCTCGATGATGCCAACGGCCTTCATGAAAATCATTGCATCCACCGGGATCATTGACCGGACATTACTGCCCAGGTAATCTGCCCAGTTGGTAAGCAGGTTCGTGAATTTGTCTATCCCCGCGACGATAGGGATCAGGCCATACGTGAATTTGAGCGTGGTCTGCAGTTCTTTGATGTTTGCCATAAAATGAGTTTTAATGTATAGATTAGATGCTGCCGGTAAAAAAAGGTTACAAAAAGAATAATTGTAACCTTTTGGCAGTTCTGCTATCTAATGAACGAATCATGATACCATCCACCAACCAGGCGGCCGAAATGGCCGATACTGAACTGATCACGAGGATCCTGAATGGCGAGAAAGCGCTATTCGAATGGGTGATCCGGCGTTATAACCAGCGGCTTTTCCGTGTGGGCATGTCCGTATTGCGTAACGACATGGAAGCAGAGGATGCCATGCAGGTCACCTATATCAAGGCATATGAGCATCTCGCCTCTTTTGAGAACCGGTCTTCACTGGGCACCTGGCTGACCCGTATCATGCTCAATGAATGTCTTACCGTGAAAAAACAGAAAAAACGCTTTACAATGGAAAAAGAACCTTCACCTGACCACGCCGCAAGTGAGGCCACCCCATCATCTATATTGATGAACAAGGAATTGAGCAGTGTGCTGGAAAATGCCGTGGCACAGCTTCCTGAAAAGTACCGCACCGTGTTCGTTTTACGGGAAATAGAAAAGATGTCTGTAAAGCAAACGGGCGAAGTACTGGAACTGGAAGATTCAAATATCAAAGTGCGTCTCAATCGCGCGAAGACGATGCTCCGGGAGCACCTCGGCCAGTACATGAAGGAACAGGTGTATGCTTTTCACCTGACCCGGTGCGACAGGATGGTACAGAACGTGTTGGGACGGCTGAATATCCTGTAATGTGGGCACCAGTTTCCCGCTGACAACCAATGTATTACTGCTCCGACGCCAGCTTTTTGGCGGGTTGGCAGGATTTTAGATGGATATAGGAAAATTATATTATGAAATCTTCATTCAAAAAATTGCTGGCTGGCTCGCTTTTTCTCGGTATGATGGCGCTGACATTGTCCGGCTGCTATGAAACGCATTATTATCACCAGTACAATCACCATACCCGCGGATGGTACGACAGGCACCATACCCCCCCACCTGCAGGCGTGAGATTCGATGTGGATGTGCGCTCGAGGTAATTTCGATCTGATAAAAATCCCATCCCGCATCCCGCAATTACGGGATGTGGGATTTTTTATGCGCCCTTATACCGTTTTCAGGGTTTTCTGATTGTTGCGGAGCATCAGCAGTGCCTTACCCGCGCGCGTATGGCGGGTGGCTTCCTGTTTGGCAGAGCCTACCCAGTCGCAATAGGCCTGTTTGCAGGACCTCGACAGCCCGGCAAAAAAAGCATCTGCCTGCCGGTCTTTATCGAGCAGTGCCTGCAGCTCGGAAGGCACACCTTCTATGTGTTCTCCTTTCTTCAACATAAAAAATAATTGTGTGAATAAATATACGCAACGATCCTGTTTGCGCTATAGCCGGATCCCGATTTTTTTCATGAGCAGCGATGCATTCAGGCTGCGACAGATCCCATCGCGCAGCTGGTAGTCGAAGTAGAGTTCACCTTCCCTCACGGCCGCATCAAAATGAAAGTTACTGACCGATCCGGGCAGATCGTCCTGCATTTTGCCCAGGTCTGTATCGTGCGTTGCCAGTACGGCCACGGCGTTATAACTGATCAGCTGCCGGATCAGTGCAGAGGATCCTGTATGCTTATCGAATGAATTCGTGCCTCTCAATATCTCATCCATCAGGATAAATATCTTTTCCTGCCGCTCGGCGGCGGTAATGATATTTTTCAATTTTTTTAATTCAGCATAGAAAGTAGAAGTACTGTCTGCCAGGTTATCGGAAATGCGCATGCTGCTCATCAACTGCACGGGCGAAATAATAAATTCCACGGCACAGACGGGGGCGCCCATCATGGCCAGGATCGTGTTGGTGCCGAGCGTGCGCAGAAACGTGCTCTTACCTGCCATGTTGGAGCCTGTGAGAATAGCTACCTGTCCCCTGCCCTTCATAACAAATGAATTGTCTACCCGCCGCGTTGCAGGTATCAGCGGATGACCCGCGCCCCGGCACACCAGCGTAAAATGCGTATCGGCGATTTGGGGAAAGGAGCAGTCGGGCCGGTTGGCGTGGAGCGCCGCAAGGCTGACCCATACTTCCGTTTCAGCAAGCACCCCGAACCAGCGATCCGCGCTCGTGCCATACACGCGTTTCCAGTGATACAGGGCGCGTACCTGTCTTACGTCCCACATCAACAGGGTATTCAGGAAATAGTGACCTACTACATTGGCGCGGAGATCGAAACGTGACAAGATGTTTTTGAGGGCCTGTATTCCATTATGAGCGGGATAACCATCGCTTCCGCGTATTGATTGCTTTGCGGACTCCAGACCCGCCGCCTGCATATCGGCGGTTTCCAGCCAGTGTATCTGCCGGTAGAGGGTGGCTATCTCCTGCACATGCCCGGATAATTTTTTCCAGGTGGCGGAGGCGCGCCAGGCGGTGCTACCCGCCACTGCAGAAAACAGGATGGCGCAAAGAAGGAAATACCGCCCGGGCAACATATCTGTCATATAGAAAAAAACAGCGCTAACCGTTATCAGCGTGTAGAGCCACGGAAACCATCGCCAGAAAACATTCGTAAAAATGGTTTCTTCTTCCTGTAGCCAGCGATTGATCCGTTCCTGCGCATGGCGGGTGATATCTTCCGCCATACCATACGCAAGGAACTGGGCGCACCACTCCTTTTTTGAAACCAGTTCCGACAGAACATCCTGTGTTTCCGATATTTTTTTTGCACCGGAGGGATACAGGAGGCGATGGGCCATCAGCTCCCGTCCCTGCTCTGAGCGACACCGGTTGATATACTGATACAACGATGAAGGTCCGAAGACATCCATATCGCCGGCATAAGGATGCTCTGCGGGTTGCCATTCCGTGCCCGCGGGCCGGTGAAGAAAGTCCCAGCGGCATACCCGTATTTCCTCTTCATACACAGACAGTAATCTTTGCATGTTCAGCCGGTGACCGGAAGCATCCAGGTGCAGGGTTACCAGCAGCAGAAAAATGGCGGCGCCAAGGCCGACACACAGCCATAGGATGGCAGGACCGGCATTCCAGGACGCTATCACGGCGGTACCGGTGGCAATGACTACCAGCAGCCGCCCCCAGGCGAGCCATCGTTCGCGTGCCTGAAAGGTGGCAATACGATGCCCGCAGTCCGATACCCGGGCCTGGTAGAAAGCGATGATATCGCCGGTTTCCTTCATTTCTGGATTTCTTTGCGCAAAGCTATCCTTAACAGGCCGTTTACCAAGTGCTTTCGGGATGTGTGGATTATTCAGTAAATTTGCAGGTTCTACCGGGCCTGTATTGGTTTTGACAGCATCAGTTGCGGTAGGTGCAAGCATGCAGTGCGTTGGGTGGTCAGCACTTTAATCTCAATGCTCAAACTTCAAATGGCAATACTCAGTATGCCATGGCTGCCTAATCAGTGATTAGCCAGTCATTTGGGCCGCGGAACAGGTTGGCCTGTTACCAGGTTCTGCAGCCGACTTAAAACAAAACAGGATGCTGCAATGGAAGGCTGTGACCATTGCCTAAGACCATACAGCTACGCCATGTGTTGGTTGGTTCGTTCCCTGCACATGTGCCGACAAGCAATAATGAAATAAGCATGTAGAAAGCCTTCGGTAGCGATGTTTGGACAGCGGTTCGAGTCCGCTCAGGTCCACAAATAAAAAAAGGAGATCAGCTGATCTCCTTTTTTTATTTGCATTTTCCGATCGTTATCTGAACAAGCGCCACACGTCGAGGCCCAGGGCGTATACCATCAATCCCGCAAGCAATACCATGCCCACGACCTGTGCATATTCCATAAACTTGTCGCTGGGTTTTCTGCCGGTGATCAGCTCTACAAGGGTAAAGAATGCATGGCCACCGTCGAGCGCTGGTATCGGTAAGATATTCATAAAGGCAAGTATGATCGAGAAAACGCCCGTCAGTACCCAGAATTGTTCCCAATCCCAGTATCCCGGAAACGTGTTGCCGATACTGATCAACCCTCCCATGGTGTCTTTGGCATCCACTTTATGGGTAATCAGCTGCCGGATGCTGGTCATGTACCTGCTCAGCGTTTCAAAGCAGCGGCGCACACCCACAGGGATGGCCTGCAGAAATGTGTACTCCTTTTTAACGGTACCGAATATTTTGGCCGGGGACCTGAAATACATACTGATGAACTTGGTGCCCAGTTTCCATTTTGCAGACACGGTGTCTTTGCCACGGAGGGCCGTCAGTACTACGGTCGAATCTTTATAATTTTTTTGCAGGTCGAAGAATTCCCTGGAATAGCGGAATGGATGCCCGTTGATACCGATCAGCGTGTCGCTTTTGGCAAGCGTCCCCTGTGTAAACGTTGCTTCTTTTGTAACGCTGTCTACGATCACTGGCACGCGGGGCTCGCCAAAAGCCATGAGATTGGGCTTTTTCACCAGTTCCTTCATAAAGCCTTTTGGAACATCAATATGAAAGCTGTCCTGCCCCCGTTGTACGGTCAGTGTTTTTACTTCTTTCAGGATGATCTCCGAAGACATGCGGCCGACATCCTGCACCTGCCGGTTATCAAGGGAGACAATGTTGTCTCCATCGCGAAGCCCGATCGTCCTTGACAGGGAATCGGTGTATATACCATAACTGAGATTGCGCGCAGGAAGGGACTCTTCTCCCCATTTCCACGTAATGCCGATAAAAATGGCGATCGCGAGCAATATATTCATGATAACGCCTGCTACCATGATGATGAGCCGCTGCCAGGCCTTTTTGGCGCGGAACTCATGTGGCTGTGGCGGCAGTTTCATCTGTTCCTTGTCCATGCTCTCGTCGATCATGCCGCTGATCTTTACATAGCCGCCCAGCGGCACCCAGCCAATACCATATTCCGTATCGCCTTTTTTCTTTTTCCAGATACTGAACCAGGGGTCGAAAAAGAGATAGAATTTCTCAACGCGGCATTTGAACCAGCGGGCGGTGAGAAAATGACCCAGTTCGTGTATGGTAACCAGTATGGAGAATGATAAAATGAACTGTCCTATTTTAACAGCTATACTGCTCCAGTCGATCGCTAATAGTGTCATAAAACTGCGGGAAAATTAAATCATCAAATTTTTTACGGAAGGGTTCCGGCCTCACATCTGTATCAGGGAAGCTGCAAAATTACGGGCTTCCCCATCGCTGTCAAAGTATTCTTCCAGTGTGGGCCGTTCTATGAACGGTATCGTCGCGAGCACCCTTTCCACGATCTCGGTCATATCGAGAAAGCCGATGCGGTTGCGCAAAAAAGCATATACCGCAATTTCATTCGCGGCATTCAGTACGCAGGGCGTATTCCCCCCTTTGTGAAGGGCCTCTATGGCAAGTGCCAGGTTGCGGAATGTTTTCATATCGGGCGTTTCGAAGCTCAGCACATTCGGCTTCTTGAAGTCATATCTCGGGAAATCATTCGGTATGCGTTGCGGAAATGAAAGCGCGTACTGGATCGGCAGTTTCATGTCGGGCAGCCCCATCTGCGCCTTGATACTTCCGTCTGCAAACTGCACCATGCTGTGGATGATGCTCTGGGGGTGGATCACTACATCTATCTGGCTGGGCTGAAGGTTAAAGAGCCAGCGTGCCTCGATCATTTCAAGTCCCTTATTCATCAGGGTAGCAGAATCGATGGTGATCTTGGCGCCCATGCTCCAGTTGGGATGCTGGAGCGCATGATCTCTTTTTACATTCACCAGGAAATTCGGCTTTTTCCCGAAGAAGGGACCTCCACTGGCCGTCAGGATCACTTTTTCGATCTTATTGCGGCCCTCGCCCACCAGGCACTGAAAAATGGCGGAATGCTCGCTGTCTACCGGCACCACGGGAACTCTCTTCTCTACTGCTTTCTGCATCACGATATCGCCGGCCACCACGAGCGTTTCCTTGTTGGCCAGTGCGATGGCCTTGCCGCTGTCGATAGCGCGGAGAACCGGTTTCAGGCCCGCATATCCCACGATCCCGGCCAGCATCATATCGTAACAATCCATTGCGGCGGCTTCTTCCAGTGCTTTTTCACCGGCGAAGACTTTAATATGGGTATGTGCCAGGGCACGCTTTACTTCATTGTATTTCTGGGGATCTCCGATAACAACACAGTTGGGGTTGAATTCCAGGGCCTGCCTGATCAGCAGGGCATCATTTGTCTGTGCCGTGAGTATTTCGGCTGAGAACTTATCGCGGTTCGCAGCGATCACATCCAGGGCCTGTGTGCCGATAGATCCGGTGGAACCAAATATTGCAATGCGTTTTATCGTGGTCATAAAAAGGGCAGATGAGTAAAGATAGTGGAAACGGTCATTTGTCAGCTACCCGCGAAAGAGGGTCGCAGGCAGTCATGTCAAAAGCATCATGACAGGTATGCCACTAATGCATCGGCAATGACGCGGTCATTACTGAGGCGGGGAACTTTGTTCTGACCGCCAAGCTTGCCCTGTGAGCGCATATAGTCGATAAAACCATTTTTGCGCACCGTTCGCAGGCGGAGCGGCTGAAGGATGTTTCCCCGCAAAAGATCATCGTAATACACATTTTTTTTACGAAGATGGTCATCTGCCCTCCTGGCAAATTCGTCTGCATCGGGCGGCAGTTGATCGAACTCAACAAACCACTCATGGTAGCTTTGCCCTGCCATCTGCTGCACGTAGGGCGCCACTGTGAACTCAGTGATCTTTGCTCCCAATTCATCGGCGGCCAGCTGGGCGGCGGCCTCTACTTCTTCCCCGATCACGTGCTCACCAAAGGCGGAAATAAAATGTTTGGTACGGCCCGTTACCACGATCCGGTAGGGCTTTGTACTCACGAACCGAACGGTATCTCCGATATTATAGGCCCAGAGGCCGGCATTGCTGCTGATGATGAGAGCATAGTTCACTCCTGTTTCCACTTGTGCCAGGCTGAGGCGTGTAGGATTTTCGGAAAATATTTCGCCGGCCGGAACGAATTCATAATAGATGCCGCTGTTGGTGTTGAGGAGCAGTCCTTCCTGCCCCTGCGAGTCGCTGAAGGCAAAGAAACCTTCGCTGGCAGGGAACAACTCTATATAGTCAACCCGGCGGCCGATGCTTTCCATCAGCCGTGCCTTGTATGGCTCGAAGTTTACGCCGCCCTGTACCATCAGGCTGAACCGCGGGAACAGGTCGCCGATCTTTTTGCCGCTTTTTTCCATCAACCGGTCAAAATACATCTGCATCCATGGCGGGATACCGCTGATCAGCGTCATGTCTTCCCCGATGGTCTCGGCCACGATACCATCCAGTTTTTCTTCCCAGTCTTGCACGCAATTCACTTCGTAAGACGGCAGCTGGTTGGCACGGAGGTATTTGGGTACATGGTGGTTGACGATGCCGCTCAGGCGGCCTGTGGGGATGCCGCCGATGCGTTCCAGTTCGGGGGAACCGCTCAGGAAGATCATTTTTCCGCCTGCAAAATCGTAATTGCCGGTCTCGGACATGTAGCAAAGCAGTGCATTCCGGGCGGTGTTGATATGATTGGGGATGGAATCTTTGGTAATGGGTATATATTTCACACCGCTGGTGGTGCCGCTGGTCTTGGCCAGGTAGATCGGCTTCCCTTTCCACAGGATATCCGGTTTGCCCTGTTTTATGAGGTCGATGTAGGGTTTGAGCTGTTCATAGTCACGGATGGGAACGGCCCTGGCAAATCCGGCCTGATCCGATACGCTCGCCAGTTGATGCTCGCGGCCGAAAAGGGTGTTCTTCCCCGAGCGGACCAAGGCTTTGAGGATCGCTTCCTGGTCTTCGACGGCGGTTTCCATGCCCTTTTTGACCTTATTATATATATAGCCGGCGAACGGACGGGCCAGCAGGGATTTCAGGTTCATATGACGGGCTAAGTTCTAAAACTGGCAAAAATAGACCCGTAAACCGGGGTTCGGACAGTATGCGGGGGTTATTTTTGCAAAAAAAGGCCGGGAAGGCGGTTTTCACCCATAAATGTTTGCAGATTTTCAGGGGGAATCCTTACCTTTGCCGTCCTAATTTTGGATAGTTATGTTAGCAATTGTAAAGATTTCCGGACAGCAGTTCAAGGTGCAGGCAGGAGACAGCCTGTACATACCGCGTATCGAAGGTAAAACGGGCGATAAAGTTGAGTTCAGCGAAGTGCTGATGCTTGATAATGGCGGCAAGATTTCAGCAGGCGATGCTGTAAAATCCATCGTAAAGGCCGAAATCCTCCGGGAGCTTGTCCAGGGCGACAAGGTGATCGCTTTTAAAATGAAGAGAAGGAAAGGTTTCCGCAAGAAGCACGGTCACCGTACCCACTATACCCAGATCAGGATCGATAGCATCGCCTGATCCGGATATACAACGGTTTGAAAAAACAGGTTCGCTTCAACAGGCAGGCCGATGATTTCGACCGGTGCATTTCTCACATTCATTCAGTATTTCAAAAATAAAAATCATGGCACACAAAAAAGGGGAAGGCAGCGTAAAGAATGGAAGGGACTCCAACAGCAAAAGACTCGGTGTAAAAATATATGGCGGTCAGCCTGCACTCGCAGGAAATATTCTCGTCCGTCAACGCGGAACAGTATACCATCCCGGTAAAAATGTTGGTGTTGGAAAAGATTTCACACTCTTTGCATTGACTGACGGACTGGTTGAATTCCGCAAAGGAAGGAACGACAAAACAACCGTTTCTGTTTCCCCGGTAGCGACCGCATCCTAAAAAAAAATTTTGCAGTTTGGATTTTGTTTTTAATTTTAAGGTATTAACTAACCATTAAATTTTAAAAACATGGCAAAAGCTGCAAAGAAAGCCGCAAAAAAAGCTGCTCCTAAAAAAGCCGCTAAGAAAGCTGCTCCTAAAAAAGCTGCTAAGAAAGCTGCTCCTAAAAAGGCCGCTAAGAAAGCCGCTAAGAAAAAATAAGGAGATCCAATCTTCTTGTTTTAGCGAAATAGATAAAAGTCCCGGAGCGATCCGGGACTTTTTATTTTCAGGAATATTTCCGCTGAAACCCGCGCCATCACTACATTTGAGGATGGACAACTCTTCCATCGCAGATAATTTTTCGCTTCTCTCCAAATTAATGGACATCCACGGAGACAATAGCTTCAAGGCAAAGTCGTACGCCGCCGCTGCATTCACCATCGACAAACTTCCGGCAGAATTATCGGAGCTCGATCCCGAAAAAATTTTCGTGATCCGCGGCATCGGCGACACCATCGGCAAAAAAATACTGGAACAAATTGAGACCGGCCGACTTTTGGCCCTGGACGAGTATTTGGCCAAAACACCGCCCGGAATCATCGAAATGCTCCGAATCAAGGGTTTGGGGCCAAAAAAGATTTCCACCATCTGGAAGGAGTTGGAAAGCGAAAATTTGGGGGAATTGTTATATGCCTGCAACGAAAACAGACTGACCCTTTACAAAGGTTTCGGCGAAAAAACACAACAGAACATCAAAGAGGCGATCGAGTTTTATCTTGGCTCACTCGGCAGTCATCTTTATCAACAGATTGAGCCTTTTGTTGAATCGGTTACCCGCAAATTAACGGAAGAATTCAGTGGACAGCAGTTCATTGTTACAGGCAGCTTTCGCAGGCAGATGGAGATCATCGAAATACCTGAATGGGTAACGGATCTCGACATCAATGAACTCTGCGAATTCTTCACACATCATGAATACGAATGCATCACCGGAGACAATGGTTACGTAACCGTGCAGGGAAAAGACAATATGGTGCTGGGATTCTTCTGCTGCGAAGCGTCCGAATTGTATCAGCGGCTGTTCACGACGAGTTGCAGTGCTGCCTTCCTCGATGCGTGGCAGGAAAAGACCGGCTGGCAGCCAACTGATATTTTTTCGTCTGAAGAGGATATATTCAAGGCTGCCGGTATCGCCTTTATCCCGGCATTCGGGAGGGAAGATGCCCGGGTGATCGACGCCTATCGTACCGGCACCCCACGTGAAGTGATACAACCCGGTGATATCCGGGGCATTATCCACACCCACAGTAAATGGAGCGACGGATCACACACTATTGAACAGATGGCCAGGTCCGCCATGGCACAGGGATATGAATACCTGGTGATCAGCGATCATTCCCGCAGCGCGTTCTACGCGAATGGACTGGATGAAGCCCGGCTGGAGGCCCAGCACCGCGAGATCGATGAACTGAACAGGATGCTCACGCCCTTCCGGATCTTCAAGAGCATAGAAAGCGATATCCTTAATGACGGAAACCTGGATTATCCGGCTGAAGTCCTTGCCCGTTTTGACCTGGTGATCGCATCTGTGCACTCCAATCTTAAAATGACCGAGGACAAAGCGATGGCGCGCCTGCTGCAGGCTATACAGAACCCGTACACTTCCATATTGGGGCATATGACGGGCAGGCTGCTGCTGAGCCGGGCAGGCTACCCCGTAGATCATCAGAAGATCATTGATGCCTGCGCGGCACATCAGGTAGTAATAGAACTGAACGCTCACCCCAGACGGCTGGATATGGACTGGAGATGGATACCCGCTGCACTCGACAAGGGCGTGCTGATCTCCATCGACCCCGACTCTCACAGTGCGGACAGTTTTTCTGATTGCAGGTTTGGCGTTCTTGCCGCGCAGAAAGGCGGTCTTACCCGGGAAAACAACCTCAGCAGTTTCTCATTGCCGGAATTCGAGGCGTTCCTGCAAACCCAGCACGCAAAGCGCTGAGTTTCCCGCTATGATGCAGGAGAAGGCGCTTTCAGCAAAGGAAGAGACACGAAAAAGGTGGTCCCCTTCCCTTCTGCCGTCTCAAACCAGATGCGCCCACCGGCTTTTTCAACTATGCCTTTGCAGATCGCAAGTCCCAGGCCCGTTCCTGACGTTTTGGTGGTAAAGTTGGGAGTGAATATCCTTCCCTGTATCCGTTCGGGGATGCCGTTGCCGTTATCGCTTACAGAGATAACGACATCTTTATTTTGCAGGACCTGGTGAATAACGATCCGGGTGCCTTGTCCTTCGGAGGTCTCCACTGCATTTTTGAGCAGGTTGGTGAAGAGGCGGTTCATCTGCACTTTATCTGCCAAAACAAAATAGTTCCGGTCTTCCGTATGCCATTCGATGGCGAGTGCCGTTCCCGTCCGGTAGAGGTCAACCAGCGAGCCGATGATGCCGGTGATATTGAGTTCCTCGGGATCCACGTTCCCTATATTGGCAAACTGCGAGAAATCCCCGGCAATCCGCGACAGTTGGTCGATCTGTTCCACCAGCGTAGCAGAGACCTGGCTGGTGAGTTCCACCACGTTGGGCGCGTCATTGCTGATGGCCTTCTGCAGATACTGGATACTGAGTTTCATGGGTGTGAGCGGGTTCTTGATTTCGTGAGCCACCTGTCTTGCCATTTCCCGCCAGGCTACCTCTCTTTCATTCTGCGCCAGCGACCTGGCACTCTGCTCAAGCTTCATGACCATTTTGTTGTATTCATTCACAAGTATCCCGATCTCATCGTTTCCTTTCCAGGTGATGGCCTCATTTACTTTGCCCAGGCTCACCTGCCGCATCTTTTCACCGATCAGCCCAAAGGTGGCGGTAATCCGGTTTGTTACGAGAAAGGCGATGGCGCCAGAGAGAAGGAACACAAAAGCATTCAGGTTGATCAAGGCCGCGAGGAAGCCCGATATCTCCTGGTCGAGTTCCGCTTCTGAGTTGAGATAGGGAATATTGAGGTAGGCATAGGTATTGCCCGATTCGTCGGTCACGGGAACGTACATACTGAGGTAAGAAAGGTTGCCGATCTTTTCCTGCTGCACAAAAGGAAGGACCTTGTTCTGGTTGAGGGCATAAAAGGCATCGGGGTGCATTTTGTCGCTCAATAGCCGCTTATAAAAGATGTAGGGTTGTGTAGACACCCTCAGGGTGCCGTTCATGTCGTAGAAATTAACATCCATGTTGTGCAGTTCGGATATCTCGTATATTTTCCTTTCGAGGTATTTCGAGCCGGCGAGGTTGCTTGTTACCGTGTTGTCGAAAACGAGTGGCGTACGGGTATCGCTTTCAATCTCATTGGCCATGATCTGGATCGCTTTCGATAGCCTCTCGCGGTTACTTTCATTGAACCGCACTATAAAAAAGTATACCGTTGCGGCGCCTACCACCAGGAAAGAAAAAACACTCACAAAGATGATCGTCGTATGTATCTGGGAGCGTATGCTGAAACGAAACCATTTGCGAATACCGCCCAGGCGAAAGCGCAGCCGGGCAAAAGATTCGGCCAGGTAGAAAAGAATGGCCGCCAGCAGGGATGAACAGAACAGGTAGGCAAACAGCGTTATCAGTTCCAGCATGGTAGCATCCCGCTGTACAACGAGCACCTTTTTGCCGTTTCCGCCGCTGAACCAGAGCTCACTGAAGTCGCCATTGTATCTTATTTCAAATTGCTGCTGCCCCACCTCGCGCGGCACCTGGGAGGGGAACGTATATTCGTTGAAGCGATACACCAGTTTGCCATTGCTGTAAATGGCATACATATAATCGGTATTACTCACGGGAAACTCCTCATCCGATTGCTTGAAAAGTTCGGGGAAAAGTGCTTCGCTCCTGAATTTCTTTGATTTGGTAATGACGTACAGGCTGCCCTTGTGCGGAAGGTTGTTCTCATAGATATAACTTGGCTTCTCACCTCCCACCTGGTAGCTGTACAACCCCGGAACCGCTTCCGGCCTGGCCTGGTTCAGGATAATGGTGCGCACATCGGCATAACTCACGGAATCGTCGTTATAGAGGGGATGATAAAGGCTATCGAACGTATATATACGCGTCTCGTACTGGTTGAAATTGCCCATGAAATTTCTTTTCACGAGGCTGTCCTTGATCTGCTTGTTGGACGCTTCGGAATAGAATTTGAAAAAACTATCGGACAGTGTTTTGTTGCTGAAATTGGTGGCGGACACCTGCAGCATCGCGTCTTCCATCGGGTCAACCTGGCGCGCCAGCTGTTCTGCAAATTTCTTACGCTGCTCCATTTCAACGATGCGATTCTCATGCATCATCAGCAGGCTGACAGACACGGCAAAAAACATCACCCAGAAAACAAAAAAAGAAGAAGCTATTACCGGGAGCCGGACATCCTGTTTCCTGAGATGCAGTACCACCAGGTACAGCGCCAGCCAGGTCAATACACCCATGTTGGAGACGGTATATTGATGACCTATCCCTGCCGTGAGGTATATCAACCCCGAGGCCAGAACGATCAGGACCTGGATATAGAGTTCCAGATGCCCGTCTATTGCGGGCCTGAGCAACATATGCGACACCGAAAAAAAACAAAGTGCTACCAGCGAAATGATCACAAAACTGATGACACTGTAAATGTTCAGCTGTGAAAGGTCGGTGACATTGAAAGATATCCCCGAGTCCAGAACGAGGTTTCGGATGATACCGGCTGCCAAGAAGCAGGTCAGCACAAGAAATGTCAGGGAAACGAATGCCAGTTTCCTTTGTGAACCGGGAGAAAACAGTGAAAGGATTTTCGCCCAGTAACGCCTGAGAAAACTAATGATCCAGAATGCCAGGATAGAATCGATGAGCAGGTCTCCGGGCGAATGATCCAGCCAGCCAACCTGGGAAGCATATGGTTTGAAAAGGGTAAGCCTTCCATAGTCGAACGGGAAGTCAAATTTCCACGCGAGCAGTCTGAACAATGCGATCCCGCCGAGCAATAGCAGGAACCCGGCGGCAAAACCGCGTACTGCCGTGACTTCGATGGCCACTGCGTTGAGAAAGAAAAGAAGGAGTACTACGGCAAGGCTCCGCAGGATGATCGTAACGGTGTCGTATCCGCCCGCGTATGATTTTCCTTCACGGAGACGGATACCGAACAATGGCTGTCCTTCGAGGGTCCTGACGGGAAATGATCCGGTGGAATCGCTGAGCTCATACTGGGCATCGAGTCCGGGATAACCGTCGAAACCGCTCTGGAGATAGCGGTTATGAAAAAAATATTCCCACCTCACAGGCAGCACGCCCACCAGCACAAGTGTTTGTCCTTTGAAGGTAACGGTACGGCGAACCACCTCGAAATGGCTGTTATTATTGGCATATTTTACAAAATAGTTCCCATCGGGTAACTGGAGTTCTTTGTTCCGCACGTAAAACCGGTTGCTGTTCCAGTAAACAAGTATCGGATGATGTACATCGTTGAGGGTATAGGCAAATATGCCATAGGGTTCACTAACAAGCAATCGTTCCTTACCGCGGATGACGGTGTCTTCAAAGGAAGAAAGGAGTGCGGTATCACGGGTTATGGCAAGAAAATTCCTTTCGGAGTGGGCAAGGCGGCTTTCGATCTTGTCCCGTGTTTTGCTGGGGGAGGATTCATAGCCCCAGTAGTTTACGGCGATAAACGAAAAAGTAAACAGCCAGGCAGCCGCGATAGCGAGGTACCCGTGTTTATAGGCTGCCTTTCTGAGTGTACTGATCAAGTATTAAGGGGTTTGCATTTTTTTGACCTCGTTCCAGATAGCATCCATTTCTTCCAGGCTCATATCCGTTAAGGGCCTGCCTATCGCAGCGGCCATTTCTTCCATCTTGCGGAACCTTGTCATGAATTTACGGTTTGTTCTTTCCAGCGCGGTTTCCGCATCTACCTGCAAAAATCGTGCATAGTTCACCAGGCTGAACAACACATCCCCCATTTCATCTTCCATTTTTTCCGGGCTCTGCAACGCAACGGCTTCCTGCAGTTCCGCCATTTCTTCCTTCACCTTTTCCCAGACATCTTCCGGGTTTTTCCATTCGAAACCTGTTTGCCGGGCTTTTTCCTGTATCCGGATCGCCTTTACGACGGCTGGAAGAGAAACGGGAACGCCTTCCAGCACACTTTTCTTGCCTTCCGCCAGTTTGATCTTTTCCCAGTTCCTTTTTACATCTTCCTCGTTCTGCACTTTTACGTCGCCATAGATATGCGGGTGCCGTTTTACCAGCTTATCGGAGATCCCGCGAAGCACGTCGTCCAGGGTAAACTGCCCCTGTTCTTCTGCTATCGTTGCGTAGAAGACAATGTGGAGCACCAAATCACCCAATTCTTCCCTGATACCCTGCCAGTTATCTTCCATGATGGCATCGGTCAGTTCATAGGTTTCTTCCACGGTCATGGAACGAAGGGTATGTATGGTCTGCTTGCGATCCCAGGGGCATTTTTCGCGCAGCTCTTTCATAATGGCATTCAGCCCCAGGAAGCTCGACGCTAATTGGGCATTCTTTGTATCCGTGTTCATCGTTTTTTGTATTAGTACCGATCCGCTATAACAGGAATAGCGAAATCATGAAGAATACCGAAAAAAGGATCCCTATCATAATAAAGCTCATAAAATTGAGGAGGATCCACTTTCCGATCGTTTTCCCTCTTCTCTGACCATAGAAAACGCGGAGGGATTTATAGGAATAATATATCAGGTACAGCCAGATCGCATACTTGAGATAGCTGATCCAGTTCATATAATGCAGTTCAGACAATTTCGAAATGAGCAGCAGCAGGAAGAACAATACGAACGTGGCACAGTATAAGTGAAGCGTATAGACGACATGGTCGGCATAATAGAATTGTTTCCGCCGCCGGACGTAGAGCAATTGCAGGATGAGCGCGAAAAGGGGAAGCGAAACAAATAGAATCTGCGGAAAGGTGTGTAAGAAATGCTCCTTTACATCGTCCATGAATTGATTGGAGTTATCGCCGTATTTGTTCCTGATATCAATATTCTTTTTTTGGAACTGCCTTACGACCCAGCCATCCCGCTGCGCCGGGGGACGCGCTTTTTGTACTGAATCGTACTCTTCCAGGCTATGGTATTTCACGCTATCGTCCGTATCGAACATGATACCGGCCTTTGAATGCGATTTGAGGTGATCCTTCCGGGTTGAATCTTCCTGTACGCTGGCAATATCATCTTCTACGTTTGCGATGCTTTGCTTTATTTTGATCTTATCTCCCTCGGGCACGTTCGTATCAAGCAACACCGAATCCAGCTCCCCTTTATCAATATTGAGTCTCTTGAGCACCGCCGCCGCCGTCTTTTTGTTCTCGTTTACCTTTACTATCCCATCGGGCTTCAGCACCGAAAGAAAGAAGAGGAAGAAAATCGCCGAAACGAACACGTACATTCGTACGGGATGCAGGTATGACGTTCGTCGCCCCTTTACATATTCTTTTGAAAGGTAGCCGGGTCTGAACAGCAGGAATTTCACGGTGCTAAAGAACTTCCCGTCGAAATGAACGATGTCGTACACGAGGTGGGTGATAAGATGCCAGAAAGACTCTTTCGGGGCAATGTTTTCCTGGCCACAGTGATGACAATATCGTCCCACTACATGGGTACCGCAGTTCAGGCAGTCTTTTTCCTTTCGTTCAGCGTTATGAGACACGTGTTAAGGTTTGACTAAAAATACATAACAATGTTCTTCGCCGCCCTTTCCGGCACAAACTGTTTTTTGAATGTTGATAACCTTAGGCGTAATTTTGATCTGAAATTCTCTTCCCGTATGAAAAAAATGCTGATCCTGCCCCTTCTCCTGGTGATTTTTCACGGCTACGGTCAGTATTATTATAATGACATACTCAGTAATGACCAGGGCAACCGGCAGTACCAACTCTTAAAAACCGCCAAAATACACAAGGTAAAAGTTACCAGTTTCGAGGCGGATGGCAAGCCAAGCGAAGGTTTTTTCCTGGAAGAGGAGTTTACCGCAGACTGGACAAAAATGACAACCAGCTCGAATATTTCGACTGGTGCTTCGAGCGTGCTCACGTCCTATTATTTGACAAATAGGCTTCGCCGGACCGATGAAACAAAAAGAGGTGTGGAAACTAAAACGGAGTACTCATATGACGAGAAAGGCCGCGTCAGTACGATCACTTCAACAAGTATGGATACTTCACTTAAATCCCAATCCGTTGAAACGCATATCTGGCAATACAAAGTGAACGGTCTTCCGGACCAGATGCTCAAACTCAAAAACAAGCTGGATTCAACACGTATTACATTCGTTTACGATGATCTGGGCAATCCTGCTGAAGAACACTGGAAAAAGAACAACCGTGAATTGGAGACCTATTACTACTATTACAACGACAAGCACCTGCTGACCGATATTGTACGGTTCAATAAAAGAGTCAGCAAACTGTTGCCGGATTTTCTTTTTGAGTACGATGCAACGGGCAGACTCACCCAAATGACGCAGGTGCCGGCCAACAGCAGCAATTATACCACCTGGAAGTATGTCTATACCGATTCGGGACTAAAAAAAGAAGAAGTGTGCTATGACAAACAGAAGAATGTCATAGGCAAAATTGAATATGCTTACGAGTAAGCTGAACATGCCGGCTCACTCAATGGTTGCAGCGTATCTCCCCCCTGTTATGGTTGACCGTGCTATCTTAATGGGAAAGTCAAAAAACGTTTCTGTGTTGCCCTCGTTGCTTTCGGTACAATGAGGTCGATAATAGCTGCAGCGTATCTCCCCCACTCTGTTATTGTGGACAATGCAATCTTAATGGGGAAACCAAAAAAAGGTTCTGTATTGCCCCCATTGCTTTCGGCGCAAAGATGCCTGATAATAGCTGAAGCGTATCTCTTACCAACCTGCTATGGCTGACCATCTATCTTTTTGGGAAGTCAAAAAACATTTTTTGTGTTACCCTCAATGCTTTCGGCGCAATGATGCCGGATAATAGCTGCAGCCGCGTCAACCCGATCTTAATGAATAAAACCATCTCGATTTAGGCGACCTGGAACACGGTAAAAAAACGTCGTTGGCTGCGCGCATGGTCGCTTCGCCGGCGGTCGTCCCTCACATTCCTCTTCCGGTTCCATCCTCTATACCTGGAAACGCCGATACCTTCCGATGTCAATTATATTGGTAAAGTTTCCTACATCATCCAACTCAGTCCCACGATATCTTCACATCATCTATCGCCGTAGCGGGCCGGCTGCCCGAGCCCGTACTGGCTGATAAATTCACGATCCGCATCCATACCGGTCCCGGAAGATCGTCCAATACATTACCAAACTTCACATTTACGGGGATGTTAATAAACGAGCCTGTTGTAACAAGGTTCTGCGCAACCGTCGTGAACAGTATTGGGTTGCTCCCCGCTGTGTAGTCCACCCTCCATACCACTGTTCTTCCTGCAGTGCTGTCGAGTGACTCCAACAGGAAATCAAGGACAAAATTTGACTTGCCACTTGTATTGTTGATCTGGAAGACGAACGCAGCCCCGGGATCATACCCCGCCGAACTGGTTTGTCGAACGCCAAGCGCACGATTAGTGGCATTGTCCTGGCTACCCTGATTCGCAGAACCTGCCAGTACAGCCGCCGATGCGAAGTTTTTGAATCCTGCGCCCGACGCATTCCATAATGCTTTATTGGCAGCAAAAGGACCATCGGTGCCGGCAGATGTAGTGGTGCTGCCCAGTTTGACCGACACCCCGGGAGGTAACCCGCTTCCAAGATTGTCAAAATTGATGAGGTATGGCGAATGATCCAGGCTGATTCCTGTGCCGTTCCCCGCAGGGGCCGCAGAGGGTATCGATACATCGGACGTGTTCCTGATCTGCAGTTGTTTCACGGCATCAAATACACTGGCATATCCCGTCCAGCTGCATGGCCCTGAAGGTATACTTGTGCCTGCAAACGATGCGGCGGCATTTGTGTAAAGAACGATCTGCCCGGTGTTGTCAGCGAGGGTCCTGCTACCCGCGTATGTTCCGCCGGAAGTAACTGACGCCCCCGCCACTGTAACCAGCATTCCCGAGAGTGAGTCGATCGCAGCGTTTAACTGCGACACTGTCAGCGACTTGGGAACGACCGATCGCCCCGTGGCCACAATGACCGGCTGAGCGCCGCCGGACGGAATCTTGATTTCCAGCGATCCATGATAGTTGATCAGCGAGTCCCCGGAGACATTCAGGGAAACCGAATCGCCCATTCGCGCGGAAACTGTTGCACCCGGGTATACAAAAATTCCAGCCGTTCCGTCCTGCACCACCATCGTTCCGCTGGAAACGTTTTTGTTTACTGCATCTGACACAACGGTGCCGCCGAGTTGATAGGTGCCCAGTTTCATATCCCTCCCTGTATACAGCGTCCGGATCGAACGAATGGTGGCGGCGGCGCTGCCGCAACGTGGATTGGTCATCCGCAGATCGGACGTATCACGAACAATAAATTCCACGGTGCTGTTATACACAAAGTATATCGCAGTAAGCGTTCCACTACCCGTTGCCGCTTTCGTACCTGCAAACGTTGCGTATCCGCTTGTATATATAACTGCTTTTTTACCGGCACAATCGGTCACACCCAGGGACAGGTTACCCTTCGCTGCGGAGGTATCCCCATATGTTTTGGCAGTGTCTGCTGCAGCGATCTGCACCTGTTGAACCTGTATCAGCATGCTCTGCAATGAGTCGTTCAACTGATCCAGCGAAATAAGCCTGGGAACGACTTGATTGCCCAGGCTGCCCCGGAAAAGGTAGGTATTGAACAAGGTTGCGGGAATTCCGGCCAGTTGCGGATTGGCTGGTGTGCTTTTATCCACCATTCCCAGTTGAATGAGATGACCGTAATCGCTCAGCCACAGTCCATCGCACTTGATAAATATCTTCCGCCCGACAGGGTAGTCTGTATACAGCCCCGACCGGTCCAGCTTGACCGTGATGCCGCCGGTCGAATCCTCGATGCATATTTCCTTATACAAGTTGCCGCTCCTGTCGTCTGCAACGACGACTCCGGAAATGACCACTCCATTCCTGATTTGCTCAAAACTACCGTTCGTGTGGAGGGTCTTTAATGCCCGTATCGAAGTGTTAGCGACAATGCCCGGATCTGAGGCCAGTGGCGGTTGATCGAAATTTTTTTTACACGACAGGCAACACAGCAATACTGCCGTGAAAGAAAATATTATCAAATGTCTGTTGTTCATTGCTGCAGTTTTTTAAGGATTG
>Ga0206972_1045_pt1 | contig 31919 bp, 28 predicted proteins | sample Alteio_BWOrgHeat_86_FD_152925 | JGI IMG/M metagenome (GOLD analysis project Ga0206972, IMG submission 152925) | Enriched cells from forest soil in Barre Woods Harvard Forest LTER site, Petersham, Massachusetts, United States -... | ecosystem: Environmental > Terrestrial > Soil > Temperate forest >...
CAGCAACGCAAACTGTCCCAAACAGGGGCGGCATCCGCTGTACCAAAAATCGACCAGAGTATATCTATTTTTTTGGATAGGTGTCAGGGGCAATGAATTGTTGACAAACTCCTTCAATGGAAATTCCTTCCCCGCAATCTTTCCCTTCTGCACCGTTATGTTCCTGATCAATGATTCGCGCATTCCTACCGGGATATCCGAAGAAATAATGGCAAAACATTCCGCGTATTGATTCTTGTAGCCATACTTAGTCAGGAAGTCATCTAACACCCAGGGAAGAATGGGGGAATGTGGATGTTCCCGGGCATAGGCAAGAAGAATATCGTTCCGGACCTCCCGCAGTACATTCCGCTGGATTTCACTCTCCTCTAGGCACATCCGTCTTGAATCACTGCCGGTTATTTTATTGCATTTCTCCCTTGCATCGAAAAATGAGTCGATGCGCCTGTTCACAGCATTAAAGCGTGACAAATATCCCTGCCTGTATTCGTCATTTGCCTCCGATCCGGTTATGCTGATGCCCAACCCCGGATCAAACATGTTTATTGTCTTAGACAGGGAATCAAAAAGCAGGTTCTGCACGCCGGGCCCAATAAAGAAAAGTTCAGAAAAATACTCCTTGCCATTTTTCTTTTTAATAATGGAAAGCCTGAACTGTTCCGGGTAACTAATGGTTCCCTTGAGAATAAAAAAATGGTTCCTGACGGCAACAGTGTCATTTGTTGTTCCATAATAAAACCCTGTCGGGCCATCATGCCGCAGAATGGCCATCCCGGATTCAACAAAGTTCGTTTTGCCATGAATCTCAAACGCCTTCTGGGAAAAACAGGTACACCCTGCCAAAACAAACAATAGAACAGCAAATACAGATCTCATGCAGAAAAGATAGAATAAAAAAGTCGTTTGCACAGTAATGCCCCGCGGTATACTATTTCCGATAAGTTAATATTTGTAAATTGGTATCGGATACGCTTAACCAGGAACCTTTTCCCGAACATGAAACTGTTATCGACCTTGCTCCTGTTATTCCTGCTGCAGGCATGCTCGAGAAGGACTTCCCTTTTCGGCACCTACCTGAATACATTTACTGATGATATTCATATAGGAGCGTGCTGTAAGCTGATGGAGGCATTGAAATTGAATAAAGACAGTTCTTTTAACTATTACCGGAACGATGACCAGGGTGACTATACTGATGAAAGATTCGCCACTGGGAAATATGGCGTGAAGGGGGATTCGATTTATTTCAGTCAGAACAATGATTCGATCGCCAAAAAATATCGCGACCGATTTTTAAAGTACAACGGATTTAAGTTCAAAATATTACGGAACGGCATCGAATCCTTAGAGCCTGTTGGTGTTGTTGCCGGCGGTCGGTCTGAGAAAATAAGATACCATAAATTTAGGTTCGAAGACCTGGACTCATTAAAGTTCAGTTATTACATGTCGCACAATCCTAGCGGTCACGAAGACGTTCTTATTAAGAAGAACAGGCATCTGCAGTATACCTGGAGCCTTTATGACCGGCATACGGAGAAGACGGATGAAGGAACAATTGAATTTGGTTTAACAGGCAAAAAATATAATCTGTTCATCCGCACCCTTTCAGCGGATCCGCTCTACGAATTCGAACCCGGGCGCGGAGAAGATGACAGCACTCTGACTCTCTGGGCCAAAGGTGATAGTTTCAAAGTTTACGGGTTTTATATATCGCAAAAGCTCAGGTTATTTTTACTGACCCAGTTAGCCAGGTCAGACTTTCGGTAGTAGTGTAATTCAACGCTTCACCAGCACAAACGTATTAGGGTGCGTCATAAAAAATTTCATTTGTTTCTTCACATCGTCAGGCAGATCATCTGCGATCACAAACCCTCTCAGCCATTCTTCACCAACCAGGTGCCCGGTCTTGTCCAGCTTGGCCGTTGTAATAACCAGCCCGGCCCCGCGATTACGGCGCCCGAAAACAAGATCACCATTCTTCGAAACAGTAAAAATTTCAGGTTCTTCTCTTTTATAAGGAGGCCAGGGTAACACAGAGCGCATGACAGGCTTGCCATTTTCAATGGTAATCTCCAGGGTCACGGGCGTATTCTGTCCGCCCGCTACTACCAGCTCGCCCTTCCATGTTCCCAGATAGTTTTTTACTTCATTGGCCCCAGGTTTCTTCAGCGCCAGGAATGAGTCAATGACCGAGGGTGCTTGTTGAGTAATTTTCATGGCATCCGCTTTCAACCTGGCTGTTCTTTCGGACGGCGCATATGTGGCTTCCGCATAGTTCACCAGCTCCATTATTTCTGCTTTCCTGCCTTCCATCATTTTTCTTGACGCACTGCCGGTGAGCACGCGAAACGGGATCTCGTACACATAGCCATATTTCTCGGATAATGAACGGTAATGAGCCTGCAATTCAGAAAGCTTCATGTCTTTTCTTGCAGGTCCGAAATCATGGTACAAGAATGACAATCCTTCATAAATTCCCTTATAAGGCATTGATTCGTGCGTTTCATCCGGAAGCTTTACCTGTGTGGTAACATCTTTAATCGCCGGCAGTGCGCCATCCCATCCATATAATGTTTCCACAGATGCATAACGCAGCTTATTTTTTTCATCGTGTATGGTTTTGAGAAACGCCTCCTTTAGATTATTGATCCTGGGATCCACCTGCATCGGCGCATCCAATGCCACCACCCAGGGAAATGCTTTGGGAGCCGATGACATAAGATAAGATACAAAAAGGCCGCCCTGCGAATGCCCGATGGAAATAACATGCCCGTTCAGGGGATATTTCTTTTCGAGGTAAGGCAGCAATTCTTCCTGTATAAATTTCATAAAATTATTCTCCCCCTTGCCCATTCCATATTGCTGCGGTATGGGCATATCACGCAGCCTGTTCGTGTTGGGGATCCCCACGACGATCGCTTCCGGCATCTGCGGGACCTCCGAGGAATAATTCATAAACCTGACCGCGGCAACCGTCGGACCAAATAAACTCTCCCCGTCAAATACAAGAATAAGCGGAAGTTTGGGAGCGATCCTGTCCGGCGTATACACCAGCAGTTCACGTTGTTCTCCCATTATTTTTGATTCGATGGTTTGTCGTTCACCAAGGGTGATGGCTGGCTTTATTTCCTGTGCACATGCCTGCGATGCAATGAACAGGCACATTATTAAAAAAAGTTTCATTTTTTATGTTTGAAATAGTGATGGCAGTTATTCTGCATTTCAATGTACTGACACCCGGTGTTACCAGGGGCGGCGCGGTAATCATTTGATGCAGTTTGCTTGATAGATGGGATATTTTGCAGCACGAAACCGGTCAACCCGATTTGCCCTTAGAGGAAAAGGCTCGCCGACACAAAAGCGGCCAGGATTCGGTACTATTTCGAAAGCAGTTTTTTTACTTCGCCTTTGTATTTGCGGCTGACCTTAAGTACGCAGCCGTCATTCATCGTTACTTCAAGCTCCCCAAAAGAAATGCGTGTAACCTGCTTCACAGAAGCAATGGAGATAATATAGGAATGATGTATTCGTAGGAATTGATCTGCAGGAAGGATCGAGATCATATTTGAAATGGTCTCCCGGTGCACATATTTATTCCCTGAAACCAGCCTGATATCGCAATAGTTTCCATCTGCACAGATGTAAGCGATGTCTGAAGGCGCGATAAAATCATATTTCCGTCCTGTCTTCACTGCAATTCTTTCTCCCGGCAATTTCTGCTGAACAATAGCATGGCTCACATCCTTCCAGGGGATATCCTGTTTTCCTTTATTCGTAAAATGGTCCCTTACCCGATCCAGCATCTTTTCAAATCGCTCATTGCTGAAAGGTTTTAGCAGGTAATCGATCGCATAATATTCAAACGCTTTTACGGCATAGTTATCATACGCGGTAGCAAACACAACCAATGGCCGCCTGGAATCATCCAAACGATCCAGCAGTTCAATGCCCGACATGCCCGGCATCTCAATATCTAAAAGAATAAAATCAATTCCGCCATTCATCAAAACAGCAAGGGCCTCTTTGCCATTGGTGCAACTGCCCTGCAGCACAAAATCAGCCTGCAACTGTAACAATCGTTGCGATCTCTGCAATGCAGGTCCTTCATCATCTACCAATATCGTCCGTATCGGTTTCATTTCTGTATGGGAAGGATCATCTGTGAATAATAGCCATCGTCCCAACCTTCGGAATACTTGTACTTGTCTCCATACAGGACGGCCAGGCGCTCTTTCAGGTTGCGGATACCGATACCTGCTTTTTGAGATGCCGGCAGTTCATCTCCATTGTCTTTTACAGTAACATGCAGAAAATCACCCACACGCACTGCGCGAATCAAGATTCTCAGTTCCCTTTTCCTGTCTACCCATCCATGCTTGACGGAGTTTTCAAGTATTGGTTGCAGCAATACCACCGGCACCTGTAACTGTTTACAATCCTGCGGAATATCAATCGTTGTTACAATGGATCCATTGTGGCGAAGTTGCTGTATCGCAATATATTCATCAATAAAATCCAGTTCTTCCTGCAGTGAGTAAAATTCCCGGTCAATGATATCAAGGTAACTTCTCAGCAGGAATGACAGCCGCTCTATCAATTCCTGGGCTTTGGCAACATCCGTTTCCATCAGGCTGCTGGCCGCATGCAGCGTATTGAAGAGAAAATGCGGTTGCAATTCGGATTGCAATGCTTTTACCTGGCTGCGTACCAGGCTGATTTCCAGTTCGGCCTCCCTTGTTTTTCTCGCCCGCAGTTGTTCATTGTAACCAATCAGCAATCCCAGTCCCGACAGCATCATCAGGGAAGTGAAAATGTAATAGCTGTTCCCTGAAAAAAGGTAAAAGCTGAATTTTTTTTCGGGCTGCATCTGCTGCAGCTCCACTTTGCTTGTCCTTCGCTTCATCAATCCCGGCCGCTCATCTACTACTTTGTAAAACCAAAGCGACAAAAGAACGGACAACACAAATTGTATCAGTATGATCCTGATCCAGGTTTGTTTTTTTCTTTGCAGCCAGCTAAACCACCATACGAGCAGGGGGCAAAGCAATAAACCGAAAACAAGGATGATCAAATAAAACCAAACCTGCATGGGGAATGGATCTACCAGGTACACGCGCCCGATAGGAACCAGGGCGATCACTATCCAGATAATGGAGAGTTGGAGCCATTGCCGCGTGAATGTCCTCTTCATCTTCAATATTACTCAAATTATAAGGGAAGCCGCAGTTGTTTATCACATGAGAAGGGCGATCTGTCCCATAAAAAAGCCCCGATAGACATCGGAGCTATAGAAAATGCACATAAGAAAAACCAAAAAACAAGAGGATGGACTCCAATATTTTTTACGCCGGGTGTAAATGAAGAGGCGACTATCGGTCAAAGGTAAAATCAGGAGCAAACGGATAAGGCTGAATATCATCAACCGGGCAGTTACAGCAGTATAATAGGGTGTCTGCGGAGTAAACCGCGCCAGGCCTGGTACAAATTAACTATTCCCACACACGGTAAAACAGGAGAGATTTGACGTATCAGTTACTCAAATAAAATGATCGTTATGAAAAAGTTTATCAACTGGCTCATCAACAGAAGGTATCCCCAGCTGAAACTGGCGCTTGCCTGAAACAAGGCGCCTCACTTCCCCAGCACCTCCTCCAGCTTTGCCGCCAGGAGCCTGTCGCGCAGGTCAGCGGCAATCACATTGCCCTGCGGATCCACCAGCACGTTATACGGAATGCCCTCCAGCTTATAGAGGCCGATCACCACGCTTTCATATTGCTTGAGATCGCTCACCTGGTTCCACCATAATTTATCCGCATGAATGGCTTTTATCCACGAAGCCCTGTCCTTATCTAGCGACACGCCGAGGATCGTGAAATTTTTGTTCCTGAACCGGTTGTACGCGGCAACAACGTTCGGGTTTTCCTGCCGGCAGGGTCCACACCAGCTTGCCCAGAAATCAATCAATACATACTTCCCCCGGAAACTGCTGAGGCTGATCAGTTTACCCGATGTGTCGGGCAGGCTGAACTCCGGGGCCGGCTTATTCGACAGATGGGCCGCGGGCGTTTGGAGTGCCGTGTCAAGCAACGCTAACATTTTCGCCAGGCCGGTATGTCCTTTAAAGCGCGACGCCGATGCAGCCAATAGGGGCCGCGCATCAGCCGGTTGCGCGGTTTCAAACAATTTGCTCAACGCAAAATAACACACGGCAGGATATGGCGATGCCGTAATGAAGTCCGACAAAAACGTGTTGATCTTTTTTGCCTCCATCTCCTTCGCCACGTCCGCGCTGTCGGGTATCCCGTTCATTATTTCAACCTGTGCATTATAGTCTGTCATCAGCGTGCGCAGCGCGGTGGAAGCCGGGGACCCTTCGGTGCTGTATGCCATATAGCCGATGGCATCTGATTTCACGTGAATGTGCCTGGTATCATTTACGAGTACCACATCCGGACTGTTCTTTACTGAAACGAAGTACAGTCCCTGTTCCGTCTCAGGGGGGCTGCTCAATTCATAGGTACTGTCGCTGTTGAGGTTCGCGGAGTCGAGGGTAATGCGGTCCGGCGTGCCGAAAACAAGTTTTTGCAGGTAGACCCGGCCGGAAGGAGCGTGTTTTATTTTTCCATCAACCACAAAACGATCTCCACTTTTTCCGCCACAGGCACTGAGCAGAACAATGGCCAGTCCCGATAGAAAATATTCGATTTTCATATTGAAAAGATTGAGATTTGTGTCGGGATCAAACCCGGAACGATCAAACAGGGATTTTTACACACTAAACTTACAAATATGTTACGTTCAATGCCCCTGGGCGTAGGCTCCAGCCTACGCTCGCTTCAACATAGCTTTGCTATGGGCAAGGTCGAGCGCCGACTAATTTATCCTCTCCCTGGGCGTAGGCTCCAGCCTACGCTCGCTTCAACATAGCTTTGCTATGGGCAAGATCGAGCGGTCGGCTAATTTATCCCCTCTCTGAGCGTAGGCTCCAGCCTACGCTCGCTTCAACATAGCTTTGCTATGGGCAAGGTCGAGCGGTCGGCTAATTTATCCCCTCTCTGAGCGTAGGCTCCAGCCTACGCTCGCTTCAACATAGGTTTGCTATGGGCAAGATCGAGCGGCCGACTAATTTATCCTCTCTCTGAGCGTAGGCTCCAGCCTACGCTCGCTTCAACATAGCTTTGCTATGGGCAAGATCGAGCGGTCGGCTAATTTATCCTCTCCCTGAGCGTAGGCTCCAGCCTACGCTCGCTTCAACATAGCTTTACTATGGGCAAGATTGAGCGGTCGGCTAATTTATCCTCTCTGTTTCCTTAAATAGCTATTTGTCACAGGTGGTTTACATGCTAAATTTACAAATATGTTACGTTCAACCCCATTTCTCCTATTTGAAGGAAATTGTGCCGAGGCCATGACGTTTTATAAAAACTGTCTTGGCGGAGAACTGTCTCTCGTCAAAACGGGAGATACGCCTATGAAGGCCCAGTTTCCACCCGAAAAGCACCACCTGATCATCAACGCCCAGCTGAAAAGCGGCGCTATAGAGATTTCTGCAACGGACTGGCATTCCGATATCCGGGAGCCCAAACAGGGCAATATGATGAACATCTTTATCATCGGTGAAGCATATGACGAACTCAGATCCGTTTTCGACAAACTTGCAGACGGGGCCAGCAAGGATTTTTTTGTTGATTTGAAGGATATGCCCTTCGGGACCTTTGGTCAGTTGACCGACCGGTTTGGTGTTAACTGGATTTTTAAGGGAGATAAAAAACAATAAGTAATCTCGTGAACATGTCACAAAATATAACGAGGGTGATTCGCCTCTTCACGCTGCTGTTCCTGTTTTTCTCTTCGAACGCGCCTGCCCAAACGATCCCTGAACTGCTGGAAAAAATCAAACAGATCACGTCTTCAAGGAATGCCGTTGTTGGCGTTGCCATTTCCGGTAATGACGGAAAAGATAACCTGGCCGTAAATGGAAATCAGCACTTACCGCTGCAAAGCGTATTTAAATTCCATATTGCACTGGCCGTTCTCTCGGAAGTGGACAAAGGTGTATTGTCCCTTCAGCAGAAGATCAAATTCGAAAAGAAGGACCTGCTGCCCGGTCTTTACAGTCCTATCCGGGAGAAATACCCAGAGGGTGTCAGCCTGTCTCTTTCGGAAGTCCTGAACTATACCGTTGCCCGGAGCGACAATGCCGGTTGCGACATGCTATTGCGCATGATCGGCAGCCCTTCCGTAGTGGAAGCCTACCTGCACAAAAACGGCATCACCGACGTGTCCATCAGGATTAATGAGGAAACGCAGCAGACTCACTGGGACCGGCAGTTTGAAAACTGGATAACACCCAATGCCGCGAATAAAACCCTGGAAGCATTCTACGACAATAAGAACAAGCTTCTGTCAAAAGAACGCCATGACTTTCTCCTGGGAATACTGAAGGGAACGGAAACGGGGCAGGCCAGGTTAAAAGGGCAGTTACCCAAAAACACGGTTGTCGCTCACAAAACGGGTTCTTCGGGTACCAGCAAGGAGGGAATAACAGCGGCGACAAACGATATTGGTGTCGTGTTTTTGCCGAACGGGAAACATTTTTTTATCAGCGTACTGGTAAGCAATTCGAAAGAAAACGACCAGGTCAATGAAAAGATCATTGCAGATATCGCTAAGGCGGCCTGGGATTATTTTTCCACGCATACAAAATGATGGCCTGGCACTGGCCGCCGCGGTCAAGTCTGTAAACAGATAAGGATCTCCAACTGGCGTTTTCAAAATGGCAAAAAAATTCAACGGCGAAAGTGTGACCGGGATATGATCACCAATTCAAAGAGCTGGTTCAAAAAGACGGAAAAATTGAAAGAATGATCCCGCATTTTACCGAAGTGATCGATGCGGCCATAGCATGAGTGATAGACCTTTGTAATGTGAACGTTTGCCGGGCATTCGCCCAAAAATCCTTCCCATCTACCGCTTATCCTGCGATTAACGTTTATTAACCTTGTAAAGCGATGGCCATTGCTAACGCGCTCTAATTTAGTGAAGTAAAGGCTCCTGTTGTCCGCCGCAAACCAGTTCAGTTACCGGCCGGTTCGTGTCCGTCCGGATGGCCAGCATGTTTAACAACCCTTACAGCATTACAATGAAATACCTTGCTCTACTGCTTCTGATATCCGTTTCATGCACCGCACTCGCACAGAAGAAAATTTCACTGGAAGGCAGCGTGAAAGACAGCCTGTCACAGAAAACCCTGGCTTATGCCACCATAACCGTGTATAAAGACGGCGTGCCCGCGGCCCTGAAAAGCACTTACACCAATACGAGTGGATTCTTTAAAGTCACCGGCCTCGACGCCGGCAAATACAGGGTAGTATCTTCCCATGTAGGATACAGGAACCGCGAGTCGGTCATTACGATCGCCATCGATAAGGATAAAAATATCCTGCCCGACTTCCTGCTGACGCAGACTGCCGCCTCGCTTAAGGATGTTTCGGTAACCGCCGTAAAGCCGCTGATCGAACAAGACAATGACAAGATCGTGTACAACACCGAAAACGATCCCGCCGCCAAAACGGAGAACGCGCTCGACATCCTGCGCAAAACCCCTTTTGTTTCGGTTGACGGCGATGACAATGTGCAACTGAACGGCCAGAGCAATTTCAAGGTCCTCCTGAATGGAAAGGAAACCGCGATGTTCTCGCAGAACGTGAGCCAGGCGCTGAAAGGTTTTCCCGGCGCCGTTATCGTAAAAGTGGAAGTGATCACCAATCCCTCCGCCAAATACGATGCAGAAGGTGTGGGCGGCATCATCAATATCATCACTAAGAAAAGAGTAGTGGGTTACAACGGCTCTGTAAACATTCAGGGCAATACCAACCACGGCGGTGGCGGCAGCGGCAACCTCAGCTTTAAATCAGGGAGGGTGGGACTGACGGGCTTTTATGGTGGCAACTTCACCAGCGGCCTTCCGAGGGACCTCTTCACCCAGACCACTCCGGCGCCCAATCCCGTTTATTCGCAAAGGATACTCAAGGGCAGCTCCGACATCAACTATTTCTTCCAGTTCGGAAATTTTGAGGCAAGCCTTGACCTGGACAGCCTCCGCACAATGAGCGTATACGGCAATATCAGCGGCGGTCACAATAAGACAACGCAAACCCAGAACATACTTACAACGATGGTTTCACCGCCTGCCGTTTCTTCCTCGGTCTACAATACCAGCAGCCAGCTGGAATATCCTTCCTACAATATCGGGTGGGATTATGTAGAGAAATATAAATCCAGTCCCGATAAGGAGCTCGACCTGAAATTCTTTGGTGAGTTCGCCAACAACAATTCGCTGATCGGTACCTCGCAGCTGGCCTCTTCGGGCAACCGCTTTGTGAACAACAACAATATGTCTGACAACAAGCAGTATACTGCGGAGCTGGACTATGTGCTTCCGTTAAAAAAAGGAGTAAAACTGGAGACCGGCGTGAAAGGGATCTTCCGGAAAGCAACTGCCGATTTTCAGAGCCTGCTGACCTATGATCTTTCCGTTCCTTATAAGATCGACCCGACCAATACTAACAATTTCCGCTACACGCAGGATGTGCTGAGCGCATATGCCAGCTACAATTTCAATATAAAAAAATATAATTTCCGCCTGGGCGCGAGGGTGGAGAACACCGAAGTAAACGGTGATTTTGTAAGCTCCGGTTCTGTGGTTCACCAGAACTACACCAACCTCATCCCGAACATACAGGTGGTACGCCGGTTCTCGGCTCTTTATACTGCCGTACTTTCTTACTCATTGCGGTTGCAACGCCCGGGCATCACCAGTCTGAACCCGTTTGTAAACAACAATGATTCCCTGAACATAAGCTATGGCAATCCTAACCTGGGGCCGCAGACCATCAACAGCGTCTCTTTCCAGAGCCGTTTCCAGAAGGGAAACCTCTTCGCGGGTATTACCCTTACGGGCAGCTACAGCAACAACGCCATTGAAACATTCGCCACCTTCAACAGCGCGAAAGGCGTTATTGCCACCACGAGCGACAATATCGGGCGCGAATACCAGGTCGGTGTCAGCACCAATATGTCCATCAAGTTCAGCAATGTCTGGCGTTTCTTCCTGAACGGGTCACTGACCTATAACTATGCGCAGAACAAGTTTATGCTGTCGCAGAGCAATGACGGCTTTTCGGGCGTGGCCTCCGTCAGTAATACATTCACGATCAATGACCGGTTTTCTTTGGGACTGAATGGAGGATTTTTTGCGTTCCCGGTGACCGTGCAAACGAGCCGGTCGATCCAGCAGTTCTATAACCTGAATGCCACTTATAAATTCTTCCACGAGAAATTATCGCTCACGGCCTTTCTCCAGAATTTTCTGCTGAAGGACTACACTTTTACTACAACCACCCGGGACCCTGCATTTACAACCATATCTGATCTCACGGGACCGTTCAGGTCAGCGGGCATGTCTATTGGCTGGAACTTCGGCAAGCTGAAGGAGAATGTCTCTAAAAAGAAGACGGTGGTGAATGACGATGTGCTGCCGGCGCCGGCGAATTAGATAAGTTGATCACCGGTGTTTACTATTAGCAGGCAGTTTATGTTTGACTATTATTTATGGGTTGTGTGTCGGCTTGCAGCCTAACTATTTCTAGTATCGATTTAATCCTAACAAATTGTTGGGCAGAAGTATTTGGTTCCAGGTGTGATATCAGGCCTTCTTCAAAGTCTGGATCAATCAACATCTCTCCAAAGGCACGCCGTAAATAGAGAAGAACATCGGGCTTCGTATTCAGCAACAATTCCTGCGCCTGTGAATTATTTTCCAATACATATACTATATCTTCAAAGTCACTACTAAAGAGATAGTTGCGCTTACCTCGGCTTTTGAACGCTTCCAGTTTAGAGGCGATAAAAAAAGGCAAAGGAAATATCTTGATGTTTCGGTCATCCACCTTGATTGAAATCGCTTCTTTGAATCCAGCAGGGTACCATTTGTTGCTAAAACCAATCACTTCAGGATGTGTGGGCATGATATCGACTGTTATGCCATTTATCTGGTACCTGCAGACCACGCCAGATTCTGCGTCGTTCAAAAATCCCAGCAATCTTAGCCTCTCGTCAAGCTCTGCATACCCATGATAAGTGGCCAGTTCGACTATCACATCTACGTCATCCGTCGGTCGGACTTCGGAAGCTGCGGTATCAGAATATAGCGAAACTGTTGCTCCCCCAACAAATACAACATCTTCCCTTAACTGATCCAATAAGCCTGCAATTGCTTTTATACGAACGATATTAATGTGCTGTGACACTGTTCTTTAATTTTGAAATTTTTTCAAATTGGTCCTTGGCTTTTTCTATTTCCCTCACTTTCCCGATCCGAAACACATCGCAAATGGCAAGCAGATCATAAAATACAGGATCCTGTTTTGCAGCTTCAACAGCTCCCGGATACAGTGGCTCTACCATCATTCCCCTTTCCTTGCCGGTTGCGTCAGGCCAGACATATATCTCTTCAGATGAAAAATATTTTTTTAAAACCGGCGCAGCATGTGCAGTAGCCAATCCTTTCACCATTGCACCAGGTTGAACAGGGAAAACTACTTTCAGCCCAAAAACAAGAAAGTTTTTTAACGCGGAAACAAATACTTTCTTTCTTGATGCATTGATAAGACCTGCAAATTGGGAGCGAGATAATGATTCCGTGATTTCAGAAGGACTGATATGGAGCATTGAGGCCAGGTCTTTATTCATCCAGTCCTGCTTGCCAAGAGCTATTATCTTAAGCAAGATCGCAATATCCTGCGGTCTCATACCCTTATGTGCTTTCATACCTTATTTTACCTAAAGGTATGGAAATGATTTACGATTTGCAAATCGCAAATTGTAAATATTCAAAAATCTATTCCCTTATACTTACCCCTTTGGAAAGTCATTACTGCTTCGCGGCCCAGGCATCCAGTTTACTTTCCAGCACGCTCAGCGGCATCGATCCGTCCTTCAGTAACTGGTAATGAAACTCAGATATGCTGAACCGGCTGCCCAACTGCTTTTCATAACGGTTGCGCAGTTCGCGGATCTTCAACGCGCCTATTTTATACCCCAGCGCCTGGCCGGGATTGGTCATGTAACGTTCTATCTCGGCAGTGGCGCCCTGCTCGTCGATCGCTTCATTGTCCATCATATATTGAATGGCCTGTTCTCGCGTCATACCTTTGGTATGGATCGCCACATCCACCACGAGGCGGATCGCACGATGCATCTCATCCCCCAAAGCACCCATCAGCTGGTACGGGTCAGTGAACAAACCCAATTCCTTACCCAGCGATTCGCAATACAGGGCATATCCTTCGGCATAGGCATTGTCAGATTCAAAGCGTCGGAACTTCGGAAGCGACGTGTTCTCCTGCGCGAGGGAGATCTGGTAGTGATGGCCGGGAATAGCTTCGTGCAGGAACAGCGACTCCATACCCGACGTGGTATTGAATTTCGTGGCATCCAGTATGGGCACATAGAAGATGCCCGGGCGGGTTCCATCGGCACTGCCGCCATTGTATTCCGCACTGGCAGATGCCGCACGGAATGCTTCCGTCTGCCGGATCTCAAAAGGCGTCTTGGGCACTTTCGTAAACAGTTTCTTCAGGTTGGGCTCCATCCTCTTGTGAATGTCCTCAAATGCATCCAGCACCTGTTTGGGTGTTTTATAAGGCATGAATTTGGGATCGGTCTTCATGTATTCGAAGAACGCTTTCCTGTCGCCCGCAAAGCCTACTTTATTTTTGACGCTGTCCATTTCCTTCCCGATCCGTGCAACCTCGCTCAGTCCTGTCTGGTAAATTTCTTCCGGTGTTTTACTGGTGGTGGTATTCTGTTTCACCATAAAAGCATACAGGTCGCCGCCACCCGGCAGTTCAGACATACCGGAACTGGTGCGGGCATGGGGCAGGTATTCATTCTTCAGGTAGTCGCCCATTTTTTTATACGTCGGCACCACCGTTCCGAGGATGGCTTTTTTATATGCCTCCGTGAGTCTTTTTTTGTCCGCATCGGTGAAGCTTGCGGGGAAACTGTTCACAGGACCGTAAAACAGGCTTTTCTCCGGCGAAGCCACCACCATGTCCTGCATTTCCGGTATCATTTTTACGACGATCGATTTCGGGAGCACGATACCGGCCTGGATCCCCCGGTTCATATTACCGATCGCGGTATCCGCCCATATCTGGAAAGCCGATAACCTTTTCAGCCAGTTGTCATAGTCCTGCACGGTCTTGAAAGGCTGAGCTCCGGTACCCGAACCCCATTGCCCGATAATGAGTGGTACAGCCACCATCTGGTTGAAAGGGATCGTACCGGGGTGGGCAAAATTGTAAAAATCGTAGTAGATCTGTTTGCTGAACCCTTCCAGGGCCGTAGCTAATTTATAGGACAGGATATTGTACGATAACCTGTCCTCTTCATTGAGGCTGTCGTTCTGGAAGGCTTTCAGGCTATCGAGGTACCCTGCATAAAAATCATGGGCTTTGCGGATAAATTCCTGCGATCCGTCGTTCTGCAGCTGGTCGTTGTAGCGGTTGTCGCCGATGGAAGTGGCTTCCAGCGGGTACAGCTGCAGTTTTTGTTCATAATAATTGTCGAGGAGGCTGGCCAGCTTTGCGTTGGGTGCAGCTGATTCATTTTTAGAGGATTGACAGGCTCCGATCAGGGCCGCCAGGCAAAGTATCATGCAGGCATTTTTCATGTAGAAAGAGTTAGGGGTTTAAAGCTATGGGATATCATTCAAACTGGCGCGGGTGTTCCGATCCGTTTCCCAAAACCGCCCTACCGCTAAGCAAATAAGGATCGGGTCACCCGTGTCTACTAGTATCCCCGGTCTGTGACCGGGTCCGCGTATTGCCAACTAATATAAAAATATTCAAACACGGATCGGGTCACCTCCCGTACGAACGGGACAGGCCGTGTCTATTAGTGCCCCGGATCTGTGACCGGGTGACTTGGCGCAGTTTATTCCAACCCTGTTTCGCGGAATTAGCCGTGCCTGATAGTATAACCGGTCTGCGACCGCTAATTACCCAAAATTCACCAACTTGCAGTACCACCCATCAATAACCCATGTGGTATACCGTTCATCATCCCGAACTGATTGATTCCCCCGCCCTGCTCGTTTATTCCGACCGGGTGCGGCAAAATATCCGCACGGCCATCCATATGGTCGGCGATCCCTCCCGCCTGCGGCCACATATAAAAACGCATAAGACCCGCGAAGTGATAGAGATGCTGCAGGATGCAGGCGTGAACCAATTTAAATGCGCCACCATCGCCGAAGCAGAACTGTTGGGCCTTACGAACGCAAAGGATGTGCTGCTGGCTTATCAGCCCGTGGGTCCGAAACTGCAGCGGTTCATCCACCTCATACAAGCCTATCCATCCACCCTGTACTCCTGCCTCGTCGATAACCCGGTTGCTGCCGATAGCATCAGCGAAGCCGCACTGGCAGCCTCATTGATTATTCCTGTATATATCGACCTGAATGTTGGAATGAACCGCACCGGCATATCGCCGGAAGCTGCATTGGAACTTGCAAAACATTGCAGGGAACTGACCGGTATCAGGCTGGAGGGCCTGCATATGTATGATGGTCATTTACGCAATCCCGACCTGGAACAACGAACTACTGAATGCAATAGAGGATTCGAAAAAGCAGAACAGTTGCAACGGCTGGTAGAAGCCTTATACCAACACCCTATGCAGGTTATTGCCGGCGGCAGTCCCAGTTTTCCCATTCATGCTGCGAGGAAGAGCGTTCAATGCAGTCCCGGCACATTTGTTTACTGGGATGCAGGCTACCAGTCCGCCCTGGCCGAACAGGATTTTGTACCTGCGGCGCTGATCCTGGCCCGGATCATATCACTCCCTGCGCCTGGGCTGATCTGTATTGACCTGGGACATAAATCAGTTGCCGCGGAAAACCCGATCGATCAACGCATTCTTTTTCTCAATGCGCCCGAAGATTGGCGGGCCATATCGCAGAGCGAGGAACACCTGGTGATAAAAACCGATGCCGGTCATTCTTTCAGGCCCGGCGATATATTATATGGCCTGCCCTATCATATCTGTCCCTCGTGCGCGTTATATGAAAGGGCTATTACCATCAGGAACGGTGAGATTTCGGGAGAATGGAAAATAGCGGCGCGCGACAGGAAGATCAATTATTAGAACAATGGCTCAACACACTCTTCATATATAAATACTCGTATGAACCGAAATAAAAGAATCATAACCGGAATTACTGCAGGCATCCTGCTTATTGCATTTTTTCTGCCCTGGTGGAAACTCCTCACTTCAGTCAGTGGGTGGGAAATCGTCTTCGGTAATGATGGACGGGGGATCGGCGGAGCTTCCCGGCTGATATTGCTCATTCTCCCCCTCACAGGTTGCGTTGTTCTGTATTCCGTGTTAACTAAAAAGCCTTACGTGCTTCCAAAAGCATTCCTTTTTATATTGCCGCTCCTTGCATTTGGTGCCCTGTTTCTTTTTTCCCTCATCGGAAGCAATCTCTCAACTGTTTGGGGCGTCTTTAAAAGTGTTGTCGAATTTTCTTCGATCGGGATCTGGCTCACATGGATCGCTGCGCTGGTATTGCCATTTTGCAGCTATACTCCTGAACGCTCCTCGCCGCCCCCTTCCACCGCCATTTAAATACTATACATCCTTTGGTACCCATGTCTATGCTGTCATTGGCCCGGGAGAGCCATTTAGCGCAGGTAAACATCGGCAACCACCCATCACAAATTCCATCCGCTCATTAAAAAAACGGCTTTACCTTCAGTAAAGGCATCGTGGAAGGGCTGTTCAATAACAGCTTTACTGCGAAATCTGACATCCAAAACATAATCAACATGGAAAACAAATTCAACTACGTCACACAGCTCGACGTGAAATTCGACCACCTCGAAAGGATGGACATTCCCCAGCTCGTTTCTGAATGTCCGCACAAATGGTTCAATCAAACCCTCACCCAGGTGAATGACAGCGTGGTGCGCCTCGGCATCGTGGAGGGTGAATATCACTGGCACCAGCACGACAATGACGACGAGTTCTTTTTTGTACTCGAAGGGCAACTGCTCATCGACCTGCGTAACGGCACCATCGAGCTGAAACCGCAGCAGGGGGTCACCATTCCCAAGGGCACGCCACATCGGCCACGCGCACCAAAGAAAACCGTCATGCTGATGGTGGAAACAAAAAGCATAGAGCCGACAGGAGATGCGCCGGGTGCCGCAGTTATTTAAGTATTCTATTCCAAAGCATACTCCACCGGGAAAAGGCCAGCTCTTATTTCCTCTTCACCTTCCTGGCCCTCTCCTTTGCCCGGACAAACACAGGGGCCGGTCAAAAATGGACGCAAAGCAAGTAATATGAGCACTCCCTGGATACCACATCCCACCATCTTGCGCGGCGAAACAGTTGACCTGCTGCCGCTCGAATTGTCGCAGTTCGATGAGCTCTATACGGCGGCGTCAGATCCCGCTTTATGGGCCCTCATTCCTGTGAACTGTTCCATTCGCGAAAAATTTGACCAGGCCTACCTCGCGGCGATCGCCGATCGCGAAGCGGGCCGCCAATACCCGTTTGTCGTGTTCCACAAACCATCGGGAAAGCTCATTGGATCCACCCGCTTTTTCGAGATCTATCCCGCCGACAAAAAACTGGAGATCGGCTGGACCTGGATCGTGCAGGAACATTGGGGCAGCAGCGTAAATTTTGAATGCAAACTGTTGTTGCTGGATTTCTGTTTTGATGTGCTGCAAACACGGCGCGTTCAGCTCAAAACAAAAGACACCAATATCCGTTCTCGCACCGCGATAGAAAAGATCGGCGGCGTTTTTGAAGGTGTGCTCCGCAAAGACAGGGTGCAGGACGATGGCAGTTCGCGCAATGCAGCTTATTTCAGTATCCTAGATGATGAATGGCCCGCGGCCCGCCGGAAAATACTTGAACAACTCACAGAACGAAGGAAAAAGCAGGGATCATAAATTCTTCTCAAAACAAATGCTGTTCTCCACACCGGCATATTGCCCGTAATTCGGTATCTGTGTGTACCCGTTTTTTCGGTAAAGGGCGATCGCTTCCGGCTGCCGTCGGCCGGTTTCGAGGATGCAGCGGGTATGTAACAGCTCCGCGGCCCAGCTCTCCAGCTCTTTCAGTATCTGCGCAGCGATCCCCCGGCCCCTGTATTCCGGTAATACATACATCCGTTTTATTTCCGCACCACCACCTTCATGTGACTTGAAGGCGCCGCAGCCCACAGGGTTTTCATCTTCATACACCACTACTACCTGCGCCAGTGAAGCGGTCTTGTTATAAACAGCATAGAAAGCATGTTCTGCGCCATCCCGGAGCGCGAGATGAGCATCCAGCAATACAACGAGCGACTGAAAGCCGGGGTGTTCCGAATTGGTGCGGGTGACCGTGATCATGCCGTCAAATATAAATACGGCTGGCGGTTGAACAGACTCTCATCCGGGATCATACAGATTAAATAATATCAACTCAGTTTCCACGCGGCTTCCAGTGCAATGCGGATGGCATTGTCGAGTGAATGTTCTTTCTCTTCGTTCGTCATGTGCAGGTCGTTCAGCAGGCTGTCTGAAATGGTGAGCAGTGCACCGGCAGTGCGCCCCGCTGCAGCCGCATTGGCAAAAAGGGCAAAAGCTTCCATTTCCACGGCGAGCAGGTTTCTTTCTTTGGCAATTGCGGGTATGCCGGGTTTCACGCGGTAGAACGCATCGCTTGAATGCACATCGCCGTTGATCAGGGGTATCCCCAGTTCCTTTGCCGTTTCGCGCAGGATATCGAAGACCCGACCGGGATGTGGCAGCGTGTCTTCCATCATACCGCAAGCGAGTTGCGCATAGGTAGATTCGCTGTAAGCACGGTCGGCATTGATGATGTCAAACAATTTCATCGATCCGGCATAGGCCCCGGCCGTGCCCACACGAATGATGCAGTCTACATCGTAGCCATGGTACAATTCATAGGAATAGATGCCGATCGAAGGTATTCCCATGCCGCTGGCCCCTACGGTCATGGGTTTGCCCCGGTAGGTTCCGGTGTAAAACACGTTGTTGCGTACCGGACTTACGATCGCCGGTTTCTCCAGGAATTTATTGGCTATATACGCTGCGCGGATGGGGTCGCCGGGAAGTATGACCGCCTTTGCAATTTCACCGGGTTTAGCCGAAATATGAAAGCTCATGAAGGTTTATTTTATTTTCTATACACGCCGATCACCAGGAAGATCGCACAGATGATGGTGAGCAGGATCAGTAAAGGTGTGATAAATTTTATCCATGCCTTCAGACTTACATTCACCAGTGCCAGCGAAGGCAATGTCAGCTGACTGGGCGAAATAAACGACATCAGGCAGAGACCATACATATATGAGTTTACGATCTCACGTCCGGGAATGTTTACGATGATGGCAAGACCTCCGATGATCGGCATCGTGAGTACCGCCATCCCCGATGAGGAAGTAATGAAATTGGAGAATACAATATAGAAGGCCATCAGTATCAGTATGAACAGCGCTGGCGACATCCCCTGCACCAGTCCTGCCGCATAGAACAGGATGGAATCGCTCACATGCCCTTCATTCAAAACGATCGTAATGCCGCGCGCCACGCCGACGATGAAAGCGACTGCCAGCAGGCTCTCCGCACCCTTGATGAACTCGCGCGTGAATATCTTTTCATTCATCCTGCAGATAAAACCCGCGAGCAGGGCAACGCCCAGGTACAAAGTGGAGAGTTCCAATGTCCACCAGCCGAGAAATACCACACCGCACACCATCATAATAAAAGTGCCCAGGAAAAGGAGCAGCAATAATTTTGTTTTGAGATCCAGCCGGGAACCGCCAGTAGTATCGATGTCTATTTCATAAGGCGGCTTTACGGGACCATCGATCCGCAGAACGAGCGAGGAAGACGGATCCCTCTTTACGCGCGCTGCATAACGTACATTATACCAGGTCAGCAGGGCGGTGATGATAACGAACAGCAGCAGCCGTTCGTACAGGCCATCCATCCAGTTGATCCCTGCCGCATTGGAAGCAATAATAGTGGAGAAAGGATTGGAGAAAGCCGCAACAGCACCCAGCATCGTTCCCCCAAAGATCACGGACAGCGGCACCATCAGGTCATAGCCCGCAGCAAGGAACAGGGGCACCAGCAGCGGATAAAACGTGAGCGCCTCCTCACCCATTCCATAAGATCCGGCACAAAAAGAAAAAAGGCAGGTAAGGATGCCTACCAGCCAGGATTCGCGCCCGCGCATGCTGCGCGACAGGTGTATGATGCCCTTTCGGATGGCGCCGGTTTCATTGAACACATACATGAACCCGCCCATCATGAGGATGAACAAAATAATGTCGATGCTCTCAATGATGCCTTTAATTGGCGCCTGGAGTATTTTGAAAAAGCCCTGCGGGTTGCGGGCCTGTCGTTGAAATGTGCCGGGCACCGAAACAGGCTTGTGAATATCGCCATTGATAAACTTCGATACGGCAATATTTACGCGCAGGCTGTCGAGTGTTTTTTGAGTCAGCGGCAGACTCGCTGTCGATTTGATAGAACTGAATACAAAGAAATTGCCATTCACCGACAACTTACTATACTGACCCGCAGGCAGCAGCCAGGTGCTTGCCGCCGCAAGAAGGGTAACCACCATCAGTATGGCGATCGCGCCGGGGAAAGATCTTTTGCCAGCCATTTACTCCTGTTGCGGTAAATAAATACTGTTCGCCTCTTTCGTGTTCACGCCCGGATATTTTTTCCCGGTATCCTAACCGCGTTAAATATACGACAGGGAACAATGGCTGGTATCCATCAAACAGGATGAATCCCAATAGAAACAGTATCCGATCTTAAATTCCCGGATGGCTGGGCAGTAAATGATAGCAAAGGTTCAACCCATCCCATTAATTTCTACATGGTCCCTCACGGACCCACTAAAAATTTCACTGAAATGGGTTGAACGAATAATGATCGTAGTTGCAAAGTGATTACCACCCCCTTGGTTTCGGCAAAGGCTCGCCTTCGCCCCGCAGATCGCGCGCAATCCCTTCATTGCGGCGTCTCGCTTCTGCAAGGTGCTTTTCATGGGCCTGCCTGAACCTGAAATGGAGAAGGTCATTACCACTGGAGCGCACGTGTTCTGCCTGTGCGCTTATCTCGCGGCCCGGAGGCCTTTTTTCCTGGCCCAGGGCGGCGCCGCAAAACAGGGCTACGCCAAACAGGACCGATATCAGCTTTTTCATAGTGTTCGATTTTTGATCCATCACTATAACCGATACCAAATTCATACCAGCAGGCCATTTCAGCCCCTTTTTTTGATCCTGGAACGGCTAATTTTTCTTTAATTCCTTCATCATAAATGAATAGGCTTTTGCAATCAGGGTACTGTAAGAGGCGTTCGAAAATGCCTGAATGCTTCCATTGCGCTTATCGATCAGCGTCAGGGTCATACAGCTGTCTTCGTCCATGGACAGGTCCAGGTCGTACATCAGCAGGATGGCCTTGAGCTTGGTGGTGTTGCGCATAGGAGGTATGTGTGCTGGAAGCCCGAACGACTGCAGAATGTGCCGTTTCTCTCATCTTCCGGGCCAGGTTAAATGTAGGGTTTTGAAGCCAGAGAAACCGCTACCTGCGGTTACTGTCGAGGTATTTCCGGTAAAGTATTTCGTTCATCGGCCGCTGGTGCACCTTGCTTTCCAGCCAGGAGATCACATCTAAGTAGGCGAAAGACCTGGTCTCAAAGCGGTCTTTCTCAAACCGCTTCACCTGTTTCAGGAATATTTCCAGTTCAGGTTTCAGTGCCTCAAGCGATACGTAAAAACTTTTCCGCAGGAACTTGAACACTTCTTCTTCTATCAGGGTCAGGTTGTGCATGCGCGCCATAAAACGGTATACCGATTTGATAAGCGATTCAAGTATTTCCTCATTGCCCAGTTCATAGTGAGCGATCAGGTGCAGCAACCGCGCGTAGCATTGCAGGTCGGTCCTGAGGTCGGAAGGGTCGTTGATGATCTTGTGGAGGTAATCGATCGAGACCGTGAAATCACCATTCCCGAAATACAAAGACGCGATCTTGTAATTGAATACCAGCACCCTGTGCCGGTCAATGTACCGGCTGTATTCTTCCAGCCTTTCTTCCACGGCCGGTACCAGCAGCAACCCTTCAGTAAAAGTACCGGTCATCAGGTGCCAGTTCAGCCGGGCACTATAGATATAAACAAAACTGGTTACCCGGAATGTATCGTGCAGGTTGGCCGCTTCGCTGTTGGCAAAAGTTTCAAAATGGGCCAGCGTTTCCCGGAAAGCCCTGAAATTCCGAAGATCGAAATGCGCGTTCAGCAGCGTATGGAAGCCCTTGATATAGTGCCCGGTTTCCACGGGTATCATTTCTTTTTCGTCGTGAAAAAGTGATACCCATTTCCGGCTGTACCGGTAATACATCAGGAAGTCTTGCCTGATAAAAGCATACCAGCAGTAGGATTGGAACAGGTACATGCGTTCATAAAAGCTGGTGAGCTGTGCATGTTCCTGCGGGAGACTTGCCTTGAAAAATTTTCTGACAGCCGCTTCATCCATTTCGTTGCGTGCATGCCCGTGCCGGATGTACCAGCTGTACAGCTGCAGTGCCAGGTTCGACAGCCGCGTAATGGAGGTGCGGCGCTCATTGATGGCGTTCGCTTCGGCTTCCAGCTGATCGGCGCGGTCTTTTACGCTTCGCGTGATGTGCAGTGTTTCGATCTTTTTTTCGAGGGAGATGATCTGCAAAAGGAAGTTATCCTGGTAGTGCGCGGCGGCCAGGTCCTTGGCGCGTTCCAGTATCTTGAGGCTTTGCAGGTACAGTCCCTTGTTATACAGGATACGCGCAGAGTCGATCTGCTCGTTCAGCAGCAGTTCGATGCTGCCGGCACTTTTCAGCAACCGCAGGCTCGCCAGTAATTGGCGGTAGAGATGTGTTTTCAGGTTAGCCAGCTGCGGCTTTTCTACGGTGGCCAGTTTTCTCAGGAGGATCTTTTCGTCGTATTCCGGGAGTGCCGATATGGCATTGAATAACTGCAGCACTTTCAGGTCTGCCTTCGAAGAACTGCGCTTGATATACAGGCTGAAATTCCTTTTCTCCGATTTTTCCAGGGAATGGACCAGTTGAAATAATATATCCTGGTGGCGGTTGGACATCATCAATTCATTGTGCTGAAAGCCTTATCAGTCAGGCGTTTTAACGGGAAAAGCGCCGGTTAACCATAGTAAAATCACCCGCAAGTTGTTTTCATTTGCACGGAAACCCCTGTTACATTCGTATGGCAAATGCAGCAGGCCGCGGGTGATCAGGAATAGCAATCGTGAAGAGGCCGAAAACCGAAAAAACACCGTTCAACTGCGTACAGTTATACGGTTCAAGATTTTCATATGGCAAGCAATCGTTAGAGGCCGCCCCGTTTCCACGGGGGGGCATTTTTTTGCAGGTACGAATGTACGGTTTTCGGGAAAGAAAAAATAATTTCCGGCCGGTCGCTAGTACGCGTGGCCCAGGAAGAGCATGCCTGCAATGAATTTCCAGCTGATCCACGCCAGCAATCCAAGCCCTGACATAAAGAGAAGGAGTTCCCCGTAATTCTTCATGCCGGGAAAGGTTTTACGAAAGCCCGGCGACACCTGCCGCATGAGTTTACCCGAGAGATGCTGTAAGAATGCGAAGAAATAAGCAGGTAAGATCAAGAGGTTGTCGGCAGTGTGCCGGGCTATTTTTTTGAAATTCTCAAACCGCGTAACGGGCTGCTTGCTCAATCTAAGGCCCCTGTCACGCAATATTTTTTTAGCCAGCTGATGATCAAAATAGCCCCATTCGCCGGGGCTGGATATGATATCCGCCAGTTCATGGTCACTGAACCGGAAAAGGTAATGGTCTGTATTAACAAGTTCCATGTCTTCACTGAACAGGTCATCGAGTACTTCGCGGGCAGTAAAAAAATCGTAAGGTTTCAGCCGGATACTGATCGAAGGGTTCCCAACCATGGGGTAACCATCGTCAAAAAAATGCTGCCCATCCACCAGGTATTCGATACGATTGTTCCTGAGGCGGTCGGCAATTTGCCGGGCACGCTCTACATTGCTGAATTTCTGAAAAATAAGGAATCCGTCCTGCATAAAATTGGTTTTAGGGTATCCCGTTTGGGAAGCAACAAATCTATTCCCCTCAATAAGTTGCCACAACTGGGAAAATTCGCAGGTTTTCCAATTTTTTGTAGATTGCCCCCTGATGGAACAGGCTGGCCAGTTCTCAAAATCATTCGTCACGGACATTCCCGCGGACCTTGGAAGCGCGGCCGCCAGGCATTTCCGCGATACCATCCCCAAGTTCCCCGAAGAAGCTGTTTACATTTATTCTTTCAAGGAGGGAAAGATGATCTACGCCCATGGCTGGGAAGAGATACTCGGGTATAAAGATGCAGAGATCTCCATGCTCACCATTGTCAGCATCACCAGCCCCGAATATGCACCATTCTCGAACGAACTGAACGACAAGGCCTTGCGCTTCATTTTGAGTAAGACCGAGGACCTGGAGAAGTATAGCTTCACCATCGAACTGAAAAAACTGCACAAGAACGGAACGCCGGTGCCCCTGATCTCGAAGGTGGGCGTCTTCAGCGCTGAAAACGGACAGGTCACTGCGATCATCGGTCATTCCCAGATCAACCACAGCATCAACCTGGGTAAGGTGATGCGGTATGCAGCCTATGGCCCCGGCAAATCCGAGTTCGAAGAAGACCTCAACAAACAGTTGTTCCGTCACTATGCGATTTCCAAAAAAGAAAAAGAGGCCGTAGCACTGGTGGCCAGGGGATATTCCTTCAAAGAGGTGGCGGACCATTTCAACGTGTCTCCTTCCGCCATTGAAAAGCGGATCATCCCGATGTACAAACGGTTTGGGGTAAAAAGCCTGACACACCTGGTCAGCTTCGCCTACGACAACCATATTCTTCCTTAGCCTTCCTTTCCCTATTTTTTATTAGTTTCAGGCAACCAAAACTTGCTCTATGCCCGGACATATCCGTGGGGTCGATATGCGGCGCCAGCTCAAGGCCGACCTGATCGGCAAAGATTCCTATCGCGGCGTAACCCTTTCTTATTCGTGGCTGGCCAATCAATTCGGTCATATCTCACTGGGCTTTATTCCAACCTGTATCCTTTACCTGGTCGTTTCACCTCACACAGAGCCCGTACACGCCGCATTAGAGTCGGCCCTGATCATTTCAGCAGCATGGCTGTTGTTCGAGACCTACAATTTCCTCGGGCCATTATTGCTCAACAGGCACTCCAGTTCGAAACTGGTATATGTGCCGCACGACCAGTATACCTTCCAGCCTGCCTGGGGCAATATTGCCTTCGATACCATTACCGATCTTTCTTTTTTCTGGTTCGGTGCTTTTGGTGCGAGCCTGTTGGCCGCGTTTTCTATCACCGCTATGACTGTACTGATCATCCTCGTGCTGTTCCTCGTATATCCTGCGCGATATTGGTACATGACAAAGATGTACCTGCAGGTACCGCAATACCCTTACCAGTTGCGGTTAAGCCAGTGGGCAATGCCGATCAGCGAAGAAAACCGCAAAAAGATCAATACTTTTCTCGATCCCGATCATAAAAAAACACACCTGCTCCTTTTCGGGTCTGAGGGCAGCGGAAAGACCAGCCTCAGCGTGGCGCTGGCCACCGAGCTGTCCATCAAACATTATGCTTCCATATACACCACCGGCATGAAACTGTATTGCATGTTTTATAACAATCAACAGCCTTCGGCAGATGTGTTGTGGACCTGGCGCAATGCCTCTGTACTGGTGATAGACGATATCAATCCGGGCAACCCGATCAAAAAGGAGATCATCACGCCCAGGGATTTCCAGGAATTTCTCGACACGGATGAAAGAGTAAATCCGGAGAACCGGAAGGATATCCGCAACATGAAAGTGATCTGGGTATTGGGCAATCCGGGCGAGAAAGTGCAACTCACCAGTACCTGGACGGGGCTGCTCGAGGAGATCGGCGTGCACCCCAGCAAGATATTATCCGTTAACCTGTCTGATGTAGAAACTGGTCATTAAGAATCCAGCGACCCGAATTTCCCGTCAGCATAATCTTTCTCTGCCTGTGCTACTTCTTCCTGGGTATTCATTACAATATTGCCCCTGGCCGCTACGGGTTCATTGATCGGTTCTGCGGAGAGGTACAGCAGTTTTGCATCCGTAGTTGCGCGTATGCGGATATCGGTTCCCTGCTTGCTGAACACGATGAGGTGGTATGCTTCTATAGACGTATCGTTCACCACGATACTTCCTTCCAGCAGGTAGAGCAGTGTCCAATACCCTTCCTGTGCTTCGCATGCAACCTGAACGCCTGCTTTCATATTCCCGAATGCGGAGATCACGGGTGTAAAGGATTGCAGCGGGCCCGTGAATTCCCTGTACTGGCCGCTGGCCAGTCGTATATCACACCCGGGCTGCTGAAAAAGCAGGGGCATTTGTTCAGCCGATGCCTGCTGATAATAGGGCGCGTTCCATTTATGTTGCGCGGGCACATTTACCCAAAGCTGTACAAATTCATAGTTGCCGCCTTTGGCCAGCAATTCCGGTGTGGGTCCCTCGCTGTGGAGAAGACCGCGACCCGCAAACATCCACTGTACCTCCCCGGCTTTCAGCACTCCTTCATTTCCTTCTGAGTCCCTGTGATAGCCCTCACCCTGGAACATGAAAGTTACCGGGGCAAAGCCGCGGTGCGGATGGGGATGCAGCCTTTCGGGCGGCGAACCCACGGCATAATGATGTTCCGGAAAATGATGAACTACGATAAAAGGATTCGCAAACCTGAAGTCGCGGTGCGGCAGTGATTGCAGGACTGTTTCTTCCCCGATATTTTTTTCCCGGCCTTTCAGGATGAAATCCAGTTGCTTATTCATGACTCTATTTCTTTTTCTTCCAGATATCGGCATATTGCTCGGGATGCCGGGCGAACTGTGCCAGTACAAAAGGACAAATTGGAATCACCTGGAGGCTGTTCACACGTGCATAGTCCGTCATCGCATGGAGTAATTCTTTTCCCAGGCCACGTCCTTCGCCTTTAGGAAAAACTTCGGTGTGGTAAACGGTCATTTCGTTGCCGGAGATCCCCGTTACCATTTCGGCGATGCGTTCTCCTTCTTCTTCCATGAAGAAGATCCTGTCGCCTTTTTCGTTTTGTTTAAAATGAACGGGAGGCATAGAGTGCTTGTGGGTGTTGGTACTTGTAAAGTTAAACTTTTACGCATTGCTGGAGAAAACGGGCGCCTGAACGCAGGCGCCGGCCTATGCTTTCTTCTACATCGCTTTGGCATGTATCGGGAACGGGCTTACTGTCAGCAAACATTATATTTCGGCGAATGGCATAGCGGCAGAAACACAGGGAATTACACTTCTTCCAGGTTACTGTAGCGCTTTGCCTTTAACTGCCTGTAGAAGGACGGCGAGAGGCCGGTTACCTTCTTGAACTGGTTGGATAGATGGGCAACGCTGCTGTAATGCAGTTTATAGGAGATCTCCGTCAGGTTGAGTTCATCATAGAGCAGTAACTCCTTTACCCTTTCAATTTTATGGAGAATAATGAATTGCTGTATCGTCACTCCTTTTACCTCTGAGAACAGGTTAGACAGGTACGTATAATCGTATTTCAGTTTTTCACAGATGTGATCCGAATAATTCACTTTCGGCAACTCATCGGAATAATGGATCATTTCCGTGATCACAACTTTGATCTTTTCAATCAGGATGCTTTTTTTATCGTCCAGCAACTCCAGGCCGGAGCGAAGAAGGTTTTCTTTCAGCTGCTCCCTTTGCAGTGCGGTAATATCTTCGAGAATGTCAACCATTCCGAGGTCAAGGACCACATATTTCAGCCCCAGCTTTTTCAGCTCCTCCTCCACCATCATTTTACACCGGAGGCTCACCATATATTTGATGTATAATTTCATGTGCTTACGAACGCAGACCTCCCGCAAACACTGCAGATGGAGTACCGGTTACATGCTGAACCTCCCGGAAAAGACATAATGGGATTGTGAAGCACAGGATCACCTGTTTAAGCGTATTTACCGATCGCCCGCCGCAAATAGTATGTTCAGGAGAATAAGGACCCGGTAAATGCACCGGAAGAGAAGGTCTTATAGTGTAGAATGCAAATTTGGTGCCTGAGCCAAAAGAAAATGTAAAACAGGCTGATTATCATCTAAAACACACAGGATACAGGCAGATGACATGCCTGTATCCTGTGTGGAGATATATGTGTATTCCTACTTTCCGGGAATAATATCGATGATAACGGTCCGGTTGTAAAACCGCTCTTCGGGAAGATTATTTTCAAACGGTGCCATGCTGGCGTCCTTGCCAAATCCATATGTTTCGAACTTCACTCCCCTTTTACCTGCGGCGGTCAATGCGCGTTCCAGGATCTGCTGGGCGCCTGTTGCGCGGTCACGTGATAAATTGAGGTTGTATTTTTCTTCGCCGATCACATCGGTATGGCCATGAATGATCACTGTTCCATTTTCACTGATCAGCGGTGTTACTACATCGGTAAGAAATTTCTCATAGGATGCGATCGTCCTGGACCTGTCAAAATCAAACAAGATACTGTAGCGAAGGCCCTGTTGTTTCGGATCGTCTGTTCTCATCAGGCTCACGGAACTTTCTTTTGTAATAGAATGCCCGCTCTTTGTTTGTCCCGCCATTACTATCTTATAGTTCCCCTGAACATTGCTGCCAAGGATGGTCTTTCCCGGAATCGATTCCTGGTCTCTGGTATAGGGACCGTAATGCTGTACGATTCCTCTCTCATCTGTTACGTCCACGGACCACGAATTAAGTAATTCGCTGGCGCCATCTGCCGTAAGGATCACATGACTGTCTAGCGGATCTTCCTGCATGGCCATGATCTGTACGGGTCTCAAAAATGGTGATCCGCTGCCACCAACCTGCGTGGTCAGCTCAGGAGAAATGCTGGTAATATCTACCCTTCTGTCTCCTTCCTTTAGTAAGGCAAGTTCCCTTGTTGCACCGGGTTGTTCCGATGCGATAACGGGCTTATCTCTTCCTTCGGTAGTAATGCGGGATGGATCAATACCAAAACTGGATACCAGGTATTGCTTGGTATTTTCGGCCATCAGTTTCCCTTCTGCGGGGTTCTTATCGGAGGCGCCTGTCAAAACAATACTGGCCTGGGAATTGTCCCGCATGCGGTCACCTATAATATTCAGGATATTATAATACACTGCTAACTGCCTGGAAGACCGTCCCCTGCTCAGGTTAGCGGGTTGTGCTTCCTGAAGCTGTTCTTCTTTAAAGGAAATGGCAGCCGTTGGGCTCAGCAATACATATCGTTTGGGGATATCGGCTGATCCCATATCGAAGAATACGGAGTTCCGCAACGGGAAGGTTTCCTTCACCTGGCGGTTCAGTGGAACTATTTTAGGCGCACGAACCGAGAACTGAACATCCTTCTCCATAATAATTATTGGCGCAACAGCCACGGGTATGGGTGCTATCACCACAGGCGCATCGGCAGCCGCTTTGGCCGCAGGAGGAATGGATCTTTTCCCTGTTCCTACTTTGAGCGCTATGCCCGCCCGTATCGTATAGAATGCCCATGTTTCTACCGACCGTGGTTCATGACCAAAATCTGTCTGGAAAGACGCAAAGGGAGAAAGCGTCATTTGTGTCGCACTGGTACGCGCAGAAATCGGGATATCGATGCCCGCGCCTGCCTGGCCTGAAATAGTCGTGCTTTGTATATTGCTCCAGTCGGACTTTGTATCCGGTTGTCTCAGCTGTGTATAGGTAAATGATCTGGATATATTGAAATTCAGCGTGGGACCTGCGAATATATAGAACGCGGAGGAGAAGGGTGCTATGCGCAAACTGGGCTCCACGGTAATATAGCTGATATTGGTAGACAGGGTTGCGGGGCAATTGCAGGGAGCGATCACACCATCAAAACTACCTCCACGGTTATCAAAGGCGATATTGAGCATTCCGCCGAATACTTTATTCGGGCGGTATTCAGTCAGTAACGACGCGTAAGGTCGTACCCCCTGACCTTTGTGGAAAGCGGTTGGCACCGTGAGGTTATCATTGAGTACCTGCGTGGTTCCCCGGAAATAGTTCAGGTTGGCTGCGACCGATTCGCCGAACCACCATTTTGGCTGTACCCGGGTAACTATTTGCGCCTCTCCGGTTACGCCCGCGAAAACGGACAACAGTAACAGGATGAGAAATTTTCTTTTTGTCGTAGAATATTGTGGCATTATCTCTCTTTTAAATTAATTGTATTCGTTTATCAGTATTGCATGCTGCCGGAAACAGGTTGCCGGCACAGACTATTATGGTATATTGATCGTGGTGTTCACCATGGTAACAGAAGCAACGAGACCAATGGCCCTGCCATTCAACACCGTCTGAACGGTATTGCCGGCGGTAGAAAAAGTGACGCCTGCCGGGGCAATGATCGTTCCGGTCATGATGCCTCCGCCTGCCCCGTTGATAACTGCATCACTACCCACATACCAGTATACATTTTTTGCCGATCCGCCATTGATGATGTTGACACTGCGCGCACCTGCGGGTCCCGCAATGCCTACCGTCAATCTTCCCGCTGTCTGAAATATCCAGGTGGCATTCGGATCGTTTTGCGCATCCAGTGTAAGGTTCCCGATCGTGATGTTAAAAGTTGCCCCGGCGGATTTATAGACACCCGGGGGCAATGTCAGGTTACCCAGTTCGCCCGCGCCGGGATCGCTACCACCCGGACGTGAAGCCGGTGAAATGCTGATGTAGGCAGCGTCCGCGTCCAGCAGGGCCTGCTGCGCGATCGCTGCGGAGGTGGCAGTACCGGGAGCAGGGGGAGCGGTATATATCCTTCCGGTAACAAGTCCGATATTCGATGTCGTCTGGGTGTAAACGTCGCCTGTTGTTCCGTCATGAAAGCCGGTGATCAGGGTCGAGGCTGCCGTGGTGCCGATGCTGCCATTATTAATGACTGTATTTATTCCCTGGTTGGTGATCCCTGCATTTCCGCCAAACGCGCCGAATAACGCGGCGGTGCCGAGGGTGATCGGCGGTGCTGCCTGCGTAAAGTTGGCTGTGATATTTTTATTTGCGTTCATTACCACCGACAGCGGGTTAGTTGAACCAGAAGCATCCCCGGTCCAGGAGGTAAATGTGAAGCCCGCATTCGGTGTAACCGTTAGCTGCACCGTAGTGCCGGGAGCATAGGTTGCCTGGTTGGGGTTCTTCACAACGGTCCCGCCTAAGGCCGGATTGGCTGTGATCGTTAGTGTGTATGCGTTTTGAGTAAAATTGGCAACCAGTGTTCTGTTGGTTGTGAGCGCGAATGTATATGCTGCATTTGTGGAGGCCACCGTTGCGCCATCGGTCCAGTTAACGAAAGTATACCCGGCATTAGGAACGGCCGTTACGGTTATCAGGGATCCGCTGTTATAGCTCGTCTGATCAGGTGTTTTTGAAACGCTTCCACCAAGGGCGGGATTGGCGGTTATGGTAAGTGTAAAAGTATTGATGGCAAAATTCGCAACCAATACCCTCGTGGCATTCAGCGGAAATGTGAAACTTGCACTGGTTGAGACGATCGTTGCGCCTTCCGTCCAGTTAACAAAGCTGTATCCTGCATTGGGGGTTGCTGTTGCTGTTACGGAAGTTCCGGCGGTATAAGCGCCCGCACCCGTGGTAGTGCCGCCGACAGAGGGGTTGGATGATAAGATCAATGCAAACTGCAGCGCAGGTATCGTACTGAAATTGGCGACCAGGGTCCTGT